>Ga0182014_10004230_pt1 | contig 16603 bp, 9 predicted proteins | sample 612S2DmetaG_FD_120489 | JGI IMG/M metagenome (GOLD analysis project Ga0182014, IMG submission 120489) | Permafrost microbial communities from Stordalen Mire, Sweden - 612S2D metaG | ecosystem: Environmental > Terrestrial > Soil > Wetlands > Permafrost | place: Sweden: Stordalen | collected... | reverse complement strand
TTTCTGGCGGCGGAGACCGCGGTGGGCTACATCAATGGCGTGCAGTCGCAAGGCGTGAGCGCCACCATCAAGCACTACGCGGCCAACAACTCGGAGTACTTCCGCTTTACCGAAGACTCGGTGATGAGCGAGCGGGCGCTGAGAGAGATATACCTGCCCACCTTCGAGGCCGCGGTTCGTAAGGCGCATGTAGGCGCCATCATGGATTCATACAACCTGCTGAATGGCCAGCACGCCACGGAGAATTACCACCTGAACGTAGAGATTGCCAAACAGCAATGGGGCTTTGACGGCCTGTTGATGTCGGACTGGATGGCGACGCACGACGGCGTAGCCGCCGCAAACGGGGGGCTGGACCTGGAGATGCCCTTCGGCTTGTTCATGAACGAAAAGGCTCTTCTGCCGGCGGTTAAGGACGGCAAGGTGAAGGAGTCAGTGATCGACGACAAGATCCGGCGATTGCTGAGGGAGGGTTACCGGTTTGGCTGGATCGCCCACGACCCGCTGGATATTTCGATACCACGCTATAACCAGCAGGGGCGTCTGGCAGCGCTCCAGGGTGCACGCGAGGGGATTGTCCTGCTGAAGAACCAGGGCAACCTGCTGCCCCTTGACCCAGCCAAGGTGAAGACGATTGCGGTCATCGGCCCGGACGCCTTTCCGGCGATTCCCACGGCCGGCGGCAGCGGGCAGGTTGCTGCTTTTTCCGAAGTCAGCGCCTTAAAGGGGATCAGCGACCGGCTGGGCGCGAACGGCAATGTAGTTTACGACCGGGGCGTGCCCAAGCTGTCGGTCATCACCATGCGCACCGGATTCATGCAGGCTCCCGACAAGTTTGAGATCGGCATGACTGTGGAGTCATTTGACAACCCAGAGTTCAGCGGCAAGCCTCTCTCCACCAGGACGGAAATGTTCGGCATGAGCGGGCAGAACATCCTGGACAGTCCAGACCTGGCCGAGTTGATGACCAGCATTCCCGCACAGATGCTGATGGGTTTCATGGGCGCCACTGCGGCGCCGAAATATGACCGCTGGACGGGCTACTACATGGCCCGCGCGCCGGGAAACTACGTCGTCTTTGCCACGAACCAGGGGAAGTACCGGTTGAAGATCGACGATGCAACGGTAATCGACCACTCCGAGATTCCGAAGTTCGCCCTCGCGCAGCGAGTTGTGCCGTTGACGCCGGGACCGCACAAAGTGGTGATGGAGGTTTTGGGCACGCCGCAGTTTGGCGAGGCGCAGATCAAGATCGGTATCGCCCCGGAGGGCACGCTGGTGAACCAGTCGGCCATCGATCTCGCCAAGAAGGCAGACGCGGTGGTGGTGGCTGTGGGCTACGACCAGGATGTCGAAACCGAGGGCGCAGATCGCGAGTTCCAACTGCCGCCGGGGCAGGAAGAACTGATTATGAAGATCGCGGCCGTGAATCCAAATACGATCGTGACGGTGACCTCCGGCGGGAGCGTGGATGCTTCGCGCTGGATCGATCGTGTTGGCGCTCTGCTCGAGAACTGGTATCCGGGCCAGGAAGGCGGGACCGCGCTGGCTGAGGTTCTCTTCGGCGACGTGAACCCCTCAGGCCGGTTGCCGATCAGCTGGGAGAAGAACCTGGCCGACAATCCCTCCATCGCGTACTACTATCCAACGCCGGGAACGCTGATCATTCCCTACAAGGACGATGTTTTCGTGGGCTATCGCGGCTACGAGCACAACGGCGTCAAGCCGCTGTTTCCCTTCGGCTTCGGGCTTTCGTACACCAGCTTCAAGTACTCCGGGTTGGAGATTCAGCCCGGTGCGGCGCCTGGGGCATACCAGGTCACTTTCGTCGTAACCAACACTGGAACCAGGGCCGGGGCCGACGTGGCCCAGGTGTATATCAGCGAAGATCACCCCCAGGTTCCGCGGCCTCCGCAGGAGCTGAAGGGCTTTGCGCGGGTTGTTCTTGAGCCGGGCCAGAGCCGCCGCGTGACGGTGCCGCTGGATGCGCGCTCCTTCACCTGGTATGACGAAAAGGCCGCGGCCTGGCATGCCGGCGCGGGTTCATTTGCGGTTCACGTAAGCCGGTCATCGGCCGATCCGCAACTGGAGGGCAAGATCACGCTGGCGCAGGCGATCGTGCTGCCGGTAAAACAATAGACGGCAAAGATGCGACGTTTGCCTGCTGGTGATTCGCCGATCAAGCCGTTCATTTCTGGAATTTTGGCGGGTTGCCAACCTCTTTTTCGGATTGGTGGCCCGCCGGAGTCTTCGCTTTCTTTTCCTCCGGCCGGTCAACGTTCTCCTCTGAGTTGCGTCTAAGCAAGTTGTCTGGCCCTGCTGCTGCGATCGCCAGAGAGGCGATTCCCCGATAGCTTTTTCATAAGGCTTCAATTTTTCAGTGGCAGTGACAATGATATGCAGCCGGAAAGTGGGGCGCGAGTCTTCCCAATTTGAGCCTGGCGCCTTCAGGTTTTTGGCCTAAACCACAACTTCTCGCACGCTCGCGGGTCTTCTCCGAAGGAAGGGTCAAGGAAAACCACTATGCATCCGATGCGTTCGTTCCCCCTATGTGCATTGGCCGGCGCACTCTTGTGCGGAACTGTGGCAGTGTCCCAGCAATACGCGCCCAGCGTGCGGATCGTCGACCGGATTGACGAAAGCCGGCTGGTGACCCTCAAAGGCAACACGCACCCCGCGGCAAACGCCAAGAATGATCTTGGCCGTGTCAGCCCCGATCTGCCGATGACCGACCTGATCATGGTGCTGAGCCGCAGCCCCGAGCAGCAGGCGGCCTTCGACAAGTTTGTGGCCGGCCAGTACGATCCGAATTCGCCCGACTTCCATCAGTGGCTTACTCCCGAGCAGGTTGGCGAGAACTTCGGCCCCTCCCAGACCGATATCGCCACCATCTCCAACTGGCTCACGGGGCATGGGTTCTCGGTGGATCAAGTAACCAAGGACCGCATGTCGATCCGTTTCAGCGGCAAGGCATCTCAGGTGGAGAGCACCTTTCACACCGAGATTCACAACCTTCAGGTCAAGGGCGTCAACCACATCGGCAACACGAGCGACCCGCAGATTCCCGCTGCCCTCGGCACGGTTGTTGTCGGCGTCAAGGCACTTCATAACTTCTTCCCGCGCCCGCTCCACCATCTCGGCCAACTGGTCACGCGCGACTCCGCAACCGGGAAATGGCAGAGAGGTTCGGGCAGTTCGGCCGCGGGGTCACAATCAAGCACGACAGGTTCGCGCCCATTGGCGAGAGAAGCGGCGGGGGCATCAGCAACAAGTGGAGGCGCCAAGGCAGCCATCACGGCTCGGCCGGAGTTCGGCATCAGTGTCGGCGGTACGAGTCCGTATCTGGTGGAAGATGTGAGCCCCTGGGACTTTGCCACCATCTACAACGTGACAGGCGCATGGAATGCCGGAATTGACGGGACGGGTGAGACGATCGCCATCGCCGGAACCAGCGATATCGAAGTCGGGCAAACCGGAGGCAATGGCAACAATGATATTGCGACCTTCCGTAACTACTTCGATCTGCCCACCAACAACAGTTGGAATACGCCCAAGCGCATCTCCGGCAATAGTCAACCGCTTACGGTCTGCTCCAGTTCGACCAACCTGCTGTGCAGTCAAGGCGATCTCATCGAGAACACGCTCGATGTGGAGTGGTCGGGATCCGTTGCGAAGAACGCACAGATCATTCTTGTCGCGTCCTATCCGGCGTCTGCCTCCGACGATAACCTCTACGATTCCGAGAGCTACATCGTCAACAATTTGACCGCGCGCATCATGAACGTCAGCTATGGCGAGTGCGAGTTGGAAGAGGGAACAGGGGGGAACGTTCAGTATTACAATCTCTGGCAAACCGCCGCGTCTGAAGGCATCGCCGTATTTGTCGCATCGGGTGACTCCGGCTCAGCGAGCTGCGATCAAGGTGGAGATGCGTCCTTAGGTGTGCCCTATCCCGCGTTGGACGGCCTTTCAGTCAGCGGTCTCGCATCAACTCCATTTAACACCGCAGTCGGTGGAACCGACTTCAACTGGTGCTCCCTCACTTCGACAACTGAGTGTACCCCCGCGCCCTACTGGAGTTCCTCGAACACAGTTCCTCCGGGCGGAAGCAATGCTTCACTCAGTGCGCTTGGCTATGTTCCGGAAGTGCCATGGAACGACACCTGCGCGAGTCCGCTGGCCTTGGGATTGCTTGAGAACTTCTTCAGCGGCACGTATTCGGTGACGGACGCGGAGTCGGGCTGCAACGCGATTGTCGTGTATGCCCAGCAGCTCGATAACCCGACATATGGTGTCTATCTCGACCTTGTCGATACCGTGGGAGGAAGCGGCGGCGCTAGCGGTTGCGTGGTCGGCAATCCCGTCTATAACGCCATCACCGGTGAAACAACTGGGTGCACCGCAGGATCGACCAGCACCGGGACTTCGACAAACCCCGACACCGGGGCGGCCCAGACTTCGATCAACCTTTACAACAATGGCTGGATCAAGCCCTCCTGGCAGACCGGCGTCACCGGCATACCGGGTGACGGAGTGCGCGACATCCCGGATGTCAGCTTCTTTGCATCCGACGGTTTTCTCTCGGGCAGCGCCTATCTGATCTGCGTCTCCGACGTGGCCGCATGCAGCTACTCAAGCAAGAACGAGCCTGTCGCGCAGGAGGTGGGTGGAACCTCCGTTGCCACTCCGGCGATGGCAGGCGTGATGGCGCTGATCAACCAGAAAACAGGCGCGTCGCAGGGTAATCCGAACGCGGAGCTCTATAAGCTGGCGTCGAGCCAGACTTACTCCAGTTGCAGCTCGGAGCGAGGCAACGGGGCACCGCTCACCAGCAGCTCCTGTCTCTTCAACGACATCGACAAGGGCACCAACGCGATGGCATGCGACTACAGCGCATATGTCAATACTCCATCGCCCAACTGCTCAACGATCCATTCCGGAGATTATGTTGGAATCCTGCCCGGCTACAGCGCAGTTATGGGCTACGATTTGGCTACTGGTCTCGGCTCACTCAACGTCGCCAATGTGGTCAACGCCTGGCCCAAGACAGTCGGCAACGCGGCCGACACAGTGACGGTCTCGCCTTCGCCATCCAGCATCAACTCAAGCAACTCGCTGGGCGTAACGGTCACAGTGGCCAGTTCGCCTGCGGGAGGGTCAGCGCCGACGGGGAATGTCACGTTGACGGCGAGTGGGTCTTCCTTTAGCGCAACCGGGGCTCTTTCAGGTAGCGGAAGTTTTGCCTTTACGATTCCCGGCGGAACGCTGGCGGTTGGCACCGATACCTTGACGGCAAGCTATGCGGGAGACACCACCTACGCGCCGGCTAGCGGCACCGCGACCGAAGTCGTGACAGGCATCATCCTGCCGATTCCCTCAGTCACTGTGAACGCTTCCCCGACTTCCCTCGAGTCAAGCCAGACCGTGTCCGTAACGGGCACGGTGAGCGGTTCTGCAGGGGCTGCCACGGGCAACGTAACATTGACAGCCGGTAGTTACACCTCGACCATCGCGCTTACTGCCGGCGCGTTCTCATTCACCGTTCCGGCAAACTCGTTAAGCGGAAGCGCCTCAGGACTGGTCAACCCGCTGGTCGTCGCTTATGGCGGAAGTACGGCCTATCAGGCAGCAACCGGTTCGGCGAACGTGACTGTCACACTGTCAACCTTCACTCTCAGCGTTCCGACAACGGCAATCTCTCCTACCGCCGCAACAACAACCACCGGAATCGCTCCAGGAACCTCCGCCACAGCAACCGTAACTGTGGCTGCGGTAGCGGGGTACACCGGAACGGTAACGTTGACCTGTCAACTCCTTTCCACCACCGCTACCGGCGGTGATGGCGCAACGTGCTCAGGCGGCGGAGCCGGTTCGCCAATAACACTGGGTTCCAGCGGCACGGTGGTGTTTACTGTTGGAACCACGACACCGGTCGCGTCGTTGGCCTACCCGCAGATCCATGGCAACGGCCGCGGCTGGCTCGGTGGCGGAGCTCTTCTGGCGCTACTCGTCTTCTTCGGCATTCCAGCTCAGCGTCGCGCATGGCGGCAGATGCTAAGCGTTCTGGCGCTCGTGGCCATCTTGGGTGGACTGGCTTCTTGCGGCGGCGGAGGCAGCAGTGGCGGAGGAGGTGGTGGCGGTGGTGGTGGTGGTGGATCAAGCGACCCAGGGACCACCGCAGGCACTTACACCTTCACGGTAGTAGCCACAGGAACCGCAACCGGCGGCATTGTAACCAAGCAGGAAACCACCTTCAACGTCATCGTCAACTGACCGCACCTGCGCTTCGCCAACACAGATGGCCCTTCCTTTGGGAAGGGCCATCGTGTTTTTGGGAACTGCGGGGAAGCCGACTTGGTAGTGCTATCCCACCCTAGCGACAAGAATAAGGACGTCGCGAGGGTGGGGCACCCACAACGTTACTTGGCGAGCTTGTCGGTGTCGAGGTTGAGGAGTAGGACGTTCACGCGGGGTTCGCCGAGGAAACCCAACTGACGCTTGGCGATGTGCTCGTCGACAAGCTGGCGAACGCGGTCTTCGGAGATGCCGCGGGCCTTGGCGACGCGGGGAGCCTGGAAGTAGGCGGCGTCGGGGGTGATGTCGGGATCGAGACCGGATGCCGAGGTGGTGACCAGATCGATGGGCACGGGCTTGCCGGGGTTCTCCTGGGCAAGCTTGTCGATGGAGCCCTGAATGCGGTCTACGAGCGTCTTGCTGGATTGGGCCAGGTTGGATCCGCTGGATGCGGTCGCGTCATAGCCGTTGCCGGCGGCCGAGGGGCGGGGATGGAAGTACTTGTCGGCGGTGAAGCTCTGGGCCAGCAACTCCGAGCCGATGACCGTTCCATCATTTAGCTTGATGAGGCTTCCGGCGGCCTTGTGGGGGAAGATCACGGCGGCAATCCCGGTAACGACGAGCGGATAACCGATGCCCAACAGGACTGCCGTAACGAGAATGAAGCGAATTGAGGTCTTCCAGACGGAATGCATGACGTACTCCTTAAAGCCTTGCCGCAGGGGCTAATGCCCCGCGTTCTTTCTCTGCGGGCAAATGTACGGGCTAAAGCCCGTACCCTTCACCCTGAAAACATTGTCAGGACTAAAGTCCCGACCTACCAGCCGCGCCCCTTTAATGACACGGTATTCAGTAGCTCCCTTACGCCAGATGCACGGCTACCAAAAGCATGTCGATGGCCTTGATGCCGATGAACGGAATAATGATGCCGCCTACGCCATAGACAAGCAGGTTATTGCGCAGCAGAATGTCGGCGGCCTTGGGCTCGTATTTGACGCCCTTGAGAGCCAGCGGAATGAGGGCCACGATAATTATGGCGTTGAAGATGACCGCCGAGAGAATGGCCGACTGTGGCGAGTGCAGGAACATGATGTTCAGCGCGTTCAGCGCCGGAAATGCGACCGAGAACATGGCCGGAATGATGGCGAAGTACTTGGCCACGTCGTTGGCGATGGAGAAAGTGGTCAGGGCGCCGCGCGTCATCAGGAGCTGCTTGCCGATCTCCACAATCTCGATCAGCTTGGTGGGGTTGGAGTCCAGATCGACCATGTTTCCGGCTTCCTTGGCGGCTTGCGTGCCGGAGTTCATGGCCACGCCCACATCGGCCTGGGCCAGGGCGGGAGCGTCGTTGGTGCCGTCGCCGGTCATGGCCACCAGCTTGCCCTTGGCCTGCTCGCGCTTGATCAGGTCCATCTTGTCCTTGGGCTTGGCCTCGGCCAGGAAGTCGTCCACGCCGGCCTCGCGGGCAATCACGGCGGCGGTCAGCGGGTTGTCGCCGGTGATCATAATGGTGCGGATGCCCATGGCGCGCAGTCGGGCCAGGCGCTCGGCAAGGCCGCCCTTGACGATGTCCTTGAGGTAGATGACGCCCAGGGCGGCGGCGTTTTCCGCCACCACCAGCGGCGTGCCGCCGGCGCGGGCGATCTCTTCCACCTGATCGCGGACCTTCTGCGGCAGTTGCGATCCCTGCTCCTCGAGGAAGCGGGCAATGGCGTCCACCGAGCCTTTGCGGATGCGTGTGCCGGGCAGGTTGACGCCGCTCATGCGGGTCTGCGCGGTAAAGGGAACGAACTCGGCGTGAATGCCGGCCAGGTCTCGGCCGCGCAGGTTGTACTTCTCCTTGGCCAAAACCACAATCGAACGGCCCTCGGGGGTCTCGTCGGAGAGCGATGCGAGCTGCGCGGCGTTCGCCATGCGCTCCTGACTGACATCCGGTGCGGGGAAGAACTCCGTAGCCTGGCGGTTGCCCAGCGTGATGGTGCCGGTTTTATCAAGCAGGAGGGTATTCACGTCGCCGGCGGCTTCGACGGCGCGGCCGCTCATGGCCAGCACGTTGTATTGGACCAGGCGATCCATGCCGGCGATGCCGATGGCCGAAAGCAGGCCGCCGATGGTGGTGGGAATAAGGCAAACCAGAAGCGAAACCAGCACGAAGACGGTCTGTGGAGCCTTGGAGTAGATGGCGAAGGGCTGCAAGGTGACCACGGCAAGCAGAAAGACGATTGTGAGTCCGGAGAGCAGGATGCTGAGGGCGATCTCGTTGGGAGTCTTCTGGCGGCTGGCGCCCTCGACAAGGGCGATCATGCGATCCAGGAAGGTCTCGCCGGGGTTTGAAGTAATGCGGACCTTGATCCAGTCGGAGAGGACCTTCGTCCCGCCAGTGACGGCCGAACGGTCGCCACCTGCCTCGCGGATGACAGGAGCCGATTCGCCGGTGATGGCCGACTCGTCAACCGACGCTACGCCCTCGATGACCTCGCCGTCGCCAGCGATGTAACTGCCTGCTACAACGTAGATTATGTCGCCAGAGCGAAGCAGCGCGCTGGCAACGTCTTCAAAGGAACCGTCGGCTCTGTATCGTTTCGCGACAGTCTCGCCCTTGGCCTTGCGCAGGGTGTCGGCCTGAGCCTTGCCGCGGCCCTCGGCCATGGCCTCTGCAAAGTTGGCAAACAACACCGTGAACCAAAGCCAGAGGGTGATCTGCAGGTTGAAGCCGAAGCCCGGACGATGATGGACGGTGTTGTCAATGAGCAGCGCCGTGGTGAGCACGCTGCCCACTTCCACCACAAACATCACCGGGTTCTTGACCATGCCGCGCGGGTCGAGCTTGCGCACCGAATCCAGGAGCGCCTGACCCATGATGTCCGTATTCCAGAGACTCTTCTTTTCAGCCATGACAGTCCGTTTCGTCCGGTCTTTAGAAGCCTTTTGGCCTCAAGCGGGTTGAAGGGTACGGGCTTCAGCCCGTACGTATTAGCACATAACTTGATCCCCGGCTTTAGCCGCTGAGGAAATACCAGCGTTCAAGGAAAAGCTCCTCAGGGGCTAAAGCCCAAGCTTATTCAGTCTTCGATGTACGGGCTGAAGCCCGTACCCTTCATTCGTTACTACATGACAATTCATCAGAAGAGCTGACCAGCCTTCAGCAGCAGGTGCTCCAGAATCGGTCCCAAGCTCAGGGCCGGGAAGAAGGTAAGCGCGCTCAGAATCACGATCACGCCCACCAGCAGCACGGCAAAGAGCGCCGTATTCACCGGGAAGGTGCCCGGCGATGGTGGCACGCTCTTCTTCATGGCCAAATTGCCGGCCAGCGCCAGCACCGGAATCATCATCAGAAGGCGGCCGGCGAGCATGTCCCAGCCCAGCGCCACGTTATACCACCAGGTGTTGGCGTTAAGCCCGGCGAAGGCCGAACCATTGTTGCCCGCCCCGGAGGTGTATGCGTAGAGAATCTCCGTGAGACCGTGGGGGCCCTGATTGTTCAAGCTGGAGAGTCCTATCGTTGGCGAAAGGATAAAAGCGGCGGTGAGCGAGAGGATGATGAGCGGGAAGATGAGCACGTAGAGCATGGACATCTTTACGTCGTAGGATTCGATCTTCTTGCCCAGGTACTCGGGCGTGCGGCCCACCATGAGTCCGGCGATGAAGACCGAAAGCACCACCATGATGAGGATGCCGTAGAGGCCAGAGCCCACGCCGCCGAAGACCACCTCGCCCATCATGATGTTGATGAGCACCACCATGCCGCCCAGCGGAGTGAAGCTGTCGTGCATGCCGTTGACAGCGCCGCAACTGGCGTCGGTGGTAATGGTGGCGAAGAGCGAGCTGGCAGCAATGCCGTTGCGCACCTCCTTGCCCTCCATGTTGCCGCCCGGAGCTGTGGCCGTGCCGGTTTGCGATGCGCCGTGAATCAGCGGATGCGGATGCGACTCGGCCCAGTAGACTGTTGCAAATCCGGCGGTAAAGAGCACCCACATGGCGGCCAGCACCGCCCAGCCGTGGCCCGGTGAGCCGGTCATGCGTCCCAGCGTGTAGGTCAGCCCCGCGGGGATGATGAAGATGGAGAGCATCTGGAGCAGGTTTGAGATGGGCGTTGGATTTTCGAATGGATGAGCGCTGTTGGCATTGAAGAATCCACCGCCGTTGGTGCCCAGCATCTTGATCGCTTCCTGCGATGCCACCGGCCCTTGCCCGATGGTCTGGACTTGAGCAGGCTGTTCGAGCGGATGCGCCGTAGTGTACGCATCCAGATTCTGCGGAACGCCCTGAGCTACCAGCAACAGCGCATAGATGAGACACGCAGGCAGCAGGACATAGAGCAGCGTCCGCGTCATGTCTACCCAGAAGTTGCCGATCGTGCTCGAGGTTGTCCGCTTGATGCCGCGGATCAGAGCCACGGCTACCACTATCCCCACACCCGCCGACCAGAAGTTATGCGTCGCCAGACCGGCCATCTGGGTGAGATAGCTCATGGTGGTTTCGGGCGTATACGATTGCCAGTTGGTGTTGGTGGTAAAGCTGGCGGCGGTGTTCCAGGCCAGGTCCGGCCCCACGGCCGCCAGCCCTTGCGGGTTCCACGGCAGGTGGTTCTGCAGGCGCTCAATGCCATATGTCAGCAGCATGCTGACGGCTGAAAAGCCAAGCACGGCAAAGGCATACTCGCGCCAGTTCATCTCGTCTTTGGCGTTCACGCCGGAGAGCCTGTAGATCAGCCGCTCGAAGGGGCGCAGCACCGGATCGAGCCAGGTGCGTTCCCCCTCCAGCACGCGGGCCAGGTAGACGCCCACAGGACGAACGGTTGCCAAGAGGATGAGGGAGAAGAGAGCAAACTGCAACCAGCCATTGGCGGACATGTCAGAACTTCTCCGGGAAGAGCAGGGTGAGGGTCAGGTAACCGAGCAGCAGGACGGAAATAACCAGGGCAGCAATTGTATAGATGTCCATTTGCATGGGGGCTACCTCAACTTCTGGCAGGCCATGACGTAAAGAAACGCCAGGACGAAGAAGACAACCGTGAACAGCAGCATCGTTACATCTTGCATAGCGGGTCTCACAGTTCCAGCCGGTTTGGCGCCGGCCAGGCTAAGTGCGTGTATGCCGTCCAGTTTGAACCCTGAAACGGCTATCTGAGTGCGAACCAGCTTCTCAGCACAAGATTGATTCTGGCTCAACCCTCATTTGAGTATCGAAAAGATTTCCTAAGAAATGCGTAAGGGAACCGTAGAATCGAAAGTCCCTTTGGGCCACTGAAAAATCGATTTTGCATCGTTGCGGACTCATGAGGTTCGTGCCTGGACGTTACTCCTCGTTCCCGCTCCAGCCTTCGGGGACGAATCGATAGCCCACCCAAGGCTCGGTCTGTATATACTGCTTGCCGGTCTCGGCCTCCAGCTTTTTGCGCAGCTGGCCGACAAAGACGCGCAGATACTCCGGCTGGTGGGCCGACTGCGCTCCCCAGACGGTAGTGAGCAGGGCGCGATGGGTCATCACCTTTCCAGCGTGGCGCGCCAGGTGGAGCAGCAAGTCGAACTCCTTGGGTGTGAGGTGGATCGGCTTGCCCAGAACTGTGATAGAGTGCGCGGTTGAGTCGATTACAAAGTCGCCGGCCTCGATGGCCGACGTGGCGCGCTCAGGGGCGCGGCGCAAGTGAGCGCGGACACGGGCCAGCAGCTCCTGAATACTGAAGGGCTTGGTCACATAGTCGTCGGCGCCGGCGTCAAGCGCCTCCACCTTAGCCCGTTCGTGTTCGCGAACGGAGAGGACGAGCACCGGCGTAGCTCCCTTGCTCCGGATTGCGCGGCAAACCTCGATGCCCGAGATGCCAGGCATCATCAGGTCGGTCACAACCAGGTCTGGCGTCCAATCCTTGAAGACCTGCAGCCCCTCCTCGGGTTCGTTGGCGGTGCGCACGTCATAGCCCTGAGCCGAGAGCGCCGCGCGCAGTACGCGCGTGATCTGCGGTTCGTCGTCGATAACCAGAATTCTGCCTGGCATGGCTTTCTTCTTTCATTGAAAGATTACATCACCGGGTTCACCCGGTATTATGCACGATGAGAGGAAAACGGGATGGTCTCAGATTCGCGCGGGATCGTTCATTGGATCGTCGGCACGGCAATGGCGGTGCTGACCACGCTTTTGCTGGTCTGGCTGGGCGCTAACTCAACCGCGGCGGGCATGGTGTTTCTAGTGCTCGTAGTCTGGTCGTCTACCCAGGCCGGGCTCTGGCTCTCGCTGTATATTGCGGTGCTTTGCGCGCTTTCGTTCGATTACTTTTTTCTGCCTCCCTTTCGCACCTTCCGGCTGGCCGGCGCCCAGGAGTGGGTGGCGATGGTCTCGTTTTTGGCCTGCTGCGTTGTGGTGGGCCGGGTAGCCGAGCAGGCCCGGCGCCAGACCCGTAAGGCCGAGCAGCGGCGCGAAGACGTGGAGCGGCTCTACGCACTCAGCCAGGAAGTAATGCTGCACGAGGATCCCGAGGCGCTTATCCGCGATCTTCCCCGGCTGATCGACCGCATCTTCGCCTTGGATGGTGCGGCGCTTTACGTTTGCGATCGCGACGAGTTTTACGCCTCGACAGCAAATTTGCCTGAGAGCGTCAAGGAAACACTGAAGGTCCTGACGCAGGGGCCGAATCCCACTATCATTCCGCAGGCCGGCTTCTACACCACAGCCCTGATGCTGGGGATGCGGCCGGTGGGAGCCTTGGGCTGGCGGCCGGCGAGGCTTTCGCGGCAGGTTGCCACGGCGGTCAGCGCTCAGGTGGCCGTGGTGCTGGCGCGGGCCATCGCCATCGAAGCCTCGACGCGCATGGAGGCAGCGCGCGAGGGAGAGCGGCTGCGCACGGCGCTCATCGACTCGCTGACCCACGAATTGCGCACGCCGCTCACCTCGATTCGCGCCGCCGCCACCACGCTGCTGCAGGCTGAGGGGCTGGACGAGGCCGGACGGCTGGATCTTGCGTCCATCGTCGATGAGGAGGCCGCACGGCTGGATCTACTGATCGGCGACGCCGTCGAGATGGCCGAGATCGACGCCAACGTGGTCAAGGTTCACCTGGTTCCCCAGCATCCCCGCGCGCTGCTCGATCAGGCTGTCGAGGAGTCGCGCAAGGCCCTGGGATCGCGCCGTTTGACGATCGATGTGGAAGGCCCGGACGATCCTGCCTGGTTCGATCCTCACCTGCTGGGCCGGGTCTTGCGCCATCTTCTTGAAAACGTCGGAAGGCATACTCCGGCGGGGAGCCGCGTCACTCTCGGTAGCCGCAGAACCGGCGAGCGGCTGGAGTTCTCTGTCGAAGACAGCGGCCCTGGCATCGATGCCCTCGATCTGCCGCTGATCTTCGAGAAGTTCTACCGCGGCAAGCGGGGCGCAATTCAGGGCAAGGGCTCAGGGATGGGCCTGGCCATTACCCGCGCCATTCTGGCCGCGCACGGCGGGACCATCGAGGCCACGAGCGTTCCGGGCAAGGGAGCCAGCTTCCACTTCTGGGTGCCGCTCGTGGAGAAGGAGCCGGCGAACGAATCCTCCACTGTGAAAACGAGTCCCGTACTGCCTGAAGCGATCGACCGATTGTAGCTGCCAGTCTTTCTACTTTGGCTCTTCGCTCCAGTCGCAGACAATCTCGCGGCGCTGCTCGGAGCTTTCCACAGCCCACTCCAGCAGCCGGGCCACGCGCCATGCGGCTACGGCCGGCACCGGAGCGGGGGCTTTGCCGAGCAGCGCGTCGCGAACGCCGGCGTAATAGAGGCGGTAATCGCCTGGGATGGGCTCGACGGGGCGGGTGACGATGGCGCCATCGACGTCCACTTTCACTATGCCCCACTCGGCGGGCGGTTCCTGGCCCCATGCCGGATCTTCGATGCGGGTGATCCTGTTCAGAGCGGCCTCCTGCAGATCGAGGCCCAGCTTGAAGTAGTTGCCCTTGTCGCCGCGCAGGTGGAAGCGCGGACCGGGAGGCTCGGAGAGGCAGTTTGCGCCCAGGACGACCGAGAAGCCCGAATAGCGCAGCCGAACCGTGATCGCGTCATCGGCGCGCGCCCAACTGCGCTCACAGAGAAGTTCGGCGGCGACGGCCTCGGGCTTGCCGAAGAGCGTGAGCGCCTGGTCGGCGATATGGGTTCCCAGGTCGAGGAGGACGCCGCCGCCGGCCGTGGGGTCTTCCTTCCAGAGCCGGTCGGTGGGCTGTTCGGGCTTCCAGCGATCGAAGCGGGACTCAAAGTAAACCAGGCGTCCGAGCGAGCCTTCGCCAAGCAGACGTTGAATCGTCAGGAAGTCGCCGTCCCACCGGCGATTGAAGAAGGGAACGAGCAGCACGCGACGCGACTCGGCCAGTTCCATCAATTGGGCCACCTCGGCCGAGGCGACGGCCACCGGCTTGTCCACGACCAAATTCCTGCCAGCGTCGATAATCTTTCGGGCGACCTCGAAGTGCGTTCCGCTGGGAGTGGCGACGACAAAGAGGTCGAGCGAACGGTCGGCCAGCATCTCGTCGAGAGAACGGTAGGTCGTGATGCCGGGATAGCGCTCGGCAGCCTTGTTGGAGCTGCGCTCGACCACAGCGGCCAGCTCCAGCCCTTCGACCGAAGAGATAAGCGGGCCGTGAAAGACGCGCCCTGCCATGCCGAAAGCTACCAAACCGATTCGAATCATGAGAACCTCCTCAGTGGACAGTGGTCAGTGGTCAGTGGTCAGTGAACAGTGGTCAGTGATCAGTGAACAGTGGACAGTTTAATCCCCTCTCCTGACTGTATCCATTGTGCGATGGCGTGGGAAAGATCGCCTCCGAGAGGCGGCGAGAATCCCATTTTCCGCTCCTGAAGGTGCGATTTGATGACGGAGAACCTTGCTCAAAAGGCGCAAGAAGGCTGAATTTCGGCCCCAAATGCGGTGTTTTCGGCCCGAAAAGGAGGCAAAATCGGCCGTTTTTGTTTACCGGTCAGTTAACGGTAGAAATTACAACCTATTGATTGCGTATGAGTTGCATCCATCATAAGGCCATAAGCGGGGCTCCACAGGGGGGGAGGGGGGTGGGGTATTTATTTTCTAGTTAACAGATGCGGAGCGGGGGCGCCTGGCAATGCGTTGGACGATTCGCACTCCTGCGGCATAGCGGGGCCGGGGCGTTTCCCTTCGTCGTCTATGAACCATTATGCGCCGACGGAGGGTTATTCTCGGCAACAGGTGGAATGAACGCGAAAAGAATGGGGCGCGGGGCTGCGGATATTTTGAGACTGGATCGTTGAGGCTCGAGTTATCCCAGGTCTCAAAGGCGAGACCTGGGATCGCACGAGCCTCAATCATCCGTATCTCGTGCGCCCATAGTCTGGTGTCGCCGACACCCTGGATGTAGGATGTTGGCATGACGAAGGGGCTTGTTCGTTATCAGCAATGCGGGTGTTTTCACTTCATTACGTTCAGTTGTTATCGTCGGCTCCCATACCTCGGCACGGCGGCGGCGCGCAGCCTGTTTGAGCGTTCCTTGGAAGTCATGCGAAAGCGCTACAAATTTGTGATCTGCGGCTATGTCGTCATGCCGGAGCACGTTCATTTGCTGGTCAATGAGCCGAAGAAGGCGCTTCTATCAAAAGCGATTCAGGCCATGAAGTTGTCCGTTTCGGTTCAAAGCAAGGAACGGCCATTCTGGCAGGCGCGGTACTACGACTTCAACGTGCATAACGAAGAGAAGACTTCAGAGAAATTGCGGTATATGCATCGTAACCCGGTCAAGCGCGGGTTGGTTGAAAAGCCGGAAGACTGGCAGTGGTCGAGCTTCCGGCACTACGCGACTGGAATCGAAGGAACGGTGGAAATCGAGTCCTTCTGGACCGGAGCGCGGCGGGACGGTCTACGCGATCCCAGGTCTCAAAGTCGAGACCTGGGGCACCCAATCTTGTGAGGGGTAATCGAGATGTGGGCCACCCGGCACTACGCGACTGGAATCGAAGGAACGGTGGAAATCGAATCTTTTTGGACCGGAGCGCCTCGGGACGGTCTATGCGATCCCAGGTCTCAAAATCGAGACCTGGGGCACCCAATCTTGTGAGGGGTAATCGAGATGTGGGCCCGGCCATTTTCGACAGGTCGTGTGCCGAATGCAATTCCGTCAGCCTTCGAGTTTATAGCGGGTTTCGGCTAGGCGGTAGAGACGACGCCAGACGAGGCGGTTCATGGTGACGACCATGACGGAGATCAGCATGGTGGCGAGGAGCAGGATGGGGAAGCGGCCGCTGTCGGTTGCGGCGTCGATCTGCGCGCCGAGGCCGATGGTTTGCAAGGTGCGGTCGGCCACGTGGGAGTACTCGGCAAAGACCGA
>Ga0182014_10004228_pt1 | contig 16607 bp, 19 predicted proteins | sample 612S2DmetaG_FD_120489 | JGI IMG/M metagenome (GOLD analysis project Ga0182014, IMG submission 120489) | Permafrost microbial communities from Stordalen Mire, Sweden - 612S2D metaG | ecosystem: Environmental > Terrestrial > Soil > Wetlands > Permafrost | place: Sweden: Stordalen | collected... | reverse complement strand
GTGCTGCGCCATCGCGATACGCTCCATGAGGTGCGCGATCAGCGGGTATGGCTGATCCGCATTGTGTGGAACGTCGTGCTGGACCGCAAACGCCGCATGAAGACCCGGCCGGAGACCGACGACGTAGCCGAACTGGCGCGCGTGCTGCCCGCCAGCGGGCTGGACGCCGAGGAGCGCGCCGCCGCCGCCCAACACCACGCGCACGTGCTCAGCTGCGTGGAGCAGTTGCCCGCCAAGGAGCGCCAGGTGCTGATGCTCTCGGCCTTCGAGGAGCTGACCAGCGTGGAGATCGCTTCGGTGCTGGACATCACTGAATCCAGCGTACGATCGCGGCTGTTTCGCGCGCGCAACCTGATGGCCGGCCTGCTGGACCACACGAGGAGTATGCGATGAATCGCTCCGCTCAGAATCCAATCGTCAGCAATTCCGGTTCCGGCGTCCTTCCCGGTTCCGGCGAATTTGAAGCTACGCTGCGGCTCATCGCCAGCCTTCCCGCGCCCGAGGGGCTTGAGGAGCGGGTCGAAGCCGTTCTGCTTACGGCGCCACGCAGGGCACGGATTCTTCAGTGGCCCACGGCGCTGCGGCTGGAGAACGCCTGGGTGCGCTCGGCGGCCGCAGCAGCGATTGTCTTTGTGGTGGTCGGCGGCGGATGGGGCATTTCTTCGCGCGTGCAGCCTGTCCCGCAGATGAGGGCAATCACGGTTCCTCCACACATATCCGCGCAGGGCGGCTTCTCCAGCGCCGGAGCGATGCGCACGCCTCAGACGCTGAACGGGCCAGTCGTCGCACACCCAGCGAAAACTCCGCGGGCACAGACCAAAGCTGCGGCAAGCGCGCGCGCGAAGACTCCGGCTCGGCATGGCAAGCCTGTGCCAGCAAAAAATCCCAGCGCTCCTACCCCCCGTTGAATTCATCTGCAAGGTTTGAAAAATAAATAAGGGGGGGAGGGGGTACATGGATTTCTCCGGCCGTTCAATAAGCTGTGGGCAGCGGGCAGTGGTCAGTAACACCCCCTCCTTTGGTCATCGTTCATTTGATGATTGTGCGCCGAGTGAGGGAAATTTTCCGCAAGAAATTACAAGGAAAGGTTATTTATTCCCATATCCCAAGGGCGGGATATGGGGCACCAGGAAGATAGCAAGCTGAAGGAGCTTTATGCCGGGGAACAGCACTTATCACACATATCAGCGCCGCGTCTGACGCGGGATAAGGGTAGGGTGGATATTGATCCACACGCAAGGTTGGTAAGTATGGTCAGGCCAGTCAAGGCCGCAATATACACCCGAGGGCACTTTTGAAATTCTTTATTCAACTGGCGTGTACTCAGCACGATGTAAAGATCGTTTGTGGATGATGCGACCTTGTTATAGATATTCGCAAATTCCCCATAGGAAATATCCGGATCAGAAAGCATATAGATAACCTTTTCGTCGCGATTTTCGTAGATTTTCGTAAGAATATGGCCCAATTCATCAGGACTCTCCTGCGTTTCGTTGATCCAGATGCTCCCGTCCTTGCGAAGATGAACAACAATGTTTCTGTCGCTGAGGAAATTGCAATTACTTATTGGATCTATCCGAACCCGAGGAAGCGGCAGATTCATCCCCACCGACGGCGGCCTTTGCACCGCGAAGAGACAAAGCACCAGAATTAGAAACAAGCTAGCCAAAGGTACAGCCAGTAGTGATCTGAAACGATTGGGGTCCATACCTTCCCCTGACACCGCTTGGCGCGATTTTACTCCCTGACCAAACGCATCGGCTTACGCGTGCCTCGTGACCGCGCGGATGATCATGCCCAGCACGGCCAGCACCGCCGCACCGCAGAAGGCCGGGACGAAACCGCGCACGCGGAAGCCGGAGACGAGGTTCGACGCCACCAGGATCATCAATCCGTTGATGACCAGCAGAAAGAGGCCGAGGGTGAGGATGCTGATGGGGAAGGTGATAATTTTCAGCAAAAATCCGACCGTCGCGTTGAGCAGGCCAATGACCAGCGCCGCCACCAGAGCCGAACCCAGCCCCTTCACAATGAAACCGGGGACGATCTGAGAAACCACCAGCAGGGCAACCGCGCTCAAGAGCCATTGAACCAGAAGTCTGACCATTATTTCCTTCTCCTTGTCTTTGAAATCCTTGCATCCGAAGGCAGGCTCACGGCCTGCCAAAAGGGCCTCGCGAAGAAGCCCGCAATCACTCCGCCAGCGGCGGCTCCAACTCCGCGCCAGAGCGCGATTCGCAAGGCTGTGGACCGCCTTTGGCCCCGATCTGCGCGGTGGTCAGCAGAAAAACGGCCACGATGATGGCGGCCATGCCGACAAACTCAGTTTTCTCTGGCCGCTCGTGGAGCAGAAAGATTCCCATGAGCACCGCAACCACCGGGTTCACATAGGTATACGACGCGACCTTGGCTACCGGCACTTTATCGATCAGGTAGATGAAAGCAGTGTAACCCAGCAGCGAACCGCCGGTAATCAGGTAGGCGAGCGATCCAATCCCCGCCGCGTTCACATGGAATTGCGGCCATTCACCCAGGATCGTGCCCAGCAGGGTGCTGAAGGCGCCAGCAATCAGCATCTGCCAAGCCGCGGCCACAAAGATGTTCACCGGCAACCGCGCGCGCCGCGACAGGATGCTACCCACCGTCCAGGAAAGCGCGCCGGCCAGCAAGCTGGCGATGGCCCACAGGCGCACGCTGTCTCCGGCTAGGCCGTTCTGGAGCGAGGGCCAGAGCAGCGCGCCCAGTCCCCCGATGCCCAACACAACACCCAGCCAGCCGCGCACAGGCAGCGGCTCGCCGCCGGGCAGAGCCATCTCAATCAGCGCCACATAGAGTGGGACCACCGCCTGCGCCAGCGAAGCCAGGCCGCTGGGCACGGTCCGCTCCGCATACACCAGGCCCACGTTTCCCCCGCCCAGCAGCAGCAGCCCGACGGCGCCCAGCATCAGCATGGTCTTCGGCGGCCAATTCAGGCGCAGCCCGCGCCAGCGGCACCAGGCCAGCAGAATCGCGCCCGCGATGAGAAACCGCGTCCCGGCCAGCAGTAGCGCCGGCATCTGGGCCGCTCCAATGCGGATGGCTGTATAGGTGGAACCCCAGAAGAAGTAAAGGCTTGCAAAGGCCAGAACAATCGAGGTAGTGGTAGCCGTTTTCTTTTCCGGGAGGAGCGCAGAATTCGCCATGGGGTTACTTCCATGCTAACGCGCGGAAGCCGTGGGCCGCGGAGCCACTGTACAGAACAAGCAGGAATGTACTATCCTCACGCCACCGGGGATTCCATGCTAACGCGCACCGCCAAATCGCTGCTTTTGCCAGACGCCAAGCGCTGGTCGCGGTCGCGAGCGCGCATCATCTGCCCGCGATGGCATCTGCATGTGTTGCCCACGCTCACTCGGCCCAACCTCTTCGGCGATTAGCCCCGGTCCTCTGACGATCCTCGCCCGCTCTTTCTCGTCCCCAGGGGCGAACAGAACTGGGTGGCCCCATCCCCTGTGGGGTCCGTGCCCGGGCATTGAAGCGATGCCGCCCAGCCGCACAACTGAATTTGTCGAGGAGATAAAAAGATGACCAAGCAAGAACTGCACGCTCAATACGGCCCAAAGCTCATCTGCCCGCTGCCCGGGCCCAAGGCCAAGGCTGCCATCGAGGTTGACGACCGGCTCATCTCACCCAGCTATACCCGCTCCTATCCGCTGGTGGCCAAGCGCGGCCGCGGCTGCCGCGTGGAAGATGTGGATGGCAATGAATTTCTCGATTTCGCGGCAGGCATCGCCGTGGCCTCCACCGGTCATTGCCACCCTGAAGTGGTCGCCGCCATCCAAAAGCAGGCCGCTGAGCTGATCCACATCTCCGGGACCGACTTTTACAACGAGCCGCTGACCGACCTGGCCACCCGGCTCTCCGCCATTGCGCCCATGCCCGGCCCGCACAGGGTCTTCTACGGCAACTCCGGCGCCGAGGCCGTCGAGTGCGCCATGAAGCTGGCCCGCTACCATACCGGCCGCCAGCAGATTATCGCCTTCCTGGGCGCCTTCCACGGCCGCACCATGGGCGCTCTGTCGCTGACCGCCTCCAAGCCGCAGCAGAAACGGCGCTTTGCGCCGCTGGTTCCCGGCGTGACCCATGTGCGCTATCCCTATGCCTATCGGGGCTGCTCCGGCGGTGCGCAGGATGAAGAAGCCTTCAGCCTGGGCTGCGCGCGGTTCATCGAGGAAAAGCTCTTCAAGACCGTCCTCGCACCCGAAGAGGTGGCTGCCATCATCGTCGAGCCGATTCAGGGCGAGGGCGGGTACGTGGTTGCCCCTGATAACTTCATGCGCGAGCTGCGCGCCATCTGCAACCGGCACGGCATTCTGCTGGTCTGCGACGAAGTGCAATCGGGTATGGGACGCACCGGCAAGTGGTGGGCCGTCCAGCACACCGGCGTCGAGCCGGACATCATCTGCACGGCCAAAGGCATCGCCAGCGGCTTGCCGCTAAGCGCCTGCATAAGCCGCGCCGAGATCATGGATTGGGCGCCCGGCTCCCACGCCTCCACCTTTGGCGGCAACCCGGTGGCGATCGCCTCGGCGCTGGCCACCCTGAACATTCTGGAACGCGAGGGCGTCAGCAACGCAGCCCGCGTGGGCGAGTTCATCCTGCAGCGCGTGCGCGGCTGGAAGCAAACCCATCCGCTGGTGGGCGACGTGCGCGGACGCGGCCTGATGATCGGCATCGAGCTGGTGAAGGACAAGGCTACCCGCGAACCGGCTGGAGCCTTGCGGAATCGCGTGGTGGACCTGGCCTTCGAGCGCGGACTGATCCTTCTCGGTTGCGGCGAAAGCACGCTCCGGATCTGCCCGCCGCTCATCATCAAAGAAGAGGAAGCCACCGTCGCTCTCGACATTATCGAGGAGGCGATCACGCTGTTGGAAAAAGAACACGCAAACGCCTGAGCGCTTGCGGTTGCTCGATCTGTTTCTCAGTCAGAAAGCCCGTCCTGGCAAACAGGACGGGCTTTCTGGTTTCTCATCCTGAACGCCCGTTAACGCTCGGCAAACGGCTTGCCGCGCACTGTGTCGTAGACAGCATCAAAGACCTTCAGGGTCTTGATGTTCGCCACCCCGCCAACAGTGATCGGATCACCGAGATACAGAACCTGGCTTGCCGCGCTGCTAAACGCCGGCCACGCAGGAAGGCCGTTCCCGTTCGGATCTCCCGACCTCGCGAAGTTGACCCAGTAGCGGGACATCTCCTCAGTCACCTGCCGATCTGCCGCGGTCCAGTTCCAAGGCGACTGGTTTAGATGGTTGAAGACATACCAAAGCTCGGCGAAGTGGCTCGCGCCCCAACCCTCGTACACTGAGCCGGCCGGAAACGGCGGCTTCTGCTTGAAGGAATAGTAGTAGACGGGCCTCTGCCCGGTTCCGGCTTGCAACCTCGCCCACGTCCACATATCCCAGCCGAAGCGCAGGTCGCGCTCCAGGTCGAGCCGCGCTTGCCGCGCTTCCTCGTCGGTTGCGTGCGGATAAGCCTCCAAAAGGGGAGCCGGCAGCTTGCCGTAGCTTTGCTCAATGCCGCTCAAGAACGTGGCAGCCGTCACTTGGGTAACATCCACCAGCGAACGCGCTTCTTCGGCGTTCGAGCCCAGGAGCAGCGGAAGATCGTTCTGCTGCCCGGAAGTGAAGGCTTCATAGGGCGAGAGGGGAAGCACATAAGGTTCGATCACCGGGTGGACGATTCCCTCGGCGTTGCCGCTGAGCAGGGTCGCCGGCAACCGGCGCAGTTCCTTCAGAGATGTCGCGCCCAGTGACGCTGCGTACTTCTCTCCCTCGCGTTCGGCGTTCGGCAGCAGGTATTTTGGGGCAAGCTGGAGCGGCTCAAACAGGCCACCGCTTTCGCCGATGGCGCGCTGAAACAAGCCCTTCGCCCGTGGCGAGGCCATTAATATGCTTACCGACATGGCCCCAGCGGATTGACCAGCGATGGTCACGCATTTCGGGTCGCCGCCGAAGGCTGAAATATTCTTCTGGACCCATTCGAGTGCGGCAATCTGGTCCATCAGGCCGTAATTTCCGGACGAGTGATGCGGGGATTCGCGCGTGAGCTCAGGAAGCGCAAGAAAGCCAAGCGAGCCAACCCGATATGCAATCGTGACAACGATCACGCCTTTGCGCGCGAGCCGGTCGCCCCAGTACAAAGGCATCGAGGCCGACCCGTTGATCCAACCTCCGCCGTAAATCCAGACGATCACCGGCAGATGCTCCCGGGCACGCTTCGCAGGCGTCCAGATGTTGAGGTAAAGACAATCCTCACTCACCGCCGGCGGCATCTCCCCCGGCATCGATACACCCGTTTGCATGCACGCCGGCGCAAACGCATCAGCTTTGCGCGTGCCAGTCCAGGCCGCAACACGCGCCGGAGGACGCCAACGCAAGTCGCCGAGCGGCGGGGCGGCGAATGGGACGCCTTTGTAGACTTGCAATCCGCTTTCGCGCACTCCGGAAATTGTGCCGGACTCTATCTGCGCTTGCTGCGCAACAACGACGCTGGCCAACTGAAGCGCCGCGACGACCGCACCTACGAATAGCCGTGGCTTCCGCATGCATATCCTCACACGTGCCTTATATTCCATTTTGAATCGGAACTTCCATTTTGAATTGGAAGCAACTGGCAGTTCATGTGGGATTTCCTTTTCGAAGGCCCCATAAGAGGTACGGTAAATCCCCGTACATGGTTCCGCAACGCCGCTTGCGTGGCCCGGCAGTCAGGTTTCAATTCCAGACACGGCGCCCAAGACTGAAAGAACAACAGGCTGGAGTTGCGAGCGCGAGGCAGTAACCAGCTTGTGGCCCACGCTCATTGCCGGTAAACAGGAAGCCGCCGCCGCCAGCCCCTTCCCCATCCTCCAGGCAGCCTGCCCCCAGCGATGATCTCCGTTACTACACCTTATCCTCGATGCGCACGTTCGCGATCTCGGAGGTTCGGTGCGCGGCCCGTTCCAGATTGTGCGCCATCTCCTGCGTGGCCAGGTGCTGCTCCTCGGCCGCGGCGGCCATCTGCTGCGAGAGCCCCGACAACTCTTCGGTGTGGCTGGAGATCTGATCGATTGCCTTCATGGCGGTGGCCACATCCACGCCGATAGCCGTCACCTTGGCCTGAATTTCGGCCGTGGCCGAGGCCGTCTGTTCGGCCAACTTCCTCACCTCGCTGGCCACCACGGCGAAGCCCTTGCCATGCACTCCCGCCCTGGCCGCCTCGATGTTCGCGTTCAGCGCCAGCACGCTGGTCTGCGTGGCGATGGAGGCAATCAGCCCCGCAACCTTGGCTACTCCGCTGCTGGATGCCCGCAGGCTCTCGATGGCCGTTTTGCTCTCCCCGCTGGCGGTGCGCGACTTCTCCGCCGCCTGCGATACGTCCACGGCGTTCCGGGCAATCTCGGCGATGCTGGACTCGATTTGGTGCGTGGCCGTGGCCACCATCTGCAAGTTGCCGTTCAGATGCTCGATGTCGTTATGCTGCGCTTCCTGCGCTGCCCGGAGCGCATCCGTCGCCTCCTGCGTGCTGACAGCCCAGACAACCACGGCGCCGATATACTCCCCATGATCGTCGATCATCGGCTCAATATTCAGATCGAGCTTCACCGGGCCCAGCGCGATGGTCGCCTTGTGCGGAAGATGGTGGTTGCCCTGGTGCTGCCGGGCGCCGAGAATTTGGTCGATCTTCGCCTGGCTCCGGTGAAAGATGTGGATCGATTTGCCCACCATCTGCTCCACCGGCACGGGGAGGTACTTCTGCAGCGAGAGCAGGGTCGTGCGCGAAGAGCGGTTGATATAGCGCAGAATCAGATCCCGGTCGCAAAAGATCGTGTTCGACGGCAGCGCGTCCAGCGCATATTCAAAGCTGCGATCCACCTCCGCCTCAACCTGGGGTTCCATAGGCGCTCCAGTCGCCATCGAAACAGGCAGCGCCTGTGTACTGCGTTGTGAAAACAGAGTGCCGAGCAAGCCGTGAGCCATATTCAATCTTTCCTCCTGCAACTTTTCAGTCTCGTATATTTCATCCCAGACCGGCGGCGCGGAAGGCTCTCAATCTGCTGTTGTTTACGGAGACTTCCCGGAAGCGAACTGGCTGGTTCCACTTTGGAAATGCGGAGGACCGCGCCTGAGGCAGTTCGAATGCGCGCGGAAACTTCAGCGGGCTGGCTCTGCTCCTCGCAAGCCGGATTTGCGCCTTTCGCTCATCCGGTTGAAAATGGTTTGCCATGGGATGGTTTGAGCGGATACGGGTCGGATGCGAGGAGCGCGCGCTGGACGGGCTCGAATGGGTGGCGCGGCGGCGAGGACGGGCTGAAGCTCTGCCTGCCCACCTGGTCACGGGCATCGACGGCGAGAGAGCGGCCTTCTTCCACCTGCGCCGCAAGGGTTATACCGTGGTGGCGCGGCGTTGGTCGTCAGGAGAGGTGCCCGGCGATGTGGATCTGATTGCCTGGCAGGGGCCGATGCTGTGTTTTGTTGAAGTGAAGACCCGCACCGCCCACGACGCCACTCCGGCTGAGGTCGCCGTGGACTCCCACAAGCGCCACACCCTTCGCAGGCTGGCCCGCAGATACGTTCGTCAGTTGCCTCGGGAAACTGCGCCGCCGGTCCGCTTCGACGTGATCAGTGTTTACCTTGTGCCGGGGAAAAAGCGGGAATTTCAGCACTTTGAAGGCGCTTTCGGATGGAGCGAGGAGCAGGGAGACCGTTGGGACGACAGGGCATAAGGCTGAAAACTGAACCGCTGCCGACTACCCCTGCGCGTCCTCGAACTCCTCGTGCCAGGCCATCTGAATGGCCTCAAGCCGCCCCTCGCTGGACTTCGCCGGATCGTCGGCAAAGCCTTCCAACTCGACTACGTAGCGGTGCAGGTCAGTGAAACGCACCGTCAACGGGTCGAGGCCGGGAAACTTCTCTTGCAGTTGAATGCCGATCTCCTCGGCGTCGGTCCAGTGAATCTCGCTCGGCATCGGGTGGATCTCCTTACTTTTCTTCCGCCAAAATAGACTGACTGTGCTTTCCCAGGTCTCAGAAGCGAGACCTGGGGCACCCAGTTCCCTACTTCTCTTCGGCTACGGCCAGCGGCTTGCCTTCGGAGACATAGTTGCGATTCCACTTGGGAATCTCAACCACGTAATCGCCGGGGCGGGTGATGACCGCCTGGCAGCCCAGCCGCGAATTCAACTGCTGGTCGGCCGCCATATCCAGCCGGTCCAGTTCGTCGTCGTCCGCCGCGGTGAGGCCATTTTCGCCGGCTTTGATTAGCACGTGGCAGGTGGAGCAGGCACAGACGCCCCCGCAGGCGTGATCGAGAAAGACGTCGTGGTTCTCCGCCACGTCGAGAAACGACATCGGCTTGCCGTGATGCTGATAGGGCAACGTGCCGAACTCGAACTCTACCGTCCTGCCCTCGGGAAGGAAGGTGACGCGCACGAGTTTTTCGGGGGGAATCTTCTTTTCGGTTGGTTCGCTCATAGAATTCGCCTCTTTCTTGCAGGCTCTGTTTTAGGGATGAGAGATCAACATCCGACATGATTCCCTAAGAGCATACCTCAGGGGCTAAAGCCCCGCATTTGTGGTCGCGTCTGCGGCACGACTAAAGTCGTGCCCTAACACTTTGGCATCTCCGAAGGACATATTACAGCCTGTAAAGCCATCTCCCAACACGATCAAAGCTTGTACGAAGGTTTGCTAACTCCGCTAACACCGCTTCACTTGAACTCCGCCGGGGCCATGGCATGAGGCACGGTCACGGCCTCGGCCACTTCCTCGCCGGCCGCGTTCATGGTTTTGCCGCGCAGGGCGCTGGAGACGGCGGCGTCCATCATCAGTTCGGCGAAGCGGCGCGTGGCCTGATCCAATGCAAGAGTCGCCTCGCGGATTTGAGCCGCATCCGCACCCAGCTTGACCTGTTCCAGCCTGTCGCGCGCGGCAACAATGGCCGCCCGCTCCTCGCCTTTCAACTGGTTCCACGCCGGACTCTGCGGCGCCCGCTCGACCGCGGCAAGAATCGTCTCCGCCTCGTTGCGCGCTTCGATCAGCAACCGCTTGGCAAAGTCCGCTTCAGCGTTGTCAAACGAATCGAGAATCATGCTCTCGACCTGCGCATCCGTTAATCCATAAGTCGGCTTCACTTCGATCTGCGCAGCTTTTCCGCTCCGCTGCTCGTGCGCCGTGACGCGCAAGATACCGTCGGCGTCGATAAGAAATTTGACCTCGATGCGCGGCAGGCCGGCACTCATCGGCGGAATGCCCTTGAGGTCAAACCGCGCCAGTGAGCGGCAATCGGCGGCCAGCTCCCTTTCGCCCTGCACCACGTGAATGGCTACGTTGGTCTGGCCGTCCACTCCGGTGGTGAAGTGCTCGGTGGCTGAGGCGGGAATCGTCGAGTTGCGTTGAATGATGCGCGCTACCGTTCCGCCTAGAGCCTCAATGCCCAGCGAGAGTGGCGTCACGTCCAGCAGCAGCATTTCCCCCGTGGATTTCGATGCGCCGGCCAGAATGTCGGCCTGCACCGCAGCGCCCAGCGCCACCACCTCGTCGGGATTCAGTTCGATGTGTGGCTTTTTGCCGCGGGCTGCCAGATGGAAGAGATCGTCCACCAGTTTCCGCACTGCCGGAATGCGCGTGGAGCCGCCTACCAACACAACTTCGTCAATCTGCTCGGGCGTAAGGCCGGCGTCGGCCAGCGCCTGCTTGCAAGGCCCCGCCGTGCGCGCCAGCACCGGCTCGATCAGCAGTTCGAAGACGCCGCGCGGAATTTCGCGCTGATAACGGTCGCCATTGGGCAGCTCTATGTCGAATTGGGCCATCGGCTCGGTGGAGAGCTTGATCTTGGCCTCGATGGCAGCTTTGCGCACGGCCTGCACCGCGCCTGGATGCAGCCGCAAATCGACGCCGTGCTCGGCGTGAATCTCGTTGAGCGCGATAGCCAGCAGCAGATTGTCGATGTCATCGCCGCCCAGGTGCGTGTCGCCGTTGGTGGACTGCACCTCGAAGATGCCGTCGCGCAACTTGAGAATGGAGATGTCAAAGGTGCCGCCGCCCAGATCGTAGACAGCAATCGTCCCCGCCTTGGCGCGATCCAGCCCGTAGGCCAAAGCAGCCGCGGTCGGTTCATTCACCAGCCGAAGCACGTCGAGTCCAGCCATGCGGCCCGCATCCTTGGTAGCCTGGCGCTGCGCGTCGTTGAAGTAGGCGGGCACGGTGAGGACCGCTTGCGCCACGGGCGCTGAAAAGTACCGCTCGGCGTTGCGCTTGAGCTGGCGCAGAATGTAGGCGGAAATTTCCGGCGGGGTGAACTTGAGCTCTCCCAACTGAATGCGCGGAACTTCATTGGGATCGGCTGAACCGGCTTCCACGTCTCCGGCCAGATGGAAGGGAAAGAGCTTCAGCTCCTCCTGAATCTCCTCCATGCTGCGGCCCATCAGCCTCTTGACGGAATAGATGACCCGCTCCGGCGTCTGGATCAGCGCTTTGCGCGCGCTGTTGCCCACAGTAACCGTGGGCCTGCCACCACCAGCCGGAATGGGATCCAGCGCCACCACCGACGGCACCAGATTCGAGCCGTCAACGCCGGGGATCACCACCGGCCGATCACCCTCCATGTAAGCAACCAGGGAGTTGGTGGTTCCCAGGTCAATGCCAACTACGCGTCCTTCCGCCATGTCGTTCTTTCAAACTCCCAGGGTCTCGTTCACGTCGCGGACCAGATTACTGAGGAAGCGCCGCCTGTCGAGCAGCGCCGCCATTTTCTTTTGCGCGGTCAGGCGCGCGCTCTTGTCGCCCTCGTCCCACGTTTTCCATTCAGCGCGCAGATTCTCGTCCACCGCGTGGAGCAGGCCGTCGAATTGATTCTTGGCTTCGATCAGACTTGATTGCAGCTCGGGATCTTCGCCGCCCGTCTTGCGGGCCATGCGCATCTCTTCAAGCTGCATATTCAGCTCGAAGACCTTTTCCAACAGATCGGCGGGAACCCGTGAAGGGACTTTCCTGACCTGGCCGCCAAGCTCCGGACTCATGCCCTGATTCGCCTCCGGGTCAATCTCGCCCAACAGCTTGAGCAGGTATCCGGTGCGGCGGATGGGATCTTTCAGGGTGCGATAGGCATCATTGAGCAGCGCCGTGTCAGCCAGGCTCCACTGCTTTTCGTTCTCCTGCGCACGTGCGAAGCGATCAGGATGCAGTCTGCGGCTGAGGCGGTGAAACTCCTGCTCCAATGCTTGCAGATCGAGGTTGAGCCTAGGCTCCAAACCAAAGACAGAAAAATAATCGCCGCCCGGAGGAGGTTGGATCTTGCTGCAATTCGGGCAAAAGAGAGTCGAGTCGTTGTGCCCGATGGAACAGGACCAACAGGCTATGGGAACCGCGGAATCAAGAACCTTGAACATGATTGCACTCTTGCAAATCTGAAGCTTAAGCCGAAAACGACGTACCGCAGCCGCAGGAGCGCGTGGAGTTCGGGTTGATGAAACTGAATCCCTGCCGCATCAGCGTTTCTTCATAGTCTAGCGTCATGCCGTGCAGGTAGAGAAACGACTTGGGATCGATGAAGACGCGCACGCCGTCAAATTCATAAATGCGGTCGCGCTCGCGGGGTTTGGTGTCAAACTTGATGGAGTAAGAAAGCCCCGAGCAGCCTCCGCCCATCACGCCTAGGCGCATCCCACCCTCTTCAGGCGAAATGCCTTCCTTGGCCATAACGGCGCGGATACGCTTGACGGCCTTTTCGGTCACTAGCAAGTCGTGCGGCGCTTGCTTTGGAACAGGCTCCGCCTTCGGCTGCGCTTGCGGCGCCTCTGGCGGCTGCACAACAAATGTATCCGGCGACTGCGGAGTTTCGATGTTCACGATGTTCTGCATCATTGCCTTCTTCTTACCGCCCCACAGCGGCAGTTGCGGGAACGGCCTCAGCCGTTTGCGCATTGCCGTTCTTCTTCTTCCAGTCGCCGATGGCCGCGCGAATCGCATCCTCGGCCAGCACGGAGCAGTGAATCTTCACCGGTGGCAGAGAGAGTTCCTTCACGATGTCTGTGTTCCGAATGCCCAAAGCGTCGCTCACGGTCCGCCCCTTAACCCACTCGGTAGCCAGAGACGAGCTGGCAATCGCCGAGCCGCAGCCAAAGGTTTTGAACTTGGCCTCTTCGATCACCTGGGTTTCAGGGTTTACGCGGATTTGCAGCCGCATCACGTCTCCGCACTCCGGCGCGCCCACCAGACCTGTGCCGACCTCCGTCGAGCTCTTGTCCAGTTGGCCAACGTTGCGAGGATTGTTGTAGTGGTCGATTACCTTGTCGCTGTATGCCATTGTTCCATTCCTTTCGCGGGGGGAAGCCGCATTCCACTCATTTGATTCATCCGGCGATTGCGCCGATTCGCTGACTTTCCGGTTCGCTGACTCGCTACCTCAGTGCGCCGCCCATTGAATCTTGGTCAGGTCAATGCCTTCCTTCGCCATCTCGTAGAGCGGGGAAAGCTGGCGCAGTTTCTGCACCACGTCAATCACCTTCTCGGCCACATAATCCACTTCAGCCTGCGTATTGAAGCGGCCCAGCCCAAAGCGAATCGAACTGTGCGCCACGTCGTCGCCGAGTCCCAAAGCCTTCAGTACGTAGGAAGGCTCAAGCGTGGCCGATGTGCAGGCCGAACCGCTCGAGACCGCAACGTCGTTGATGCCCATCAGCAGTGACTCGCCTTCAACATACAGAAAGCTCATATTCAGGTTGCCAGGCAGCCGATGCTCCATGGAGCCGTTCACATGAACGTAGTCCAGGGACGATTCCAGCTTGTTCTTCAGCCGGTCGCGCAAGCCGGTCAGGTACACGGCTTCCGTGGCCATTTCCTGCTGGGAGATCTCACAGGCTTTGCCCAGGCCGACGATGCCGGGTACGTTCAGCGTCCCGGATCTCATGCCGCGCTCGTGGCCGCCGCCGTCGATTTGCGCCGCGATCTGCACGCGCGGATTGCGCCGACGTACGTAAAGCGCGCCCACGCCCTTGGGGCCGTAAATCTTGTGTCCGGAGAGCGAAAGCACGTCGATGTTGTCCGCAATCACGTCCACCGGAACCTTGCCCACCGCTTGCACCGCGTCGGTGTGGAAGAGTACGCCGCACTCGTGACAGAGCTTGCCGATTTCGGCGATGGGTTGCAGCACGCCGATCTCGTTGTTGGCCGCCATGATCGTGACCAGGATGGTCTTGTCGTCGATGGCCCGCCTGAGGTCGTCGAGGTCAATCAGCCCGTCGGCTTTCACCGGCAGATAGGTCACGCGATATCCGTTCTTTTCCAGCCGCTTGCAGGTATCCAGAACCGCCTTGTGCTCGGTCACCTGGGTGATGATGTGGTTGCCGCGCTCGTGATACATCTCGGCAATGCCCTTGATGGCCAGGTTGTCGCTCTCGGTGGCGCCGGAGGTGAAGATGATCTCCTTGGCTGTGGCCCCAATCAGCCGCGCAACCTGCTCGCGCGCTTCATCCACGGCCCGCTCGGCCTCCCATCCAAAGGAGTGGTTGCGGCTGGCCGCGTTGCCAAATTTGGTGGTGAAGTAAGGCATCATCGCTTCCAGCACCCGGGGATCCAGTGGGCTGGTGGCGTGATTATCCATATAAATCGGAAGGTGTACGCCTTCCGGTACTTTTACTTCGCTGACAACTGTGCTCATTTTTGTCTCCGTCCTCGTCGATGACTCTTCCGTGCCCTGCCTTGTTCAGCCGGCCCGGTGGGGGGAAAGCTTTTACTGCGTCAATAAAACCAACTTGGCGACATCCCGCGTTCGCACAGCGGATTGTTCATGCTCCGCCAGGTCCTGAATGCTGATGCTCTTCAAAACGCCGACAATGGTCTCGTTCACCCGCGCCAACGGCTCCTTGATGGTGCAGCTCGGGGTCAGCTCGCAGCCCATCTTGCCCTTGGTGCAGGAGGTAATGAAGAACGGCCCGTCGATGGCCAGAATCACCTCGTAGGCCGAAATCTCTCGCGCTTCCCTGGCCAGCGCGTAGCCGCCGTTCATGCCGGCGTGCGAACGCAAAAGCCCGGATTTGGTCAACTGCTGCAAGATCTTCGCTAGCAATTGGGCGGGAATTCCATATGCGTCAGCCACATCCTTGGCGCTGAGCGCGGGCGTCTCGGGGTGCTCGGCCAAGTACTTGAGCGCCATCAGCCCGTAATCCGCTTTTTTGGTCAACTTGAGCATTGAATATCCGACTTCTTCAGTCCGGATTCAGTATACGACCGTTTCTGTCGGAATTACAAGTCCCAGCCTGGAATTGTTTTGGGGGACGGAAATTTTTGGGCGCGAATCAAAAGATTCAACAAATATCGCTCCCAAATTGGACAAAATGCCGATAAAATCTGAGGAAAGAGTACTTTAATCCACTGATTACTGCGAGCAATGGCAACCGTTTGCAAACACCCCCGGGTCCGCATCGTCTCCCGGCATGAAGACAGCGAGTTTGTCGAGTGCCTGGATTGTGGCGAGGTCTTTGACTCCGATGAGTTCCGCGACATGGAGATCGAAGAAAACGTCGAAATAGAACCCAGCTTGGAAGACTCCTGAAGCTCAGCGCGGGCCGTGGGCTCCGAGAGACAGGATATGATTTGCGCTCCCGTGTGAGATTGGAGAGGCGCGGGGGCTATAGCAAAACCAGAGTTGCTCTGTCCTGAGGCAATATCCTCAAGTGGCTTTTTTCTCAAGAAAAAGCCACCTCGCAAACTCTCAAGTAGGGCATATTCACTCTGGTTTTGCTCTAGGTTTGCCTATTTGCCGCTGTGCCCGTTGCCGCCTTGGACGTTTGCGCGTCTGGCAGCAATCCAAGCGTAATGCAACCCCGAGACGACGGTGAGTGCCATGGTGGCATCCAACGCCACCAGGCGAATATCCACCACCCATTGGACCGTAGTGAGCTGATGTACCAGCACCGCGCCCACTGCGAGGACCTGAGCCAGGGTGTTGGCCTTGCCAAAGATGCTGGGGCGGAACTCCCGTCTGCCGACGGCCGCGTATAGAATGGCCGCCACCACCAGAATCCCCACATCCCTGCCGAAGACCAGCGCAGTGACCCGCACCGGCACCAACCCCTTGTAGGTGAACACCAGGAAGAGCGTGCTGAGCAGCAGCTTGTCGGCCACCGGATCAAGGTACTGTCCAAGCATGGTGCGCTGTTTCAGCAGGCGGGCCAGCAAGCCGTCCAGCAGGTCCGTCAGCCCCGCCGTCACAAAGAGCCCGAGACTCAGCGTGTAGTGGTTGTCCAGAAGGGCGGTCACCAGAAGAGGCGCTAGGCAGATGCGTGACAGCGACAGCAGGTTGGGAGCGGTGCGGAATCGGTTCAATCGTGCGCTTGCATCGTCAATCATAGCTGGTCCAAAACAGTAATTAACGATGGTACTGTATGGCAAGTGCGCCGCCTGCCTTTTCCCGCCGCCCCGATCCTGATAGACTACGGAGAGTCGCTTTGTAGGCGCGTAGCTCAGTTGGTTAGAGCGCTTCCTTGACACGGAAGAGGTCGCTGGTTCGAATCCAGTCGTGCCTACCATATTTATCAATAACTTACGGCAATTCGAACAATTCCTCCAACCCGAGATTCAACCCGAAAT
>Ga0182014_10004227_pt1 | contig 16607 bp, 14 predicted proteins | sample 612S2DmetaG_FD_120489 | JGI IMG/M metagenome (GOLD analysis project Ga0182014, IMG submission 120489) | Permafrost microbial communities from Stordalen Mire, Sweden - 612S2D metaG | ecosystem: Environmental > Terrestrial > Soil > Wetlands > Permafrost | place: Sweden: Stordalen | collected... | reverse complement strand
CGCCCTTCATCATCTCCATGGGCATGGTGATGGGCGCGTTTGTTGCGCGCTGGACGGTGCCCACGCTGCTGAAGGGCACAGGATTCATGTTCAACGACCTGCGCGAGAAGCCGCACCTGATTGTGTGGGGGCTACTGGCCGGGATGCTTTGGGCCGTGGGCAATACGCTCACCGTTTTCGGCGTGCGCAACGTGGGCCTGGCCATCGCGTTTCCGCTGTGGAACATGAACAGCCTGGTGGGGTTGGCGTGGGGCTGCCTGCTTTTCAAAGAGTTGCACGGATCGGGCGCCAAGGACTGGGCAAAGGTGGTGGGCGGCGCGTTGGCGATTGTGCTTGGCGCGGCAGTGCTCGCTTTCGCAACCGCGCAACAAAATGCGGGCACGCCGGGTAAAGCCGCCACGGGCATCATTGCTGCGCTGGGTGCGGGAGCGATGTTCGGCACTATGTACATTCCCTACCGCAAGGCCTACATCAGCGGCATGAATCCGCTCTCGTTCGTGACCATTTTCACCTTTGGCGAGTTGGGAACCGTGAGTCTGCTTACGGCTATCAACTGCGGCGGCGTGTCTCAGGTGATGACGCAACTCCATCTGGCGCGGACCATGCTGTTCTGGCCGTTTGTGGGCGGCTTCTGCTGGGTGATCGGCGACCTGTTCCAGCAGTACGCGGCCAAGTACATCGGCATCGGGCGCGGAATTCCGCTCTCGAACACCAACCAGCTTTGGGGATTGGCGTGGGGCGCGCTGGTGTTTGGCGAGTTCGCGGGATTGGCCATGGGCGGACGGCTGCTGATCCTGACCGGGTCGACCATCATGATCGCGGGCGCGTTGTCGATCAGCATGGCCGAGCCGCCGCCCTCCGAGATGGAGAACTGGGACGCAGCGATGCATCGCGAATGCGACCGCTACGGACTCGACAGAGAAAATGTGGCTGCGGTGGTGGCGGGCAACGATCCGCTGGCCGACGATAAGCACCCGAGACGCTGGTGGGAGGTTTTGATCATGCTCGTGGCCACGGGGATCTTTGTGTGGCTGGCGGTGGGCACGCGCACGCAACACCTGCAACTGAACTTCCCGTGGATGATTGTGCTGATTGTGGGTACGATTATTCCGTTGGGGTTGTGCGGGACGTTGTTGTGGAGACGGACGCGGTTTTCTTAAGTTGCGTCTAGTTTCGCGCCAGGCGAAAAGCGTTGCGATATAGGGCGCGACCGGCTTTGACGAGCTGCGTCGCGCCCTTTCTGTATGCCGCTGAAAAAGCGCCAGTTCTGAGCGGTTTCCGGCTGGGAATGCGGGCGTGCATGGCGGTGTGCGCGTGGTGACGGGCGGGGCTTTTGTGGCTGGCGGAGAGGCCTCGCATCGGCCGGTAACACGCCTGCTTCCTTGGGCTTGTGCAGAGTGAACCTTGTCACATTCCGGTTCTCATCCCGAGGCATAGAATTACGGCAGTCGAAAAGGGTTGAGGTGTGCCTTCGGCGCAGAAAGCGGGAGTTTGCGGTATTTTTCTCCAGGTGAAGAGATGGTGACGCAGGAAGAAACGACGCGTAAGAAAAGCATGGGCGACAAGATTGCGGAGCTGGAGGCGAGACGCGCAAAGCTGGAGCTAGGCGGCGGCCAGGAGCGCATCGACCGGCAGCACAAATCGGGCAAGCTTTCGGCGCGCGAGCGCGTGGACCGGCTTGTGGACAAGGGCAGCTTTGAGGAGATCGGGTTGTTTTCCCGGCACCGGGCCACGCTTTTCGGGATGGCGGAAAAGGAGTTGGCCGCCGACGGCGTGGTGACGGGATGCGCGACGGTCGACGGACGGCTCGTGCACCTGGCGAGCCAGGATTTTACGGTGGCAGGCGGCGCGGCGGGCGAAACGCATTGCAAAAAAGTGGCCGACATGATGGCCATGAGCCTGAAGACGGGCAGCCCGTTCGTGTTTATCAACGACTCGGGTGGTGCGCGTGTGCAGGAGGGGATCGACAGCCTGGCGGGATACGCGCGCGTGTTCTATAAAAACGTAATGCTTTCAGGAACGGTGCCGCAGATTGCGCTGATTTGCGGGCCGTGCGCCGGCGGCGCGGCCTACAGCCCGGCGCTGACGGACTTCGTGATTCAGACCGAGCAGGCGCGCATGTTCATCACCGGGCCGCAGGTGATCAAGCAGGTGACAGGCGAAGACGTAAGCGCCGAGGATTTGGGCGGACCGCAGTCGCAGATGCACTACTCCGGCGTGGTGCACCTGATTGCGCGCGACGACCAGGAGGCCATTGAACTTTGCAAGCGGCTCTTGAGTTTTATGCCTTCGAACAACCTTGAAGATCCGCCGCGGCTGAATTCTGGCGGGCGGCTGAAGGCCGACGCGGAGATGAACAAAGTTGTCCCCGCGGATGCGAAGGTGGCATACGACGTGCGCGACGTGATTGTGCGCGTGGTGGACAATGAGGATTTTCTGGAGATTCAGCCGGGGTTCGCCGCGAATATTGTTATTGGCTTCGGACGGCTGCAAGGACGGCCGGTAGGAATCGTGGCCAACCAGCCGTGCGTATTGGCAGGGGCGCTGGACATCGATGCGTCGGACAAGTCGGCGCGGTTTGTGCGCTTTTGCAACGCCTTCAACATTCCCTTGCTGACGTTTGTGGATGTGCCGGGATTCCTGCCCGGCGTGGAGCAGGAGCGCGGCGGGATTATCCGCCACGGAGCCAAGCTGTTGTTCGCGTATTCGGCGGCGACGGTGCCGAAGATTACGGTGGTGCTGCGCAAGGCGTACGGCGGGGCGTACATTGCCATGTGCTCGCGCGGGCTGGGCGCGGATCGCGTGCTGGCGTGGCCTACGGCAGAGATTGCGGTGATGGGAGCCGAGGGCGCAGCCGAGATCGTATTTCGCAGAGAGATTGATGCCGCCGAGGATCAGGCGGCGCGGCGCAAAGAGCTGGTGGATGAGTACCGCGACACGTTCTCGAATCCGTATGTGGCGGCGGGACGAAGACTGGTGGACGACGTCATTGAGCCGGCGGATACGCGGAGAGTAGTGGCGCGGGCGCTGGAATCGCTGCATAGCAAGCGCGAACTGCGCCCACAAAAGAAGCATGGATTGATTCCGCTTTAGGCTGAATGAAGCGGAGCTAGCGGAGTTAGCGGTGTTAGCGGAGCTAGATCGGCGGCGGAGGGCGGTCAGCTTCAGTCGAGACGGTGGAGGAAACGCGGATTGAGACGACAATTCAACTTTGGCGGTGAAGTCTTGCGCCGGAAGATGAAAGGAAGCGCATGAAGCTGCACTGGACGGATTGGGCGGCGATGACGGTGATTGCCGGCGCGGGTTGCGTGGCGATCTATGCTGAGCTCCGTTCCGGATTGACGAGCGCCATGCGGCGCGCGGTTGAGGAACGGCAGCGCGACATGGAGCGGCAGTTGAATGCCATGGCGACCACGGTGAAGGCATTGCAGGCGCGTGTGGCGGAACTGAGCAGGCTGCAGACCGCGCGGGGCGAAGTGGCTGTGATCTCGGCGCCAGAAGAAACTACGGACCAAGCGACGCAGGCGCAAACCAAGCCGGAGATTGTGGCCGCGCTGACCGCGGCGGCAACGGCATTCCTGGGCAAGAAGGCGCGCGTTCGGTCGGCGAAGTTGCTACCCAACACGCAGCAGGATAGCGCGGGCGCGTGGGCGCAGCAGGGACGGATGATTGTGCAGACCTCACACAATCCGCGGCAAAGAGGTTGAGCTCAGGGAGCGATGTGGAGAGAAAGGGAGCAGGACGTTGAAGCTTCAGATCACGATTGATGGCAGGGCATACGAAGTTGACGTAGAGGTTCTGGAGGACGACGAGAGCCAGCAGACGCCGAGCTACTCGCCCCACCACGCGGCCCATGCCGCGGGCGGCGAGTGGGATGCGGATGGAAAGATTTGCCACAGCCCGGTGATGGGGCTGGTGATCAAGGTGAACGTCGAGCCGGGACAGGCTGTAGAGGCGGGCGCACTGATGGTGGTTCTGGAAGCGATGAAGATGGAGACGAATGTGACTGCGCCGCGCGCGGGAACGGTGAAGAGCGTGCATGTGAAGCCGGGCGATCCCGTGAAAGTTAGTGAGTTGCTGGTGGAGTTTGAGTAAGCAGGACTGATGATCGGCCCGAAGGGTTGAGAGGAGCGGAGTGCAGGAAGAGCTGAAGAATGTTCCCGGGATCCAGTTTGTGGATCACGTAGCAATCGCGGTCAAACAGGGCGAGCTTGAGGGCCAGGTGAGGGCGTACGAGGCCCTGGGGTTCAGGGAGCTTCATCGCGAAGAAGTGCGCGGCAAGGACCAGGTGCGCGAGGCGCTGCTTCAGGTTGGCGAAGGGCCGAACCTGATCCAATTGCTCGAGCCGTTGACGGCGGATTCACCGGTGCAGAAGCTGATCGACAAGAACGGCGGGCGCGGCGGATTGGCGCATGTGGCGTTCCGCGTGGAGAATGCGCAGCACGCGTTCGAGGCGATGCGCGCCGAGGGATTTCAACTCATTGACGAGGCTCCGCGGCAGGGCTCGCGGGGAACGACGGTGTTTTTTGTGCATCCCAAGTCGAAGGCCGAGAGCGCGTTCGGAATTTTGATCGAGATGGTGGAAGACCCTGCGGGCAAATGAAAAACATGGAGACTGAAAAGTTGCTCGAGGATTTTCTGCCGGTCAGCACAGCGGAGTGGCAGGCCGCGATTGCGCGGGACCTGAAGGGCGCCGATCCCGAGAAGAGGCTGGTTTGGCGGACGGAAGAGGGAATGGCAGTGAAGCCCTTCTATCGCGCCGCGGACTTGCCGGGGCTGGCGTGTGCGAACACGACGCCCGGAGATTTTCCCTACCGGCGAGGCACGCGCACTAGCGGCGACTGGCGGATTCGCGAAGCGATTGACGCGGCGAATGCGGAAGAAGCGAATGCCATGGCGCGCGCTGCGGTGGCGGCGGGCGCGGAGCAAATCGCGTTCGGCGGCTTTCTGGTTGAGAGTGCGCGCGAACTGGATTCTCTGCTCGATGGGCTGGACGCGACTCCGGTGCATTTTGAGCGTGCCGACGAGCCATTGATTCGGATGCTGATCAAACGGCTGAGGGGAACGCTGCGGGCCGCGGAAACCTCGACAGGGTGCGATGCGCTGGCCAGCGCGGAGTTTGCCGCGGAAGTGATTGGATCCGCGCCGCTGGGGCTGGCGCCATTCACCATTCATGGCGCGGCCTTTCGCGAGGCGGGAGCCACGGCCGTTGAGGAAATTGGCTTCGCGCTGGCTTCAGGAGTGGATTTTCTGGCAGCGCTGTCGGAACGCGGCGTGGATGTGAACCGCGCTGCGGCTGCGCTCGAGTTCAGCTTTGCCGTGGGCTCCAATTACTTCTTTGAGATCGCGAAGTTTCGTGCGTTCCGAGTGCTGTGGGCGCAGGCGGTTGAGAGCTTTGGCGGCACGCATGAGACGGCGCGGGCGCGCATCGCGGCACGCACCTTGCATTGGAATCAGACCATCTACGATCCCCATGTAAATATTTTGCGTGCGACGACCGAGGCCATGGCTGCGGTACTGGGCGGCGCGGACGCGGTGACGGTGACGCCGTTCGATGCGTGCTACAAAGCGCCGGACGAAGCCAGCCGGCGGCTGGCGCGGAACACGCAACTGCTGTTGAAGCACGAGGCGTGGCTAGGACGCGTGGCCGATGCCGGCGGAGGTTCGTACGCTCTCGAGACGATTACGGATTTTATGGCGCGCGAGGGCTGGAAGGTGATGCAGGACATTGAGGCGCGCGGCGGATTCCGCACGGCGCAAGGCGAAGGAATGTTCGCACAGGCGCTGCAACGTGGTTTGGCGGCGCGCGAACAGGCGGTTGCGCTGCGGAGGCGGGTGCTGGTGGGGACGAATCAGTATGCGAATCCGGCCGAGCGGGCGCTGGACCGCGTCGATAACCGCGCTGGTGAACAGCGCATGCATGCGGATTTGCGCGGAGCGCGTGCCTACGAAGAGTTGCGACTGCGCACGGAGCGGCATGCGGCCGCGGGAGGCAATACGCCACGAGTGTTGCTGGCGGAGATCGGCGATGTGAAGATGCGCGCTGCGCGGTCGGCTTTTGCCACAAATTTCTTTGCCTGCGCGGGATTCGAGTTGCAAACGCTACGCTTCAAGAAAGCCGAGGAGATTGCCACGGCGGGTGCGGATTTGATTGTGCTGTGCAGTTCGGATGCGGAGTATGCGGCGCAGGCGTCGGCGTTACTGGCGCAGCTTAGGGCGCTGGGCCACGAGACGCCGGTGATTGTGGCTGGAAATCCCGAGAACGCGGAGGAGTTGAGAATGGCGGGGATTGCGGATTTTGTGCACGTGCGTACGCCTCCTCTGGATTTCCTGGCGAAGTGGCAGGAGACACTGTTGGTTTGAAATCGGAAGGTTGAGGCTCGAGGTATCCCACATCTCAAAAGCGAGATGTGGGGCACCCCATAGTTTCGGCGAGTTGAGAGCACAAATGAGGCCAGATTTCGCAAAGATCGATTGGAAACCTCGAGCGACGGAGACGACTGCTCACGAAGCCGATGCGTGGCTTTCGCCCGAGCACATCGCGCAGAAGAGTTTTTATGCGCGCGCGGATCTCGATGGACTCGAACATCTGGAATACGCAGCGGGAATTCCACCGTATCTGCGCGGGCCGCACACCACGATGTATGCGACGCGCCCGTGGACCATCCGGCAGTATGCGGGGTTTTCAACGGCGGAGGAGTCGAATGCGTTCTACCGGCGCAACCTGGCGGCGGGGCAGCGGGGACTCTCGGTGGCATTCGACCTGGCAACGCATCGCGGCTACGACTCCGACCACGAACGCGTGACGGGCGACGTGGGCAAAGCGGGCGTGGCCATCGACTCGATTCTCGACATGAAGATTCTCTTCCATCGCATTCCCCTGGAGCAGATGTCGGTGTCGATGACGATGAACGGCGCGGTGCTGCCGATCATGGCGTTCTATATCGTGGCTGCCGAGGAGCAGGGCGTGCCGCCGGAGCAGTTGAGCGGCACCATCCAGAACGACATTCTAAAAGAGTTCATGGTCCGCAACACATACATTTATCCGCCCGAGGGATCGATGCGCATTATCGGCGACATTTTTCGCTACTGCGCAGAGAAGATGCCGAAGTACAACTGCATCAGCGTGAGCGGATACCACATGCAGGAGGCGGGCGCGACGGCGGATCTGGAATTGGCGTACACGCTTGCCGATGGACTGGAGTATTTGCGCACGGGCGTGAAGGCGGGCCTCGATGTGGACGAGTTTGCGCCGCGGATTTCGTTCTTCTGGGGCGTGGGCATGAACCACTTCATGGAGATTGCCAAGATGCGCGCGGCGCGCATGTTGTGGGCCAAGATTGTGAAAGGCTTCGGCGCGACAAATCCCAAATCGCTGGCGCTACGCGCGCATTCGCAGACTTCAGGGTGGAGCCTGACGGCGCAGGACCCGTACAACAACGTGGTACGCACGTGCGTTGAGGCTCTGGCCGCGGCCATGGGCGGTACGCAGTCGTTGCACACCAACGCGCTTGACGAGGCGCTGGCGCTGCCTACGGATTTTTCCGCGCGCATCGCGCGTAATACGCAAATCTACTTGCAGGAGGAGACGGGCATCACGCACCTGGTCGATCCGTGGGCGGGATCGTATTATGTGGAGCGACTGACACACGAATTGATGCACGCGGCGTGGACGCTGATCGAGGAGATTGAAAAATTGGGCGGCATGACCAAGGCGATCGAGACCGGCTTGCCCAAGATGCGGATTGAAGAGGCGGCGGCACGGAGGCAGGCGGGGATCGATTCGGGGAGCGACGTGATTGTGGGCGTGAATGCCTACGCTGCACACGAGGAGCCAGAGATTCCCGTGCTCGATATCGACAACGAAGCGGTGCGTCAGGCGCAGGTGGAGCGGCTGGAGAAATTGAAGCGCGAGCGTGATGGCAGCGCGGTTCGCGAGGTGCTTGCAAAGCTGGAAAGGTGCGCAACTGCGGGCGAAGGGAATCTGCTGGAGTGCGCGGTGGAAGCCGCGCGGAAGCGCGCCACACTGGGGGAGATTTCGCAGGCATTGGAAAATGTTTGGGGACGATACGAAGCCACAACGCGCACCATCGCCGGCGTGTATTCGGCGGCCAGTGCGGGCGGTGAGGAGTTCCTGAAGGCGCGGCGGATGGTGGAGGAGTTTGAGCGCGAGGAGGGGAGGCGGCCGCGGATTCTGGTGGCGAAGATGGGCCAGGACGGGCACGACCGTGGCGCGAAAGTGATTGCAACGGCATTCGCGGACATTGGATTCGACGTGGACATCGGGCCGCTGTTTCAGACGCCGCGCGAAGTGGCGCGCTTCGCTCTCGACAGCGATGTGCACGTGGTGGGCGTGTCGAGCCTGGCGGCGGGACACAAGACGCTGGTGCCGCAACTGATTGCGGAACTGAAGGCGTTGAGCAGGGACGACATTCTGGTCGTGGTGGGCGGCGTGATTCCGCCGCAGGATTACGATTTTCTTTATCAGGCTGGAGTGGCGGGGATTTACGGGCCGGGAACGGTGATTCCTGTAGCGGCGCAGAAGATTCTGGTGATGCTGAGCGCCAGCGTCACTCGTTAGCGAAACGGATGGGTACTTGCCATGAAGAGCGCGCTGCGTGAAATTGCCGGGTGCGGCGCGGTGCCGGCGCCGCGCGTCACGCAAAAGCGCAGGCCGCTTTCACGCGAGGAATACGTTGAAGGCATTTTGCGCGGTGACCGCACGGTGCTGGCGCGCGCGGTCACGCTGATTGAAAGCGCACGCGAGTTGGATCGCGCGCTGGCCGAGCAGATTGTCGAGGATTGCCTGCCGCACAGCGGCAACTCGATCCGCGTGGGCATTACCGGCGTGCCGGGCGCGGGCAAAAGCAGCCTGATTGAGGCGCTGGGCAGGTATTTGATCGCGGAGCGGCAACAGAAGGTGGCGGTGCTGGCGATCGACCCCAGCAGCCAGATCTCCGGCGGAAGCATTCTGGGCGACAAGACACGCATGACGACATTGGCCGCGAGCGAGATGGCCTTTGTGCGGCCGTCGCCGTCGCGCGGCATGGCTGGCGGCGTGGCGCAACGAACGCGCGAGGCAATGCTGCTGTGCGAAGCGGCAGGATACGGGAGCATTCTGGTGGAAACCGTCGGCGTGGGGCAGTCGGAGACTGCGGTGCATGAGATGGTGGACTTCTTTCTGCTGATCACGCTGGCCGGGGCGGGCGATGAGTTGCAGGGAATCAAGCGTGGGGTGATGGAACTGGCCGACCTGGTGGCCGTGAACAAAGCCGATGGCGCGAATTTAACTGCGGCAGAGCGGGCGCGGGCGGAGGCGCAGAACGCGCTGCATTACTTTCCGGCGGCAGGATCAGGTTGGACGCCGCGCGCCGTGACGTGCTCGGCACTGACTGGCGCGGGGATTCGCGAACTGTGGGAGTGCGTGCTGGAGTATACGGCGTTGACGCGAACGAATGGGTGGTTCGGCAATGCGCGGCGCGAGCAGCAGCGGCGATGGATGCACGAGATGATCGATCAGGCGCTGCGGCAGCGGTTCGACGCGGATCCGGCGGTGCGCAGCGGCGTGGCGGCGCTGGAGCGCGATGTGGCGGAGGGTCGTACCACATCGTTTCGCGCGGCGCGGATGCTGCTAGATGCGTACACGTGCGGATCGTGAAACTGGCGTCGAAATAGTTGAATTGCCGTTCGTGCTTTCCCACATCTCATCCGCCGTGGCGGACGAGATGTGGGGCACCCGCCGCTCCTACTATCTAGCTTGAATCTGTACTTTCCGATTGAATCGAGAACATGATTTATGGGATGCGGCCGGCGAGCGCCGCGGAAAGCGTTGCGGCCTGCTGCGGCGTGGGCAGATTGCTGTAGCCGGCCAGGACGCGACCCTTGCGGAAGATGCAAAGGCCTCCGAGGTATGGCGCGTTAAATTCAAATCCCTCATCGCCCACTGGCGTTGGAGTCGCGCCGGGAAAGTGTTCGTGGAGGGCCTTGAGTAGGAGGGACGCGGACTCAGGCGTGGACGCGAGAACAATGAAGGCCTGACCGGCCTGGTACTTGGCCACGTAGCCGCGCTTGAGTTCGCGGAGGCCGAGAACGCTTTCGGGAACCATGCGAATGGGCGCAACATTGTCTGGAGGAAACCAGCGGAGCTGCGCAGGCGGTGTCATGCGGCCGGGAAGACGCATCTCAAGCGTGGAGGCTATGCCGCGCAGGGTGGAGGAGTCGTCGGCGTTGGCATCGGCGGCAACTTCGACAATCTCGACGTAGAAACTCCCTTTGGCGAAGGTTGCGCTTTGCGCCTGAACCTGGCCGCCCATGCCGATCTGCGAGATGGGTGAGGCGGAATCGAGGTTGGCGGCGAAAAGTCCATAGGCGGCGTCGGCATCGGTCATCTCAGAGAGATCGATGGTGAGAGTATTGGCGCCGGATTTGCAGTCGACGGTGCTCATGCGCACGAAACCGAAGATGAGGTAGCCCTCCGCGCCGCCGTCTTTATATTCGAAGAGATTGCCGGAGTCGTACTGGCGGATGGCGCCGGACTGTTCCCAGCCGGGGGCGATGTGACAGTCGAGAACGGATTGTGCGGCGACGGAACCGGAGGCAAGCAAGGCCGCGAGCAGCAACGCGGAAACCTTCATGCAAAAAGCTCCTGGGCACGAGCCATGCGACTGGCGACGTGCACGCCGTGCGGGCAATTCACCGTGCATGAAGCGCAATCGGCGCAGCGAGTGGATGGCTGGGCGAGCTCGAGATAACGCTCGCGACCCAGCGCGAACTGGCCGTAGCCGTCAGCATAAGTAAGGCAACGCAGCACGTCGGCAACCGGCAGTCCTTCGCGGCACGCGCCCTGGCACACGCCGCACATGCGGCAATAGAGCGGACGAATTCGCTCCAGGTGCGCGGAGAGAATGGTGGCATCGGTGGAGCTGTAGGCGTGATCCATGGCCTTGAGGTTTTCGTCGAGCTGGTCCATGTCGGTGATGCTGGGAACGGTGGTGGCGACGTTGGGGTTTTTGACCACCCATTTGAGCGCGGAGAGCATGGCGCCGGGTTGCGCAAGCCTGCCGGAGATGGGATCACCGGGCTTGTGGCTGCGCGAGCCGCCGGCCATGACCTTCATGGCGACGACGCCGAGACCGGCTTTGGCGGCGATGTCGACAGCTTGATCCATCGCGGGATCCATGGTGAAGTTGTAGGCCGCAAGAACCACGTCGAAGACTTTTTTCTGGATCATCCAGGGAACGAGCTGCGGCTGGCCGCTGTGGGTGCTGACGCCGATGAAACGGACCTTGCCCTGCTGCTTGGCGAGTTGCTGGGCCTCGATGTGATCGTCTGAAATGTCGGCGGGAGCGCTGCGGGCGTGCAGATACCAGATGTCGATGTAATCCGTCGAGAGCTCGCGCAGGCTCTGATCGAGATGCTGCATCATGCCGGCTTTGTCGGGCGCGTGGGTCTTGGTGGAGAGGATGATCTGCTTGCGCTTGGCGCCGAGCGCTGCGCCGACCATGCGCTCGTTGTTGCCGCGTTGATAGCTGCGCGCGGTGTCGAAGTAGTTGATGCCAAGGTCGGCGGCACGCTCAATCACGCTGGGATCGGAGGTGATCATGCAGCCAAAGCCGACGGAGGTGACGCGGAGGCCGGTGCGGCCGAGAGTCTTGTAGCTGAGCTTTACGGCGGAGCCGGAGGGCGCGTCGCCGGATTGCGGATTGAGAACGCCGAAAGCGGGCGTTGCGCTGGCCAGCGGAGCGAGCAGCCCGGCGGAAACACTGGCGGCGAGGAAATCACGGCGGGAGGTCCTGGAAGGCATGAAGACACCTCGGTTCTAAGGAGCGCCGACAGTGTAGAAAACGCCCCGGAGGCGTGCATAGGACGGGCGTCACAGCCTAGTGAATCGTGAATAGTGATTAGTGGTTAGCCGAGGAGCGTTGGCTGGCGGGTCAGCCCGCGTTGCGGAGGGCCTGAAGGGTTTCTTCGAGGGCCGATTCCCACGGCAAAAGCGCGACGTTGAAGCGGGCATGCAGTTTGGCGTTGGAGAGTACGGAGTAGCGGGGGCGCGCGGCAGGGGTGGGATAGTCTTTGGTGGCGATGGGGGTGAGAGTTGGCGGTTTGAGGGCTAGGAGCGCGGCAGCACGGGCGAAGATGGCCTGAGCGAAGCCGAACCAGGAGACGGAACCGCCGCAGGTCATGTGGTAGAGGCCGGTCCAGTCCTCGGGAGCGCCGAAACTTCCGGCAAGGATGCCGGTGACGATTGAGTGGGTGGCACGGGCGAGCTCGATGGAGGTAGTGGGGCCGCCGATCTGGTCGTCGACGATGGAGAGGCGATCGCGTTCGCGCGCCAGGCGAAGCATGGTGAGAAGAAAGTTGTTGCCGTGAGGGCCGTAGACCCAACTGGTGCGAAAGATGAGGAATTTGCCGCCGGTATTCTCGACGGCTTGCTCACCTGCGAGTTTGCTGGCACCGTAGACGTTGAGCGGATTGGGTGTATCGGACTCGATCCATGGCGTAGACTTTGGCTCGGATTTACCGCCATCGAAAATGTAGTCCGTGGAGTAGTGGACGAAGATGGCGTCGTGCCTGTGGGCTTCTTCGGCGAGGACGCGCGGCGCCTGTTCGTTGATGGCGTAGGCAAGATCGCGCTCGCTCTCGGCGCGGTCAACGGCGGTGTAGGCGGCGGCGTTGAGAATGATATCGGGCGCGGTGCGGCGAACCAGCTCACGGGTTTTTTCGGCATCGGCCAAGTCGACGGATTCGCGATCGACACCGACGATGGGGCCGTAGCCGGTGAAGATCTTCTCGAGCTCGCGGCCGAGCTGTCCGGCGTTGCCGACGATGAGGACTCGGGGATTGGTGGCCGTGGTGGGCGATTCGCTCATGCGGACAAACTCCGGCGATCGTGGAAGTGTGCTGCTGGCATTCTAAATGGCTGCCGCGAAATAGCCGGTTCGCCTGGAATCGCGATTCACCGTACAATTTATATGTGAAGTCTTCCCCGATGCGCCGAGTTTATTGCGATGCCAATGCCACCACGCCTCTGCTGCCAGAGGTGATGGAGGCGATGCGTCCGTATTTGATGGAGGATTTTGGGAACGCATCGTCGATCCATCTGCAAGGGCAGCGGGCGCGAAAGGCGGTGGATGGGGCGCGCGAAACCCTCGCGACGTTTTTCCATTGCCGCGAGGCGGAGGTGGTGTTCAACTCCGGTGGGACCGAGGGGGACAACACGGCGATCTTTGGGCTGGTGCGCGCGGGCGATCACCTGATTACGACGGCGATTGAACATTCAGCGGTGCTGCGCGCTGCAGAGCGTGTCGCGGAGCGCGGCGCGGAGGTGACGTTTGTTGCGCCTCGCGCGGATGGATTGATCGATCCTGAAGAGATTCGCCGGGCGGTGCGGCCGCAAACGCGATTGATCAGCGTGATGCTGGCGAATAACGAGACCGGCGTGTTGCAGCCGGTGGAAGAGATCGGCAAGATTGCCGCGGAGGCGGGTGCGTTCTTCCACATCGATGCGGTGCAGGGCGCGGGAAAGATCGCGTTCGACGTGCGGCGATTCGGTTGCCACTTGTGCTCGATCAGCGCGCACAAGATGCACGGGCCGAAGGGCGTGGGCGCGATGTATGTGCGGCGCGGGACGCCACTGGAGCCGCTGATTGTGGGCGGGAGCCATGAGCGCCGGCAGCGCGCGGGCACGGAGAATGTGCCCGGCATCGTGGGATTGGGCAAGGCCGCGGAACTGGCGATGGAAAGCTTGGCGGATGGAACCGTGGGGCGCATTGCCGGGCTGCGCGACCGGCTCGAAGCGGGAGTTTTGCAGATTGCGGGCACGGGCGTAAATGGCGCCGGCGCGCCGCGCGTGGCGAATACCACGAACATTCGTTTTGAGCAGGTGGAGGGCGAAGCGCTGGTGATTGCGCTGGACCTGAAGGGCGTGGCGGTGAGTGGAGGGTCGGCGTGCCATTCGGGCTCTACCGAGCCGAGCCACGTGCTGATGGCGATGGGACTGGACAAGCATGCGGCGCGGGCGAGTTTGCGGTTCAGTTTGCTGAGGACGGCGACGGAAGAGGACGTGGAACATGTGTTGCACGTGGCGCCGCAGGCCGTGGAACATTTGCGGGCGCTGGCGCCGGAAGTGGCAGGAACGCTGGGATGAGCGAGCAAACAACTATCGCGGTGGCCATGTCCGGAGGGGTTGACTCCTCGACGGCGGCGGCGATCCTTGCGCATTCCAGTGTGAACGTCGTTGGCCTGACGCTGCATCTTTGGGATCAGACGCGGCTGGCCGGTAAGCATGGGATTCCCGATGCGCCGAAAGCGGGACGCTGCTGTTCGATCGACGATGTGTACGATGCGCGACGCGTGGCCGAGGACTTGGGGATTCCGTATTACGTGGTGAATCAGGAGGAGCGGTTCGAGCGCGACGTGGTGCGGCCGTTTGTGGACGAGTATCTCGCCGGGCGCACGCCGATTCCCTGCTCTCTTTGCAATAACCATTTGAAGTTCGATCAGTTGCTGAAGACGGCGCGCAGCATTGGCGCGGAGTACATTGCGACCGGCCATTACGCGGTGAACGAGTTCGATTCAACTCGTAATGGGGGCCGCGGGCGTTGGATTTTGAAGCGGCCGGCGGACCTGGCGAAGGATCAGACCTATTTTCTCTTCGGGCTTACGCAGGAGCAGTTGTCGCGGACTCTGTTCCCGCTAGGCCACATGACCAAGCCGGAGGTGCGCGAGGCGGCGCGGCAGCATGGATTGCGGCTGGCCGAAAAACCTGACTCGCAGGAGATCTGTTTCATTCCCGGCGGCGATTACAAGCAGTTTTTGACGGCGTATCTCGAAGAACAGGGCGAGCGAATGCCGGAGACGGCGGGCGAGCTGGTGGCTTCCGGTGGCGAGGTGATGGGGCGGCACGAGGGAATCTCGAACTTTACCGTGGGCCAGCGCAAGGGATTGGGCTTGGCGTCACCATCGCCGCTCTACGTTCTGCAGATCGATCCGGCGAGCCATCGCGTGACGGTGGGCGCGGATGCCGAGCTCGCTACGCGGACGTTGCGCGCGCGGCGGCTGAACTGGATCAGCATTGCCGAGTTGACGGGACCGATGCGGGTGCGGGCCAAGATTCGGCATCGCCACGAGCCGGCGTGGGCCACCCTGGAGCCTGCGGGAGCGGACGAGGTTGTGGCAACTTTCGACGAGCCGCAACGCGCGGTGACGCCGGGGCAGTCGGCCGTGTTCTATGAGGGCGACGAGGTGGTGGGCGGCGGCTGGATTGTGTGAGGCGAGCGAGGTTGCACCGGCCCAGTGTTGGTCCGACGACCCGATGATCGTCAGCTTTCGAGCGGTTCTCCAGCTCGTGTACCGCATTTCAAAGGCTGTGCGAGGTGGCTTTTTCTTGAGGAAAAAGCCCACTTAGCGGGTTCAGCTTCGCCTTACAGCAGCTGGAGAACCGCTGTAGAAGGGCATTTCAAGTTCGACCCCAGAGTAGTTGACGTGGGGCACAAGCTGGCGATTGGGGCCCTGTTCGAAGCGCACCAGACCATAATTCTCCATGGTCCGCAGTGTCCGGGAAAGGTTCGATGGAGCTCTTCCCGAGCTTTCTGCCAACTCGCGGAGAGACTGGGGACTGGTTTTCAAAATCAGTTTCAGCAAATCCCGATTCTGATCGGAAAGTACCTGGGATAATGTGCCGAGAGATTCAAACCACACCTTCGGCTCATCTTTAGCTGGAACATACTCGCCTTTTGCGATCGCAAGCGTTCTCTTCTTGTAGGCTTCCCGAGAGGCGATTCCCACCTTGAGCGTCTTCATGGCTTCACACTCCTTTCCTTCAAAATCAAGTCGACTTCCGTCCAAAAATCAGTCAGTAAAGTCATCGCATCTTTGTAGTCATAGAACCGGATTCGCTCACCCTTATGTTTATGGTCATACTCGATCCGGGTGCGGGCGCCCGGGCCGCTGCCTTCGCGGATGGAGTGCGCGTTGTCGAATCCCAGCAAGCGCGCTCCATCGCCGTCATGCAGGGTTAAAGAATAATCCAGGCCATGCGGCTTCTCCGGTGTTGTTGGAACCTCTTTCACTTCGAACTTCACTCGAAAATTGCGCTCTGCAACAAACACTTCGCCGTCGAGCAGGAGCAAAGTGTCGAGGCACGGATCACGATCCATCTTCATATTATCATCGGATGATAACAACATCAATGGCAGTCGGTGCGCGCCTTCGCATCGCCATCGCTCCCAAAACCATGATTGCCCTATTTCGGCCGCTGCATCTCGAAGCGATCGAGGGTGCGCGTGTACACCGGGCCGCCCATGCGGCCGACGGCGTTGAGTTTGTCGGGATCGATTTTGTAGCCGCCATTTTGGTCGCCCATTTTGTCATTGAAAAGCGACTCGAGAACATGGAAGCGCAGGACTTCGCCAAGGACCAGAATGCCGCCGCCGGGCTGGTCGCCGACGCGGACGATCTGATGCAGGCGGCACTCCATTTGCACCTTGCTTTCGGCCACGCGCGGGGGCTTTACCAGGTCGCTCGCGATCGGTGTCAATCCTGAAAGCTCGAATTCGTCGATTTCGGGCGGGACGTCAGCGGAGGTCAGGTTCATCTGCGCGGCGATG
>Ga0182014_10004226_pt1 | contig 16609 bp, 12 predicted proteins | sample 612S2DmetaG_FD_120489 | JGI IMG/M metagenome (GOLD analysis project Ga0182014, IMG submission 120489) | Permafrost microbial communities from Stordalen Mire, Sweden - 612S2D metaG | ecosystem: Environmental > Terrestrial > Soil > Wetlands > Permafrost | place: Sweden: Stordalen | collected... | reverse complement strand
TTCCAGCACTAGATCAACGTCGAAGTAATCCGCTTTTATGTCGTGCTTCATCGCCTGAAGTTTTCCTGATTTCGGGGCGATCAAAGTCGTTTGGGCACCTGCCTCCTTCAGTGCTTGACGTGGCTCGGTCATTTCGGATTGCTCGAAATCGTTTGTCGCCAAGATGGCAACGCGCACGTTTGCAAGGGGTTTGTCTTTCATAGGGGAATCTCCTTTGGCGTCACTTCTCTTTTTTCGGTAGTGGGCTGTTTTGAATTTCGGAGCACCTTTGGAGTTTAGAAGAATTGGTGGGATTATTGCAGCGTAACGAAGGGATGGCAGTTGCATAGGGAGCGACCATGACACTTAAAAATGCGGCGTTGCTGGCACTGATCGGGACGATTCTGATAACGGCTCTTTTAGTGTGGACGTTCGTCTTCAACTTCCTCAATCTGCTGCGGGGTCTGGTTCCTGCGGTAACTCTGTTCTCGTCATTCATCTATGCGTTTGGCGCATTCAGCGTGATGGTGTTCTTTTTCGTGTTCCATAGAGCGCAGTCGTGACTTTAGCGAGAGTTCATTTTTCCATGGACGGCTCTGCCTTGCGAGGCCCATCAGGAACCCGATTCTTCTGGGATTTGGCTGCCGGACGGGGCTCAGGTCGGCTGGGGCGTTTCAGAAGTGCTGGCAGCCTTTGTGACCAGCACAGCGGGTGCCCGTAGTCGTACTTTAGATCGACCAACACCCGTTGGGGCTCAATCGGGCGTGCTCCCGGTGCGTCGTGCACGAGCGCGACCGCAACAAAGCCTTTGCTTCTACGTCAAAACCGGAGCTTCGATCAATGGGAGTTGCGGCATGATCGGCTGAATCGGCATTTCATCGTATGTCCGACCGTCGAGAATCCTCCCATTCTTCGACTTTCGGACACCGCCCCATTGCTTGAAGAAAAACGGAACGTTCTGTTGACGGCACTGACGACGCACAGAGATGACCCACTCACGCTGCATCGGCCTCGCGCCGGGTCCACTCTCCCCACCTACAATCACCCAGTGAATTCCGGACAATTTCAAGGACCCCAACTCTTCTAGCAGCGGCTCAATCGAAAGAAAGCGAACCCGCGCCGGAGCGGATCGCAAATGGTCGATTCGGGGCACCCCGTGTTTCTTGTCTTCTACGCTCGTTCCCCACCAAATATGAGGCATCTCGGCCCCAAGGCGCAGCTTCGTATTTAAGAGGTCTCGCATTCGGGTGGAACGCTTCGTCAAGATTTGGTACGTATGCCAGTGAGCTTTCACCATCACATCCACAACAGATTCAATGTAGCGATCTGGAACTCCCTCATGGAAGAGGTCCGACATGGAATTTACAAAGACTCGCTTCGGAGTGTGCCAGCGGAGGGGCTCGTTGAGTTTTTCGGGAACGAGTCGAAGGTCGAAGCCTTGCTCGTATGGGTGCCCCTTCACTCCTCGGAACCTTTCTGCAAACGTCTCCGCGTAACAGTGCTTGCATCCGGGACTGATCTTGGTACACCCACGAACAGGGTTCCACGTCGCGTCGGTCCACTCGATTGAGGATCGCTCAGCCATTCATGCTCCGAATCACAGTCCGCTTGAAGATATCACGCGCAATTTTGTCCGCCAGTTGCTCTTGCGCTGCAAAGAAGAGGTAGTAGACTGGCGCACCTATCGAGTTTTTCATTGCAACAGGTTTTGGTACGTACTTGAAACCTGCGACTTCTTTTAACCTTTTTCTGAATGCCTCAACAACGACTTCGTTGGGCTGCTTCTCCATTTCTTTGAACAAATGGTACTCGTTCGAGTAAGCAGCGGTTCTCCATGACTCGTCACCCCAGTATTTATTCAGACGCGCCACGCTTTCTTCGGAAGCCTCTTCTGGATTCCACAGCAGAACATTGCGGTTCATGTCGTGTACTGGAAAGTTCAAGAAAATCTCGATTGTGCCCATCTTTCCAGCCGCCTCAATGACTTTCCAGTCCAACTGGAGGCAATAGGGGTCTAAGATGCACAGCGCACGACGATAGTCTTCATATCGCACGGTCGGAAACAGTTTTAGGAGAATCTCGTTGGCATCGCCGTCGTATACCTTGACGTTCGATAAACCAGCACTGAGACGGCGCAACTCAGCCGTGCGACTTTTGTTCAAATCAATCAGGTGCAGTTCGCGGAACGGCGGTTCGAGATTCAGCGCATTCCACGGGCTGCCGGGAACCAGTTCCTTCGTTCGTTTAAGGATGTGTTGACCGGCCCCGGCGAACCCGTCAATGTAAATGTGATGGAGCCGGTGCTTCGTCAGGATCGTGGAGTAGGCATAGGAATACTGACGGAGAATTTCTAGCTTGAGAACGGACCAATCTCCAATTTCATCGAGCTTCAGTGGCCTTGCCGTGGCGTTGTTCATGCTGTGATGGTTGGCTCTTGCACCGAGTCCTGTCAATTGCCAAGATCAGTATAGCGAACAAAAGGCGAATATGCTATGCTTCGCGAATGGACGAAGGCCGAAAGCGGGTGCTACTGATCGCTGCCTCGATCCTCGCAGCTCGGAAGTTGGTGAACTGGGACGGGCGACCTTCCCCTGCGCTGGAGTCCGCCATTGCGGATGCGATCACGATTGCGGAACGGATCATGGCGAGGATCGACAGCAGGTGGCCTTCGAAGCCCGAGCAAGCGACTCGATAGCCCAATCCTCGTCGCCAGTCACTTTGCTGCCTCGGTTGTCAGTGCGCCCCCAGACGTACTCAAGGACCTGCGAACCGTCGTTCGCCGCGTTGTGCCGGGTCGCAGGGGATGTGGGCGACCATCTTTTCCTTGGAGGGGCACCTCAGGACGTTCCTCGACAGGGTTATCGTTCTGGTAATCCCCACCCCAACAATCTCATAGTCCTGATTCCACTGACGCACGAGCGAGGGATTGGACCTGTGTTTTGGAACAAACCGAAGGTAAACTAGCGGCCATGCGCCAACTTCTAATTATTTCGCTGTGCCTTGGAATCGCCCTAGCACAGTTACCGAAGAAGGAAACAACCGATAAGAAGGCAACTCAAAAACAAGCCCCCCCCGCTGGAAACCAGCAACTATCCGAGCCGTCACAACCAAATCCGACGCGAGAAACTACCTACTATACCTACTACCATCAAGAACCCGACAGGAAGGAGACTGTAAAGAATGTTAGCGATTTCTTTCTCGCCTTGTTCACCCTCGCCTTGGTTGCTGTCGGAATACTGCAAACTCGCGTTCTTTGCAAACATGAAGCGTGGATGAGACGAAACGTCGCTGTTGTCAGACGGATTGCTAGGGCTGCCAACAAGAACGCTGACGCCCTCATAGATGCCGAGCGAGCTTGGATTATTGCGTCCCCCGCGCAAAATGCCCCAGAAATCGGCTTTATCCCACCGCCCAACCATCCTCCCGAACTTGATGGTGCCGACACTTCCAACTATTTCTCGGTAGCGTTCAAGAACACGGGGAAAACGCCCGCCAAATTGACTGACTCCGCTGTAATGTACCGATTGTTCAACAACTTGAATGAGATTCCGCCCGAGCCAAATTACGGACCACGAGGAACGTTGGGAGATATACCACTGTCCACGGGCGACTCTCTCGGTGCATTCGCATTCCTTCAACCGAACACGATCTTAACTTACGATGTGGCGCAGGCTGTATTTCGACAAGGCGCTTTCCTGCTGGCTTACGGAATTGTCAGTTATAGGGACGTTTTCGAGCGCGAGCACGAGACCCGGTTTGGCTACATCTACCATTTCCCGCAAGGGGGCGATCCGACCCCTGCTGGATTCAGAAGGGAAAAAGTTCCAGCGGCATACAATCGCGCAACTTAGAAGCCGGGCAAAAAAACAACATCTGGGAATTCGCGGCGGTGTAAGAATCAACATTCAACATGACCTTGGTTGAATTTCACAAATCACTGACCGCATCCGAACCACCTGCCAGACTCACACTCGCTCTTGCGGGTCTTTGGTGGGATGCCAAGGGCGATTGGAGGCGGGCACACGAATCCGCTCAGCAAGACGAAGGACCTGAGGGTTCGTGGGTGCACGCCTACCTGCATCGCAAAGAAGGCGATCAGAGCAACGCCGCCTACTGGTATGGTCGGGCGGGAAAGCCTATCTGCCGAGAGCCGCTCGATGCGGAATGGCTCAGCATCACGACAGATTTGCTAGAAGCGAGAGTGTCACCACCATGAAGACATTGGACGGGAAGCTTCTGTTGGGTTGGATGACCAGAGAAGAGGCAATAACAGCGTTGTGCGATGCTTGTCATTTCGACCCTACAATGACCCCACTGAAGGCTGAGCAGTTATGGCAGGAGTATAAGCAGAGAGTTGATGCCTTGCCTGAACGAGCCAGCACAGCCGCGACCGAACTTCCACTTGATTCGCCTGAGCGAGCGGTTGCAGAGGAGTTCCTTTCGACTGCTAAGCAGCACGGAGCAAAGAATGTTGTTGAGGTCATGAAGGTCTTACCTAGCGACTTGCTGATTAACCAGTTTCATATCGTGACTGACTTGAGCAACAAATACGATGGTGCTCTCGCTGCCCCATCGCCATCATGGGCGCGGACTTGTCTCGGATTTGAAATGCTCTCTGGAAAGGTTAATGCTCAGCAGACAGGCAACAGGATAGTTGCTCAGTTGCCCCATGCGGAGTATCGCGGCAGCTTTACACCAGATGGTCGGCTGAACATTATCGAAGCGCAACCGATGATAGGGATCGTGCGAGTGAAGGGTGCACTGTGGTTGTCATCGGGCTACCACCGCGCTTACGCTGCCCTCCGTGCGCAGAATGCTCCGATCTTCGCGGCTGTTGTGACACACCCTGTGGTGCCCGACGTAGTGCTTGGCTCTCGTTCTCCAAGGTTTTCGGACTACACCAGCGAAACGCTGGCGATGTCCGTCAAGATGTGGCGAGTGCGGTATGAGTTGCACGTCGATGTGCAAGCGAGAATCAGTCAGGTGAGAAGATTTCGCAGTGCTTAAACGAAGCGATCAGTTAGGTTCTGTTGAACTTCAGCGTTTCATTTCAAAAAGGGACAACGTGTCGCCCTTCTTGGAGCCTACGACCAGAAATCCATCAAACTTGAGTGCGGCAGATTCTTCATCACGAAAATCGCCGTAGGCAAATTCGCAATCGCAAAGCCGAAATTTGATTTGGTCGGAATCGCTGCCATCTTTTCCGATCAGAAGATGGGGGACGCCTCCAACGGTGGAGATGCGAACCGGGCCGACAACTCTGGCGACTGACATTGAGGGACTCCCAAGAACAGCGCGCACAGGCGCTCGTTCTTCTACGTACTTGCTCAGCAGGGACAGCGCATCTTCTAGGGTGACCTTCATGGTTGGAACTCGCAGCAGGCTCGCTGGCTCTAGGCAGCCTTCTTCTTCGCCGCTCTAAACTTCGCCCAGCGGGCCCGTGCCGCCGCCGCGATTCTCTTTCTGCCTGCCGCTGATATTGTGGGCTTGGGTTTCGGCGCGTGACCTTTCGCTTTTGCCCATCGCGCTTTCTGCGCGAGGCTGATCCGCCTCCGAGCCGAAGCTGACAGAGTGCGCCTCGGTTCCGTATAGGACCTCCCACCGTTCAACTTGCCAAGAACTGAAAGAGCGGCATCAACATGCCTAAGTTGCTTTACCAGATTCGTTCTCTCTGTCCTCAACTCGGACACTATGGACGCCAGCCCCTTTAGCTTTGCCATGGATTCCCCCTCGGCAGAGGATTGTAACTGATCTGTTCGGGATACTGAGCGGCTGGAGCCACAGCCACATACTGCGGAGCGACCGGGATCGGCTTCTTTGAAATTGGGGAGACGCGGAATAGAATTCGGCTGTCGTTTTATCTGCTCGCTGGGAGAAAGTGTGCGTTTCTTCGTCGGAATCACGGATCGCGAATGGTTCGACTTTTTGTCCCGCCTGAACAGGCCCGATGAAGTCAATTTCTGGCAACCCAGCGGGAACCGACAGTTCCGCAACCTCCACATCGGCGAGCCGTTCTTGTTCAAGTTGCACAGCCCCGACAATTACATTGTCGGAGGAGGATTCTTCAGCCACTCCACAATTCTGCCTGCGAGCATTGTCTGGCAAGCATTTGGAGAGAAGAATGGGGCGCAGACTGAGGAGGAGATGAGGTTAAGAATCGCTCGATATCGACGAGCACCTAATCCGAGTGCAGCCGATGATTATCAGATCGGCTGCATTCTTTTGGAGTCCCCATTCTTCTTTGATCGAGCGGATTGGATTCCCCTGCCTGACTGGAAGCGGGAGATCGTCCAAGGCCGAGGCTACGATTCCGAAGGGGACGGGCAAGAGATTTGGCAACGAGTCGAAGCGTTGATGAGGACCTCCACTCATGAAGTCTCACCAATCGGAGAGCCGCAGCCGCGCTATGGTGATCCTGTAACAGTCTTTCCTCGTCTCGGGCAGGGTTCGTTTCGGCTCATTGTGACCGATTCATACGACAGACGGTGTGCCTTTACGAACTCTCCCGTACTCCATGTGCTCGAAGCAGCCCACATCAGACCGTATTCCTCGGGTGGAACACACGTGCCCTCGAACGGCATCCTGCTCCGTCAAGACCTGCACACCCTCTTTGATCGTGGCTACATGACGGTGACACCGAGCCATCGAATTGAAGTCAGTCCCCAGATCAAGGAAGAGTTCCACAACGGGAAAGAGTATTACAGGCTGCATGGCGAGATCATGCGGCTGCCAGAGTATGGTGACCGACGCCCATCTGCCGAATTCCTCAGATGGCACAACGACAACAGGTATCGCAGCTAACAGCCGTAGCCTGACTTGGGAATACCAAACAGCCTGCGATAATGGTAAGTTCTTGAGTTCCGACAACTTACTGTGCCCAGAATCTTCGACAACATCGACCTTCGTCTGCACCCCGCCCTGACGGACACCCTCAAGATTTCCCATCGGGCCGACTTTTGCGTTGGGTATTTCAATCTCAGGGGATGGAAGCTGGTCGATCAGTTTGTCGAGGCATGGCCGGGTGGAGAGGGGGACTGCTGTCGCTTAATCGTCGGGATGTCAACTTTGCCTCAGGAAGAGCTTCGGGAGGCATTCAGCCTCGTCAGCGCACCCGATGGACTTGACGCCCAGACCGCATTGCGGCTGAAGAAGCGGGCAGCAGAGGAATTTAGATCACAGTTGGTGCTCGGCGCACCGAACAACACGGACGAAGCAGGGCTTCGGCGGCTCAGTGCGCAACTCAAATCCAAGAAACTAGTGGTTAAGCTGTTCTTGCGGTATCGCTTGCACGCGAAGCTGTACCTCATTCACCGCGTAGACCCAAACAATCCTGCTACTGGATTTCTGGGAAGTAGCAATCTCACGTTCCCCGGATTGTCTAAGCAAGGGGAGTTGAACGTCGATGTGCTCGATCAGGACGCTTGCCAAAAACTCCAAAAGTGGTTCGAAGATCGTTGGGACGATCAGTGGTGCATGGACATCACTAACGAATTGATCGAAATTCTCGATTCAAGCTGGGCTCGTGAAGAAATACTACCCCCGTATCACATTTACCTAAAGATGGCCTATCACCTTTCCCAAGAGGCGAGGGCCGGACTTTCCGAGTTCCATGTTCCACGCGACTTCGGCAACAAGCTGCTCGCGTTTCAGACGGCGGCGGTGAAAATCGCCGCTCAATACTTGAACAAGCGCGGCGGCGTTGTTATCGGTGACGTTGTTGGACTCGGCAAGACGCTGATGTCGGTGGCCTTGGCACGGATTTTTCAGGACGATCACGGAACTGAGACTCTGATCATCTGCCCGAAGAACCTCATGCCTATGTGGGAGGACTATATCCATCAGTACCGCATGGCAGCCAAGATCGTCCCGCTCAGCACAGCGATGAGAGACCTGCCAAATCTGCCCCGCTATCGAGTCGTTTTGATCGACGAGAGCCACAATCTCCGCAACCGCGAGGGGAAGCGATACAAGGTCATCCACGATTACATCGAGAAGAACACCAGCAAGTGCATTCTTTTGTCTGCCACACCGTACAACAAATCCTATGTCGATCTTTCTTCTCAGTTGCAGTTGTTTGTCGCTGGAGATCAAGACCTCGGAATCAGACCAGAACGGTACTTGAAAGAGATTGGTGAAACGGAGTTCATCCGTCGCCATCAGGCACCAGTTCGATCTCTCGCCGCCTTTGAAAAGAGCCAGTATGCGGATGATTGGCGCGAGTTGATGAGACTTTATCTCGTCCGCAGAACACGCGGGTTCATCAAGGAGAACTACGCGAAACCTGATGAGAAGACTGGTCGGAAGTACCTCACATTTGATAGTGGCGAGCGGTTCTATTTCCCCGACCGACTCCCAAAGACTGTCAAGTTTGACTTCAACGATAAAGACCCGAACGACCCGTATGCTCGGCTGTATTCCAACCAAGTGGTGAATGCCATCAATGGTTTGACCCTTCCTCGATACGGACTCGGAAATTACATTGCGCCTGCGCCACATCACCCGCCCACGGAAGCTGAGGCCAAGGAACTTGCAAAACTCTCCCGCGCTGGGAAGCGGTTGATGGGCTTTTGCCGCACGAACCTGTTCAAGCGGCTCGAAAGCGGCGGACCCGCATTCATCCAATCACTTGAGCGCCACGTTTTGCGAAATTTCGTGTACCTCCATTCGATTGAAAGCGGGCTACCCCTGCCCATCGGGACGCAAGGCGCTGAACTTCTCGATGCGAAGGTTGGAGACCGAGACCTCGATGACCTACTCACAGAAGTTGAAGATGATCAAGAAAACAGCACAGATACGACAGAAAATGCGGGGGCATTTCTGCGGGACGAAAAAGACTTTCGTAAACGAGCAAAGGAAATCTACGAAAGATATTCAACGGAACTGAAGAAGAGATTCAAATGGCTGTCCGCGACTCTGTTTGTGGACGCTGTTCGGCAAGACCTTCTCAACGACACTCATGCCCTAATAGAGGTAATCAATAAATGCGGGGCTTGGGATGCCGCCAAGGATGCGAAACTCAATGCTCTCGAAAGGCTCCTCGTTAAGAAGTACAGCGATCAGAAAGTTCTCGTATTCACACAATTTGCCGACACGGCCAACTACCTAGCGGAGCAGCTAAAACGTCGCGGCCTCAGCCGTCTCGAAGGAGTCACGGGTGAGGACGAGAACCCTACCGCTATTGCATGGTGCTTCAGCCCCGAGAGCAACAAGAAAAGGGATGTCGTAAAACCTGAGCATGAGTTACGTGTTTTGATCGCCACTGATGTTCTCAGTGAGGGTCAAAACCTTCAGGATTGCCATGTGATCGTGAACTACGATTTGCCGTGGGCGATCATTCGGTTGATTCAACGCGCCGGACGTGTGGATCGTATTGGGCAGAAATCTGACACGATCTACTGCAACTCGTTCATGCCTGCGGACGGCGTGGAGCGCATAATCAATCTCCGACGGCGAGTTCGACAGCGCCTCAGAGAGAATGCTGAAGTTGTCGGGAGCGATGAGTCGTTCTTTGAGGATGACACGAACGACCAGCCCATCATCGACTTGTACAACGAAAACTCAGGCATTCTGGAAGAAACGGACACGGAAGTCGATCTGGCGTCATACGCCTACCAGATTTGGAAGAATGCTATCGACAAGAATCCCAAGCTCCAGAAGCAGATCGCCGACCTGCCGAATGTCGTTTATTCGACCAAGCCGCACAGTCCAGCGGCAGAGCAGCCGACAGGCGTGCTGGTTTACATGCGGACAGCAGACGGGAATGACTCGCTGGCTTGGATCGACGGCGACGGAAAAAGCGTCACACAATCGCAACTCGCCATTCTGAAAGCTGCGGAGTGCGTTCCTGATACTCCAGCCCTCCCTCGCCAAGAGAAGCATCACCAGCTAGTTGAGGAGGGAGTACGACACATGGTGCAGGAGGAAAAGTCCATCGGTGGGCAGTTGGGTCGGCCCTCGGGAGCGCGTTTTCGAGTTTACGAATGCCTTAAGACCTACGCGACACACATTCAGGGCACGCTCTTTGCGACACAGGAACTTGCAAAAGCAATCGATGAAATCTATCGCTATCCTCTACAACAGAGTGCTGCCGACACGCTGAACCGCCAATTGCGCTCGGGGATAAGCGATCAACAGCTTGCTGACCTAATCATTGCTTTACGCGGTGAGGCTCGCCTCTGTCGCATCGAGGAAGAGATCGAATCACAAGAACCCCAGATCATCTGTTCATTGGGCCTTTCTGTCAAATAGGGGCGAATCGAAAACATGTCAATTGATTTCACGAGAACTCGCGAGCACCTGAAGGACTTCGACTTTCACCGACTTTTTGTGGAAGAACTTGGGTGGTCTCAGCCTTCGACTCAAGTTCCGACTGAAATGAAGGTTAATAATGCCATCTTTGCCCGTCTCCAGATTTCCCAACTGGCTGGCATTACAGTGTTCGAAGTCACGGCGCGAGCAGGCGGGATTCCAGATGCCAAGACACGAGCCACGATCCATAAGGAAATTTCAGCAATCCACCACGAGAATCTTCTGATTTTTGTCGATGAAGAACGAACCCAAAGCCTCTGGTATTGGGTGAAACGCGAGGGCAGCAAGAAGTATCCACGGGATCACTTCTACATCAAAGGGCAGCCGGGTGATCTCTTTTTGGGCAAGCTCAGTGCAATCGTCTTTGAACTCGGAGAGTTCGATGAGAGCGGCAATGTGTCGGTGCTTGAAGTTGCCAATCGTCTCCGAAACGCTCTGGATGTCGAGCACGTCACCAAAAAGTTCTACGGAGAATTTCAGGAACAACATCTAGCCTTTCTAGACCTGATCGAAGGAATCCCCGATGATCGCCAAAGGCGATGGTATGCGTCAGTCCTTCTCAACCGCCTCATGTTTATCTATTTCTTGCAGCGAAAGGGGTTCCTTGACAACGGTGATCTGAACTACCTCCAAAGCAAACTGGCTCGGACCAAGCAAAAGGGAGTTGACCTCTTCTACTCCAACTTTCTGAAGCTCTTGTTTTTTGAAGGCTTCGCTAAGCCGGAAGACCAACGATCCGTTGATACAAATAAGGCACTCGGAAGAATCAAATATCTGAATGGCGGCCTGTTCCTCCTACATGCGGTCGAGCAGGAGAATACGCACATCGACATCCCAGACAGAGCATTCGAGAATCTTTTCTCGTTGTTCCAACGTTACTCGTGGAATCTAAACGACACGCCCGGTGGTCTAGACAATGAAATTAACCCCGACGTATTGGGCTACATTTTTGAAAAATATATCAATCAGAAATCATTCGGTGCGTACTACACCCGACCCGAGATCACCGAATACCTCTGCGAGCGCACGATCCATCGCCTCGTGCTAGACGCCATCAACACCCCCGAAGTTGTGAAGAAAAATCCGATCAAGGGGGTAAAGGTCCGCGAGTATCACAATATGGCCGAACTCCTCATGGACCTAGACGCCGAGACATGTCGGTCGCTCCTCTTTACGATATTGCCAAAGCTCAGCCTGCTCGATCCCGCCTGTGGTTCCGGTGCTTTTCTTGTAGCCGCGATGAAGACCCTCATAAACATCTATTCGGCGGTCATCGGCAGGATCAAGTTCCTTGCGGAGGGAAACCTTTCCGCTTGGCTGAAGAAAGCTGAGCAGGAACACAAGAGCCTCAACTACTTCATCAAAAAGCGCATCATCACGGACAACCTGTACGGGGTGGACATCATGGGGGAAGGAGCGGAAATCGCGCGGCTTCGCCTATTCCTTGCCCTCGTTGCTGCGGCAGACACAGTCGATCAGCTTGAGCCGCTACCAAATATTGACTTCAACATTCTGGCAGGCAACTCCCTAGTTGGGCTTATGCAAGTCGATGCGAAAGACTTCGAAAAACGCCAGCGGCAGGGCGAGTTCTTCAAGCAAACATATTCTGAAATCCTTGCGGAGAAGAATCGACTCGTCGATGTGTACCGGCATACCGCTACCTACACTGACGATCTCACGGCCCTTCGTAACAACATTCAGGACAAGAGGGATGATGCGCTACTCTCCCTGAATGAGCTTCTACTTGACGACTTCAAAGTGCTGGATATTCAGTACGAGCAAGCAACATGGGACGACAAAAAAAACAAAGAAGGAAGGCCCCGCCCTCGTCTGCTCAAAATGTCCGACATCGAAGCATTAGAACCATTTCACTGGGGCTATGAATTTGATCAGATTTTGAATCAAAATGGCGGCTTCGATGCGATCATCACGAATCCGCCGTGGGAAATCTTCAAGCCAAATTCGAAGGAATTCTTCGAACAGTATTCCGACCTAATAGCCAAGAAGAAGATGACCATACACGACTTCGAAAAAGCACAAGTGAAACTGCTTAAAGACAACGACATTCGCGATGCGTGGCTTTCGTACCTGAGCAGTTTTCGCCATGTGAGCGCCTTCTATCGTTCCTCGCCCCAATACAAGAATCAGATTAGCGTATTGAACGGGAAGAAGGCGGGTTCTGACATAAACTTATACAAGCTTTTTCTGGAACAATCCTTCAATCTACTTCGCGAGGGCGGACGCTGCGGCATCATCACTAGCGGAGGCGTCTACACCGATCTAGGCACAAAGCAACTTCGAGAGATGATGTTCTCGGACTGCGTGCTCGACACGCTCTTCGGACTGTCCAACGAACGGTTCATCTTCGAGAACGTTCATCATGCCCAAAAATTCTGCTTAGTGGTATTCGAGAAAGGTGGAACATCGCAGGAGTTTACGGTGGCGTTCCGCATCAACCCACGTCAAGCAGTGGCACCGGACGAACTTGACTACTTTTTAAACTCCGATGAAGAGCATCTGGTGATAACCGTAGACTTGGTTCGCCGTTTGTCGCCAGATTCTCTCTCAATAATGGAGTTTAAGAGTCGGAAGGATGTTCAGATCGGTGAGAAGATGTCGCAATTCCCACTTTTGGGGCAATCTTCTCCCGAGTTTCCGGGTATTCAACTTGCCCGCGAGTTTGACATGACCCAGAGCGGGGGCTCGCAACTTGCCGTTAATAAGCCGAAGCCGGGTTTCGCTCCGTTGTACGAAGGTAAAATGATCTGGCAATTCGATCATCAGGTAAGTGCGCCCAACTTTTGGGTCGATCCCAAAGCCCTACGCAAATTCTTACTTGGAAAACACGGCACAAATACGACGCCTATGAGCGCGGACTCCTATCGACTAGTCTTTCGGCGACAATCAGCTTCGACCAATGAACGCACTCTGATTACCACGATCATCCCACCCGGATTCCACGCAGATAACCTCGCTTCCGTAATGGTATTTGATGAACACGGAAAACGGTTGGTTGACAACGCCCAGCAGGTGTTCCTGTGTGCAGTTTTGAATAGCTACGTGGCAGACTATTCGATACGGCAGCGTGTCACAAACAATTTGAATTTCTTCTTTCTTTATCAACTACCTGTTCCTCGGCCAGAAAGCGGACCCGAGTTCCAGAGGATCATTGCCCTTGCCGCTCGCCTGATCTGCACCACAAACGAGTTCGATCCTCTGGCGAAGGAACTCGGTCTTGAGAAGACCAGCGAGGGCCCTGTTGACGCCAGCGAGCGCGCTCGCTGGCGGGCTGAACTCGATGGTCTGGTTGCTCATCTCTACGGGCTCACCGAAGAGGAGTTTGTACACATATTGACCACCTTCCCGTTAATTGAGCAGTCTGCCAAAGATGCCGCGCTTGCCGCCTACAAGATTGCCGCTCCCAAGTCCGGAGATCAGCAGGTCAGGAGTCTAATTGCCACAGGGGAGAGTGCGATTCTTGAATTCAAATCGTCCGCACGATGGGATTTGAAGGAGAACAGAGCCAGCAAAGTAATTGAACAAATCATCGTGAAGACCGCTGCTGGATTCCTGAACGTGGAATCTGGCGGCACGCTCCTAGTTGGAGTGGACGACAACGGCAAAGTTCTTGGTTTGGAAAACGACTACAAGACGATGAATCAGAGACCGAATCGGGATGGCTATGAGAATTGGCTTACCACCCTGCTTCTTGGAGAATTTGGCAAAGATTCTAGTCCGCTGATCCGCACTACGTTTCACAACATTGATGGCAAAGACGTGTGCCAACTCGTTTTCAAATCGTCTCCTCGACCCGTGTTCGTCAAAGATGGCAACAATGAGCATCTCTATATTCGCACTGGAAACTCCACCCGCCCGCTTACGTCACGAGAAGCCATCGAATACTGCAAACAACGTTGGCCGTAAGCACGGCTTCACCGAACTCGGGCACGAAGTTGCTCTAACAGCCTGACCAGCGCCAGTGTGTCCTGTCCACAATAATCCAGCAGTGCCTTCCTGATCTTGTCCCGCTTGTCTTGATCCGCCGTCCCCCGCACCAGCGATTCCCATGCCAGCCCAGCGTCCTGCCCATTCGCTACCACCATGCCGTCATAGCTCATCTCGGGAACAAGAGCGGGCAGCACGTACTTCAGCGAATACGACCCCGCGAACTGAGGGTGGTACACGTGATTCCGAACAACGGGGAGCAAGTCCCACAGACGACATTGGATTTTCTTGATCTGTTCCGCGAACTCGGGCAGCCACGCCGCGAGTTCCGAGAGCCTCTGCGATTCGAACGCGGCGTAGACAACGATGCTGCCGCTCTCCCCGAGTGCACCGCACAGCGAAGTGATGAACTCGCGTCGGGGGTCGCTCCTGTCCGTCGCGAGAAACTCGTAATGTTCAGGTTCCGCGTCAGGCTTTCTCTGCACATGGACTGACCATTGGAAAGGGAGTTGATCGAACGGTCGCATCCCCGAAAATCGTGGGATGGCTGGATTCACGCTCTCAAAATCCATGAAATAACGCGGGTACGTCAGGCTCTCCAACACCTTGCCGAGTTCCTCACCGAACCACGGCTTTCCCGTCTGCACGCTGGTGCACGCAATCCGCTGTCGGTCGGTGAGCGAGAAATCTTCAGGAATGTCGCGAATGGACTCGACGCCCAGTTCCTCCAGTTCCTCGGCGGCACTGGCATGGAGTCGTGGCAGATACCCGATGTGGTCTGTTGGGAGCGGACGATTGCAGCGGTCGAAAAACTCGCACGTGATCGGATTGGTGCAATGGGAACCGGGTGGGATTTGTGGAGCCATCGGCATAACGAGAACACGAAGCTCTGACCGAAGCAGGAACGTGAGCTTGGGCAGCAACCTCTCGACTCGTCGAGTAAGGTTTCTGATCCTGAAAAACCGATGCACGTCGATGGAGCCGCCCTGAAACACGTAGTTTCGATTGACGTGGGCGAGGCACGAGGAGGCCAAGTCGAGCCCGCAGCGAGAAACGACGCGGTGCTGAATCGCTACGTCGTCAACATGCTCTTCTTTTGGCGAGGCGGTGGACTTGACCTCGATCAGACGCCATCTGCCGTCTCGACGGCGGTGCAAGATGTCCACCCGCACAAACACCCCACCGTTCTCGAAAGCCGCCTCGAAAATGGCGGGAACCTCGGGGTTTGCGATCAACTCGCGAGTGATCCGAATCGCCTGCTCGGGATCGCGAGAACTGACTTCCACGCCGCCCGTGAAAAGCTGACGTGCCAGTCTGCCTACCTCGCCGCCCTGCTCCATAATGGCGACCGCTGCGGCATCAGAAAAAAGGCCTAGCTCTGGCTCATGCACCTGCCAGTACAAACGCTTGAGACACTGGACGCCTGACATGAATTGCGACTTGGAAATAGTGATTGGCATTTATGTTCGCTGTGGGCACACGCCACTGCAAAGACGCTCAAGCTCTTCGATTTCCGCTGTGCCCTCCACGAAAACGAAACACACGCCCTTGACCCACGCGCAAGGCACTGCGGCAGGTAGATGAACCCCGAATAGCTCGGCGAACGCTTCTCTCGTAAGCCTCATAACGCTCCTACCGATTGTGGAATGTCGCTGCGATCACACTGGCGCATTGGCAACTTCTTCGCCGCTCCTGTGCTGTCGCAGAGTGAGTTTAATCGGACTTTGTATTTGGCGACCAGCCCAGAGACGGACTGGATCGCCTTCGATGCCTTTCCCAACTCCTTTTCAATCGCATCAATGTCGGCAAACGTGCGGCGGACTTCCTCCGCAAGGGCGGCGTTCCTCTGGAGAAAATCGGGGCCTTCAGTCCGCATCCGCTCCAGTAAAGGTTTCAGCACTTCGAGATCACGAGGGAGCCACTGGCGGGTGGTACGTAGCACCCAAACACCGTCCTCCTGTCCCCAGCGGTAATCGCGATCAAGCTGCCGAAGCTGGCTCACGTCTCTTGCGACGATGACCCCGACAGCGATGTTTCTCTCCTTGGCGTCACGAATCAGTTTCTTGATGTCCGCCTCGGTGACGCCAGAGTCCTTGTTTTTCGTATCTACGACCATGCGGGGTTCAAGCGGGGCACCGCTGGGATCGCGGAATGACAAGATGAAATCTCCATTGCGAGACAATTTGTCACCAACGTGGATACCCACCCAAGATCGAGCTTCGTCGGCGAAACTGAGTTCTTCAAGCCTTCCGACGCGAGCCACTTTCGCTAACTCGGTTTCCAACTCCTGATTCCGTTCCCGAAGCTCGGTGATCTCCTTGAAATAGTCCTCGACTCGGCGATTGAGGTCTACCGTCTGCGAGTGCTCAGAGCGGAG
>Ga0182014_10004224_pt1 | contig 16612 bp, 16 predicted proteins | sample 612S2DmetaG_FD_120489 | JGI IMG/M metagenome (GOLD analysis project Ga0182014, IMG submission 120489) | Permafrost microbial communities from Stordalen Mire, Sweden - 612S2D metaG | ecosystem: Environmental > Terrestrial > Soil > Wetlands > Permafrost | place: Sweden: Stordalen | collected... | reverse complement strand
TGGGAAACCAGCGTCGCCGGACTTGGTGCGTGGGGAGCCGCGAAAACAGCGTGCGATCCGGTCCGTCGACCCGCACCGGCGTCACCAAGGCGTCGCCCTTGTCGGCGATGATCGCGGCGCCGTCGAAAATCTTGATCAGCGATCCGGTGACGGTGCTGCGTCCTTCAGGAAAGATCACCAGCTGCTTGCCGCGCTTGACTTCGTTGACCAGCGCGCGCGCCGCCATCGGGCGCGTCGGGTCGAGCACGCGCGCGTCGCACAGCTTGAGAAACGGCGCGATCCACCAGTGCTTCGCCATCGCCGAATCGATCGCGACCACCGGCGCGTCGTGGAGCAGCGACAACACGATCGGGGCGTCGAGAAACGAGACGTGATTGACCGCAATGATGTTGCGCGGGCCGGACTTGGCGATTGTCTCGAGGCCGACCACCTCGAGCCGCAGCGCCAGGCGCCACAGCAGGCGCAACGCGAAGGCGACGAAATCGGCCGGCAGCCGGCGGAAGAAATAGACCGCCGCGACGACGTTGGCGAGCCCGAGCAGTACGAGGGCGACCGATTCGTCGAGGCCGGTCAGCTTCAGCAGCAGCGTGACGGCGACCAACCCTGCGACCATGTAGAGGGAGCTCAACGCATTGATGGCGCCGATGACGCGCGCGCGTCGATCCTCGGCCGCCCAGGTTTGCACGGCGGCGAAGATCGGCACGACGAAAAGCCCGGCCGCGCAGGCATAGGCGACGAGCTCGATTACGATGGTCCGTCCGGCTGCGCCGGCGAAGAACTCGACCAGGCCGATCTGCGCGTTCGCCTGAGGCATGGCGTGCGTCTGCAAGCCGACGGCGATCGCGAGGGCCGCCATGATCAGCAGCAGGAACGGCGCCGGGGCGAGCTGGATGCGGCCGTGCGCGAGCGCCGCGGCGAGCAACGATCCGGCGGCGATGCCGACGGCGAAGAAGAAATTGATCGCGGTCTCGACTTCGACGCCGCCGCCGGCGCGCGACTTGATGACGACCGGGACCAGGGCGAGCGTGATCGCGGCGACCGTCCAGAACCAGCTCACCGCGATCGCGGCGACCCACTGACGATCGTCGCTCTTGAGTTCGCGAAGGACCATGCGCGTCGACGTCCACAGATTGAAGTCGACCTTGAGGCCCGGCGCGCCGACCCCGGTCGCCGGAATGAACACGGACGCGCCGTAGCAGGCCGCCCCGAAGATCACGAGCTGGGCGACGACCGTCCACGGTTCGCGCGCCTCCGCCGCCGCGTAGCCGCCGACGAGGAGGCCGCAAACGATCGCGGCGAACGTCGCCCCTTCGACCAACGCGTTGCCGGCGATCAATTCCTCCGCCTTCAAGTGGTCGGGAAGAATGCCGTACTTGATCGGTCCGAACAGCGCGGCGATGCAGCCGAGCCCGAACAGCGCGGCGTAGAGCAATGCGAGCGAGGAGAAATAGAACCCCGCCGCCGCAAGCAATTGTACGAAGATCTCGGTGAACTTGAGCCGCCTGGCGACGGCCCCCTTGTCGTGAGCGTCGGCGATTTCGCCGCCGAGTGAAGACAGCGCGATCGACGGCAGTACGAAAATCGCGACGGCGAGCGCGACCTTGGCGCCGGCGTCCTCGGCCCCGAAGCGAAAGAGGATCAGCATCGCCAACATCTGGCGAACGAAATTATCGTTGAACGCGGAAAAGAATTGGCACCAAAACAGCGGCGCGAAGCGCCGCGAACGCATGAGTTGACTGAACATTCGGCGACGCCGCTCACGGGGAAAGGATGAGCGATGGGAAGCCTAATCCCTGCCCCGCGTCAAGAGAAGCGTCGCGAAAGGGGCGCCGGACGCCTCAATCCGCCATGTAGCGGATGCCGATGCGAATTTCCTGGGATGAATTCAATTGCTTGGCGTTCGAACCGATTTGAGGGGTGATCGGCGTGTTGACGACGCCGGCGTTGAGGTAACGATAGCCGATATCGAGCGTCGCGCTGGGCGAAATCTTGATCCCCACTCCGGCCATCAGCGACCACGCCATGGTGTATTTCGTGGAACGGATCGAGCGGTCCCAGACTTGGTTAGTAAACGGGACATTGGGTTGCGGCGAGAGCAGCGCGCCGTTCGACGGATTGACCCAGACCAGCGGGGCGCCTCCGACCGTGACGAGATTGCCGACGTACGAAGCCCCGTTGACGGTCTCGGTGTAGGCGACGGTCCCGCTCGTTGTGTTCGCATTCAAACCGGCGCCGGCGCCCACGTAGGGCGTCACGCCCCAATAATTGCCCAGGTCGAGGTAAGCGCTCGCCATCACCGTCGAATTGCGCTGCTGAAGACTAAGATTGCCGTTGCAGGTCTCTCCTGTTTGGTATTCATACCCGGTGGTTGGAGAGTACATCGTAGCGGTTTGGGGGCAAATGACCGTATTGAGGTTGTGGCCCGCCGGGCCAACGCGATATTCGTACGTCGCTTCGCCGCGCAGATAGTTGTTGAAGCGATAGCCGACGCCGATATCGCCGGAAAAATCTTGGCGCTGGCGCGCCGATCCGACCGAGCCGTCGAAGGGCAGAACCCCGACGCCTTGCGCCGGCGTGGAAACGGGCGCCATCGAGAAGGTCGTGGCCGGATCGAGGCCCACGCCGATGTCGCCGCGCAAATACCAGTTCGAGCCGACCTCGGCCATCGGGCCGGCGTCGCCGGGAAACGACATCGGCGGCGGCGCCGCGCCGAACAGGTCCGCGGCCAGCGAAGGGGTCGCAGCCAGCGCGATGCCGGCGAGAGCGGCAGCGATTGCTTTCATCGGTTCGTTCCCCATCGAGGCGAATTCTGCGAGCGCGAGACCCGCCGAAGCGCCTGGGAGAAACTTGGCCGAGATACGTTAATTTGGATTTAACCCTAACGATTCGGCGCCGAAACTGACGTTCGACAATGATTTGTTAATCATCGACGAAGCGTTGCATGGCCAGGAAGGCGGCGAGACGCTCGGCGAATTGGCGGCGCGCGGCGGTCCGGAGCGGCTTGCGAGCGCGCCCGGCCGGGGCGGGCGCCGACCAGTCCGGCCAGGGCGAAGCGGCGAACCAGCTTCGGTAGGCTTCGGCGAACCGCGCTTCGCCGCGCCATGACGCGTATTGCCACGGCTTCGGCAGGTTGACGAAATGCAGCACGATCGGCGCGATCGCCGCCTCGAGGCCGAGGAGGAAGAAGTCGCCCATGAAGTTTGAGCGCGGCGACAACGGCGCAAAGCCGCCGGCGAGCGTCCGGTTGAGGGCGTCCTGCTCCATGAAGGGGAAGCCGCGCGGCGCGTGGCGCAGCGCCTGGATGGCGCGCTCGGCGAGCCTTTCGGCGCGCCAGGCGGCGCGGTCGACGACCATCAGCCCGTCGTTGAAGTATGGCGTGGCGGGGTCGAGGCCAAGCGCGCGGCGGTGGCGGCGGAAGCGGTCGGCGAACGCCCCGTCGCGCATCTCCATGAGGTAGATCATGTCGTAGGCGGCGGCGATCGGCCGCCCGCCGAGGTCGACGCCGGCGAGCCGCGCCAGCCCCGGCCGCGCCGCCAGCATGTCGGCGTCGACCGTGACGAACCGCGAGTACGAGTCCGGCAGGACGCGGTCGAGGAACAGCCGGCGGAACACCGCGCGCGAGAATCGGCCGCGGCCGGCGAGGCCGGCGTCGAAGCGCGAGAAGTCGACGGTCAGGAGTCGAATGCGCGCGCCGAGCGCGGGGTCGAGCGCGGCGAAGCCCGGCGCGACGTCGCCTTCCTCGCAGACGATGAAGAGGTCGAAGCCGTCGGCGTCGTCCTGGGCGAGGAACGAAGCGGCGGCGCGAACCGCCGGGCGGAAGAACTCGAGGTCGGGGGTGAAGCAGACCGCGGGCTTGGTCACGGGGCGCGCGCGGGCGGCGTCAGTTGTAAACCGCGTCGGCGGGGCCGAGCTCGCCGTAATAGCGCCCGACGCGCGCGCGCCACAAGCGGCGCGACGTCACGTGTTCCACTCCCGGCGCGTGCGAAGGCAGATCGAGCGCCGCGACCAGCCCTTCGATTTCGCGCCGCGCCGCCTGCTGCGAGGCGGTCAACCCCGCCGCGGCGGCGTCCTCGATCGCATCGAGCGCGGTCAGGCCGATGGGAAACAATTCGCGGAAGATGACGCGGTCGTGCAGGCCGTCCGCGACACGGAAGCCCAGTTCGGCCGCCAGCCGCGCGACGCTGACCGCAATTTGCCGCGCGTTGTTGCTCGCGACCATGGCCATGCGGTTGCGCGCCATCACCCAGTCGATGACGCCGTTGTCGACCAGGCGGCGCTTGCGCCGCGCCTCCATGACCAGCTCGGCGTAATGGGCCACGCCGCCGCGCTGCGAGCGGTCGTGATGGACGCGCGAAAGCACGTCGACGTCGATATAGCTCTCGTTGAGCGGCGAGACCAGCGTGTCGGCGAGGGAATGCGCGAGCCGCATGAGATAGGAGTCGCTCGCCGGCGTGTCGATGACGACGAATTCGTATTCGTGCTCGACCGCGCCGATCGCCTCGGCGAACAGCGCGAATTCGCGCGCTTCGTTGGCGCGCACGTCGTTCGATTGTCCACGCGTCATCGCGCAGTGACGCGGCAACTCGATCGGCCAGCGCGAATTCGCCGACCACGACTCCCGGTTTTCGAAGAAGCGAGTCATGGTCTGCTGGCGGGTGTCCAGATCGATGCAGGCGACCCTGTAGCCCGCCTTCAGCAGCGCCACCGCGAGATGGATCGACAGCGTCGATTTTCCCGCGCCGCCTTTCTCGTTGCCGACCACGATCACGTGGGCGCTGCGCAAATCCGGCGCGTCGGTGTCGAATTCCATGCCCGTACCGAATCAGTCGACGTCGTTGGAATCGAACATAGGCGCTTTGCCGCGACGCGCCAATCGCGGCGCGGCGCTCGGCGCGCCATTTCGTCGTCAGCGCGTCGGTTCCGCGTGACCGATGATGCGCACGACCTTGGGGAATTCATCGCGGATCGCTCGTTCGAGCGCGTCGACCCGGGCGTGAGCCGCTTCGACCGTCAGGCCAGGGTCGGCGCGGCAGTGAAAAATCACGATGTAGCCGCTCATCGCCGCGCGAACCCTCACCTTGTGGATATCGCGCAAGGCACCCAGGCGCGCCGCGTGGCGCGTCAGCGCCAGCGCGATTTCTTCGCTTGCCGCGGCATCCGCCGCTCGGCCGCCGATTTCGTGCGTCTCCATCGGTTCGATATGGGTCTCGACTTCGATGTCGGGGCCCAATTCGTCTTGGATCGCGTCTTCGAGCAGCGTCGCGATTTCGTGCGCGCTCGCCAGGCTCAAGCGCCGGTCGACTTCGAGATCGAGCGTCACGCACTTGCGCTCGTCGATGTTCTGCACGGCGAGATGATGGACGAACAGGCGGCGCCGGCCAGCGATCAGCAGCACGCGCTCGAGCACGGTTTCGTCGTCGAGCGCCCGGGGATTGGCGGTGATGGTCAGCGCGACGTGAGGCCACTGACGCGCGATCGTCTCGGCGACTTGCGCGTTGATCGCGGCGACGCGCTCGAGCGGCAGGGTGCGCGAGACCAAGAGCCCGAGATCGCCGACGATCTGCGCGCCGTGGCGGCGAAGCCGAATGAAGTCGGTTCCCGCCACCCCGGGCACGCGCTCGACCGCGGCGCGCACCGCGCCTGCGAGGCCCTTGGGCGCCGCGTCGACGAGCGCGTCGACGGTGCGCCGTCCGAGCCGAAAGCCGGCGACGGCGATGAAGACGGCGACGCCGACCGCCGCCAGCGCATCAGCGTGCGGCCAGCCGGCGCGCGTCGCCGCCAGGCCGGCGAGGACGAGGACCGACGATAGAAGGTCGCTGGAGAAATGCAGCGCGTCGGCGGCGAGGGCGTCGCTTCGCGTTTCCCGCGCGACGCGCGCCAGGACGCGCCAGCGCGCCGTATCGACGCCGATCGACATGAGGATCGCGGCGAAGGCGAACAGGTTGGCGTCGACGTTTGTCGTCTCGCCGATGCGGCGTAGCGCCTCGATCGCGACGGCGACGGAGAGAACGAGGAGAAAGCCGGTCTGCGCCAGCGCCGCGACCGCCTCGATCTTGGCGTGGCCGAACGGATGATCCTCGTCGGCCGGCTTGTCCGACACGCGCACGGCGAAATAGGTTAGCCCGCTCGCGCCGATGTCGACAGCGTTATGGGCGGCCTCCGAAAGCAGCGCCAGCGAACCAGCCATCGCGCCAGCCGCGAATTTGACCAGCGCGAGCGTGAAGCTCGCCGCGACGGAGGCCAGCGCGGCGCGCCGCTTGAGCGTCGAGTGGGCGTCGTTCTTGTCGGCTCTGGTCATCGAGGGCATGTATAAGTCGAGCGAGCGCGGTCGCCGATCGCCTCGCCCTTATGCTCTGTCGGCCGCGTCGACGCAAACCGGGGAGGACCCATGTCCATGGAATATCTGCACACCATGATTCGCGTCAGCGATCTCGAGGCGTCGCTGGACTTTTTCGTTGGCAAACTCGGTCTGGTCGAAGTGCGGCGCGCCAGCAACGAAAAGGGCCGCTACACCTTGGTGTTCCTCGCCGCGCCGGGCGACGCGGAGAACGCTGGGAAGACGCAGGCGCCGCTGCTGGAGCTGACCTACAACTGGGACGCGGAAGTCTATGCGGGCGGACGCAATTTCGGCCATCTCGCCTACGCCGTCGACGACATCTACGCGACCTGCGCCAGGCTGCAAACGGCCGGGGTGATCATCAACCGCCCGCCGCGCGACGGCCGCATGGCGTTCATCCGCACGCCCGACGCGATCTCGATCGAGCTGATCCAGAAGGGCGCGGCGCTGGCGCGCGCCGAGCCCTGGGCGTCGATGGCCAACGCCGGCGTGTGGTGAGGCGCGGAGGCGGCGCCGGCGCCGCGCAGACGACTCGCCGGCGCGGCGGAAGCGGGCCGGGCTGGACACGATCGGGGCGGCGGGACAAGAGTGAGCCATGACCGGCCCGCCCGACATGTTCAGCGTGCTCGCGCCGCCCGCGCCGCTGCCGGAGCGGCTGCGTCCGCAAAGCCTCGACGAGGTCGCGGGCCAGGAGCATCTGACCGGGCCCGAGGGCGCGTTGACGCGGATGCTCGCCGCCCCGCCGCTCGGCTCGATGATCTTCTGGGGGCCGCCGGGCTCCGGCAAGACGACGGTGGCGCGGCTGATCGGCCGCCAGGGAGGGGCCGAGTTCGTCCAGGTGTCGGCGATCCATTCCGGCGTCGCCGAGCTGAAGAAGATTTTCGACGCCGCGCGGGCGCGCCGCGCGATCGGCGGCGCGACGCTGCTGTTCGTCGACGAAATCCACCGCTTCAACCGCGCCCAGCAGGATTCGTTCCTCCCCGTCGTGGAGGACGGCTCGATCACGCTGATCGGCGCGACCACCGAGAACCCTTCGTTCGAACTCAACGCGTCGCTGCTGTCGCGCGCGCGGGTTCTCGTCTTCCGCCCGCTCGACGAGGCGGCGCTGGAAAAGCTGATCGCGCGCGCCGAAAACCTGACCGGCAAGCCGCTGCCGCTCGACACGCAAGCGCGCGCCGCGCTTAAGCGCATGGCCGACGGCGACGGCCGCGCCGCGCTGACGCTGGCCGAGGAGGTCTGGCGCGCGGCGCGCGAGGGCGAGAGCTTCGACGCGGCGGGCCTCGTCGAGGTCGTGCAGCGCCGCGCGCCGATCTACGACAAGGCGCAGGAGGGCCACTACAACCTGATCTCGGCGCTGCACAAATGCGTGCGCGGCTCGGACCCGGACGCCGCGCTCTACTACCTCGCGCGCATGCTCGACGCGGGCGAAGACCCGCTGTTCCTGGCGCGCCGCGTCGTGCGCATGGCGAGCGAGGACGTCGGGCTCGCCGATCCGCAGGCGCTGGTGATCGCCAATGCCGCCAAGGACGCCTACGACTTCCTCGGCAGCCCCGAGGGCGAGCTGGCGATCGCTCAAGCCGTCGTCTACGTCGCTGCCGCCCCCAAGTCCAACGCGCTCTACACGGCGTTCCAGGCGGCGGGCGAGCTCGCCAAGAGCGGCGGCTCGCTCGTCCCGCCCAAGACCATCCTCAACGCGCCGACCCGGCTGATGCGCAGCGAGGGCTACGGCGACGGCTACCTCTACGACCACGACCAGCCCGACGCCTTCAGCGGCCAGAACTACTGGCCCGAGGCGCTCGGCCGGCAAAAGCTCTACCAGCCGGTCGAGCGCGGCTTCGAGCGCGAGCTGCGCAAACGGCTGGAGTACTGGGCCAAGCTCAGGCGGGAGCGCGGGCCGGGGTGAGCCTCAAGCGCGGCGTCAAAGGCGGCGTCAAGTTTTGTCAAGAAATGTCAAATTTTGTCAAGTTTTGTCAAGGAATGTCAAGGGTTGGCTTGACAGAGTGTTGAGCGATATCAATGGCTTAGGTGGCGCGAGGCGGGCAAACTTGACGCCTTGACGCGATCGGCGGGGCGGACGGGAAGCGGAACGGCTCATTTGCGTAGGCTAGCGCTAATTCCGTTTTTCAGGAAGAAATTGTTTTCGTGATTCTGAAAACCTGATTGGCCGCTCCGGACGACCGATGCGGCTAGCGCGCAAGCTCGGCCAGGACGCGGGCGATTTCTTCCTAGATCGCGCCGACGTATTCATAGACCTGCTGGTTGGAAAAGCGGATGACGCGATAGCCCTGCGCTTCGAGGAACGCCGTCCGTCGCTTGTCGCGCTCAATCTCGTCTTCCGTGGAATGGGTCGCGCCGTCGATCTCGACGACGAGCTTGGCGGAGCGGCAGGCGAAGTCGGCGAAATAGGGGCCGATCGGCTCGGAGCGGACGAACTTGACGCCGCCCAGGCCGCGGTTCTTCAGGCGCGCCCAAAGAATCCGCTCCGCGGTCGACGAGAGGCGCCGCAACTCGCGGGCGCGCCGGGTCGACAAGAGGCGGAGTCCGCGCATCGGACTAATCCCTCTGTTGCGGCTAATCTCCCGCGCCCCTCACCTTACCTCTCCCCGCGAAACGCGGGGAGAGGGGGCCGCAAACGGCGGTGCGCGCTGACGACGCGCCTGCAGGGACTGGTCGCCGAAGGTTCGAACAAGCGTTTCCGTCCCCTCTCCCCGCGCTCTGGCGCGGGGAGAGGTAAGGTGAGGGGCCTGGGGGATTGGCCGCGCCGTTCGCAATGCCTCGCTACAGCGTTTCTCGTCGCCGCTATTTTTCGCGAAAGGCCTTGTCGCGTTCCAGCACGTCGATGATCGAGGCCCACCAGGCGTTCAATTCGGGAAATGACTCGCTGAACGACAGGATCGGTTGGCTTTGCTCCAACGTGAACGCGACCCACAGCCGAACCTGCTCCGCCAGATTCGGGTCGACGCCCGCCACAACGGCTGCGGGGACGACGGTTGACGCCACTGCATTTGCGAGCAGTAGCAGCTTACCCACCGCGATCAGCGAATTCCTCGTCACCACATAGACCGAATAGCCGGCGCGCGCGGTCTGCCAGCTCGGACCGATCGCAGCGTTTTCGATGGCGTCGAAGAATTTGCGCGTCCGCTCTTCGACCATGGTCTTGGCGTGACGCCAGCGCTCCAACAATTCGCGCGCCGCAGGCAGGATCGCCGCCAGGATTTCCGGCGTCAGGCGCGAATGATCGGCGCGGTCGGTCAGTTCGCGGCCGCGCGCGAAGCCGAGGATGAACGCGCCGTGGATCGCGGCGACCTGCTGTAGAAGCGCGAGATGGTCGGGCTCCAGCGGTTCGGTCATACCGCCGGCGTGCGGGAGCCGCGTGAAGGCCTCGCGATTCGCAAGAAGCCCCGTGCCCACGGCCCATAGCGAAGTGATATCGAGGCTCGCCAGTGGCTGCGCGACCAGGTCGGCGTATTCCGAAACGACCGCCATCAGGCCTGGGTGGGTGTTGCCGACTCGGCGCGTCGCATCGAGCAGATTGGGGCAAAGGCGCTTCAGCCGATCCTGCAAGGCCGATTGCACCGCTGGATCGAATTCGCCGAGCGGAGTCGGCGCCGCCAGCACGAGGCCTTTTGCACCGACCTCCAAAGTCGGGCCGGGCTCTGTCGCCGGGGTCGGCGGAACAGATTTCGGCGTATGGAGATCGATCAGCCGCTTGATTTCGGAATTCGCCTCCCATGCGCTCGCGGTAGACGAGACATTGCGAGTGAATTCGACATAAGCGAGTTCAATGTTCTGCTGTCGTAAGCGACCGTCGAGACGGTCCTCATACCAATCTATCCACACGTCCCAACCTTCGTTCGCAAACCGAAGTCCTTCCTTCAGCGCTCCCCATTGCTCACTGATAAACGGTGGCGGATCGCGGCCGGGCCAAAGCTGGACACGAGCGATTTGATCGGGCCGAACCCTAGGGACTAATTCACTTACATCGTTGGAATTGGCCAGCTCGACAATGATGTCGGTCGCGTTGTCGCGCGCTAAAGCGCGTGCTGCTTCTGTGGCCCGTAACAGAGCCCTCGATGCGTGATGCGCGGCCAGTCTTCGATCCGCGCTCCCCGAGGCGAAGGCCGATTCGGTGGCAGCGCCGCCGACGTAATGCGCAATCGGCGATGAACCAGAATTGTAAGTGTCAACGTCCTCGGCCGCTGCATTGCTCAACAGCGGCTCGACGGCAGACGGGTATTCGGTTCTCGCCCAAGCGGCCGCGAGCGCGCGGAATATTGCGAGAACATATTTGGATTTAGCTGAGTCTCCTAGCCTATCTCTATCATTTACGAGAAGGGGCAACACGCGAAGGGCCGCGCGGATCGCGAGGATCGGCGCGAAGGCCGCTTGGTGCTGGTCGCGATCGTCAGCCGTCGCAATGCTTGCACGCGGATCATCGACAACCAGCTCGCCTTTCTCGTGCTCCGCGATCAGCCGCTTGATTTCGGCGTTCACAACCGCCGGACCCTGCTTCCAGATTTCCTCCGGGATCGTTGCGCGGGCGACTTCGAGCGCTTCGATCGGCGGATGGGCGGCGTCGCCGGCGAGCCGCGCCTCGTACCAGTCGGTCCAGACTTCCCAACCCTGGCCGGCGGCGAGGAGGGCGGACTTGAATGTCCGCCAAGCTTCGCTCGCCCAACCTGGAGCGCCGTTCGGCCAAAGCGGCGATCCGGCGAGTTCCGCGCGGGAGCGACCGGAGTCGATCAGCTCAGCGTCGGCAGCGATCGCGTCAGCAACTGTAGAGTTGACGACGGAATAGACGTTATCGGCGGCGTAGATGTTCCTTTCGGCGTAGATGTCGTTTGCAGTAAGGGCGGCGACGGCGGCATTGGCGGCGGCGCAGGCAGCGGCCAACGCGGCGGCGGCGTCGGAAGCGCCAGAGGCGGCCCCGCAGGCAGCGGCGGCGGAGGAGGCGGCGGCGCGAACGGCGGCGTCGGTGGCGGCGACCGTGAAGGCGCCAGCCAAGGCGGCGTTGTCGGCGGCGTCTGCGGCGGCGCGAAGCTCGCCGCCGTAGCTCGGATATTTGCCGGCGACCCATGGCGCCGCCGCAGCGCGCAAACACGGCAATACAATGGCCGACAAAATTTCACCGCGCGTCAGCCTGCTGCGAGTCAGTTCTCGGCCCAGCAGCGGCGCGACGCGCAACGCCGCGCGCGCCGCCATCGCCACCGCGACCTCATGCCGCCGCCGCGCCGGCTTGATCGCGTCGAGCCAGCGCTGGACTTCCTCGCGATCCGAAAAATTGACCATCGCCGCCCCGCGCCCGAGGCGCTTCCGTCAATGGCCAGACTGACAGCGGCGTTCGCGCACGGCAAGGGCGAAGTCGCTCTCCCCTCACTTGAACGGGTTCTCCACCCGCACATTCTCCCCGATCCGCATTCCGTCCTGCATGTCCTGCGACCACAGCCGCGCGCAGCCGCAGAGCGTCGCCGCGGCGGCGATCATCGCGTCGTATGTCGAAAGCGTGTAGCGCTCAGCAAAATCGAGGCCCAATTCGTGGGTCTCCAGCGTCAGCGGCGCGACCGTCAGCAGGCCGCGCAGCGAAGCGAGAAATTCGCGCGTCTGAAGCCAATCCATGCCCATCTTGCGGCGCGCGACGTTGGCGGCTTCGTTGAGGACCTGCACGCTGATCGCGCCTCCTTGGCGCACCAGCGCGTCGGCGCGGTCGGCCTTTTTTGCGTCGCCGGAGACGAGAGTGAGCAGGACGTTGGCAGCGAAGAAATCACCTTGCATTCGCCTCGTCCCGGTCGAAGACGAAATCGGCGGGCAGGCGGCCGCGCAGCGAGCGCAGGCGTTCGAGCAGTTCGTCGCGGCCGGGCTTGCGCGCGAGCGCGAAGCGGCGCGCGCCGGCGACATGGATTTCGATCTCGTCGCCGGCGCGCAATTTCAGCGCCTCGGCCACCGCTGCGGGAATGCGGACGGCGAGGCTGTTGCCCCATTTGGCGACTTGCATGATGGGCTCCCGTGGATACACAGAGCCGCAATTGTATATCCGGAACGGAGAGGCGTCAACGCACGGCGCGCGCGTTCACTCGCCGCCCTGGAGATAGTGCGGCAGCTCGCGCTCGAACTCGGGGAAGTAGCGCGAGATCACGGAGAAGTCGAAGCGCGCCAGAATGGACTCCTTCGGCTCGCGCTCCAGCAGGAAGCCGAACGCGGCTTCGACGAGGCGCTCGGGCGGATGCGCGCCGGCGAGGCGGGCGAGATCGGCGCGCGTCAAGGTGACGCGATGGCGGGTCGTCCCGTTCGGCTCGGCGACGACGACGTCGAAGGGGAGCGGGTCGTCGCCGCTCTGTCGCGTGACGGTGATCATGGGCGGGCTCCGGGTCGTAAGCGATATGAGGTTCTCATTTCGATCGATGTGCTGACGGCCACATCGGCGCGTCGCCGTCAAGCCGCTTCGCGGCTCCTTCGCTGCGCTATGGTCGCTGCGCGATGACTGCGCCGCTCCAATGCGGCCTTTTGTTTCTATGATCTTTGCTGCGCGAAGCCGACCCGCAGGGCCGGCTTCGCGCAGCAAAGACCATGGAGGCCAAGAGCCTGAGCCGCGCGGAGGCGTCAATGTTTGCGAGCGAAGCGAGCAACCCGCAGAGCGGGCGCGACATTGACGCCGAGCACGGATCAGGCACAGGGGACAGGCAAGATTTCGAATTTGGATGAATGACGTCGATAGGTCGCGAGCGAACGATATTGATAGAGTCGCGCCCCCCGCCTTGCCGCCTCCGCCGCCCGTCGTTATAAGCGCGGCGCCTTTCCCGCAACGCTCCTCTGTCAAGAAGGCGCTCATGGCCCTCGAACGCACCTTTTCGATTCTCAAGCCCGACGTCACCCGCCGCAACCTCACCGGCGCGGTCAATGCGCGGATCGAGGCCGCGGGCTTACGCATCGTCGCGCAGAAGCGCGTCCATATGAAGCGGGCCGAGGCCGAGAGGTTCTACGCCGTGCACAAGGAGCGGCCGTTCTTCGTCGAACTGGTGGCGATGATGACCGCGGCGCCGGTCGTCGTGCAGGTGCTCGAAGGCGACGACGCGATCCGGCGCTACCGCGACGCCATGGGCGCGACCAATCCCGAAAAGGCCGCCCCCGGCACCATCCGCAAGGATTTCGCGCTGTCGATGGGCGAGAATTCCGTCCACGGCTCCGACGCGCCGGAGACCGCGGCGGTCGAGATCGCGCAGTTCTTTTCGGTGAACGAGATCGTCGGCTAGTCCTCAGGCGTCGGCTCGCGCGGCTGGGCCGCGAGCGCGCGCCGGATCAGCGCCTCCTCCATGCGGTCGGCCGCTTCGCGCAAATAGGAATTGTGCGATTCGCGGCCGGCGCGGCCGGCGTCGAGGTCGGCCTGGAAGCCGTCGCGCAGCGGCCAATGCTCGCCGAGCAGCTCGAACCCAGCGTCGGCGATCGCCTCGACCGCCCTGGCCATTTGCGCCTCGGAGCGGCCGACTTTCGACAGCACGACGACGACCCGCCCCTCGGCGCCGCGCTTGGCCAGCTTGCGCGCCAGCGCCAGGGTCGGGCGCATGTCGTCGATCGAGGTGCCGGTCGGCAGGAACACCACGTCGCTCTCCTCGGCGAGCTCCTTGGTCAGCTCGTCGGCGAGCCCGCGGGTGTCGGCGACGATGAATTCGAACCCTTCGTCGTTCTTGCGCAGCTTCTTGAGGCTCTTGAACGAACGCGCGTCGATTTCCGGCTCGATCCCGCCGCGCTGCCGCACCGCGTTCCATTCGACGCAGGTGAGCTGCTCGAGGTCGAAGTCGGCGAGCAGCGCGCGATGGCCGCGATGCGCCGCGCCGACCGCGAACAGCCGCGCCAGCGTGCTCTTGCCGACGCCGCCCTTCTGGCTGACGAAGCTGACCGTGGTCGGCGGCCGACTGCCCTTGGTCATCATGCCCTCCCACGCGCGCCCCGCGCACCATAGGACGAATCGACGCCGTCCAAAAGGTTCTTGGCCGCGTCGCGGCGAGGCGCCGGTTCAGCGTCGCGGCGCGAGCAGCGCGAAATCCGAGCCCTGCGGATCGGTCGCGCGGACGACCCAACCGCCGCCGGGAACCTGGTTCGGGCCCCTGACCAGCCGGCCGCCGGCGGACGTGACGCGCTCGGCGGCGGCGTCGATGGCGTCGACGTTGAAGTAGTAAAACCAGAACGGCGCCGGCGTCTCGGCCGGCTTGGCCATCATGCCGCCGCCCTGGCCGCCCTCGATCGCGAACACTTGGTAGACGCCCATCGGCCCCCTATCCATCGCCTGGGTCTTCTTCCAGCCGAACAGGCGGGAATAGAAGGCGAAGGCGCTCTCGAGCTCGCCGGCGCGCAACTCGCGCCAGCCGACATTGCCCGGCGCGTCGGGCGCCAGCGGCGGGCGCGAGTCTTCGGCCGGCGCGCCCTTGAAGAGGACGAACGCCGCGCCGTGCGGATCGGCGACCACCGCGAAGCGGCCAACGCCTGGAATGTCGGCGCTCGCGCGGTGGATCTTGCCGCCGGCGGCGGCGATCTTCGTCGCGTAGGCGTCGACATCGGACACGCCGACGTAGCCGATCCAGCCTGGCCGCCCGCCCATCTTGCGCGCCTCCTCGGGCAGCGCCATCAGCCCGGCGACCATGGTCTTTCCGGCGGAAAGCAGCGTGTAGGGGAAGCCGGCCATGCCGGCGTCCTTGACGCCCCAGCCGACGACCGCCGCGTAGAAATCCGCCGCCGCCTTGGCGTCGGCGGCCATGTATTCGTACCAGACGAAGCTTCCCAGAGGCGCAGGCATGATCGTTCCTCCCTTGGAAAAAGAGCAAAAGGCCGGCGCGGCGCCGACGACGCCGGCAGTGTCCGGGCCGATCATGTCTTGTGTGTGACGAGGGCGGAGGGGGCGCTATGGAGATCGTCGGCGAGACGACGCCTTTCGTTTGAAACGTCCACGCCGTCATTGCGACACCGAGCGCAGCGAGGGGGAAGCAATCCAGACTTGAGGTTTGGGACGGCGGCTTAGTCTGGATCGCTTCGCTGTCGCTCGCGATGACGGTTGAAGGCGAGATGGCGATCTGGAGGCCCCGGCGCCGCGTGCTGGCTGAACTAGCAGGGCCAGTACGACCTCGCCATGGCGGAGAAGCAGCTGGGGCGAAGATCAGGGCGGAAGTCGAGAGGACGTAGGGGAGGGGGCGTTCACCGCGCCGCCCGCATCGGATTGATCGTTTCGACGCCGAAAAAATCGCGAGTGTTGTCGGTGACGATCAAACAGCCCCGCGTTTTCGCTATCGCGGCGACCAGCGTGTCAAACGCGTTTCGCGGCCGTCCCGGCGCACGGCCCTCCGCCATGAACCGCGCCCAAGCCAGCGCGGCGCTCTCGTCAAAAGGCAAGACTCTGCCGGCGAACAACGCTCGCGGGCCGGCCGGGCCGTTGAACCAAGCCTCGAGGGCCGCTCGTTTTCGACCCTGGGGCAATTCGAGAATCCCGCGGCGGATCTCCGCCATCGAGACAGAGGCAATGAAAAGATCGCGGTCTTGACGTTCCTGCATCCATGCCAGCAGCGCCGCCGACGGCCTCGGTTTGATTGCATCGCTGACGATGTTCGTGTCGAGCAAATAGCGCGTCAAAACTTGACTCGCCGTGCGTGATCATTGGAGCGTTGGAATTGCACACCCGATCCGACGAGCGGCGAGTTTCTGAGCGCCTCTATAATTCCGCCCTTTTTCGGCACGTAAGTTTGATTGACCGGAGTGACCGCCCTTCGAATCCTTTCTGCTTCGGGACTATCGCTCGCGAGCTCCTTGGCGAGCGAGCGAATGAGTTCTCGGTCTTCGTCGCGCGCGACGACCTCGAAGCGCGAAAGGCCGCGTTCGGCCAAGCTGGCGCGGTAGTTCTGGACTGCGCGTTTTTGGGCGGGGGTTCCCATGATCAGGCTCCTCCATATCTCTGGATATATATCCGGAAATCGCGGATTTCGCAAGCCAAAGTCCGCCAACGGCGCCCTCATCCGGCGCTTTGCGGGCCGTCGTTCACTCCGCCGCCGCCCTTCCCTTCTTCCCCTGCCTCTTCGCCAGCGCCGCGCGCAGATAGGTCCCCGTGTAGCTCTTGGGGTTGCGAGCGATCTGTTCCGGCGTTCCCGCGGCGACCACTTCGCCGCCGCCGTCGCCGCCCTCGGGCCCCATGTCGATGATCCAGTCGGCGGTCTTCACCACCTCGAGATTGTGCTCGATCACCACCATGGTGTTGCCCTGATCGACCAGTTCGTGCAGCACGTCGAGCAATTGCGCGAC
>Ga0182014_10004221_pt1 | contig 16615 bp, 11 predicted proteins | sample 612S2DmetaG_FD_120489 | JGI IMG/M metagenome (GOLD analysis project Ga0182014, IMG submission 120489) | Permafrost microbial communities from Stordalen Mire, Sweden - 612S2D metaG | ecosystem: Environmental > Terrestrial > Soil > Wetlands > Permafrost | place: Sweden: Stordalen | collected... | reverse complement strand
TCGTGCTCGTCCTGGCGCGGGCTAATGAGCGTGAAGGCGCCCAGGGGTTCGCCGGCCGGCAGCACTCGGGATTCGGCGGTGGTATGGCTGGCCGATTCGAGCACCAGGAACTTGCCGTCGCGGGTGCGGCCCGCGCCCAGGTTGAAGCGCTCGTCGTCCTCCTGGTAGACCAATACAGCTTCGGATAGCTGCCCGGCGCCGTTCTTATCCTGCTGAACGCAGTTCCGCCAGAGCTGAAACTGGCGCTTCTGCTCCTCATCCTCGACGGTATAGAGCAGCGTCCGGTTGTCCGCGGCCCACACCACCGAACCAACGCGCTCCACCAGGCCGCCAAGCGTCTCGCCGGTCTCCAGGTCCTTGATGTGCAGAGTGTACTGGCGGAAGCCCGTAGTGTCTGTCGTGTAGGCCAGCCAGCGGCCGTCGTCCGTAATGTCGGTGGCGCCGATCGCGAAGAAGGCGTGGCCCTCGGCAAGCTGGTTGCCGTCGAGGATTACCTCCTCAGCCGTGCCGGCGACCGGTTGAGAATCATTGCTTCCCACCCTTTCCGCAGAAAAAAGCGGAAAGGATGGGGCACCCAGCATTTGTGGGGCGTCTAGCGCGTTCGGCTTGTCCCGCCTGCGGCAGAGGATCGCATACTGCCGGCCCTCCTCGGTGCGCGTCAAGTACCACCAGCCGCGGTCGAGGAAGGGAACCGAGACGTCGGTCTGCTTCACGTGCGAGAGCATCTCCTGGTAAAGCTCTTCGCGCAGGCCGGCGAGCGGAGCCATGAAGGCCTCGGCGTAGGCGTTTTCAGCTTCGAGGTAGGCGCTGACCTCGGGGTTCTCCTTGTCGCGCAGCCAGGCATAATCGTCGGTGAGGACAACCCCATGCAATCGGGTCTCAGTGTGTTGCTTGCGGGCGATGGGAGATGGTGGCAGCTGGCGAGTGTTCATCTTTGTCAGTCTATTTCAAACACCGTCCGGGAAAAACAGCCGTCGCGTATAACTGGTTGGTGCGTATATAGATAGGAGGGATTTACTTCATGTACGATTTGCGAAAGATACATCCACTCGGTTCCGGCTGACGCACGTCGAGCGGTTTTGGACGAGGAAAAGCTCCTCGGAACCAGGGGTTCTTTCATTGGACCCAAGTTGGACCCAAGTTCCGGTTCAACCCGAAACTTGAGTTTGTTAATTCATTGATCCTATGGGATTTGATGGTCGTGGAGAGAGGATTTGAACCTCCGTCCCCCTGGTGCCGAACCATCCTTTGCCGCGTATTGAAGCCCGTTGAAATCGCATGGAAATAACTGCTTTCGATTGAATATGTTGCGGCTATATCGCTTCAGACTATTGTTCTGTAATGTTCCAGGGTGCTTTGACCGCTTCGATTTCGTCTACACTTGCCGGGAACCCACGGATTATCTGGGGTTGCGCTCAGCCAGGCGAGAATGCAGGCAACAGTCTCTAATGGATATTCTGGGCATCTGGTCGCAAATCAAGGCGGGATTGACGAAATACAATAGCCTTTGCCCGCATCTCTGAGGCAGGTTGAAGTCAAGGGAGGTTCGTATGAGTGCAACGACCGGCACGACTGCGGCGATCAGGCAATACAAGATGCTGATCGACGGTGAATTTACCGGCGGTGAAACCGTTCTTCCGGTGACCAATCCCACAACAGAAGAGGTGATCTCGGAGGTGCCGGCGGCAACTCCGGGCCAGGTGAACGATGCAGTGCTGGCGGCCGAGCGGGCACAGACCGAATGGGCGCGTCTGCCTGCCATCCGGCGCGCGAACCATCTGCGCGAGATCGCCTCCGCAATCCGCGCAAAGAAAGCGCTCCTCGCGCGAACCATAGTCGAGGAGCAGGGAAAGATTCTGCCTTTGGCCGAGATCGAAGTCGACTTTTCAGCCGATTACCTCGACTACATGGCTGAATTCGCCCGTCGATATGAGGGCGAGATCGTCCAGAGCGACCGTCCGGGCGAAAATATTCTGATCTTCAAGGCTCCCATCGGCGTGGTGGCCGGCATTTTGCCGTGGAACTTTCCGTTTTTCCTGATCTTGCGTAAGATGGCTCCCGCGCTTGTCACCGGTAACACCATCGTGATCAAGCCGAGCGGCGAGACGCCCAACAACGCCTGCGAGTTCGCCAAGATCGTGGCCGAGTCGACGCTGCCAAAGGGCGTCTTCAACCTGGTCACCGGCAAGGGTTCAGTGATTGGGATGGCGCTTGCGGGGCATCCCAAGGTGGGAATGGTGAGCCTGACTGGAAGCGTGGATGCCGGCGTTGCGGTGATGCGCGCGGCTGCGCCCAACATCACCAAAGTCTCTTTGGAGCTGGGCGGCAAGGCGCCGGCCATCGTGATGGCGGATGCCGACCTCGATTTGGCGGTAAAGGCGATTCGCGACTCGCGCATCATCAATACCGGCCAGGTGTGCAACTGCGCAGAGCGCGTCTATGTGCATGAGTCCATCGCGGATGAGTTTACAGCGCGCATGACGGAGGCGATGCGGAAGACGGTCGCGGGCGATCCGTTCGCGGCAGGCGTAGAGATGGGACCGCTAGTCAGCCATGCGCAACTGCGCAGCGTGGAGGCCGCAGTCGAGCACGCCACGAAGGACGGCGCCCAGGTTACAGTGGGCGGCCAACGCGAAGACCGCGGGCGCGGCTATTACTACCAGCCCACGGTGCTGGCAAACTGCCGGCAGGAGATGGAGATCATGCGCCAGGAGATCTTCGGGCCGGTTCTGCCGATCGCCACATTCAACGATCTCGACGAAGCCATCGCCATGGCCAACGACTGCGAGTACGGTCTCACGTCGTCGATCTTTACCCGCAGCCTGGACGCGGCCATGCGCGCCGCCAACGAGTTGAAATTCGGCGAGACCTATGTGAACCGCGAGCATTTCGAAGCCATGCAGGGCTTCCACGCCGGATGGCGCAAGTCGGGCATCGGCGGCGCGGACGGGCGCCATGGCCTGGAGGAGTTCCTACAGACCCATGTGGTCTACATGAATCACAACAGAAGCGCACAATAGAAAACGCTCCAAGCGCCGCTGCAACGGAGCGAGACAAAGCGGACTCGATCATGCGCGCATCCCTTTTTATCACGTGCTACAACGACACACTCTACCCCGAGACGGGCAGGGCGGTGGTGCGGCTGCTGGAGCGGTTGGGCGTCGAGCTTGAGTTTCACCCCCAGCAGACCTGCTGCGGCCAGATGCACGCCAACACCGGCTTCCGCGTTGAAGCCTTTTCCCAGGCCAGGCGGTTCGTCGGGCTGTATCGAAACACCGAGACGGTCGTTATCCCCTCCTCCTCCTGCGTCGCCATGATTCGCGATCAGTATCCAGGCCTGTTCGATGAGCTGGGCAACGAAGCACAGCGCAGTGAATTCGCAGCCTTGCTGCCGAGGATTTACGAGTTGAGCGAGTTCCTCATCGACCGGCTGGGCGTGGAAGACGTAGGCGCATACTTTCCACACCGCGTGACCTACCACGCCAGTTGCCATAGCCTGCGTGGTCTCCACGTTGGCGACCGGCCCCTGCGGCTGCTGAACAAAGTCCGCGGGTTGGAGTTGGTTCCTCTTGAGAACATGGACCGCTGCTGCGGCTTCGGCGGCACGTTCTCAATCAAGAACGCCGATGTCTCCTCGGCCATGCTCACCGCCAAGCTACAGGACGTGCTTGCGACCCGCGCCGAGTATTGCACGGCTCTCGACAACAGTTGCCTGATGCACCTGGGCGGGGCGATGCACCGGCAATTTGCGGCCATGCGCACGATTCACCTGGCGCAGATCCTCTGCGCCACGGAAGGCGCGCCACCGGAGGAGACCGTATGAGCGGGACACTCACAGGACACCCGGTTCTCGATCCCCGGCACGCGCCTCCATTCCCGATCGCGGCACTGCCCGTGCTACGCAATCCTCAACTGCGCAAGAACGTAGCCCATGCCACGAATGTGATCCAGACCAAACGCGCCCGTCTGGTGGCCGAAAAGACCGACTGGCAGGAGTTGCGGACAGCGGCTGCGGCCATTCGCAGTCATGTTCTCGAAGATCTGGGCAGCTATCTCGAAGAGTTCGAGGTCCGCTGCACAGCTGCCGGTGGCAAGGTCCACTGGGCTTCGGATGCTGTAGAGGCGCGCGCAATCATTATCGAGGTGTTACGCCAGGAGCAGGCCAACGAGGTCATCAAGATCAAAACCATGACCTCTGCCGAGATTCAATTGAATCCCGCGCTTGAGGCTGCCGGCATTCATGCTTACGAGACCGATCTGGCCGAACTGATCCTGCAACTGGGCGAGGGCGAGCCATCGCATTTCGTAGTGCCCGCCCTGCATGTGAACCGCAGCCAGGTGCGCGAGATCTTTGCCCGGAGGATGGGTCTCAAAGACCTGCCCGACGATCCGAAGGCGCTGACTGCCGCGGCACGAACCTATCTTCGCCAAAAATTTCTCACCATTCCCACGGCCATCGGCGGAGCTAACTTCCTCATTGCCGAAACCGGCTCGGTGGCGGTGGTTGAGTCAGAGGGCAACGGCCGTATGTGCCTCACGCTGCCCCGCACCCTCATTACCCTGGCCGGCATCGAGAAGGTGCTTCCGCGGTTTCAGGATCTGGAAGTGATGCTGCAGTTGCTGGCGCGTTCGGCCACGGGCGAGCGCATGAGCCCTTACACGTCGCTATGGACCGGCGTCACTCCCGGCGATGGGCCGCAGCGCTTTCATGTGGTTCTGTTGGACAATGGCCGCTCGTCGATACTAGCGCGGCCCGTCGAGCGGCAGACCCTGAGGTGCATCCGTTGCGCCGCCTGCCTGAACACCTGCCCGGTCTACCGGCAGACCGGCGGACACGCTTATGGGTCGGTCTATCCAGGGCCCATCGGCGCCATTCTTACACCGCAACTGATGCACATGGAGTTCGCGCAATCGCTGCCCTTTGCCTCATCGCTGTGCGGCGCATGCTATGAAGTCTGCCCGGTCAAGATCAATATCCCCCAGGTGCTGCTCGAACTGCGCTCGCAGGTGGTGAACCAGGAGCGCCGGCAGCCCGCCCGGTTCGGCGATCTTATGTTCCTCGGCATGAAAACCGCCAATGCGATCTTTGCCGGAGCCCGCCGGTTCCGCGCCGCTCAGTGGCTGGGCCGCATTGCCTTGCGCCCTTTCACGCGCAAAGACGGATGGATCCACAGCCTGCCCAGCCTGGGCGCGAAATGGACCCAGACCCGCGACCTGCGCGGCCTGCCCAGCCAGAGCTTTCGCCAATGGTGGGTAGCGCGCGGCAAGGAGGAACGATGAGCGCGCCTTCTCTTTCCCGCCAGCTGATTCTCGACCGCATCCGCGCGGCCACCCACAAACTGCCGTCAGAGGCGTCCGTTGCTGCGGAGCAGCTCCGGAGTTACATTCGGCGAGGGAAGCTCAGCGTTCAAGACCGGCTGAAGCTGATGATCGAGCGGCTGCGCGAATACGATGCCGAAGTGGTGGATTGCATGCCGGAAGAGGTGCCTGCGGCGATTGGCAAGCAGCTTGCCTTGAGTGGCAGGCGAGTGTTTGTTACGCCCGAGGGACTGCCTGCCCAGTGGCTTGCCGCCGGATTCGACTGGAAGATCGACCGGGGGCTTGAGAATGCCGAGATCGAGCAGGCCGAAGGCGTGGTTACGGCGGCTTTCTGCGGCGTCGCGGATTCGGGAACCATCGTACTTCATCACTCCAATAGCGAAGGCAGGCGGGTGTTGACGCTCTTGCCCGACTGGCACCTTTGCATCCTGTACGCCAACCAGGTGGTGGAGACGCTGCCCGAGTACTTCGACCGCTGCCCGTCACCGTCGCCGCTCCACCCCAGCGACAAAGACCTGTCGCTGGGGACCCCGCCGCTTCACCCCAGCGACAAAGACCTGTCGCTGGGGACCCCGCCGCTGGCCACCTACATCTCAGGGCCCAGCGCCACGGCAGACATCGAAATGACCCGCATCAAGGGCGTTCATGGACCGCGCTTTCTCAATGTGATCCTGGTGCGCGACGAAAATTGAATGCGATGGGGACAAAACTGTCCCTCGCCGAAATACCGATCTACTGTTGAATCAAGCAGATGAGTGTGGATTCAGTTTGAAAGTCTGGGTGTGAGGCCTGAATCACCTCCTCCGGCTGTAGACGTATTTGTAGATGGTCTTGCGTCCAACTCTATGCGAGAAACCCAGGATTGATGCCCCTAGTGGTGCTAGGGCACCTGGGTTGAAACCAGAGGATCTACTTTCGATTCCGTTATGAGTCTGTAAATGCTTGAAAAATATTGGTCGGGGAGAGAGGATTTGAACCTCCGACCCCCTGGTCCCGAACCAGGTGCTCTACCAGGCTGAGCCACTCCCCGAACTTGGGTTGCAGGAACGCATCGTTGAGGCGCGGCCTGGCGCTTCCAGCCCCTCGATTGCGCTTGGATCAGTGTACCAGAATCCAATGCGGCGCGGAGAGCCAGGCTCCCAGTGGCGGGCGGCGGAGGCCGGTGGGGCAGAAAGCATCCCAGCCAGGGCGCAAGCAAGCCGCGCTCAAGTTGGGATGATCAGGATCAGGGAATGCTCAGAGAGCCGTCTCGCCACGCTCGTCGTTGCGGATGCGGATGGCGTCGGCAACGGGGCTGACGAAGATTTTGCCGTCGCCGATGCGGCCGGTGCGGGCGGCGCCGATGATGGCCTGGAGGGTCTTCTCCTTCTGCTCGTCCTTGACTACCAGCTCGATCTTTACCTTGGGCAGGAGATCGACCGTGTATTCGCGGCCGCGATAGAACTCGGTGTGGCCCTTCTGACGGCCATGGCCGCGGGCTTCGAGAATGGTCATGCCTTCGACGCCTGCCTCAAGCAGGGCATCCTTGACTGCGTCCAGCTTGGAGGGCTGGAGAACCGCTTCGATCTTGATCATGTGCAAAATGCCTCGTTTGACAGCGTAACAGGCGGGAGGGATGGTTGCGCCACCTGCCATCAAAAGTTTTAATAACCGCAAAGCCTTCAGTTCCAGCCGCCGCGGCGGCTACAGCTCGCAATGACAGCACTTAGGTCTCTGACCGGATGATTTCGCACTTTGAGATCGTGCTCTCCCAGGTCTCAGAATCGAGACCTGGGGCACTCAGTTCTAGTACAACTTCATTCGCTCAGAGGCCAGACCGACCCGGTCATATGGAACCGGTGCCCGGCACCATCGATTACGAGGCGAGATCGTAGCCTTCCTCGTTGTGCTGGGAGATGTCGAGTCCGGCGGCTTCCTCTTCGGCGGAGACGCGCAGGCCCATGACCTTATCAACCACAAAGAGAAGTACCAGCGTGCCGACGATGGAGATGCTCCAGGCAATGCCGACGCCGGCGAGCTGGTTGACGATCTGATGCCAGTTGCCGTCGATGGCGCCTACGGGAGCGTCCTTGCCGAAGACGGGATTGATGACGCTGGCGGCGAAGAGGCCGGTGAGGATGGCTCCCAGGGTTCCACCGGCGCCGTGGACGCCAAAGGCGTCGAGGGAGTCGTCGTAACCGAAGAGACTCTTGACGATGAAGACCATGGAGAAGCAGGCGGCGCCGGCGGCGAGGCCGATGATTAGGGCGCTCATGGGCTGGACAAAGCCGGAGGCGGGGGTGATGGCGACGAGGCCGGCTACCGCGCCGGAGATGGCGCCCAAAGCGGTGGGCTTGCCGTTGTGAATCCACTCGGCGATGGACCATCCGATGGCGGCGGCTGCGGCAGCGAAGTGGGTGTTGACAAAGGCGCTAGTGGCCAACGAACTGGCGGCCAGAGCGCTGCCGGCGTTGAAGCCGAACCAGCCTACCCACAGCAGGCACGCGCCGATGAAGCTGAGCACCATGGAGTGAGGCTGCATCTTGGTCTGCGGGTATCCGATGCGCTTGCCCAGGTAGAGGCAGCAGACCAGCGCCGAGACGCCGCTGGTGATGTGGACCACGGTTCCGCCGGCAAAGTCCAGCGAGGGGAAGCGTCCGCCGGCGTTGTTGAGCAATCCGCCGACGCCCCAGACCATATGGGCCATGGGGCAATAGACCAGCAGCGACCAGAGCGACAGAAAGATGGCCATGGCGCTGAACTTCATGCGCTCGGCAAACGCGCCGGTAATCAGCGCCGGGGTGATGATGGCGAACATCAATTGATAGATCATCAGGGTCTGCTCGGGAATGGTGGGAGCGTAGTCGAGGTTGGGCGTGAGGGTGACGCCCTTTAGGAAGATGTGCTCGAAGCCTCCCACAAACCAGTTTCCGTGTCCGAAGGCGAGCGAATACCCGACCAAAGCCCACAGAACTGTGACCAGGCCCATCATGGCGAAGCTCTGCATCATGGTGCCGAGGATGTTCTTCCTGCGGACCAGGCCGCCGTAGAAGAGAGCCAGTCCGGGGCCGGTCATCAGCAGCACCAGGGCCGCGGAGGTCAGCATCCATGCGTTGTCGCCGGAGAACTGAGCGTTAAAGGCAGCGGCTTGTGCCTTGGAACTGGCGGCCTGCGCCTCGGCAATGGCCTTCTGCAGAGCCTCGATTTGAGCCTGTGTGGCTGGAATCGTTGGGGCAGGGTTTCTTTGCGGTGCGATGGCAAGTCCCAGGGACGGGATTCCAATGACGATGAAGAGGAACAGCAGCTTGATTGCACGACGACACATAAATTTCCACTCCCAGGAGGATGCAGAGGGCCAAAGCCATGCGATGAGGCGGGATACCGGCCGCCATGCCGAATGAACTGAACGAGATTGCGTCAACTGGAAGAGCCTGGATGTTTTCAGGCCGCCGGAACAGTATCCAACATGCGCACACGGCCGCGAAAGCGCCGATCCGCTGAGATGTGGATTTGTTCCATTCTCAAAGAATTTTTATAAAGATAAGATAAAGGCCTCTGGCAAACTCACCGTTTTTACTGTAAAGGCCTCGCCGTTGCCGGCGCCCCGGCTTCTCTTGGCGAAAGGCAATGAAACGAGAACGAGGCCTCTGGTGTCCTGTGTCAAAAATTCATCCCACAAATGAGGAGCGTAACCGCAAATCCTTCGACTGCGTTTGGCTCGAAAAACACGCCAAGCGCTGCTCAAGATGACGCCATCATTTATTCATCGAACTTTGGAGACGGAACCCTGGGTCTGCGACCAAATGATTTCGTATCTTGAGTTCAAGCTATCCCAGGTCCCAAAATCGTGACCTGGGGCACCCAGCAAGATATACGGAAGATCGATAAGCAAACCTAACCTATTGAATGTGATATGTTTATATCCATTGGTGTCTTCATAAAAGGTAGTCGATCCATGATGTTACGACCCGTTCTCCTTTACCCCGTCTCCGGAAGGTTATCATTCAGCGGCCTCCGGGTTGTTCGAACAGCAAAGCCGGCCGCAGAATGAGCAGCGATGAGCTAATCCTTGTAACTGGCGCCACGGGCTTTCTTGGCGTGCAACTGGTTCGCGAACTTCTCGATCGCCGGCCGCAAGCCAAGCTGGCTCTGCTCATCCGCGACCGGGCAGGTCAATCGGTCGAGCAGCGGGCCGAAGCTATCGTTCCTTCATCCGAGCGAGCCCGCGTTCAGGTCTTCTCAGGAGATGTCGGCCAGAACAATTGCGGTCTGGATGACGCCGTTTACCAGCATCTTTGCGCCGAAACAACGCGGGTGATTCACTCCGCCGCCACGGTGCGCTTCGATCACACGCTTGACGAAGCTCGCCGCATCAATGTCGAGGGCACCCGCCGCATCCTGGACTTTGCCGCCGGAATGCGCCAGCTTCGGAGCCTCGCCTACGTGGGCACGGCTTATGTGGCCGGAGAGCGCACCGGTTTGGTGCGCGAGAGCGAACTCGCCGTGGGCCAGACCTATCGCAACACCTACGAACAGACCAAAGCCGAGGCCGAGGCGCTGGTTCGCTCGCGGCTTGGCGCAACGCCAGGCATGATCTTGCGTCCAAGTATCATCGTGGGCGATTCCCGTACCGGTGCAACCTCCAGCTTCAAGATGATGTATTGGCCGCTGAAGATCTACGCGCGCGGCCTGTGGCGCACTGTGCCGGGCTTTCCGGATGCAGTTTTGGACGTTGTGCCGGTCGATTACGTCGCCGCTTCCGTCGCGCGGCTTCTCTTCGACGAGGCCGCCCTCGGCAGCACGGTCCACCTCTGCGCCGGGCCACGCGGCAGCGCGACCATCCAGCAGATCGCTCTGCGCGCCGCGGAGTACTTCCATGTTCGCGAGCCGCGCTACGTCGATCCCAAGCTCTTCTTCGCCGCCGTGCGCCCGCTGCTGTTTCTCACCCTGTGGGGGCGCAAGCGCCGCGTGCTGCGCGATGGCCGCGCCTACCGCGACTACTTCACCATGCGCATGCAGTTTGACACCGCCAACGCCGAGCGGCTGCTTGAACCTGCCGGCGTGTGCCCGCCGCCGGTGCTGGATTACCTCGACCGCCTCTTCCATTACTGCGTCGCCAGCGACTGGGGACGCAAGCGAGTCTCCGCCCAATGAATATCTTCCGCCGCATTCAACTCGCGCGCGACGGCAGCGTCACGCTGGCCAATCTTGTGGACGAACTGGTGCGGCGAAAGGGGGAGTGCGAGGTCTCGGTCGGCGGCGAGGGCCGCTTTCATCTCTCAGAACTGCATTCCAGCATCTGCGAAATCGATGGATTTCTTCGCCGTTCCATCGCGCTCCGTCCCGGCCAGACAGTCGCCGTCTATCGCAGCAATGACCGGCACTGCTTTCATTGGTTTCTGGCTATTGTTCGCGCCGGGGGGATTGCGGTTCCGCTCAATCCGCTGTTGTCTCTCGCAGAAGTGCGGCGCATCCTGGCCGATAGCGGAACGGAGATCCTAGTGACGGACAGGGCGGTATTTGAACGCAGCATTGTGGACCGCGGCGCGCTGAATGTGCGCACCTGGATACAAGCCGACGACGAGGCGGAGACCCTGGATGGCTTCGTGCGCTGCCGCGAGACCGGGCCGCCGTTTCCGCCGACCACAATCGATCCGGCCGCCACGGTCGCGGTTTTCCATACTTCCGGCACCAGCGGCTTCCCCAAAGGGGCGGCGCTTTCGAGCAACGCCCTCCTCGGGGCGCGCGCTTCCACAGTAATTGCCGGAATGTTTCTGGGGAAACGCGACCTGGCCCTGATCGCGCTGCCCTGGTCGCACATCATGGCCGTCAGCATCGCGCTTTATGGTTTGATGGCGGGCATTCGCGGCTGTTTCCTCAATCACTTCGACACAGCGGGCGCGCTGGAGACAATCGAACGCTACGGCGTCACCACCTTCGTGGGCGTGCCCGAGATGTTCGCCCGGCTGGTCAATGCCAACCCGGAGCCCGCCCGGCTCAGGAGCGTGCGCCTGTGGCTCTCAGCCAGCGATTACCTGCCCGCGGAGCTTCGCCAGCGGTTGCGAAGCTTTGGCGCGTTCTTCCGATTTCCGGGGGGGAGGCGCATTCCACCGCTGCTGCTGAACGGCTACGGCATGGTGGAACTGGGCGGCCTGGCCATGATGGGCGTCGAGCTACCATTCCTTCCCGGCAGCGGCGACCTGTGCTTCCCAGTGCCGCCGTTTCACATCCGCGTGGCCGGTGAGGACGGTCGTCCTGTGCGGTCGGGCGAAACGGGAGAGTGCCAGATTCGCCGCCGCGGTCTTGCTCCGCACTATTGGAAGGATAAGGGTGACACTCAGGGCTTGCTCACTGGCGACGGTTGGATGCGCACAGGCGACCTGGCCATTCGCAACCGCATCGGCCTCATCCGCTTGGTGGGGCGCATGAAGGACGTGATCAAGTCCGGCGGTTACTCGGTATACGTTCGTGAACTCGAAGAGACCCTGCTGGCTCACCCGGCAGTAGCGCGCGCCGCGGCCTTCGGACTGCCCCACAAGGATAAGGGTGAGATTCCCGTGGCCGCAGTCGAACTGCACTGTGGCTCGCAGCCTGGCGAAGTCGACCTGCTGGAGTGGTGCCGAAGGAATCTTGCAGGCTACAAGGCGCCGCGCAGGATCTGGATTCTCGATCCAGGCAGCCTGCCGCGGAATGACAACGGCAAGACGCTCCGGCGGGAGCTGCGCGAGAGGTTTCTGCCGGAGATGGAGTAGATCTCCCGCCGCAGCGCATCGAGTGAAGAAAGCCGTGTCCTTATTCTTTGTTGCCTGGTTATGCGATTGATTCTCTCACCAACTCCAGCGCCGCCGTTCCTCTGCGGGACGGAAGATAGCTGGTTGCGCGCCAGGCTATCGCCAGCTTCTCCATGCTCAGTAGTTTGCGAATCTGGCCGCGGGCGTGGTCGGCCCAGGGGCCTCGGTTATCCAGCTTCATGTAACATTGCCAATGGCGTAGAGCCTGGCGGCACTGTCCATTGCGCTCGTAGGCCAGCGCCAGGTTGTAGTGGGCGTCGGCATAGCCTGGCGCAAGTGAAATCGCATGTCGGTATGCGGCGATGGACTCATCCGGCCGCGCGAGTTCGTCCAGCACATTGCCCAGATCGAAGAAGGCCAGCACATACGATGGGTCGGCTTCAGTGGCGCGGCGATAGAGCTGCTCAGCCCGGACAAACTGGCGCAGATGAAACTGAATGGTCCCCAGGTTAATGTAAGCCGCCGCATAATCCGGATCGAGTTCCAGAATCTCCTCGTAAAGCGCAATGGCGCGCTGCTTTTCGCCCGCTTCCTCAGCTTGCACCGCGGCTAGAAACCTATCCTGCATCCCCCGCGGATCGGCCGTGCCGATGCGGAGCAATGGGAACAGCTCCGAGCCTGCCGACGGCCGGTCCATTCGGCCTACTTGGTCACAGCGCTCGAAGTCGAAGAGCAGTTGCCGCCGGATGGGGTCTACCATCGCCCCTCCGTGGCGGAAGGCCAGACGCGTTCCGGTGCGTACCAGGCAGGCCTCGAGGAGCGGATTGGCCATGCCGGCCACGGCCTTCATGGCCATGATCGAGTGCCGTATCGAGGCCGCCGGGACATCGTTCTCGCGCAGGGCGCGCAGAGTCCTTAACTGTCCAAGATCCTGAAATGTATAGCTTTGCTGGTGCGCAACGATTCCCGCCCGCTCCCACCCCTGCAACTGGCGGCAACTGATCTGCAAGATGCGCAGCACGTCCTGGCGGCTGTAACTGGTCACCCTTGTGTACTCCCCCAGTGGTTGTGGCCCGGCCTCGGGGTTTGAACTTGTTTTCGTATCCATCCCCAGGCGCGAACTCCCGGCTCATATCCTCCGTAACTCTTGAGACAGTCGCAGAGTAACCGCTCTTGCTGCGATTATGCCAAGAGCGAGCGTGGATAAAGAGTCCGGAACCATACCTGCAACAAGAAACCAGTGGATAACGGGTGCCTGATTTGGTTCGCTCCACCTGGAACCTGTCAACGCGGCCTCAGGCGCCATCCGCCCCGAATGTAATCGCACTTGGACTTTCCGGGCAGAGACTTTGCTGAAATTAAAACAGACCAATCCGGAGGGAGGCGAGGGTTTTCAACTCCCGGATAAATCCCGAAACCCCGAGGTTTTCCGCGGCCTCTTCAGCCTCTGCAACATGCCGGCCGTCATTGTCCCAGGTTCTGTGGCCTTTGCCATTTTCCCAGGAGGAACAGAAACACAACTGTAATGTTGGCTTGGGTTTCACCAGGGCTGTGGAAAACTGAGAAGAAATGCATCGAACTCGGTGTAACCAGCACAAAACCCGAAGAATCTCTTTGCAGGGTACGTAAGAACTCTTTTATGTGCCAGGCCACGGCTTCGGTTCTGGCGCAAGCCGAACAGAGATCGGCCCGCGCCTTACGGAATATCGAAAGACATTCTTGAAGAGAGGTTTTGGGGGCACTGTCAGAATGGGTTTTAATTCGCGTCGCTCGCCGAAGGTAATCAGGTCGGTGGGATTTTAAGGCCACGGAAAAATTCACGGCTGCCAGTAAATTGGGCCTGGTGCGCGCTCCCTAGCTTAAAGCTCTTTCAATTGTTATTCTCCGGCAAAGCCGGAGACTTCACCGATTGAGTGCTCTGCCACCACCTCGGCTGTGCCTCCCAGCGCTCGCGCCTTTCTTGTGATTGCTTTTGCTCCGGCGCGGCGATCCTGAAACAGTTTGAAAGTGGTATTGTTTTCGTTGAACTGAGGTCGCCGTTTGAGGTCGCTCAAGCGGCGAAGAGATCCGAACGTCGAGTGGTTCCCAATGCAAAAAGTGGTAAATATTTTCTACTATTTTGCGCAAGACATTGCTCAATGAAACGGCGGCATGCCCGAAAACATCGTAGAGATGCCGCAATTCGAGCTGAGACGAATGGCAATCGGATTGCATGGAAGTATCCAAGCGCAGATGCGTCAACACTGCATCCTCGGGAGGGCACTAGAGTGAAACTGCAACGTCGGATTACGAGTTCCTTGTCCTTGGTCATCCTGGGATTTCTTGCGCTCGCGGTGTCCATCCCCGCCCACGCCACCGACATCTGGACCGACTGGAACACCCCGGGATATGTGTTGGGAGCAGGGATAAACGGCCAAGCCTATGGCTATTTGAATGGAAGTGAAGTTCACTATGTCGGCGATATCGCGGGCGGAAGTGACGAGAAGGACTTCAGCATTGCGTACGCTGGAACGGTGGGATCCGATTACCCCGGCGAATCAACGGCCACATGGAATACCTCTTCAACGGGTACATGGGATACAAGTTCTTCGACCACTTTTGGGGGTGCCACTAATGCGCCGCCCACGAGCAATAACTCGGTCCCGGTGACGGGTGGTTACACAGATAATGAATGGATCGAATTCGGTACTACCGTTACCGACCCGTTGATCGCCATATGGAGCCTTGGCTCTTCGAGTACACCTGCCAGTTTCGACTTTATCAACGCTAAAGGAATTGAGTTGTTGTTCGGCGGCGCCGACGGTTATATCGGCGGCCAGTCCATTGTGGTCAGCGGCCTCGACGTCTCAGGTCAGGAGGGAAGCGGAGTCATTGAGGTTCTCGGCACCTTCGGTCCCGGTAACTTCCTCTACTTCACCACGCCGGATTCCGAGAACTACTACGCGTTTACCGTTGGCGAAATGACTAGTGATGTAACCCCCGAGCCTGAGACCCTGTCGCTGTTTGGCCTCGGCCTGCTTGCTTTGCCCTTCCTTCGCAACGCGATTGCACGCCGCCGCCGGGCATAAAGCGGTCAGTGGTCGACTAAAAACTCGATTTACGGCTTGATGGCCGGTTTTCCAGCTCTCTTACGAGGCTTGGAAAACCGGCCATTCGCATTTCACCCTCCATTCACGCTAGGATAGAAGCAGAATGACGCTCCACTACCCCATCCCGGCCCTCCTCTAGCGGCGCCCGCCGCCGATACTCTTTCCACGCCCAATTTCCATTCCACTTCATTACTCCAACACTCCGAACCCCGGAGGGACCATGATTGACCGTTTGCAGCAGATGGAGCAGCGCTACGAGGAGCTCTCCGCCCAGCTATCCTTGCCCGAGGTCGTCAACGACCGCGAGAAATATCAAAAAGCCGGTCGCGCCCTCAGTGAAATCGAAGTTCCGGTGATGAAGTTCCGCGAGCTGAAGCAAGTGCGCCAGGCGCTGGCCGAAGCGCGCGCCCTGCTGGCCGATCCGGAGATGAAGGCCATGGCCGAGGAAGAGATCGCCGCTCTGGCTCCCCGGGAGCCGGCCCTCGAAGAAGAGATCAAGACGCTTCTGCTGCCCAAGGATCCCAACGACGAGAAAAACGTCATTCTCGAGATCCGCGCCGGCACCGGCGGCGACGAGGCCTCGCTCTTTGCCGCAGAGATCTTCCGCATGTATCAGCGCTTTGCCGAGCAGCACCACTGGAAGATCGAGCTACTCTCGCTCTCCGAGTCTGGCGTCGGCGGCTACAAGGAAGTGATCGCCATCATCGAGGGTGAGCGCGTTTACTCCCAGATGAAGTGGGAGAGCGGCGTCCATCGCGTGCAGCGCGTCCCTGCCACTGAGGCCCAGGGCCGCGTCCACACCTCCGCTGTCACCGTTGCCGTCCTGCCTGAGGCCGAGGAGGTGGACGTGAAGATCGAGGCCAAGGACATCCGCATCGATACCTTCTGCTCCTCCGGCCCCGGCGGCCAGTCGGTCAACACCACCTACTCCGCCGTCCGCATCACCCACATCCCCACCAACACCGTGGTCAGTTGCCAGGACGAAAAGTCGCAGATCAAAAATCGCGAAAAAGGCATGCGTGTCCTGCGTTCTCGCCTATACGAGATGGAGATGGACCGCCAGAATGCCGAGTTGGCCAGGGAACGCAAGCAGCAGGTGGGTACCGGCGACCGCAGCGAGAAGATCCGCACCTACAACTTCCCGCAGAACCGGCTGACCGACCACCGCATTGGCCTCACGCTCCACCAGCTCGACCTGGTGATGGAGGGCCGTCTGCAGCCCATTGTCGATGCCCTCATCACCCACTACCAGGCCGAGCAGTTGAAGGCCGGCAATCAGGCGGCCTGAGCATTGCCTATTCTGCGCAGCCTCGTCGCCGTAGGCGCAGAGCGCCTGGTCAAGGGGCCGCACCCTGACCGCGCCCGCCAGGATGCCGAGACGCTTCTGCTGCACGTTCTTGGCAAGTTCAGGGTCTGGTTCCTCGCCCACTCCGAGGAGGAACTTCCGGATGCCGAGGTTGGCCGCTACAAGGATCTGATCAACCGCCGCTACCGGGG
>Ga0182014_10004220_pt1 | contig 16624 bp, 18 predicted proteins | sample 612S2DmetaG_FD_120489 | JGI IMG/M metagenome (GOLD analysis project Ga0182014, IMG submission 120489) | Permafrost microbial communities from Stordalen Mire, Sweden - 612S2D metaG | ecosystem: Environmental > Terrestrial > Soil > Wetlands > Permafrost | place: Sweden: Stordalen | collected... | reverse complement strand
GTTTTAGTAGTTGTACTCCTCCTTCGTCGTAAATAGACCTCCTTCGTCGTAAATAGACCTCCTTCGTCGTAAATAGACCTCCTTCGTCGTAAATAGACCTCCTTCGTCGTAAATGGACCTCCTTCGTCGTAAATGGACCTCCTTCGTCGTAAATAGACCTCCTTCGTCGTAAATGGACCTCCTTCGTCGTAATATAATATTATTAGGCAGCATTAGTCGTTAAAAAATCGATAAAATGAAAATGAAAATAAATCGTAAAATAATATTATCCAGAAAACTCGAGAGGACCTCCTTTGAATTAAATGAGTGAACGGAAAGTTATCTTGTATATAATTTTAAACCATTATGTCACAACCAAAATCGATATTTCAGATCGGAACTTCACAAAATAATAGAGCAGGAGGTTATGCAATATCTACTATAGATACGAGACCATGGCTAAATACTCCTGTCACCACAGGATCGACTAAGCAAAGAAAAGGAAAAGGTGAGCCCAGTATTGTGAATCAAATATTCGCTGATGCTTTAATTCACACGGATGACCCATATTGGGTCAATATATTTAAACAAGCTAGTTTTGGTAAGTTGCCCCGTAAATTTACTTTTAAAGGTGGTTACTTAATTTTTAAGAGAAATCAACGATTACTTACTACATTGGTACCTTCTGATCCTTATGAGGCTTATAATACTATCATTAACTTTTTTCGTCATCATGGAGGGATGTCATCAGAAAGAGATCAAGAAATACTACGATATGAACAACAGATGATTCAGATGAATAATCAAGAGAATGAAACGTGGACAACTCTCAAGAAGAGAATGAAAGAAATTATGATTTGTAACTATATCATTGATATGAGAGATGAATTGCATCTCTCTCCTAAGGAGACACAACAATTAACGGAAGTTTTGAATAACGGTGTCATTCTTAAATTTATTGGAAAGAATGATATCGACATTGTAGATAGACATATTGTGAGAATTAGAGGTCTTCTTTGGAATCCAGATACCAGATTATTTAGTATCGATGCCAATTTTATCCGGAAAGCACCAAAATCGAAGAGCAAACCGGCAGAAATTTCTTACGAACCTCCCACGAAACCAACAATCGAACCAAAAGATACCATCGTCTCTTTTCATAAGAATTGGTTGAAATTTCTAGAAACTTTAGAGAAAGAATACATAAAGAATGTTGCACATACTGCTCCATCGCCCTCTTCTAATAAAACAGGCACTGTTAAAATAGTGATCAAGAATGTTTCTTCTAATAATGCTAACACTAATAAGAGTGCTGATACCTCTATCAGCACAGGGACAACTTCTTCTAATAAAACAGATATGGTAAGTTCGGCGAATCCATCAAGCATGGATACTTCAGAATAGAAACTTATTACCTAATATAATAAAATATTAGGTAATATATAGCCGAGAAGTGAAAGGACTTTTTAATATACATTGAGAAGAATATTAAACTTATCTCTTCTTATATCGTGAATATTACTAATATTCACGTTTTCCTGAATATCTTTATCAAAAATATGTATATCTCGATATACATTATCGCTCATAGTTAGAATGACACAGCCTCCTTTTATTGAATCGAGATTGACAGTTAAATACGATTTTATCCACAACAATATTATTTCAACATACATGATCATACTCTGGGTATCATAGGGATCAGTCGAAATAAGTTCTATCGTTATTTTATCCGAGAGAATTCCCATAATTAGGTTATCGATGTTTTGTAATGTTCTATAGACAAACAAAACATATTCTCGGTGTAAATGTTGATTATTCATAATATTGTTTACGGCTTTTTCATAATTGTCGTGCTTTCCAATAGATCTCGCGATATCGCGAGGAATTAACTTATGAAAAGGAAGACGAAAGGTTCTAAGATTGTCTTTCCTGTAGAAAGTGTTATATTTTATCCATTCCAATGTTCCTTTCAAAGCGACATAGTCATGTGAATCATCACATGTCGTCCATTCTAAATTAAATGATAACTGTGACGGTATCCATTCAATGATTATAGCAAGGAAAGAATTCACATGATCTCCATTAGAGTTAATTTTACCATGAACTGCTATATTCACGTTCTTTCCGTTACAAGTAATAATAACAATATTACCGTTGATTTGAATAGATATTTTGTATCTTAAATAAACGAGAGATAAATCACGATCGAATGTGTAAAGAGCATTTTGTTTCGTCGCAACGAATTGTAAGTCACCTCTATTCCTTTGTAATAAATCAGTTATATCCTCCTTTTCTTTCAAGATAATAAGACCAGTATATCTTAGCCTCGAAAAGTTCTTGATAAAGGGAAAATTTATTGTTCCCAATAAAACCTCTTGGTGTTCTATTACTTTCTTTCTGATATCTCTTGATGTCCTCATGAGAGAATTAATATCTTTCGATTGAGGAATGAACTGAAGAATATAATAAAATATTTCTTCTATACGATCTAGTGTTAGTGTGACTGATGATACTCCTTCCATTTTACCTTGCAAACTTCTATTCATTATATCTAAATATATCAAATTATAAATATATGATGTGTTTAAAACAAGGGAGTGTATAATAAAATGTCTCGGATTCTAGATCTAATTGGAGGTTCAAGAGGTATTATTAAGTGTGCCTCCAACAATATACCTCAAGTAGAAGTTTATGTCAAACTTCTTCCCAATGAGTCAATCAAATACTTATACATCGGAGCTAGTTTCGAAACTCTATTTTATCTTCTTACTAACTTAAGGTTCATTAAAGTAGAGAAAGGTTTAATAGTAGCTAAGGTTAAACTTCATGATATCAGTGATATAAAACATGAAAGAGGTAGTCTCTTTTATTGGGATAAGGTCATCATCACAACTAAGAAGAATAGTACAAAAGTATTTGGTATTTATCTCTCCGATATTGCTAGAAAGTTTATCACGTTAATACAACAAATGAAATCAGATGATAGTGTTATATTAACAAAGAGTAACAATATGAGTCCTAATGTCAATACTATCTCCCAACAGGAAATGGTTGAACAATCTGTCCGTAGTTATCTTGATAATATGAACATGACTTCTGTCAAGAATAATAAGAAAGAAGTTAATATATTTAATGTGTATATTCTTCGTTTGCAATGTGGCAAATATTACGTTGGAAGAACAACTAGACCTGTTAAGCAAAGATTTGAGGAACATCTGAATGGTAATGGTAGTGCTTGGACTAAGCAATACAAACCAATTGAAATACTAGAAACAAAACAAGGTGATAAGTTTCTAGAGTTGACTGAAACATTGAGAATGATGGAAAAGTATGGAATAGAGAATGTGAGAGGAACAACATACTGTCAGATCAATCTCTCGAAAAAGACAATAGAAGAAATTAATATGCAAATTAAAGGAGCTAATGATAGATGTTATACATGTGGTTCATCTGGACATTTTGCGGCAAAATGTCCAAGTACTAATAACAATACTAACAATACTAACAATACTAACATTAATAAAATGAGATGTACTCGTTGTGGAAGGTGCACACATATGGTTACTTCTTGTTATGCTAACACTGATATCTCGGGTAATCCATTATGTTGAAATAAAAATATAATAATACTATACAAGTATTATTATAGTGGAAATAGTTAGTACTAATAATACATACATACATACATATTTAGAAGAAAATTACTATCCAGTAATAATATATAATTAATACAACTAAATAGTATCCAGTGATAGTATTTAGTTGTATTAATTCTAAATATGTATGTCTGATTTATCATTAGTATTATATACAAGATTATACTTGTATATAGTTTTTTTTTATTCTAATATTAATACCTTCCTCACAATATTAAATTTATTAGGATCCAATGGTTCTCCTAGTTTCACCGTTGTGATTAATCTTGTCTTATGTGTAATAAGATAGTTGAAATCATCGTCTTCCATATTTACAATGAAGGAGCCGCCATTAATAATCTTTGTATGAGAATTCTCCTCTCGATACTTCCTTAACAATCTAATTATGTGAACATATATAGTTCTCAAACTAATTTCTATGAGGTCGACCTCAATTGGTATCTTAGTGTCGAGATTAAATAATTTCTCTATTAACAATTTCGCTCTTTTCATGGTGATATCGTAGTGTTTTATGAGACATTCATCATTATTACTTATAAATTCCATTGTCTTTTCAAAACTAACTTCTTCAGAAAAACCGGTAATTCCATAAATCAAGGAAGGAGGAAATATGGCTCCTGACCCTATTCTTATAGTAAGAATTTTCGATTGTTCAAAGGGAATGGCTAAAATAGTAGTGTCTATATTCTCGATATCAGAGATATCATTAATATCACCATTTTTCAAATCGATAATCGACTCCCATTCAAGAACAAATGTATCAATACGTTTGAATAATATGTTAAATAAGATCTGGGACTCCACTCTATTAGTAGGGGTATTGCTACCGATCAAAATCGTCATATCAGGATCATATTTATCCTTCTGAAGAATAAAAACGTGATTTTCATAATTCATTCCAAGAAAGATATCAAGAGAACTCTGAACTGTAAAAGGTATGTCCAAGCTTTGTAGTGATTCAAGCGTAGTAAATCGAAGGATTAGTCCTTCGAGATTCATCAAATTAGAAATATCTTCTTTCTTCTCGATCATTACTTCACAAGTTCTTTTCACACGTGTAAATAGTTTGACAAAAGAGAAAGGAGATATCCCATGAATGTTCTTTCTATGATTGAGAACATATTCATTGAGAGTGGAACATGTTCTTCTCAATGAACAAACATCTTTCATTGAGTCAAGCTTATTTACTATCTTAGGTAAAACATCACCTAGAATAACAAGGGAGCATTCATTAGAGACAGGTTCCATTTGAAAAGGAGAGAACTCTTACTTTATTATATTTTTTTATCAATCATATTTATCTATAAATAAAGCAAAGAATATCTGTAAATGTCTGATAAGATTCTTGGTATTATCATCGGATTTTCCTATATCAATGGATTACCAGAAAAAGCTATTCCCAGTGTTATTATTGATATTCACAGAGCATACAAATTCATGAAGGATATCACTAATATACCATCAGATTCTATCTTGATATTGACAGATATGGATAAACAGATATTACCTCCTGGTATTTCCGAATGGGTAGCAGAAGGTATTGTCGATCTTGATATTATGGATTTTATGACAACAGAACCAAAATATCATGCTATTGTTTCCTATGAGGAAATAATCGATAATATTACCCTCAAACTATCAGAGAAGAAATACACTAAAATTATCCTTTATTATTCTGGACACGGTAGTAATGGTAAATTAGATCTTCCCAATAAATCTCATATTTCCATTCAGAAAATAAGAGAACTTTTCTTATTTAATTCATACTATTATAGTGAGAAAGGAAGTGAGCCTGATAACGGAATATCAATGATAAGTGATTCTATCTTACAGAATTATCGTGATGTCTTTATTATATTAGATTGTTGTAACGGTTCTGATCTTGATTTACCTTTCTATCTGGATATTCCCTCCAAGAGATTTAAATTGGCAAGTAATTATCATCTAAGGAGTAGACTTGTAGATAATCTTAAATCTTTTATTGATAAGAGAGTCCTTCTAATAGTGTCATCTCAACAACACGAGAATGCTGTCTCAACTTACAAAGGATCTCTCTTTACTCGATTATTCTTCAATAGATTATATCTCATGGTTAAATCAAGTAAAGAGAGATCTCTTGTAAACTTAATCACTGAGTTAAATAAGGAGATTAAAAGTAGATTATCGAAGGAATATATACAAACTGCTTCTATTCATAGTTCTTATCCTTTTCTTCCAGTAATACCAAGTTGGATTCTCAATCCAAGTTTTAACTGCTATATCCATGATAAATCCGATTCTATCATAATAGAAATAGAATAGGTAGTACTAAGTATTAGTACTAAGTATTAATACCAAATAATACTAATATGTTGAATAGTAAGTATTAGTACTAAGTATTAGTACTAAGTAATACCAAATAATACTAATATGTTGAATAGTAAATAAATATTAGTACTAAGTACTAATATGTTGTATTTTCGGAATTTCATGAAGAATGATAGATATGTAACATTATATCACTTCGTATCGAAAGATACGTTTGTCTATTCGGACTAAGGAAGAATAAATACTAATTATTATCTATGGAGTTTAATTATGCCGAACCAATATAATAATACCAAAGAGTAATATCATGAGATAAATTCTACACCATGTTATAACAATTAGTTCATCTTCTAATTTCGTCACCGTTATTACACGAAGTATGACATTTATATTAGGAGAATATTCCATTCACATAATATATTGCTACTCGCAATATATTATATTTACATTTTTAAGAAATGAGTAAGTAAGGAGGGTAAACATGCTTGCAGTATGCTGATTCTGTTTGTTGATTCTTTGCTACCAATTCAATGGAAGCTGGTTGTTTACCGGCAGCATAAGCGGCTTGAACTGCAACGGTAACATCAACAGCGAAATAACCACCACTATTAGTACCACTATTTTGATTGGTGTAGATGGCAGGTAATGCAGGACAAGTACTAAGACAAGCAGTTGTACTACCGGTAATATTAGAAGCAACCCATGAGTTAGAAGTGTTATAGGCATAATTAACATTTCCATTTGGTGCCCCTTGTAGGTAATATTCTTCAATACATCCACAAGCTTGGGTGCAACCAGTCAAATGAAGTGTAACAGAATTAGGTGTGCTGGTTAAACTGCTAGTAGGGAATAACAACCAACCATTAGTATAGATGGTCACACCGAAAGCACCACCTTGAGCAACAACTATTTGAGCATCATTATTGTGATATAGACAAGTATTTGGTGGACCAATATTACATTCACCATGTTCTTCATAAGTTACTTGAGTTGCATTGATAATGGAAGGATTTGCTTCGATAAGAGCGACAAGAGATAATAAAACGAAGATTATGATTGCCTTCATTTTCTTGTTCTTTATTCCGCTTTAAACTAATATTATTGTATTTATTCAATTATTAGTAATAATTATAATTTAGGAAGGACAAATAAACACAGAATTACACAAGAAATGGACATATCCATTTCTTGTTTTTAATAATTTATGATCTTTTTGTGTGAGCAGAGAAAAATACTCTTAATTTTTCTTCTAATAATTCTTTTAGATCTTTGAGAGAGTAAGCATCAACAGGAAATCCATTAAATGTCGATGCCAACTCTCTTATCAAAGAATCGATATCACTACTGGCATCAGCCGTAAAATTAGGTTTATATTTACCCATCATAGGAAAGACATTGCTTAAATAATTCTGAAAAGTTTCGATATTATTGTTATTACCGAAACTCTTCTCATAATCTCTTAATTCTAACTGGAAAAGGATTGCATAATTTAATTTGTGATTTTGTAAGATATAGTGAAAAGCATTAGGAAGAATATCTTTCTTCTGTGATATTCTGTAAAAGAATTCTTCTAATTTTCCAAAGGAATGGATAGTATACACTATTTCCCCATAAACGTCTTTGAGAGTTGAGAAAGATATCATTAAATTCTTTATGATTAAATCGAAAAGATTATTATAGTCATGAAGAAGAAGAGGGAAACATAGCTTTAAACATCTGTGATATTCGTGAGGTTCTCCAATGAGATACGGTAGTAAACGGTATATTACCGATAATCTAGTACTCTCACTACAATTAACGGCTAATTCGTACATAAGTAAATTATTTTTCAATGCTAATGCTAATCTTTCCGTGTCATCCATTTTAAATACTACATGAGTAGATAGTATTTAATTTAATTTTTACTTTATTTTTAATCGACGAATTTCAGTTGTAAGTATTCGAATACCATAATATAACTATAAGCATCGTCTATAGTCTGAAAATGTGAGAAATAGTTGTTCTTCTTACCAAGACCGATATCGCCAGAAAGTATCTTGTACAAACCTTCTTTTCCTCTATCAGTGACAGAATAAGGTATTTCAAACTCTTTGTCACTTCCAGATATATCTCCTTTGAGCAATGATTGTCTCCAAAGAGTAGATTGTAACATCAACACTTTACGAATAGATAATGTATTAGAATCACCATTAAATCTAAGGATAAGGATATCATCAATATCTTTGTCTTCATTATAATCACTGAACTTGAGAGAATCAGTAATAAAATTACCAGTCATAAGTTTAACAAGATATACTTCATTAGGTGTTCCAAATATTTCTTTGAGATCATTCTCATTATCCATATAGGATGATAATCCATCAACTATCGTGATTAGCTTTGTATTATATTCTTCTAATTCATCGTCGAACCTGGATTTAATTGGTTTATATTCTTTGCCCATTTTCTTGTATGCATCTATTATGCCTTTGTCGAGCTCTTTCCGTTCTTCCTTTCTTTTTCGATAATCATTGGTATTTTACGTTGCTCTATCATACTTTCGCCTGAGTTCTTTGAATCCCCAATTTGTTAGGTACTTTGGAGCGGCAAAGGTATCTTCGATCTCACTCTCGCTACTATCAGGTGTAACTGCATCACATTCCTTCCCAGTCGTACATTCGCAGACACTATCTATTAATTGATGAATGGGTTCGTCTTTCGTGTCTTTGTCATTATTACTCTCTTCTGGAACGAATCGAATATTAGCGTTATGGAGATATCTCCCAACATAGTATAACTTCTGTAATTCCATTTTATCATATTCTTATCTTCATATGAAGATAAGAATATTCAATATAATATAAAATAAGATATAAAGTTTTTAATAGAATCATTCAAGATTATGCTTGAATTGTAGGTATTCGAACACAACAACAAAACTGTAAATATCCTCTAATGTTCTAAATGAAGAGTAATAATTCTTCTCTCCATTCATTAATTTGAGAAGTCCATTGCAACCAGCATCTGTAATAGTGAGAGGTATATTGAAGTTATCTGTCTTCCTTATCTTTCCCTCTAATACCATTCTTCTCCAGAGATTCGATTGCATCATCAATCCCGATTGTACAAATACAGTTTGATTGAGAAAGTTGACTGTAATACTATCATCCGAATCGGGACCTCGATGTTTAAGGCCACTTTCTACAAATTGTCTTGATAGCCATTGGATAAATACTGCTTCTGTTTCAGATCCAAAGATACTCATTAAGGAAGACTCACTCTCCATATATGGGCCTATTCTCTTCGTTAAATCTGTCAGTATTTTGACATTCTCCCAATCAATATAATGACCTTCTGCTTCTTCACTGTTATAGAAAGCTATATCATTAAGATCTGCTTGGAAATCAGATTCTAATGCATCGAAGTCATAAGTAGTCCGATTTCCATCATAATCATCAGGATTTCCTAATCTATTGGCAACTTCATTGAAGAAACAAACATGATATAATTTCTCAAGATAGGATTTCTGTGCTTCCATTGAGAGATATTTAGGAATAACGAGATTTTCCCTTATCATAGAAATATCGATCATTTTTCCTTATATTTACTACTCGATTAATACATAGTAGATACTATGTATTAATATTTTTATTGACGAGGTATTCCTACGATAATGGAAGTTTGAGAAGTATCATCGGAATATGATCCTATTACTTTCATATCAACGGACATCTTACTCTTTTGTCGGCTCTCATGTGAGAAAAGGAATGGTTTACTTCTCAAAGTTATACTTATTGGATAATTTGCATTAATGGTAGACATATACAGTATTATATTCTCAATGTCTACGACTTCTGAAATAAAAGGAGCAATAAAGATCTCTAATCCTCTCAGACTTGAAGATATGCTCAAGTTTTCTAATCTATATAATGTATCACCGATAACCCAAGAGTTAATACTGTCAATGACAACCTTAAGATGAATAGGTATTTTCCAGTGTTTAATTATATGTTTTGTATTGCTCTTATGATTTAGAGGTTTTATGAAACTGCATACATTACTATGATTTAGCTCCACTGCAAGATTATGACATTTAATCATGATCACTTGATGGTTCCATACATGATATAATCTCTTAATTATCCATTTATAATAGAAAGGAGTAAGTTTATTACTGAAGACGATTGATTTCTTCTCATGATCTAGAATAATGGATCCTGTTTTCTTTATTTTATTATTATTATTCGACCTCCATCGAGACCATATTGATGATTGTGAAGACAGTACTTCACTATTATTTAATCGTTGACAGAGATTAAATGGACCATAATTCTTTCCGTAACATGTTTCTTCTCGTTCTAATGAACAAGGTTTATATACTTGATGTATATCTTGACGTTTAATATGATCTCTTATTTTACCACAGGATCCTAATGGCATTGATGTTAAATAATTACCACATAGATCTAACTCTCGATCTCTATTATAATATTTAAAATTATCTACCTTATCATTCAATGGAAATAGTGATAATTCTCTCACCTTCAATATCAGTGAGAGATTATCACTACCAATATTCTTGTCTAATAACATAAGAATATCAGATAATCCTGTAATTGGTACGCGACAAGAGGTCAACTTAGTGTAATGATTAATAGCATCTACTGTAATATAACCATCTATTCTACTTATCTCTTTTCTAATTGTAATGAACCACCTCTTACATACTAAAGAAGCATTATAAATATTAATAGGTTGACAAATATGTGATAGTATATAACCGATTATATCAGTCCCGAGAATGGAAGAGTCATCCATACTATTATATTAGTATATTATATTAGTATATTATATTTTTATATCACTAAGTATTGGTATTAGTGATATATTTACGATTTTTAATTCTTATGTTTCTCCTTCATCTCTCGGAGTAAGAAATATTGGATATTAGAACAACTAGATTGTTTATACGCTGACATGCACTCTTGGTTACTATCGATATCTTTCACCATATTAACCAAGATATCAATATAATCTACCTGTTCTTTCTTTAATAACGGAAGGTATTTATCAATAATAGGATACAGTAGAACATTTTCATCATTATTAAGTGCTAGTTGACATTCTAATATCATCACATTGTATAGAGAAACGTATCTATGTGTTAGCCTATTGATTGTTTTACATAGTGTCGAATTATCATCGAGATCTTTTCGAGAATTCCTTTCAGATACTACCTGTAAATAAAGACTATCTAATAATTTCTCGTGTTTAATATACATTATGAGATAATTTGTCTTAGTGATTTTTCCATCTCCTAAACTTTTAGCAATAATCCTTAATATATCAACAGTACAATCTAAATGACCTAGTTTCTTCAATCCAAGAGTCATTGCCTTGAGATATATCTCATTGTATCTATCGCTCCTATATTGAGGTAAATTGTGAGAATATACTCTCTTTCCGATGACATCGTATTCTTCCGGTGGTTTCGAAAAGTAGGGATAATGTAGAGAAAGAGAATCTATTTTCTTCAAAAGTCTTAATGTTGATTGGATATTCTCGAGAGTGAATCGATTACATAATCTTAGTCGATCATCCTCCAGAGCTTGTAGAACTATATCGAGATCCTTTCCTTCATTCAAAGAAGTATGCGGAAATAGTAAGATATCACTCTCCATTTTATCTCACTATTTTATACTTCTATCAATAAATATTTATTCATCTTCTCATCGAAGCTTATTTCATACTTATATACAACATTGTCTTCAAATACTGTAATGATTCTATTCCTTCCTAGGAATGGCAATATTGTTTGTAAGAAAGAAGGAAATGAATCAGTGTTATCATAATATACTGTAAGATCATCTAATTTAATACCATGTATGGATTTATCTCTCAATAAATGTCCTCTTATACTCATACCCAACATTTCCCTTAAGAGGACTATCTCGTTAATTTTACTAGCAGAATATGTCTTCTGTTGATATATTATATTTATTCCGGTTGTTGCTTTTCCTTCTAATAATAAGAGAGTAAAACAATCTAATATGATTGACATACTCTCTTTATCAATCATATTATATTCGAGTGTAATCATTCCTTCATGTCTTCTCTTGTCGTATATAATAATATTAACGTTGTATGACGTTATTTCCTTATAAAAAGATCTTAATAAGGAAGCATCATCTCGGATCTGTATTGGTACTCTAATATTACTGCAATTATTAGTAATGATATTATACCAGAACTTTGCATTATTATATAATCTAGCGTAATAGTAGCCTCTCACTAAATCCATTTAATATACATAATATTATTAGTTTATAATGTATCATCGATAAGATTAATCATCAACGAAATCTAGTCCATGATAACGCAATCCCAGATGTTGAAATATAATAATGAATGTATACATATCATCTATTGTTTCAAAGTAAGTATAAAATTCTTTGGTACTATTAGAAGGATCCAGTAGTTCACTTAATGCCTTCTTTCCGTTGGTTGTTATTGGGTGATTTATCTTAAATGTTATGTCAGAACCCGTTAACATACCGTTAAATAAAGATTCTCTCCATAATTTTGATTGAACCATCAATACCTTTGGAATCGTTAATATCTCATTATTATTAAAGATTAACTCGATAGTACCGGTGATATTGTCATTCTCACCAAAATCATAGTACTTTAATCTTCTTACAATAAATTTCCTTGATAACAATCTCACTAAATATTCCTCAATAACCGATATATCCTTCATCGATGAAGGATACAAGTAGTAATATCATTAATATCATCATCGGTCCATGAATAAGGGTTCTTATATTTATTAATCTTTTGAAACAGTTCATTTATGTGTTCTTGTGTCTTATATGAGATATATCTGGAGAACAGATCTCCTCCGTGAGTGTTAATAATATTAGTCAGTTCAACATTAATATCATAATATTCCTTAAAATTATCGTAGGAATATGTAGTTGTATTATCGAGAAAAGCACCAACAATATATAGTTTCTCCATTATTATCTTGATAAAACTACCTTTTTAATACTAGATAAACTGGGGCTTCAAGTAGTGAAACATAAGAATAGTAATATAAAATTATATTACTATCAGTAATAGTAATATAATAAGATTTTTAAAATACTTAGTCGGGACAGTAATCATCATCCATAGGAGGTAACTCTTCATATTCATTAATTCTCAATTTATGAACAAGTCTTTCTGGTATTAATGGTAAAGTTGACTTCAATCTCTTATGTAAGTTTTCATGACGATAAGGTGATAACTTAACAGCAGCAGTATTTAATTTCTCACGATCACCAACACACCAACATGCTCTCTTTGTTCTAGTAATAGCAACGTTAACCATATTGAAATTAAGAAACGATGACAGTTCATCAGTACCATTCTTATTAGAAAACTTATTGAAGACAGAAGGAAAGTAAAAGATAATAAAGTCCCATTCTGATCCTTGCGACTTATGGACAGTAATAGCAAAGGCGTGTGCTAACATTTTCACCGATAACTCCTCTTTGAACGGATCAGTGTCACCAGTGTAATTCTTACTAGAATCTTTCTCATATTCATCATTATATTTAAGGGAAAACTCATGAGACATACCAGCAAAATCAACTAAGATAGCTTTATTACTGATTTCCTTCACAATACCTTCTTCTCCATTCATAACATTTATATCATAATTATTCTCTAACATAATGACACGATCACCTACCATCCATACCTTATTCTTAACATCTACAGTGTAAGATTTACCATCATTATATATTTGTTGTACCATCTTATTTAGTTCATCAAGATCCTTATTGTAAGGAGTAATAATGCAGAACTTATCTATCTTAACACCTGCTCGATGAAAACCATTGATAATATCTGTTACCTTCTCAAGACCGGTAGCATCGATAATCATAAAGTTAGCCGTCTCTGTCAATTCAAATGGAGGTTCTTCAATACCATTAAGGCGATTTGTATTATAATCTATCATTCCTTCTGAGTTAACAATAACTCCATCTAACTCACCTTTTGCAGTATATACTCTGTGATTAATGAGTAAACGATAAACGGGAACAGTATGTGATTTCAATAATTCTTTCATAAGAGCTCCCCAACTAATCGGAGGAAGTTGATTATCATCACCAACAAAAGTAACATATATCTTCTCATAGAATCTTTTCAGTCTTTCATACAAGAGGACGAATAATTCAACTGTAATCATTGATGCTTCATCAATAACAACGTGAACGAAAGGTTTCTTATTTCTTATTATTCCCATTCCTCCATCATCACCAGATTCACCGGAAATACCTCTTCCACTCGAAAGAAAGCGATGAATAGTAACAGAGTTTCTATTAACCACGACCTTGATACGAGATACTGCCTTTCCTGTAAAAGAACATAATAAGTAAGGTAGATGTCTTATTTCTAGATTATGAACTAATTCTGCAATAATAGTTGTTTTACCAGTTCCTGCACCACCAGTAATTATTGCTAATGGATGATCCATTGCTCCTTGTACTGCTCTTATCTGATCATCGGATAACTGGTGAATACTTCGGAAACAAACACTAGGTCTTTCTATTGAATCAAGTTCTGTGCTTGTATCATCAACTGTGTTATAAGAAAGAATTTCTGCAATGTATTCTCTCGCTTTGAGTTCTATCTGATATGCTCTTTCTAAGTAAATGGTGTCCATATCTACTACCACAGAGTATTTCTCTTTCATATATTCAAGATTATTGGCTAATTCAGGAAAAGAGCGAAGCAATCCATACATCGGTGTTCCAGACCATCCTCTTTGGTTCAAATTGTGATAGATTGAGCGGACTACTTTACCACATTGAATATCGATTTCTTGATAACCCTTTCCTTGTTTCTGAAGAATCTCAATACACTTCTCTAATGGAATAGCAGGAACAGTAAAGGGATTAGTGATACATTTCTGATAGATCTTGTCTGTTGATAAATGACATTCATTTATCTCTTTATTAGTTAGACCTAATAACCATAATCGTCTCAAGTCTCTATTCTTATACCACCAATTAAGAAGAGTTTTACTTTGCTCCACAGAAAGTTCTGGTATCGGACTATCAGATGTTATGTCTGATCGATCTCTTTTCACATAGTTCTCAGCGAGTTCATTAAGATAACTACCAACGTTCTCTGCTCCTCCAGACAAAGTAGCAAAGGAATCGAATAATCGATTCGCCTTAATATTACCAAATGCTGTTCCTCTGAGAATTCGACAGAAAGTATTAATAATGCTATCTCTATCCACTGGAACAGTTACGAATGGTGGTCTAATCACTTGTAATGGAGAACCTTCAATATATAAACAAATAGCACAAATTGCATCACCCTCTTGAACAGGACAAAAGAAATTACAGTTACAATCGAAGTCACGATTCATTGTAACTGTGTGGATAATAAAATGACCTTTACCCTTGATTGCTTTGATTCTTCCGATCACCTCAACATTCTTCGCTTCATCCTTTCGTTCCATGTTTTCTCTTTTCTACTTTGTATGAACACAATATTGTTACTATCGATTGTTATAATAAATAATTTATAAATCATAATCATATAAATTATTACTGAGTTAATATTATATTGTGATAATTTGTTACCGTAAGTCCCACAATAATAAATTATTACATTGATCGAAAGTATCGAACTTATTGAGATAATCTTCTATTCCAGATTCATCACCTGATAGCCAACAACTCAATATATTATTTTCATTTCCTCTATTCTCGATGATCTTCTTTCCATACTTTACTATCTTTGAATCTCCCATCATATTAGTTTGATTTAATAAAGTAATGAGAGATTCATTACTATCCAGTATAGTTGTGACTATTTCTTTCTCTGATATATTGCATGAACCGTATATTGATATCCTATAGGAAATAAGCATCCATAGAATTACAATTAAAACAAGTCCTAACATTAAGAGAAATAATAAGAAATTATCATTCCCGTTTATTACTAATAATAGGACAATCTGCATAGTAAATATAATAGTAATGACCAAACATACAATATAATAGTTGGTGATATTTATTATTATATTATACAATATACCTCCTATTACTGATAACACAATAACGAACAATATTTTATACAAAATGCTAACGCCTTGAGGGCCATCCATTTTAACATAATATTATAATAACGAATGTCATCATAATATTTTCTATCTTTAAAAAGCGTTAGTGTAAGGTAATTCTTTCTCACAATAATCAGTTGATGTCCATAAAATCACCCATATGAAGAAAGCTATGGCCGTCAAAATAACTGCTGCCCAGATAAGTTGTCCTATCGGACCATATACTAACAATAATATAAGAACAAATGTTAGTATAGATAAGACGAGCGCAAGGAATAATGTTTGCATCTGAGCGCAAGGTAAAACAGTGGTTGAAATACCCCATTCATTAATAGCTAGAGCACCCGCTGCTCCCACAAGAATTACTATTGCGGTATTATACGGAGTAATTTCCATTTGATATACTCGATTTATTTTATTTTGAATTCCGTTGTTTTGATGATTTCTAAAATAATTATCATCATATAATATAATTATATGATGATAATTATTAGAATGAGTTATGCAAATATCAAGATATTTGTGACAAATATACCTATTATTAATAATAGATAGTTAGCCAATCATCAGAAAT
>Ga0182014_10004218_pt1 | contig 16637 bp, 12 predicted proteins | sample 612S2DmetaG_FD_120489 | JGI IMG/M metagenome (GOLD analysis project Ga0182014, IMG submission 120489) | Permafrost microbial communities from Stordalen Mire, Sweden - 612S2D metaG | ecosystem: Environmental > Terrestrial > Soil > Wetlands > Permafrost | place: Sweden: Stordalen | collected... | reverse complement strand
CGGCCATGGCCTCAGGCCTGCGCGGCCATGGGAACCGCCTGCGATTCGTGGAGCGTGGTTTGGTCGTGCGCGGGCAGGAAGCGGCAGAGGTAATCGATGGGGTCATCCGCAACAGCCATCCGGCTGAGGTGGTACTTCCATACATCGGGCTTGATGGTGCGCCGGGTGAAGGGCTTGCGCGTCACCTGGACCACGTCGCCCTGAGGGGTGATCCTGGGGTAGGTGACGGAGGGAACCATGAAGCTCATGTGTGCACCCGAACGCCAGAAGCAGCGGGCAAATTCATGGGAGAAAACCAGGGTGAAATGGCGGCCTTCGGTTGAAAGCAGCGTCAAGGCCTGCTCGGCGCCGGGCCAGATAGGATGAACATTCACCTGAAACCAGCGGCGAAACTCGAATCCGTTGAATTGAGCCTGGTTGAGCAGCATGCGCAGCTTCTCTTTACGAATCATTGCACCAATCCTTCAAGTTTTATCGAAACCCAGTGTTGAGCGCCGCGGCGGGGCCGGCACGGTGATGGAGCAGAAATACGAATCGTTGCAAGGCGTCTTCTACTGTTGATTAACGTCAAAATGGAGGGGATTTCCTTTTTCCAGCAGTAGGAAGGAGAATCAAGGTTGAAGACTGAAAGGTTTCGGATGCGCGGATTGAGATTGAGCGTCTTACTGCTAGCGGTAGCGAGCCTGGGTTGGGCCTCCGAGGTGCATACCAACCCCTTGAACCGTGACCCTCTGGTCCGCGAAGCGTTCGATCGTTTTTACGATCTGGACTATCCGGGCGCAATCGAGCGCTTCGAGCGTTTTCACGCGGCGCATCCGGGCGATCCGCAGGGAACCGTTCTGCTGCTCGATGCTGTGCTCTTTCAGGAACTTTACCGGCAGGATCTGCTGGATACCACCTTCTACGCCAACGATGGCTTCTTGACCGGCCGCCACGCCACCCAGGAGGATCCCAAGACAAGGGATCGCATCCAGGCGTTGGCCGACGAGTCCATCCACGAGGCTGACTGGCGGCTGAGCAGGAATCCGAGCGACGTGGATGCACTCTATGCCCGCGGCTGGGCACGAGCGCTCAAGTGTACCTACCTGGCCATGGTGCAGCGGGGGTACGCCAGCGGGCTGCGCCTCGCCATCGAGGCCAAGGACGACCATGAGCGCGTACTTCAACTGGACCCCGACTATGTGGATGCCAAACTGGTGGTAGGCGTCTACGAATACGTGGTGGGAGCGTTGCCCGGCCCCTTCAAGCTGCTGATCGGCTTCGCCGGTATTACGGGATCGAAAACCCGGGGCTTGGCGCTGCTGAACGATGCAGGCAACCGGGGTGCGGTGACCAGCGTGGAAGCGCGGACCACGATCGCGCTCTTTCTACGGCGCGAGGCGCGCTACCAGGAGGCGATCGATGTGGTACGCGGTTTGAAGAAGGAGTATCCGCGCGATTATCTCTTCAGCCTGGAAGAGGCCAACCTGCGCAAGGATGCCGGCCAGGGCATGGGAGCCGTAGCGGCCTACCGCGAGATTCTTGCGGCCAATGCCAAGCCCGGCTATTTTTACTCCGCGCGCATGGAACTTACCTACTTTGGCCTGGGCGACGCCCTGCGCGGGCAACGGCACTACAGCGAGGCGGCGCAATCGTACGAGCAGGCGGCCTGGACACGGAACGTTGGACCGGAGTTGAAGATCCGCTCCCTTGTGGCGGCGGGCGAGTGCCGCGATCTGAACGGCGAGCGGCAGCAGGCCGTCAAGGACTACCAGGCGGCCATCGACATCGGCCCGGATACCTCCCGCGCCGATTCGGCGCGAAAATATCTGCGCAACGCCTATAGCGGGGGCTGAGTAGCTATTGGGAACCGGCCAGATCTCTGGCCGGATTATTTTGCTCTTCCCACCCTAGCGGCAAAAACAGAGACGCCGCGAGGGTGGGGCACATTGGTGCATGAATAAACGGTCAGAGACCGAATGCCGCGAGGAACAAGCTGGTAGCGCGGACCGCTGAACTATATTTCTGAAAGGGCATGGTATGGAAGCGCCGCGCTGTGCGGCCGAAGAAGCCGGTGATTTTGCCCTCGAGGAAATCTTCGATGAAAGACGGAAATCCCTTCGTACTGCTCCGGCGGAGAATCGCTGGTATGGTCACATTGGCTTTTTTAGTCGCGTTTGCAGCGATTGGATTTGCCGCAACCCCAGCCAAGGGCGTGCAGGTCAAGGCCGATGAGGCGCATCGCCGCGTGGACATCACCATCGACGGCAATCCATTTACCTCCTACATCTGGCCTGTTTCGCTCAAGAAGCCGGTTCTTTACCCGCTCGTCGACGCCGACGGCTTCACCGTTACCCGCGGCTACCCGCTCGAACTCCGTCCCGGCGAGCGCGTCGACCACCCCCACCACGCCGGCCTCTGGTTCAACTACGCCAATGTGAACGGTTTCGACTTCTGGAATAACTCCGATGCCATCAAGCCGGAGAACCGCTCCAAGATGGGTACAATTCTTCATACCCGGGTCGTGTCCACCGAGAGCGGAGAGAATCTCGGCATATTGGTCACAGAGTCGGTCTGGTTCACTGGAGAAGGGAAGCAGATCATCGATCAGAAGACGCGCTACGTCTTCATGCGAGAGAGTCATGCCAGGGTTATAGATGAAGTGGTAACTCTCAAAGCCCTCGACCGCGTGGTCTTCAAGGACGACAAGGATGGGCTGTTCGGCCTGCGCGTTGCTAGCTGGCTCGAATCGCCCGAGGAAAAGAGCGGCGTCTTCATGGATGCAAACGGCAACCCCACCAAGGTCGATGCCCTTCCGTCCGGCGCCTTGAATCCCGCCAGCGGCGAGTACCTCACCAGCGAAGACATAAAGGGCGCTGCAGCCTGGGGCACCCGCGGCCGCTGGTGCGCTCTCACCGGTCACACCGGCAGCCACACAGTTACCATCGGCCTCATCGACTACCCGGCCAACCCCGGTTTTCCGACATACTGGCACGCGCGCGGCTATGGACTCTTTGCCGCCAATCCGCTGGGCCGCAGCATCTTCGATCCCAAGCAGACGCCCCTGAACTTCACCCTGGAGAAGGGCCAGTCGGCCACCTTCCGCTACCGCGTGGTTCTTTACAACCACGCCGCTACTGCGGAGGAGCTGAACAGTGAGGCCGATTCTTTCGTCGGCCCGTTCAAGTAGACGACACTCGGGCGAGCGGCGCGGGTATCGCCGATGGAAGGCCGTGAATCAGTCTGAACTCTCGCGCCACGCGCAAAGAGACTCGGTGTAGGTGGCACTGCCGTCGCGCAGCCAGGCATCGAGTTGCGCCGGCTCCTTCAATTGCTGGCCGCGCATGCGTGGCACCAGCAGGAAGCGACAATCGAGCTCGGGAAGGGAAGTCATGTCGCCCCAGAGCTTTTCGAATTGTGCCACGGGGAAGATGTCTTCTTGCCCTTTGCCCCAGCGCTTCTTTACGTCCTTCAGCGTGATGTAGGTGGGCATTCGCGCGGCCAGGGCGCGCACAGCCTCATTCACGCGCGCTGCGTCAGGGAGCGAATCGCGTGTCAGGCCGAAGATATCCAGCAGGCGATCGACATCGATCCAGTAAGTCGCGCTGTTGTAATAGCGCAGGCGGCTTTCCAGCTCCTCGCTGGGCAGAGCCAGGCCTTCGACCAGGCGGGTGCGTCCATCCACGCGGGCCAGGCCGCCGCCGCGGTCTTCCAGATGCCGGTCGATCACCTCCGTGGTGAGCGCGGCGCCGCTATGGATGTGGTAGCCCAGAACGGACGGATCCGCATTTGCGCCCGCCGTGTCGATATTGTGCACCATCAAGTAGCGCAACTGAGGACGCATATCGAGCAGCCGCAGGAGCGTTCCGTTGCGCAGCAGGTTCGCGACCTCATACCAGTGACCCACCGGGTGCAGGCACTGCGTTGGCAGGTTCCCAGTGTAATCGGAGCCTTCGCCGGCGCTCCTGGCCCATTGAATCAGCGCCGCGCGAAGGCTGTCGCGCACCTTCTGCGCCTGCGCGTCCAGCATCTGCTGCGGCATCTCCTCCCATGCAAAGCGGAGATCGCGCTCCATCGGGATCATGCGCAGGCCGATGCTCCGTCCTGGTGAAAGCAGGACCGGACCGGGATAGTCGTAGTTGTTCTCCGCACCAAGGTCTCCGTCGACAGCCTCGTGCGTTAGGTAGCTGGTGGTGATGACATGGGGAAGCGGTGTGCCGCACTCGCGGCTCATGCGAAGGCTCTTGGCCAGGTGAAGCTCAATGAAGTTGCGGTATCGTCCGCCAAGCTTGCAGAAGGGATTGAGCGCCTTGACGGCCCCGGAGCCCCTCGTCCAGCGAGTTCCTGCGCCTCCGGCGAGAGATACTACGGCGACTTGTCCGTCGGCGAGGGCATCGAGGCCGGAGCTGCGATGGCGATCGTCAAGCAGATCGGCATCGGCATCCTGAATGATGCGGGTTGAGCGCATGCGATTCTGCGACAGGCCGATGCGGCCGGAACGGAGATCCTCCCGGATCTGTTCGTGCTCGACACGGTCGAAGCCGTAGCTGTTCAGCAGGGAGGCGAGCGATTGCGCTTGGTTCTCCCCGGTATCGTGGGCGGCGGGCAGCATGTGGTCGAAGAGCGTGTGAATCATCCCCGCGTATTCAGCCTTGGAACGGCAGGCCTCCGTGAAGCGCTCCAATTCGGCGCGCCGGGCTCGGGACATCTGAGAGGCTTCGGCCCGGATAAGTGGAGGCACGTGCAGCGTGTAATAGCCGGCGGGCATTAAAGCCTCGCCGGCGGTGAGCAGCGCAGCCTGTGTGCCCAGTTCGTTGATAGCGAAGTCGTAGACCACGGGCTCCATGGCGAACGGCACACTGCGCTCCATCTCGCGCCGGGTCTCGCTCATGATGGTCTGAAGCTGGACCTGGGCCTGCGCCTTGCGTTCGGGGCTGAAGAGGAATCCCATGCCGCCGCCGCTCATGCCTCCGAGCATCCAGAAGCCCCAGAAATCCTCGCCGAATGCACTGCGCACTCGGTCGATGAGCTTCTTGGTGTACAGATTGGCTGCCCAGGGAACGATGGTCTGGATGGGACCGTCGAAGTTGCGCTGCAGGCAGCCGCCGAGAGCGCGAATATCGCCCTGCCGGAGCTGCGCCATGATCTCATCGAGAATCCCGATCGCCTGCCGCCGGCCGAGCCACTCGGTTTCGCTGCGCAGCAGGTATTTCTCAGTAACCATCTCAAGAATCGGACCTACATCCTGTGCCATGCCGCCGTGAACCAGCACCAGGCTCCGTTGAATCTTCTCACGAGTTTCGTGCGAGACCTCAGCTTCGGAGAGGATTCTGTGATTCGGAAGCAGGCGCCCGCGGCTGATTCCAAACTCTGGATCGTTTTCGGTGGCGCGTACGCCCTGAATGAGCTTGATGCCGGGCCAGACCCCTCCGGAATCCTGCCAGCCGCCGCCGCTTCCGCCCAGCCATTCACCCAGAATGGCGCGCGCGGCCACCAGCCTGCGGTCTTCTTCCTCCATTCCATCGGTAAAGGAACGGATTTGACCTGTGGCGCGCATGCATACCGAGATGATGCTGGCCAACAGGTTTGTGGATACGGCAAGCCGCGAGCCTTTGGGGATGTCGTTTACCTTGCTGACGACTTCAATGCCATAACCCGATCTTCCGGTCAGCCGCGCCAGCAGATCGCCCAATGGCTGCGTGGCTCCCTCCATTCCAGGAGGAACGATTCCGCTTGCGATCACGCCCGCTTTCAACAGACCCAGGTAATCGCGAGCAAAGTCGAAGACCTCGGCAATCGAAGAAACGTCGGTGGTGGCGCGGAGATCGACGCTGGTCAAGCGAATGACAGGTTGATCGATGACGCGGAACCAGGCCTCGACCGGCGGACGGGGCTGCGCGAAGCTATCGTCGGCCCCGCGGACCGCAAGATCGATGGAGACGTTGATGACCCGCGCGCACTCCGGAAAGTCCATACCGAGGAAGAAGATGTCGCTCCAGCCGCTGTGCGAGAAGTCCATCCGGACGGGTGTGGCCTCGCGCAGGATAGGGAAAGCCGGATCGCCGGCAAGAAGCTCGGGACGAAGGCAGAGAGGATAGTCGAATGTGTGGCCGGCCCGGAACATCCACTGGTTCCCGCGCACGCCGCGCACGCTGCGACGAACCTGATCGGCTAGGGTTTGGAAGCCGAGGGCGCGGTAGCTTGCGGCCAGTGCGCTGGAGAGGGAAGCGCTGGCGCCCTGTGCTGCTTGGGCGGTGAGGAAGGTCTCGATCGCCTCCTCGAAGCGGCGGTCCAACAGGTCTTCGAAGCCGGCATAGGGGATAAGTGTTGAAGCCGCGGTCTTAGCAAGCCCGGGGATGTGAAAGCGATGAATTGCGTATAGGAAAAAGACGGCTCGAACGCGTTCGTAGAGGTTGTCCGATTTGCGGCGAAAGTCGTCGAGCGCCTGGCATTCGGCAAGTAGTGCTTCGAGGGAAAGCCCTTGGCACAATGCATCCAGCGATAGATCTCGCTGCTCGCCCTCGCCGGTGATCACGCCAATAAACCGGCTCACAAGGGTACGCCTCCGCCGTTCCCGGCCAATTCGCGGTCGGCAAGGAGTTCGAGAATCTGCGACAGCACTTCACTTCGATCCCGGCCATTCAGAGCCAAAGCTAACTGGGCGATCAACAGGCCGTAAGGGGCACCCAGATCGTAGCGGCGGCCGTCGGCCTCGATGGCCAGGTACTGCTCCTGGCGGGCGAGTTCAGCCAGCGCGTCCACCAGGGTAACGGATTTGCCGGAGGAGACCGCCAACTTGCGATCCAGAATCTCCATCACGGCATGTGTAAAAACGTGGATGCCGAAAAAGCAGAGATAGTAACCGGCGCGAATTCCAGGAATGATCAGCCGCTGTTCCGCTTCGGTGGGCGTGGGTTTTTCAATCACCGTCTCCACGCGAAAGCGGTCGCTGAATGGCGGAACGCGCCGGCCTCCCACAGTCCCGAAGCGCGACAAAAGACTCTCGCGTGTTGACTGAACGCCGCTTACCGAGCACCGCTCCTTTTCTGCAAGTTCCACCAGCCGCCGCGCCGAAGGCTTGACCGCGGCGCTGACATAAAGATGGTCGCCCACCATGTGCAGAAAGGGATCGCTTCCGGTAAAAGAACGGGCGCAATGGATCGCGTGGCCGTAACCGCGCGGTTCGAGCTGCGGAATGAACCGCACAGACGAAGCGTGTGGTCCGGCGGCCTGCGCGTAGTTGGATTCGTCGCCAGGCCAGACGACAACGGCAACCTCTTCGGCTCCGGCGGCAAGCGATTGATCGATTAGGATGCGGAGCAGCGATTTCTTGGTTCCGTCCCCGTCGATGAGAGTCTGAAGAGGCAGTTCGCGCTGACTCCGTGCGGCGGCGGTAATGACAGCTTTCTTGACTAACACTCGTGCACCTGACGGTAGTCTAGCACGCAGAATTCCCTGTTAGGGGTGACGGCTGACAGAGCCGGATGTGCCGCAAAAAGCGTCGCGCCCAGCGCGATTGCGCCCTGCCGCCGAGGACTACTGACCGCAATGGTTCACAGCTTGCCCCATTTCTCTTTGCGTGCAATCTTGGACCGACTATCCTCATGCAACATCGCGTCGTGGCTCTTCGTGCATCCTTGGAAGGATCATGATATTTGTGAGAAATGAATATCATTTGAGTTCCGGCACTCCTGCTAACGCTACCTGCACAATCGATCCGCCTGAGCAAAATTGATTTTTATCTCGTTAGGATGGAGCAATGCCGATGAGGCTTTGGAGAGCATTCGCGGGAACAACCCAGCTGCTGCTCGTGGTCATTCCCCAATCCCCCCGGCCATGAAGCGCACAGAGGGGCGCAGGTGCATGATAGAAAGTAAGTTGTACAAGAATCGCGGTTTTGCACTCCGCGTCGGGAAGTGCGCGTAAACGATCGCCCGCGCCGAAGGCTGATATGGAAAGCGCCGTCAAGGTTCTGATCGTCGAAGACGAGCCCCATGCTCTGATGGGGCTAGCGGAGTTGATCTCTGGGTGGGGATACCGTACCGAAACCGCGCGCGATGGCATCGAGGGCTGGGAGAAGGCGCAGGCTTGGAATCCGGCCATCGTGGTTACCGACCTGAAGATGCCTCGCCTTGACGGCATTGGCCTGCTCACCAAGCTTTCGGCGGAGAACTCGGGCCTCGACGCGAATCTGGCTGTCGTAGTGCTCACGGCAATGGGCTCGATCGATCTGGCCGTGGACGCCATGAAGCTGGGCGCATACGACTTTCTCCAGAAGCCGGTGGACTCCACACGCCTGCGCACCATCCTGGCCAACGCCACCCGCCAGCGCGAAACCGGGATCGAGTTGGAGGTGGCGCGCAGGCGTCTGCGCGAAACCGGCGTTCTGGGCTCGCTGGTGGGCAAATCCCGCCAGATGCGGGAGATTTTCGGAACGATCGAACAGATCGCTCCCTCCAACGTCTCCGTTCTCATCACCGGCGAAAGCGGCACCGGCAAGGAGATGGTGGCGCGCACTCTGCACGAACTGAGCCCACGCAAGGCGAGGCCCTTTGTTGCGGTAAACTGCGCGGCCATACCGGAGACGCTGATCGAAAGCGAGATCTTCGGCCACGAGAAGGGCGCCTTTACCGGAGCCTTCGAGCGGCGGGCCGGCTGCTTCGAACTGGCCCACGGAGGCACTCTTCTCCTGGACGAGCTGTGCGAAATGCCCGCGGGAACGCAAGCCAAGCTGCTGCGCGTGCTGGAGGAACGGAAGTTCCGGCGACTGGGAGCACGCACCGAACAGGAGGTGGACGTGCGCGTGCTGGCCGCTACCAACCGCGACCCCGCCCAGGCCATCGTTCAGGGGAGCCTGCGCCCCGATCTCTTCTATCGCCTCAACGTCTTCAACATTGCCATGCCGCCGCTGCGGGAACATCTTGAGGATCTGCCGGCGCTGGCTGAGGCCATGCTGACGGAGATGAACAACAAGCACGGCCGCCGGGTCTCAGGAGTAGCCTCGTCGCTGCTCGACCGCCTGATGGCATTCGATTGGCCGGGAAACGCCCGCGAACTGCGTAACGTGATCGAGCGGGCGGTCATTCTGTGCCCTGATGGCGCTCCGCTCGATGCCGGTCACCTGCCTCCAGGTTTTGGCGCGGCGCAAGCGCCGGCCGCGCAACTCGATGCCGGAGTCGTACCGGTTCGCGTAGGCTCGACGGTAGGCGAGGCCGAACGGATGCTGATCGAGCGCACCCTCGAGGCTACGAACCAAAACAAGACCCGCGCCGCTGAAATCCTCGGCGTGAGCCTGAAGACGCTGCACAACAAACTGAAGGAGTACAGCCGCGCATCCGCTGGCGGGCAGGGCTGAGCCATGCGCCTGCAGACCAAACTCGTTCTGGCCATCACCACCCTGGTCTTCGTCATCTCCGGGATGCTTTCACTGGTCTACGTCAGCCAGCTTCTCCACTCGGCTGTGCGGCAATCCTTCGACACCAATCTCATGGTGGCCAACCAGATCCGGTTCGCCCTCCAAAACGCCCTCCAGGCCGGCCTCAAGGACCGAACGGTCGATCCCAACAACCCGGCCCAATTGCGCAATATGGAGGCCCAGGTGGTGCGCGGCGATGCGCAGTTGCAGGCGGTGATCGACTCGGTAAACCGCTACTCGCTCACCGTCTACGACGTCAATATCGGCGACAACCGGTCCACCACGCTGCTCAGCACCAATCCCGACAATGAAGACAATCCGCTCCCCGTCCGCCCCAGCCTGAGTCAGCTTCGCGACGCCAATTCCCTTCAGTTGTTGGCCGTCATGTTTGGCTCGCCCAAGGTCTTCGACGTGGTGGCGCCGCTGGTGCGCAACGGAGAGCCATTCGCCAGCGTGCATGTTGGCGTGCGCACCACGTTTCTACGCGCCGTCTATGAGCCGTGGTTGAGGGCAGCCCTCACCCTGATGGGCCTGGCCCTGGCGTCGGCGCTGGCCGCTGCCTTCCTGCTCGGCAATCTCGCCCTTCGCCCCTTGGAGCAGATCAGCAGGCAACTGGACTACTGGACCGCGGCCGGCGAAACCAGGGGCACGGAGGAAGAGACGGCCAGCCAGGATACTCCAGCCCGCGTCTCCCACAAGATCGAGCGCTTCGGCCAGCGCATGCGCAATGTGCAAGAAGTCTTCTCCGCCTTGAAAGAGAATCTCGATCGGGTTCTCGGCAACTTGCAGGACGGAATCCTGCTCTTTACCGGCGACGGGCGCGCCGTGCTGGTCTCCGACGCGGCGCGGCGCTTCTTGCCCGAGGAGATCGGGAGCATCCTCGGCAAGCAGGAAAGCGAGGTCTTCGATCGGTCAACGGTGCTCGGCAGGACTCTGCGCGAAGCCTTCGATTCCGGCATGACTCTTATCCAGGAAGATATCCTCACCGAGACCGGACGGCGGATTCAGGTCTCGCTGGACTTCATACACGACGGCGATACGCCCCAGGTGCTGGGCGCGCTCGTCACTCTGCACGACCTGGAATCGGCCGAAGAGATTGAGTCCGAACTGGAGCTTTCGCGGCGCATGGCGGCCATCGGCAGGCTGACCTCCGGTGTGGGCCATGAAGTCAAGAATCCCATCAATGCCATCGTGGTCCATCTGGAGCTGCTCAAGACCAAGCTCGGCGACTTCGGCGCTCCGGCCGCACGCCATTTGGAGGTAATCGAGGCGGAGATCCATCGTCTGGACCGCGTGGTGCAGATGCTGGTGGATTTTACCCGGCCTGTCGAGCTGAGACTGCAAGAGCAGGACATTTGTGAGGTAATCGGCGATGTGCTGGCTCTGGCCGCGGCGGAGCTTGCTACGCGCAACGTAACCATTGTCAGCCGGATGCCTTCGAGACCCCTCCTGGCCAATGTCGATGCCGACCTCATCAAACAAGCGGTGCTGAACGTGATTCAGAACGGTGCTCAGGCCATGCCGGAGGGCGGCAATCTGGAGGTCGTTCTCGAAGAAGAGGACCGCAAATTCGGGCGGCGCGATGCCCCGCAGCCCGCTGCGCCGCTGGGGTCAAGGTTTGCCGTGTTACGCATTTCCGATCAGGGTCCCGGCATTCCGGATGAGATTCGAGAAAAGATCTTCGACCTCTACTTCACCACCAAGAGCGGCGGCAGCGGCATCGGCCTGGCCATGACCTACCGGATTCTCCAGTTGCACCATGGTAGCATCGAAGTAAAATCGAATCCAGAGCGTGGCGCCGAGTTTCTGATGCGTATTCCACTTGCTCAAGCGGAATGGGGGCGCAGGCCTTTCAAACCGGCGAGCGTTCAACACGATGAGAGGCATTCGGGATGAAGTTGCGCGCCATGAGCGTCGTATGGGTGCTGCCGTTCTTTCTTACGGCGTGCTTCCACTGGCCCCATCGGCAGGCGGCTCAGCCACTTGCCCCCCCACTCCAGACCGCCTCCAAAGCGCCGCCGCCCACGGTCGAGCATCCGCCTCTGAACGCGACAATTCCCAGCGTCCCACTGGCCACTGGCCCCACGGTGCAGTCGGCGCCCAGGCCCAAGCCGCCAAAGAAGCGCAAGAAGCCGGTCAGCGACAGTAGCGAGCAAACCGCGGCCAATACCCAGCCAGGGCCGCCCAATACCCAACAGGCGCCGCCCAATATCCAGCAAGCCGCCATCGAGCGCCCGGGAGTGAGCGCTATCGGCCAGCTTTCCTCGGGCGACACCTCCGACCTGCGCCAGCAGACACAAGACTCGATTGCTGCCATCGAACGCAGCTTGAACGCCATCTCCTCCAAGCTAAGCGACCCGGACCAGAAAATCGCCGCCCAAATCCGGGAGTATCTGAAGCAGGGCAGGGAAGCGCTCGCCTCAGGTGACGTGGATGGTGCCCGCACTCTGACCGCCAAGGCCAAGGTGCTGCTTGAAGAACTCAGCCATTAGTGCCGCGTCTTGAAGGTTTCGTACATTCCAGGTCCCCAAAAGCGAGGGACCTTGGGCGCCCAGCCAAGGTGCTTCTTGAAGAACTCAGCCACCAGTACTCAGACCACTTGGATAAGTGATATCCCATGTCTCAAGTGCGAGACCTGGAGCCCCTGGGGATCCTGCGCAGGGATTCCCAAGAGGAAGCAGCGAAGGGATTCCTGAATCGGTGCGGTAGAAAATACCCGCTCAAGCAAGAATTACACGGCACACATCCTGTTAAAGGCAGTTCCATTTTCTTCTTCCCGCATAGCTACCACCTGTAAGTTAAACGTTTTCAATCACCTGTCATTTTCACAGGGACTGTGGCGACTTTGGCACGGGGCTTGCAATCTAGTTCGGCGAGACCACACCGCGGCTCATCTCGCCGATCGCAATCGCAGGCGAAGGTTGGCCCCGAGAGGAAGGCCCAGACCATGAAAAGCAAATCGGCAGTTTCGTTCCGATTTCTAAGCCAGCTAGCCGGCTTGCTATTGGCAACCGCCATCGCAATCCCCGCGCTCGCGCAACAGGCGCAGCTTGCTGCTGGTTCTGAACCAACCGCGCAGCCTCCTTCGCCCGCAGTCACGCGGACCTCCAATCCACCAAAGGAGGGGTTCTGGGGACGCGTAAATCCCTTCGCCCGCAAGGTGTGGGTAAAGCGGCAGACAGACCCCCTTAATGACCGTCTGAGCGAACTCGATGAACTCAACGCTCGGAACTCCAAGGACATCAGAGATGTGGACGGCCGGGCGCAGGACGGCATACGTCATGCCCAGTCCACCGCAGATACGGCCAATCAGGCGGCCACCGCCGCTGCCTTGCAGGCTCGGCAGGCCGGTTCCACGGCCCAGAACGCGATTGGGCATGTGGACCAGTTGAATGGCACCGTGAACGGCCTCGACTCCTATAGACAGATCGGAGAGGTCGAAGTGGCCTTCCACGGCGGGCAGCCAGTGCTCTCGGCCGATGCCCGCAAGCGCTTAGACGATCTGGCGGTCGAGGTGGCAGGACAGCCGGGTTACATTCTGGAGTTGGAAGCGCGCTCCCCTATGGCCGGCAGCGCCGGTATCCAGAGTTCCGAACATCTTGCCCAGGCGGTCGAGCGTTACCTGGTTACACAACATGAGATTCCCGTCTACCGTTTGCACGCAGTGGCCCTGGGCAATGCCCGAGGCGCCGGCGATGAAGAGGACAAGCCGGTCCGGACTAGCAGCGTACACATTCGGTTGATGGAAAACAGTTTGGCGGCCCAGGAATCTGCATCTCCCCAGGGTGTGGCTTCCCAAACCGGCGCGGAGCGGCCCTAACTAGCCGAGCCCTCCCCCCATGGGCAATTCCGCCGGACGGCTACGCGCCGTAGGCCGCCAATCAAGCTCTCGATACACGAGAGAACCAAGGCAACTTGGCCCCCGTTAATAATAGCGGGGGCCGTTTTTTCTTGTGGGGCTATTCAAGGCGAACAACTGAGAAGTTGCAAACGGCTTCCGCGAAGCCTTTCTTGAAGAATGACGGAAGATTAAATTCAACCTACAGAATCGGCGAAAACCGCCATCCCCTTAAAACAGGTCCATATCCGAGTCGGTGAATCCCTTCTGGGCCAAAGCAAGCCTGCGCTCCGCGTACCGCTCCTTGGCCTCCTTCAAGGTTGCGAAGGCTTCGACGGACACCTCGTCCCGCGCCATCTCCTGGCTCTCCTCGTCCCAGTGCGCGCGGGCCTGGCGCACGCAGCAAACCGGTTCTCCCGCCGATTCCGAATCGTAAAGGCGCAGCTCGTAATACACCCGATCTTGCAGCGGCAACTTTGATTCGCCGGTTCTCGACAGCACTTCTTGCATCATAAGCATGATGCCCCAGCCAAGCCGGAAACTCAAGTGATTGGTTGGCTTGAGGCGTGAGGGGTTGAAGAAGAGACCATCGTACGGACACTTCAGAGAACCACAAACTTGCAGGCGGAACTTCGGCCTCGAGCAACCAGGGTGTGCTATCGCCTTCGTTCTGGGCCATCGCGTCGCTCCCCACTGTGCGATTTCAAGGAAAGGCGGAACTCTACACGATTGTGCTTGCACATGACTGAAAAGAGACGCATAATTGCAAAATCTGCCGTCTTCCCCAAATTGGCGGCCCAAAGATCACAATTCTGCTCAAGGCTCTGGGTCGATCTCCGACCTATGGAGGAATAATGGGCGATCTAAATGCTGCTGTTCCCGGCGTAAAGCGAAAGGCTCCCATAACAGGACCGCTGGCCCCGCACCGCTCATGGTATGCGGACGAAATCGTCGTTTCGGCGTTCGCCTTTTTTGGTGTCGGCGGCGGGGTGATGCTTCCGCTTCTGTATGGATTCGACAAGATCCCTCCCATTACAGCCTCTTTCCTCTTGGCCACCGGGCTTGCCGCTCTGACATACAGGTACCTGGGTGGTATTGAGGGAGCATCATTCTCGGTCGGTGCGCTGAAGCTAGGTGGCGCGCTGGCAGCCCTGGTCGGGATAGCCACGCTCATCAATCACTCGCTTGCCCCCTGGGTCCGTCCTCCTGTTCAGCCCCCTCCGGCTTATCAGATTTGGACAGTGACAGGGCAGGTGACTGACGCGTCAGGCAATCCAATCGATCCGCTCACTCCCACAGATGTTTCGCTGAGTCCGCCACAATCCCAGCTATTCCGCGGTGGCAACTTCAAGATGGACTTCTACATCATGCCATCGAATACCATATCCCCATTTCCCACCCTCTATGTAAGCCACGATGGATATGAAACAGATCCTATCGATCTGAACCCGAACGCCACCACGAATGATGTCCAAACCACGCGATCGGACCAGATCATCAAGATCAATGCGATCAAGTTGAAACCCCAGGAACAGTACCATCCCTCTCCTCAAGCGGCAAGTCCAGTTCCCCTCGCCTCCGAACCTTCACCTGGAAACACGGAGCAACACCCATGAAGACAAGAATTCTCTTTCCCAAAATGGCTTTGTGCGGGCTTCTGATTCTCATGGCAGTGGGACCGGCCAATTCAGCGGGGACCCCGGTCGCAATCGTTCGCGGCCGGCTGGTCCACAAGAACGGCGCTCCCGCCGCCGGTCTAAGTGTGACCATCTCCGACAAGGGTGGCGCGCGGAGCGCCCCGGCCCATACTGGGTCTGACGGGATGTATTACCTTTCGAACATTTGCACTGGAAAAGATTTTCTCGAAATTTGGACGAGTAAGAGCGGCAAGCCGCTTGTATATCAAATCAAGGTCACAGCGCCATCGACCGATGTTCCCCAGATTGCAGTGCCATAACCCCTTCAAATTAGAAGCATTGGAGCGAATTGTACGGGAGATCGTGGAGACTGGAGGAAGCGACTCTTCCGGTGAAACTCTACTCAACTGCGGGAAAATCAAAAACCTGCACAGGACACAAATATGCCCTATGTTTCCTGAGTTCTTGCAGGCTGGCTGGTAATCCCTCAGTCCTCTGATCCCTGACCCCTGATCCCTGACCCCTATTTTTGCTATCATTGCGTCTATAGAGTGAGTGGCCCATTCCCCTCAAAGGCCGCCTCGGTGGTGTTTGTGTCCCGATTCTTCCAGCGTCTCGTCTTCGTGCTTTCCGCCGTCATCTTCGCCGCGCTTGGCTTTGGCTTCTTTGCGGGCGAGTTCGGCTTCTTCGGCGTTCATGCCGGCGGCCAGACGGATGGCGCCTACCGCCAGATGCGTGTCTACGCCGAGATTCTCAAGAAGGTCCAGAGCGATTACGTCACCGAGCCAAATATCAACGACGTCACCACCGGCGCGCTTCACGGTTTGCTCGAATCCCTCGATGCCGACTCCAGCTACCTCACCGCCACTGAGTACAAGATTTACAAGGAGCGTCCATCGAGCGGCGTCGCCCAGGTGGGCATGGTCGTCTCCAAGCGTTTTGGCTACGCCACAGTGGTCAGCGTCCTGCCCGGCTCGCCGGCCGACAAGGAGCATGTGAGCGACGGCGATGTCATCGAGTCCATTGAAGGCCAGTCCACCAGGGAACTCTCGCTGGCCGTGATTCGCCTTATGCTCGAGGGCAAGCCCGGATCGCCGCTAACCATCACCCTCGTCCGCCCGCGCAAGGCCGACCCTGACAAGCTCACTTTAACGCGATCTATCGCCACCCCACCGGCCCTCGCCGTTCAAGATTACGAGAACTCCACCATCCTCTACCTCAAGGCCGGCCCGCTCACGCAGGCGCGTGTCGACGAAATTGCCTCAAGGCTCAGGAATGCCGGCAAGAGCCGCAAGATCCTCCTCGACCTGCGCGACTCAACCGGCGAAGATCCCCAGCAGGGTCTGCGACTGGCCAACTTCTTCATCAAGCAGGGAACTCTCGCTACTCTGGAAGGGCAGAAGTTTCCGCTTCAGACCTTCACCGCAGACCCGGCAAGGTTCCTCACCGATGCGCCCATCGTTGTGCTCATCAACCGAGGCACCTACGGCGCGGCCGAGCTGACCGCCGGCGCCATTGAAGATTCGAAGCGCGGCGAAGTGGTGGGCGAGCGCAGCTTCGGCGAAGGTTCGGTCCAGAAGACCATCGAACTGCCCGACGGCTCCGCCCTGTTGCTCACCGTGGCCAAGTTCGAGAGTCCCTCCGGCAAGAAGATTCAAGACGATGCCGTAATTCCTACCGTAAACGTGGGTCTGGCCATTGAGGAAGAGGAAGAGGCAGCACCGCCCTCAAAATCGGACGAAGCTCTCAACAAGGCGCTCGCTCTGCT
>Ga0182014_10004215_pt1 | contig 16643 bp, 10 predicted proteins | sample 612S2DmetaG_FD_120489 | JGI IMG/M metagenome (GOLD analysis project Ga0182014, IMG submission 120489) | Permafrost microbial communities from Stordalen Mire, Sweden - 612S2D metaG | ecosystem: Environmental > Terrestrial > Soil > Wetlands > Permafrost | place: Sweden: Stordalen | collected... | reverse complement strand
TCGATCGTGCGGAATGTTTATGATCGCCCCATGAATGGTGGCCGCCAGAATTTCAACGGCGGATCGGGCGGCGGTCGATCGGGCGGCAGCCGAGTGAGTTTCAACGGCGGATCGGGCGGCGTACAGGTACGAGCCAGACCAGCGGAACTTGCCGCACGGCATGAACAACATTCCGCGCCGATGACGGCACAGTTGCAGAATGAGCGCGCAGCCAGCACCAACCGTGCCCAGTTTGCCAACGTGAATCACGGTCGCCCGGCCAACGCAGCCGTCAGACAGCCTCTTGCGGCAGATCGCAATGTGAGGGCCCCGGCTGCGGCGCAGACACGCAATCAGGGTGGCCAGCAGCAGGGTACGCCGCAACAGCAGCAGCGCCAAGGTGTACAGCAGCAACAGCAACAGCGCCAAGCAGTTCAGCAGCAACAACAACGCCAAGCTGCGCCGCAACAGCAGCAACAACGGCAGGCAGTTCAGCAGCAGCAACAGCGCCAGGCTGCGGGTCAACAGCAACAGCGCCAAGCTGCGTCCCAACAGCAACAGCGGCGAGCTGCGGGTCAACAGCAACAACGCCAGGCTGCGTCCCAACAGCAACAGCGGCAGGCGGTTCAGCAACAGCAGCAGCGGCAAGGAGTTCAGCAGCAACAACAGCAACAGCGCCAGGCTGCGTCCCAACAGCAACAACGGCAGGCGGTTCAGCAGCAGCGTCAAACTGCGCCTCAGCAACAGCGTCAGGCTGCACCGCAGCAGCAGCGTCAAGCTGCACCGCAGCAGCTGCGCCAAGCTGCACCGCAGCAGCAGCGCCAAGCTGCGCCTCAGCAACAGCGGCAAGCAGCTCCAGCGCGCCAGGAGGAGCACCCAAAGAAGTAGGTACCCAATAAATATCCCGCAGCGAATCCACTTCGGATTCGCTGCGGGCATCAGGGCAGCGGGTGCATCATCACTCCCCAGCCAGCACCCATATAGCTACCAGGTCCTCTACGCAGCGGGAGAACCCCGTATCTCCCGCTGCAACAAGCTGAAGAACCCTAATCTACAGGATGTTTCCCGTCCAGCGTGTCGGCGACGAATACTGGGACGGTCTAATGCGGCAGCGCGGCCAGGGTTCCAGCCGTGAACAGCGTTCCCGCGGCGAGTCCGAAAATTGCCGTCAGATCCTTAGTCGCACGGTAAATCTCTCGCGGAATTCATCGTATACTGGCCTCATGTCGATCGTGGGGAACATCGCCGCCATTGCCAAGGGCATGAGCATCACCTTCCGGGAGATCTTCCAGCCTACGCAGGTGGAAAATTACCCCGACGGGAAGGACTCTCTGCGCGGAGCGGTCCTCGAACAGCGCTACCGCGGTGCCCACGTTCTGCAGCGTGACGAGAACGGCCTGGAGAAGTGCGTCGCCTGCTTCCTCTGCGCGGCGGCCTGCCCTGCCAATTGCATTTACATCGAGGCCGCGGAAAACACCGAAGAGCACCGCATCTCCTCCTCCGAGCGCTACGCCAAGGTCTACAACATCGACTACAACCGCTGCATCTTCTGCGGCTACTGCGTGGAAGCCTGCCCCACCGATGCCATCACCCACGGCCATGGCTTCGAGCAGGCCACGCTGAACGCCACCAACCTGGTAATGCGCAAGGAAGATATGCTGGTCCCGGTCGAGAAGCTGACCGCAAAGTCGAATGTCACCACAAAAGCCTGAGTAACCACTGCGCTGCCAGGGTCTCAAAATCAAAACCTTCGGCACCGCGCAGGACTGCGCCATATTGATGTCAAATCACTTATGTAATTAAAAAATGAAGGGCGCCCTTAAACGAGGACGCCCTTCGTGTTCGGAGAAGTTTTGTTTAGTGTGCAGGTTTTTCCTTTGGTGCAGACTGGACTCCGGCGGCAGGTTTCATCCCGGACTTGGCGACGGGCTTCATCCCGGGCTTGGCTGCCGGCACAGGCCCCCAGTATTGTGGATCGGCTTCGATCCAGGATCTCTCAACGTAGCTCCACTCCGGATTCACCATCCAGAGGTTGTCCTCGACGCTAGTCACGCTCTCCTCGGAAAGCTTGTTTACCCGGTTCCTTCCTTGGTCTCCAAGCGCGGCACCGAAATCCCTCTTATGTGCCAGGCCAGTGTCCTCATCCTTGAGGGACGTCATCGGCACCAGGACAAGGTAGGCATCCGTCACGCCCAACATTCCCTCGTAGGTCGCCCAGGGAATGTTTTGGCCGCTCTTGACGTAGGCGTCGCGATACAGTTTCGTAATTTCCGCGAACTGTTCGCCGCGACCGGGGCGCATATGGAAAATCATCACCTCCCAGTAATGGGAGTGCGTTATGTCCGCGGCGGCCATATTGTTACTGAGTCCGGGGAGGTAATGCCATACGGTGTGGTGGACCTCAGATACGTAGGGTGCCTGGCGCGTATCCAAGGCTTCAAGCCTGACATCAGCGTCCGAGTCGCCGGGGAGCCACTCCTCGTTCTTTTCGAGCGCCTCGAAGGAGTCGAAGCCGGAGATGTACATCGCTCGCGGTGTACCCGTCAGGGCCTCCATCGCCAGAAAGCGCATCGGATCCTTGAGTTGCCGCGACACAGCAGGGTACTCTGAAGCAACTTTGTCGAAAGGCCCATCCGCGTATGCTTTGATGTTGATCGTTTCCATGTTGAGGATGCTGGGCGGCGGAACCACCAGAGTTTGTGCGAGTGCAGCCAGAGAGCCTGACAGTGCCAGGGACAATCCGGCAACGGACCAAAACCATTTCTTCATGTCTGCCCACCTCCCGGGGGCCAGAAGGAAGTTGCGGAAGAGTAAAGAATCGAAACCTGCGCATACAGGAACCCGGGGATACCCGGGTCCGAGCGCATCTCTGGGGTAAGAGTCTGGTCCATGTGCCCGCACTCTGCCCTGGACCCGCGTGTCGCATGGCGAGGAGGCAACGTGGCTGGGAATCACCTTGTCACTAGAACGGAATCACGATGACAGGGCGAGGGTGGCCTTCGTGGTATCTGTGGTGCCTCCGGTGATGACCCGCGTATGCAGGGGTGGCAACGGATAGTGCGAATACGACAAGTAGCAGTAAAGCCCATATCTTCTTCATTTTTGCTCTAGTAGCTCCTCCCTGAGGGACTTGAGTTGGGGTCTCCATTCAGGATTCCCTACGCACCGATTTAAAGCATTGGTTGCGCGCCCGGTCTGTTCACAATTGCTCATTTTGGCAAGAGTCCAGATTGCCACGGCTCGTCCCTTCCATGCGCGGACGGTTGATTGGCTCATTGCAAAATGATGGGTAGTCACTTCGGAAGCGGTCGGTCCTCGCCGCATGGACCTGCTTGACCTGCTGCTATCTAAAACAAGCGCCGTCTCCGCCGTGAGAATAGCCAGATCACTGCGACGGCCAGCAACGCCCCGATCAGCAACCAGGCAAAGTCACGGCTGCTGAAATCTTGCAAGAACCGAACACCGTGCCAGCGCATCAGCGCTAGCGCATTGCTTATTGCGATCTGCATTTCGTCTCTCCCGCACCAGTTTCAGTGCATCTCACGCACCTGGCGGCATTTCCGGCGTCGCCAATCTCCCGGGCAGCGAGCCGAACTTGCCACAAACCGCTCTATCTGAAAAGTCCAAGCAGATAGCACACCAGCAGAATCACCAGCACTGTGCCAAGCCCTATGCCTGCTCCCCCTCCGGCGCCCCACCGGCCGTAACCGTAATATCCTCCGCCCCCGCCGAATACGAGTACCAGCAGAATGATGATTATGATGAGCATCTTTGATCTCCTTCAATCCAGGTTGGAACTTCCGGGTTATGTCACCGATCTGATGGCAACGTGTGTCTTAGCCCCGACGAGTTCATCGAAGAGTGTGCTGCTTGCCGCAGACCCATTTGAACTCTCGATCACCAAATGCACAGGCTCATCCATCTGACCGCTTCTTCCGCGAGTTGAGATTAGGTTGACGCGATCTGCGGACGCGGTCTGCTCAATAGTGCGCACTTTCCCTTGGCTCTAATTCAGCTTTGACAATCTCCAAAGGAGAACTGCGCCAGCGGCTCACTGCAAATCGCCGCCTCATGCGCGATGCCCAACCTCCCGCGCAACCCCTCGTTGTACGATGAGCAGATAGACCCTTGTTTGTGTCGTTGGAGGATGAAGAACGTGGCTGGAAGCTGGAGAGTTTTTCTTTGCGCGGTGGTACTGGCGGGGATGGGGTTTGGTTTGGCTTCGCCGGGGGCTCAGGCTCAGTTGGGCTTTCCGGATGCGAACGCGCAGGCCGCGCCCAATCCCTTGACCGACACCACCGTCAAGCCGGGCAAGATGCTGCTCTTCGATCTGGAGGCGCGCTTTGCCAAGGACGTGCTGGAGCGGGGCGGAGCGGGCTTTGCGGAGTGGTTTGCCGAGGACGGCGTACTGCTGGGCAACGGAGCGGCGCCGACGGTTGGCCGCGTGGCGATTGCCAAATCCGCAAACTGGAGCCCTGAGGTCTATCAACTGACGTGGACACCCACCGACGCCGTGATGGGCCCCTCCGGCGACATCGGCTGGACCTGGAGCCACTACGAGGGACACAGCAAGGACGCGAACGGAAATCCCGTGACCGTCACTGGCCGCTTTATCACCATCTGGCGCAAGCAGGCGGACGGAAGCTGGAAGGTTGTCCTCGACGCCGGCGCAAATGAACCCGTCACCGCCGGGGATTGCTGCAAGCTGCCGCCGGGCCAACACTGAGCCACCTGCGGTGGTGCCAACTGCTCGCTATCCGCTCGCTTGGACATATGTGGTTTCCCAGGTCCCTAAAGCAGGACCTGGGGCACCCGGCGCGGATAGGATGGGGCACGCAGTACCCCCACCCCTATTTTGCAAGCAAATTCCTTTTTTTCATCAGCTTACGGGCAGGGGTCCGCTGTAAAATCCTGAGAACAAAGAAGTTCCCTGCAAAATCGTCCAGGATAAGGAGTTACGTGACGTTTCAGCCTCTGCGGGCTGAAAAGAGGCGCGAAGAGCACGTGCCGGGACAATGATTTTGAAGGTAGAGTTCTGAAGATCATTTTGCGACGAATGGGGGAAATAATCTGCAAAGACGGGCCATCCAAGCAGAGGTCCGCTATTCGCTCGCTCGGGCATTTGTGGCTTCCCTGATTCCAAAAGCGGGACCTGGTGCACCCGGCAATCATACACACTTCATTTCACTTGGGCGGCGCGCAAAACATCGCGGACCTTAGCGCTTCTTTGCGCTATGTGCACTTGCGCATCCTCCTGGTATTTCTCCGATAAAATTCCCTCCAATTCCTTAAGGAGTTCACTGCCTTTTGCGACGGAATCTCGATTCACATCTGGAGCAGAGGCAAGCTTTTCGTATTTACTGACAACTAATGGATATGATTTTTCCAACTGTTCATTGATTAAAGACGAGTCTATACTCAAGATCGACCCAGCATTTGGCTTCAACTTTTGGGTCACTTCAGAGCAGAAAAAGTAAGCCAAATAGAACCTGAGGTTGATCAAGTCGCTCGGCTCTATTTGCTTACTCTCTAGGAAATCATCAACTGCGCGAATGATTTGTACCGCTTTCAGATAAAATCCGAGGGGCTGTTTAGCGTTCCCTCTACTGTCCATCGCAAAGATGGTTTTATACTTTGCGTTTCCCTTTTCCGTGAACGTTAGATAATTTCCGGGACGTGCACGTGCATCATCTGGCCGATGCATGAGAAGGCAGATTACAGCCTGCGTCAGTTCCGTATATCCGACGATCTTCTCAATCGCCACTCCCTTGTCGCGATAATATCCAGGTCGCCTGTCATAATAGTATCCATATTTCGCAAACAGGTCTTCGATTTGACGGTGAATATTATCTGTTCCTCGCAGTGCAGATACTTGCATTGGGTTCTGATTATTGGTTGCCTTTATTACATCGTTGCGAGCAGTTTCATCGGTGATACGTAGGACGCGAACGAGCAGAGACCGAGTATCGTTTACTAGCAAAGGGGCGGATGCGACCGGCGAACGTAAATACTCAAAGATCACGCGAGAGGTTTGAAGTCCGTTCACTACCTGCGGGTCAACAATGCTGACAGACATCGCGTCAACTGGCTGCAACTTCTCCGCGCTTACGATTGTCACCCCATTGTTGAGTTGCCAGAAATTGGCGGTCCCGTTCTCCAGTGTTTTCTTGATATTACCGTTTATTGTGGAGTTCCCGCGAAACCCCCTAACGTTGGATTCAAATATCAACTCATCCAACTCTTCAGAATCGGGATCTTTTAGGAATTCATACCACGCCTTAACAGAAACCAGTCCAACATAGCCCTCTCCAATCGGAAGCGGCTGTATGTCAGCCCAATGCAAGGTGCGATTTCTCTGCCTCCTCTTTTGAACGAACTTCAAAAGAGATTGCGTGTTCACGGCGTTGAAATTGCATGGGGAATCCCCAAGATGTTTGCGAACTGCCGCACTCAGCCGGTCAATCGCATCTTGCTCGGTCTTGGTTATCCCTGTTTCATCCCCTCGCGTTACATAATAAAAATCGAGTTCTACTGTAGGGAAATTCCCCGCAATGCTGAGGTACTTGCTCCTATACGTTTGCATTATCGAGATAAGATGGCCCTCGTACTTGTAGTTAAACTTGGAGGGATCCTTGCTCATGTCGAGTAGATCATCAACAAACCTCGCGAACTTGTCGATGTCATCAGCCTTGAAGCCAGTTTCGCTCTCGGATGATTTCGATTGAAATATGATGAGACGCAAGCGATCTGTTCCGCTTGCTGCGAGGTCTAGATTATCCCTTACCATGGTATTACGGTTGGCTAGAATATAGAGCGCATCAATTCCGCCGTCGTTCGCGTGATCCGTGATCCCATAACGCACGTCCTCGAAGGGAAGATTGTAGGGCTTCAGGATATTGTCAACGGCGTAGAAGAGAAACGGTTCTACTGACTTCAGGCCAGCGCCGCTCGTAGTCTTCCAGCGCGCAAAGTTGGCGTCCAATTGGATGATCTCATTCTGGCTCATTCGGCGGTCCTCTGGGAGATGACTAATCATAGCTCACCGCCGTGCCTTTGCAGTTGGGTTGTTAGGACTTGATGAGCCCGCGATATTGGTGCCAATGCAAATAATTGAAAACAAATACCTCAGAGGCTAAAGCCCTGCATGATTTTGCTTCTCTTGCGATACGACTGAAGTCGCTCCGTGACACAGTGCTGGCTATTGGAAGGCTTCTAATACGCCTTCAAATCGACGATGGCTTTAAGGATCGTCTCTGGCTGCGGCAGGATGGCGTCTTCCAGAATCGGCTGGTAGGCGACAAAGGTGTCCATGGCGCCGATGCGACGAACCGGAGCGTCGAGATCATCGAAAAGTTCATCGGCGATGCGGGCGGCGATCTCCGCGCCGTAACCCCAACTGAGCATATCTTCGTGGGCCACGATCACCCGGCTGGTTTTGCGTACCGATGTGGCGATGGCCTCCCAGTCATACGGATTCAGAGTCCGCAGGTCGAGGATTTCAACATCGATGCCATGCTCTCGCTGGGCGCGTTCGGCGGCCTGCAAGGAGCGTGGCACAAGAGCGCCATAAGTGATCAGCGTAAGGTCAGCGCCGGGACGGACGATTTTGGCCTTGCCAAAGGGAATGGCAAACTCCGGCCCCGGATAGGGCGCGCGGTCGTGAGTCTCGCGATAGAGGCGCTTGTGTTCGAGGAAAAGCACCGGGTCGTCGCAGCGAATGGCGGTGCGGAGCAGCCCGTTGGCATCCAGCGCATTGGAGGGCATGACGACGCGCAGGCCGGGGATGTGGGTGAACAGGCTCTCACCCGATTGCGAGTGGTAGATGGCGCCGCCGGTCAGATAGCCGCCGATGGGCACGCGAATCACGAGCGGGCAGGCCCACTGACCATTGGAGCGCCAGCGCATCAGGGACAGTTCATTGTGGATTTGGTGATAGGCGGGCCAAATGTAGTCAAAGAACTGAACTTCGACCACCGGCTTCATTCCGCGGGTAGCGTAGCCAATGGCACGGCCCACGATGTTGGCCTCGGCCAGGGGCGAATTGAAGACCCGCTCGGAGCCAAATTCGGATTGCAGGCCGGAGGTGAGCTTGAAGACGCCGCCCTTGCCTTTGACCTCAGCCAACGCGGCTACACGGCTGGCGTCGGCCACGTCCTGGCCGAAGACGACGATGCGAGGATCGCGGCGCATCTCGTCGTGGAGGCACGCGTTGATTAGGTCGGCCATGGTGCGCGGATCGCTGCTGACCGCGCTGCCGGCCTTGCCTCCGGCAACCGTCCCCGGCTCGGCAGCCTGCCCGGTGGCAAACGCTGTGCTGGTGGGGTCCAGATCCTCGGAGTAAACGTGCTTTGTGATTCCCTCAGCCTTGGGCAGAGGCGCCTGAAGCGCGCTCTCGGCTGCCTCTGCGACTTCATGGTCCAGCGCGTGCTCCAGGGCTTCAATCTCCACAGCGGTCAGAATGTCCTCGCGCAGCAGGCGCGCCCGCATCTTGACAAGCGGATCGCGCAAGGCGTCGGCCTCGCGCTCGGCCTTGGAGCGATAGAGCCGGTCATCGTCGGAGAGCGAGTGGGAGTAGGGCCGCACGCAGTGGCCATGCACAAAGGCAGGCCCCCGGCCGGCGCGGCAGTGCGCCACTGCGGCTTCGAAGGCCCGCAAGCTGGCTTCGGCATCGGTGCCGTCCACTTCGGCAAAGTAGAAATTTGGGAAGTTGGCCACCAACCGGGAGATGTTCCCTCCGGGCGTGTTCACCTCCACCGGAGTGCTGATGGCGTAGCCGTTGTCTTCCACGCAGAAAACCACGGGCAGCTTCTTGTTTGAGGCGGTGCTCATCGCCTCCCAGAACTCGCCCTGGGAGGTAGAACCCTCGCCCACCGAGGCATAAACCACCTCATCGCCATGAAAGGTCACATCGCGGAAGGCGCGGTAGTCTCCCTCGGCTTTGGCGGCAGCCTCGGGATGGCGGCTGAAGTAGCGCCCGGCCTCCGCGCAGCCGACGGCGTGCAGCAGTTGGGTGCTGGTGGACGCTGAGAGGCTGACGATGTTGAGCGAGCGGCTGCACCAGTGGGTCGGCATCTGGCGGCCGCCGCTGGCTGGATCAGTGGCCGCGCCCACAGCTTGCAGCATCATGTCGGCAGGCGTGAAGCCCAGCGCCAGACAGAGCGCGCGATCCCGATAGTAGGGGAAGAACCAGTCGTAGCCGGGACGCATGGCCAGAGCGGAGCCCACTCCCAGCGCTTCGTGGCCTGCGCCGGAGATCTGGAAGTAGATTTTCTGTTGACGCTTGAGCAGGATCTCGCGGTCGTCCACGCGGCGGGATAGAACCATCAGCCGGTAGATTTCCACCATCAGTTGCGGGCTCAGGCTGCCAGAGCCGGCAATGGCCGACACGGACTCAAGAGCGCTGGAAGCTGCCGATTCCATTCCCTTCACTCCTCAAAAATCCTGTTTTTCCTGTATTGCGGGGACGTTGAACTTACAACCATGATTGTAGCAACCTGGGCAGTGGAGGCAGTCTAGTCTAGAGAGAGGAGTTCAGGAATGCATTCTTTTCTGTTTTTGTTTGCGGCCCGAACGGGCTTGTTTGCGGAAGGGCGATTTCTGGGCAAGGTGCTGGACGGGTGGGCTATCGACGCCCAGGATTTCGTCCGCGCCAAGCTGCCGCACCTGCTGATGGTTGCGCTGATCGCCTTCGCTCTCAGCCGCTTGCTGCACATGATCACGGCCAGGATGATCCGTGTCGCCGAGCAGCACGCTGCTGGGCCGGTCCGTGTTTCGCAGGTGAAGACCCTGGCCGGCGTGATACGCACCACCGGGCTGGCCGTCATCGGCGCAATCGTCAGCTTGCAGTTCCTGGCCGCCGTGGGAGTCAATCTTGCTCCTCTGCTCGCCTCGGCCGGAGTGGCCGGAGTGGCCATCGGCCTGGCCGCGCAGAATATCGTGCGCGATATGCTCAATGGTATGTTGATCCTCCTTGAGGATCAGTTCAGCGTGGGAGATACGGTGCGGCTTGCCGGCCTGTCTGGAACGGTGGAGGCAATGACCCTACGCAAGACTACGGTTCGCGATGCCGACGGCACCCTATACGTCATTCCCAACTCGCAAATCACCACCGTGGCCAACCTGAGCGTGGGCTACTCGGTGGCCACCGTCAACGTGAGCGTGGACTTCTCCGCCAACCCCGACCGGGTGCTGGAGCTGTTGAAGGGTATTGCCATGGAGGTTCGCAACAGCGAAGAGTTTCGGAAGGTATTTGTGGCCGACCCTCAAATTCTGGGCGTGGATGCGATCAAAGGCTCGGAGCTGATCTTTCCCGTGATCTTCAAGACGCTGGCCACTCAACAATATGCGCCGGTGCGGGAGTTCCGCCGCCGGGTGCGGTTGGCGCTGGAGGAGCAAGCTCTGCTGCCCGGCGACCCCAACCGGGTCTTCAACACCTTCCTCGACACCGTGGCCCGTGGCGGCAACCAGCCATCCGTGGAGGCCACACTAAAACCCGACCCAACCACACTCAAGCCGCGGGAGGGTAATCCTTTCAGCGGCGAGTGAGGGTATGAAATAGAAACAGGGAATAGCCGTGCTATTCCCTGTTTCCCTGTTTTTCGGTTTTCCTACTTCAATCGGAACTCGAGGATTGCTTGTGTACGTCCTGCTGGGTATCCGAAGAACTGGCCGGACTAAAAACGACGCGATTGCGGCCCTGGGCTTTGGCGTCATACAGTGCATGATCGGCGATCACCAGCAACGATTCAATGGTCGCAGGCCCATCGGATGGGTCGAAGACGGTTGCACCCATGCTGCAGTTGAGCTGGAACTCGGATCCGTGTGCACAGACTTTCAAGTTGGAGATCGCACCATGGAGAGTGACCAGTCTGTTCCCGACAATCCCGTGCGGAAGCTTGGTCAGAATCAGCAGAAACTCCTCGCCGCCGTACCGTCCGGCAAGGTCATAGGGGCGAATGGCGGTTCCGACCGCGGCGGCGAACCAGCGTAACGCCTCATCGCCGGCCAGGTGCCCATAGTCATCGTTGATGCTTTTGAAAAAGTCCAGATCGACCAGCGCCACGGCAACGGTCAGGTTCTCCCGGTGAGCGCGGTCCAACTCTGCCGCCAAAGCCCGCAAGATGGCGGTCCGATTCAACATCCCGGTAAGCCCATCGTGGGTCGCCTGGATGCGCAACTGTGCGCGGCTGGCTTCGAGTTCCCGCGTGCGCTCCGACACCAGCATCTCCAGTTCCCGGCTTCGGGCGCCCATACGCCGGGTGTAGAGATAAATAACGGCGGCCAGAAGAAGTAAGAAAACCAGGACGCATAATCCGTAAAACCAGTTGGTTCTCCACCACGGCGGAAGAACCTTGATGTCAACCCTCACCGGATTGGAACAGGCATTGAGGCCTGGGTTACAGACCATGCCCATAAACGTATACTCCCCCGGAGGAAGGCGAGAGAAAGTTGCATTGCCGTCTCGGGTTTCCATCCACTCCGACTGATACCCCACCATCCGGATCTTCACGGCCAGTTCGCTGCGGTTGCGCATTGTAGGCGAAGAGATGCGGAATTTCAACGGCGAACCTTCCCATGTCATCGTGATCTGCTGCGCTCCAAGGTAGCTCGTCTCGCCGCGTCGAATCTCCGTAAGCGAAGCGACAAGCGGAATCGAATCGAAGACTCGCTCCGGATGCTGCAAGTGGGCCACGCCGTTGCTGGTTCCAATCCACAACGAACCGTCGGGAGCTTCGCTCATGATTCCCTGGTTAACATCGTCCCAGATCAGCCCGCTTTCCTGGGTCACATGGCGCCAGTCATGGCCGTTCCATACCGCCAAACCCAGATCGCTTCCCAGCCATACCCATCCGCGGCGATCCACCAGAACGGCCAGGGGAGCCAGGGTGCGCAATCCCGGGGGAAGCACCAGTTGCCAAGCCTGCAACCGATCGCCATTCGGCGTCAGCCGCCACGTGCCCCCTTGTGCGTCGACAAGCCACACTACCCCATCTCTGGCGCAGGACAAGGCGACCAGATTTCCGTTCTGCTTGGGCAGCCCCTGGATAACCGGCGCCGTCCACTGGCCCGCTTTGAAGCGCAACAGGCGGTCACCAACCCCAAACCAATCCGTTCCATCAGCCGATTCGCAGCTTGCCGCCGCCCAGGTGGAATCTCCCATCAGCGCATCTGCCGCCGGAATCCGATGCGGCACAGAGTTCCCTGCTCCGGGTTCGCGAAGATAGAGGCCGTGAGGCGTTTCAAAAAACAAGCGTCCGGAGGCATCCTTGGCGGCTCGGAAGATCAAGTCCGGCACCTTGGCCGTCTGTTGCGTATGGCCTGTCCTGGGATCGATCCGCAGCACAGCTCCCGAGTGCGTCGCAACCCACAAGGAACCGTCACTATCAGTGCCCATCCCGCTCACCTGGCCATAGTCCCACCTCCGCAGGGCTGACAACGGAATGAGCGAACCCGTGCGCGCATCGATCCATGCAACCCCGCGCTCGGTTCCCACAAAGAAACGATCCGCGTCCCCTGGCGCGATGGCCCAAATGCCTGCGGAGGGTAGGCCTTGCACGTCACTCCAGCCTTCCCATTCCCCATAGCCCGTCCACTCGAAAAGTCCATCCCCGCGGCTTACGAACCACAGGTCTCCTGCCGCATCGAAGGCCATGCCCATGATGCGGCGAGCTCGCTCCATCCCGTTCGCACGGCCGATGATTCTCCAGGCACCTCCGTCCCAGCGGGCAATTCCCTCTCCAGAGGGCGTCAGGATACGGCCGTCCCCGTCTTCAATCAATGGGGAGTGACCATAATTGCTCTCCGGATCGGAGCCGTGAATGCTGCGATCAACAAATCGCGGGGATCCACGCGGCAGAACGGACACATGAGCGACGCCCCCGGCCCAAAGAGTGCCGGTGCGATCCAGGAGAGCACCTTCCCAGCGATCGGCTGCCAAACCTTTGTCCTTGCCCCATTCGGTCACCGCACCGTCGTGCTGCTGGCCGGCGTTCCCATCCTCCTGCCCCAGCCAGGAACAGAGGCTAGTGCCGCAGCCGGCCCAGATGCGAAGGCCATTCCGCGGTTCGCGGACAACACTCAGGCTGATCACGCGGGTCAGATCCGGCATGGAGGCCAGCATATGGTTAGAAAACAGGGGCAGAAAAGACAGCATCCTTCCTTGCGCATCGTGCTCCAAGCGATAAACATGCCCGTGTTGAACGACCAGCAAGTGATTCGCATCTTCGACGATCATGCGACGCTGGCTCTCGATGCGAATCGGATCGCGTCCAGCGGGAAGAAACCGCCCGCCGTCCCAGCGGTACAGATTTCCCTCGGTTGCCACCCAGATGGTGCCATCCGGATCAGAAACAATGTCCAGAATGTCGAGTTCGGCAACCCCGCGCTCTGCACCGTACCGCTCAAAGCCTGAACCAAGAAAGCGATAGACGCCGTTCTCCGTGGCCAGCCATAGAAAACCGTTGCGGTCTCTCGCCAACGCATTAACGGCAAGGTTATTCAGCCCTTCGGCTTGTCGAAATGAGCGAAAGACATACTGCTGCGCCTGCATGACCGCAGAAAACACCAACCAGCAGGCTAGAACCCGGATTAACCCGAACCGTTTCATGCCTTTCCTTACACAGGCCATTCGTGGGAGACAGTAGTACTCACTAGACTACATCGACAAAATGGAACATTCACAATATTGAGCAGGAAACTTCCAATTCGCGCTCCCAGGCTGTGGAAAACTCGCCCGCCCGCAGACTGGCTGAATTCTCGTTGATATTAAGCCGGGTTATCCAAGGCCTCCATAAGCGCCTCGGCATCGGTGATCGGCGGCAGGCAGGTGCGCCCACGGCAGACGATTGCCCATACCTGAGCGTCTTCCCGTTTTGGAACTTGAAGCAGAACTTCGGCCAGCGCCTCGGGAACGCCGCCTGGAACCATCCGTCGCGGATCGACGCGCAGGACAGTCTTGTTCACGGCAAAGCGGGCCGCGGCCAGCGCCTCGAAGCTTTCGGCCTCGGGGCCGGAACCAACCACGACAACCTGCACCGGATCGAGCAGCAGCCGCTCCAGGGCCAGTCCGTAGGAGCCTGCGTAGAGGCCAAAGTGCTCCACGATCCCGGCAAAAGAGGCGAGCGTCTCCTCCGCGATCTCGCGATACTCCCTGCGTCCGCTGAGGGCCTCAAGGCGCAGCAGGGCCGAAGCCGCTGTGGGGTTGCCGGCCGGGGTGGGAGTGTCCTGCAGAGGCTTGCGCCGCGCGGCCAGAGCGCCCAAGGCCTGTGCGCCACCAGTCTGCGCGGCGGCATCATAGAACCCTCCCGCAGCCCGGTCAAGGAAGCGGGCAATCAAGGCGTCGGCCAGTTTGACGGCCGCATCGTAGAAGCTCATCTCGCCGCTCGCAATCCATCCGTCGATGCAGGCATGGATCGTGAAGGCATAGTCATCGAGCGTGCCCGGCGCTTTTTCCTGCGGCAGCGCACCCTCCTCAGGTTGAACGCCGTAGGCAATCACGTGGCCCAAAGTCTGCTCGCCGTCCCAAACTTCTTGCAGCAGCCGGTTCAGCGTGAGCAGCGCAAACTCCCGCGCCGAGTCAATTTTCAGGATGCGCGCCGTCTCCAGGCAGGCCGTCACCGCCATCGCGTTCCAGCCGGTATAGAGCGTGCGGTCAATGAATGGAGTGGGCCGCTGGGCGCGCGCCGCCAGCAGCTTGCTGCGGGCCGAGTCCAGAAGCGGCCGCAGATCGTCCACGCTCCTGCCTTTCTCTGCCGCTAATTCCTCCAGGCTCTGCTTCACGTGAAGGACATTCTTCGCCGGGTTGTGGTGCATATCGCCCACTTCGCCAACGTCCCAGAAATGGAGAGCCAACTCCATCTCGTCTGGGGAAGACCCCGCCGCACGCAGCGCATCGTGCGCCTCAGCCAGCGTCCAGGTGAAGTAATCGCCATCATCGTCCAGATTGATGTCCGCGTCCTGCGAGGCGTAGAAGCCGCCACGCTCGCGGTCGCTCATGGTCGTCTGAAGCCAGCCCATAATCTCCCTGACGGTAACCAGAAAATCCTCGCGGCCCAGGCTCTGGAAGCCATGCAGGTAGTTGCGCAGCAGTTCCGTGTTGTCGTAGAGCAGCTTCTCGAAGTGCGGCACTCCCCAGTGCTCGTCCACGCTGTAGCGATGGAAGCCGCCGGCCAGATGGTCGTAGACTCCGCCCCGCGCCATCTTTTCGAGCGTAGTGACGAAGGCCTCGCCCGCCTGCCGGTTGCCTCGATTGAGCGACACTTCCAGCAGCAAGTCGAGCGCGCCGGGGTGGGGGAACTTGGGCTGCGAACCGAAACCGCCGTTGCGAGCGTCGAACTGCGACAGGATTGAGCCTACAATCTTATCGACCAAGGCCAGCGTCAGTTGTCCGCCGCGCCCTGAAAAAGACTCATTGTGCTCGATGGCGGCCATGGCGTTCGCGGCTGTTTCCAACGCCTCATCGCGCTGCTCCCGCCACACCTGGGCCATGGTCGTCAGAACTCGCCCAAAGCCCGCCCGCCCATAGCGATCGTCGCGCGGAATATACGTGCCTCCAAAGAAGGGCAGCCCGTCGGGAGTGAGAAAGGCTGTCAGCGGCCAGCCGCCCTGGCCGGTAATGGCCGAAACGGCGGCCTGATAGCGGGCATCCACGTCGGGCCGCTCGTCGCGGTCCACCTTGATTGCCACAAAATGTTCGTTGATGAGCGCGGCGATCTCCGCGTCCTCGTAGGACTCCCGGTCCATCACGTGGCACCAGTGGCACCAGACGGCGCCTATGTCCAGCAGGATGGGCTTGTCCTCGGATTGAGCCTGGGCGAAGGCCTCCTCGCCCCAGGGATGCCACTGCACCGGCTGGTGGCGTGCCGAGCGTAGGTAGGAAGAGGCTGAGCGTTCCAGCAGGTTGGCGTGGCCGGACTCGGAGTCAGGGGGCAAGGGAAAAACCTCCTCGTGCATGGGCTGAGAATACATGGGTTACGCCCACGGCGGTCAACTTGCCAACCCTCACCATTACAGAATGAGTTCCATCCGACATATTCGCCGCAGGAGCGATTATGATTGCATCGGCACCAAATGATCAGATAGGTTTGTTGAACGGAGAGAGACTATGAAACGATTCCTTCTTTTGCTTTGCGCGGTTCTTGCGGCAGTTCCCTGCTTGCAGGCGGCGCCAGTAGCCCTTTTTTACATGACCAGATCCCCGGATTCTGTCCGTTCTTTCCTAGCCCACTCTTCGCAGATTGATCTGCTGGTACCCACCTGGTACCAGGTAGACGAGAACGGCCTTGTCACCGGCGCTCCCGATCCGGCAGTGCTCAAGCGGGCGCACGACGAGAAGTTAGCCGTGATGCCCATCGTGGCCTTGATGAATAAAAAGGAGTTCCACGCGTTGGTTACCAGCCCCGCTGCCCAGCTCAAGATGAACGAGGCGCTGATCCGCGAGTCCAAGCTCAACGGCTACACAGGTTTTCAGTTCGATTTCGAGGACATCGACTGGACCGACCGTGACCTGCTGACGGCGCTGGTGAAATCTTCGGCTGAGGCGATGCATGGAGCCGGTTTGCAGTTGACCATCGCCACAGTGCCCAATGCGCCCGGCTACCCCGGTCAGGGTGGCTATTCCAAGTGGATGTTCACTGACTGGCGCGGCGCTTACGACATCGCGGCTC
>Ga0182014_10004214_pt1 | contig 16643 bp, 13 predicted proteins | sample 612S2DmetaG_FD_120489 | JGI IMG/M metagenome (GOLD analysis project Ga0182014, IMG submission 120489) | Permafrost microbial communities from Stordalen Mire, Sweden - 612S2D metaG | ecosystem: Environmental > Terrestrial > Soil > Wetlands > Permafrost | place: Sweden: Stordalen | collected... | reverse complement strand
CGACTCGCACAAAAACGTATCCGACCCGCCTACGTCATAGCTTGGTCACTGTGGCGACGAGCTCATCAAGCCGTGGCACAACAGGCACATTTTAAATCTAAAGTGCAACTGTAATGCTAAGGTATTCATTAATTGGATCCAATCCTTCGCATCACGCGGGGGACGCGAAATACATAGCCTGTGCACGGGATTGGCAGCGCTGGGTGGGGGGGGATACCATACCGTATGCCCGAATATCGATGACCGCCAAAGCGTGGCGGCCCAGGTTAGCCCGTTGAAGACGGCCGGGTGCCACACGGATCTTTTTATTTATTTAGAGTTTATAGCAAACACATAAAACTCAGATGGCATCTTTATGCGCATGCGCATACTTCCGGCATTGCCATGACCGCCAACATCCTGATGTTTTATCCTTGGATTCCGATCTACCTCGGCGGTAGGGCATGGCCGCTTTAACGGTGCCTCGATCCTCTCGCGCGCAGGATACGTTATGCGGCAAGGGAGGAAATCCGCCGGTGCATGGCGCCGTTACCATCAGTCTCGCGACGATTTTCCGCGTGCCCGTCGGGAAGACGGCCCGGAACCCGGCCCGTCGCCCGGCGAGGGGGACCGTCGACACGGGTTCCGTTTTCACAGGAGAATTTGATGTATCTTCGTAAACCGCATGCGACGCTCGGCGACGTGTGCTCCGTTCCTGATACTGAGCCAGGGGACGATCCGGACGCGGCGCTCGTTGCGTATGCCGGGGACGTGGCGGGCGAGCACGTACTGATTCTCGGCCACAGCGCGCCAGCCATCATGTGTGCGCTGATCCGGCGCGGCTGCGTCGCCGCGACCGAGCTGGGCCAGAGCGATCGCCCGGAAGCGCAATCCGTTGATCTGACCATCGTGCCGGATGTCGCCACGCTCGATGATGCGGCCTTGGTCATCCGGCACGCCAGACGCGCCCTGATGACAGCCGGGCGCATCGTGCTGCGCACCGCGGCGGAGCCGTCGGGCCGTCTGGCGCAGGGAATCTCATCCCTGTTGCGGCTGCAAGGCTTTTCTGCCGTCCGGCGGCGCCGGGATGGCGGGAGGACTGTGGTGTCCGCCGAATTGCCTTTCTTCGGTCCCCTGGTCCATGCCTAAGCGATTACGGGAACACGCCGTGCCACATTCTCTTACCGGGATCGGTGGTTCGCTGGTCGCTTTGGCCACACCGCTCCTAGAGGGCCAAATTGACGATGCCGCATTGGTAAGATTGGCTGAGCGTCAGATCGCGCGCGGCACTGCCGGCCTCGTCGTGTGCGGGAGCACTGGGGAGGCATCCGCACTCACGCCAGCCGAACACGAGCACATTGTCCGCATCGTGGCCAACGTCGCCGCCGGCCGCGTGCCGGTGATCGCAGGTTGCACCTCGGTTGCCACGGAAACCTCCGTGGCATTGGCAGAGGCGGCCAGAAATGCCGGTGCGGACGGGCTGCTTTGCGCGGCCCCGCCCTACTGCAAGCCGACGCAGGAGGGGATTGCCGCGCATATCGGCGCAGTGGCGCGGGCCAGTGGTCTTCCCATAATCCTCTACGACGTACCCAGCCGCGCCGGCGTGGCGATTGGCGATGCCACCGTGGCGCGCCTGTTTGAAGCTGGCCTGATCGTGGGGATCAAGGACGCCACCGCCGATCTGTCCCGCCCGCCACGGCTCCGCTCCCTATGCGGCGAGCAACTGCTTCAGCTCAGCGGCGACGATGCGACTCAGGTGGCATACCGAGCCATGGGTGGGGGTGGCTGCATATCTGTCACGGCGAACATTGCGCCTGCCCTGTGCGCCCTGCTGCATCGTGCCTGGGACAAGGGCGACCTCGCCACTGTCGCTAAGCTGCGCGACCGTCTCGACCCGCTCCATACGGCCCTGTTCGCCGAGAGTAATCCGATTCCGCTGAAGGCGGCACTGGCCGAGCTTGGTCTGTGCGCTGCCACGGCGAGGCTGCCCTTGACGCAGGCGGAGCCAACGACCGTGGAACGCTTGCGGCACACGCTGCATGAGGTGATGGCACTGGAGGAGCAATTCGCGCTACGGCGGCGTTACGCGCTGGCCAGCTGACCGGAGAGGCGGCCGCCTTATATGTAGCAGACCGCAAATGTCCGTTGCATTCTCGTCGGGCAGCAGGACAATCCGTTCGTTAAGGTTTTTATTTCAAAACGCAAATTTTTATGCCATCTTTATGAAAAATCAGAGGATTCCGTATCGAAGCTTTATGTCTTTGCCCGTAAATGAAAAATTAGAAAGGTTAGGTGTCTCATGGGTGACGTTATCTCCATTGCGTTCGGCGCGGTGATTTTTGGGCTGCTGTTTTTCTACGTTCCGGCCTGCGAGAAGGTGTAAATATGTTTGACCTGTATTTGGGTGGGGTCATTTCCGCCGGTTTGCTGGTGTATCTTGTCTGGGCGATGCTGCGCCCAGAAGATTTTTAAGGGTTAAAATCAATGACAATTCAGGGATTGCTTTACATCACGCTGATGTTTGCGCTGGTGCTGGGCCTTGCGTTCCCGCTGGGGCGCTATATGGCGGCGATTTTCGAGGGACGGGTCAGGTTTCTGGCGCCGCTTGAGAACGGCTTTTACAAATTGGCGGGGGTTGACCCCGCCCGAGCGATGAAATGGCAGGACTACGCGATCGCGCTGATCCTGCTTAGCGTGATTCACTTCTTCCTACTCTATGCGATTTTGCGGCTGCAATATTATCTGCCTTACAATCCGCAGCATATTGCGGGAATGTCGCCGCGCCTGGCGTTCCAGACTGCGGCAAGCTTCACCACCAATACCAACTGGCAGTCGTACTATCCGGAATCGCAGATTTCCAACGGCGCGCAGATGCTCGGTCTCGCCGTGCATATGTTCGTCTCGGCAGCAGCGGGTATCGCGGCCGCAGCGGCGGTGATGCGGGCATTTACCGGCGGCGGCTTGAAATCCATCGGTAATTTTTATGTCGATCTGACGCGGACTACATTATATCTGCTGCTGCCGATCGTGCTTGTCGCGGCAACATTGCTCGTGATCGCCGGTTCACCGCAGTTGTTTGCGGGTGCGGCGTTTGCGACCGCGCACACGCTCGATGCCGGCTCGCAAACGATCGCCATGGGGCCGGTGGCCTTTCAGGAGGCCATCAAGGAACTCGGCACGAATGGCGGCGGCTGGTTCAACGCCAACTCGGGGCATCCGTTTGAAAACCCGAATGCCTGGACCAACCTGCTGGAAAACTGGCTGCTGCTGATCATCGGCTTCGCTTTGCCGATTGCCTTCGGGTTTATGGTCAAGGAGAAGTCGCAGGGCCGCGCGCTGATGGCCGCGATGGCGATTATTCTCGCGCTTGGCTGCGTCGGCACCTATGCGGCGGAGGCTGCGGGCAATCCGCTGCACATCGCCGCCGGTGTGGCCGCGCAGGGCGGCAACTGGGAAGGCAAGGAAGTACGCTTTGGCATCCCTGCCTCCACCACCTTCAACGTGTCCGCAACCGGTACCTCAACCGGCGCGGTGGATAGCTTTACCGACAGCTATACGCCCCTTGGCGGGGCGATCCCGCTGTTCCTGATGCAATTGGGCGAGATAGCACCTGGTGGCGTAGGCTCCGGGTTTTACACTGTCATCGTGTTCGCGCTGCTCTCAGTATTTGTCGCTGGTTTGATGGTCGGACGAACGCCTGAATATCTCGGCAAAAAGGTACAAGCGAAGGAGATCAAGCTCGCGATGCTTAGTGTGCTGATTCTCACCGTGTTCATCCTGGCTGGGGCGGGCTTCTCGCTATGCACGGTGTCAGGTGTGGGATCGCTCGAAAATGCTGGACCGCATGGCCTCTCGGAAATGCTCTATGGCTGGACGTCCGCGACCGAGAATAACGGCAGTGCGTTCGCGGGGCTTACGGCTGACACGCCACTGCTGGACTACGGGCTGGGTGCGGCGATGCTGTTCGGACGGTTTGCCTTCATGATCCCGGTTCTGGCAATTGCCGGTTCCCTCGCGGCAAAACCGAAACTGCCTGAGAGCGCGGGCACGTTTCCAACCAATGGGCCGCTGTTCATCGGCCTGCTGGTCGGCGTGATCGTGATCCTGGGTGGTCTGCAATATTTGCCGGCCGATACGTTGGGGCCATTGGCCGAGCATTATCTGCTGTACGCTGGCAAGACATTTTAAAGGTTAAGACAATGGCAAGTGCAAAAGCTGACGTAATTTCACTCTTTGACTCAACCATCATGCGCCGCGCGGCAGCGGATTCCTTCGCGAAGCTGAATCCCGTGACCTTGATGCGCAATCCGGTGATTTTCTTCACCGAGGTGGTCGCGGTCATGGTGAGCGTGGTGGGGGCGGAGGATGTCGCCAATGGGAAAGGCGCTGCATTTCCCATTACCATCGCGATCTGGCTGTGGCTGACGGTGCTGTTCGCCACCTTCGCCGAAGCGGTGGCGGAAGGGCGCGGGCGGGCACGGGCGGAGAGCCTGCGCCGCGCCCGTAGCGACACGATGGCGAAACTGCTGGTTGATCCCGGTAGCCGCGCTCTATTCAAGCCGACAGCGGCGCCCGATCTGCGCAAGGGCGATGTCGTGCTGGTGGAAGCGGGCGACCTGATGCCCTCCGATGGCGAGATCATCGAGGGGGTGGCCAGCGTGAATGAAAGTGCGATCACCGGTGAATCTGCCCCCGTGGTGCGTGAAGCGGGCGGGGATAGATCGGCCGTGACGGGTGGTACCATGGTCGTCTCCGACTGGCTGGTGGTGCGCATCACCGCCGATGCGGGCGCGACATTTCTGGACCGCATGATCGCCCTGGTGGAAGGTGCCGAGCGGCGCAAAACACCGAACGAGATCGCGCTGAATATCTTACTTGCCGGTCTTACCTTGATCTTCTTGATCGCGGTGGTGACGTTGGTGGGGTTCGGTAAATATTCGGCGACGAACTTCTCCATCCCCGTACTTGCGGCGCTGCTGGTGTGTCTCATCCCCACGACCATCGGCGGGTTGCTCTCAGCGATCGGCATTGCGGGCATGGACCGGCTGGTGCGGTTCAACGTGGTGGCGACCTCCGGCCGCGCGGTGGAAGCCGCGGGCGACGTGGATGCGCTGCTGTTGGATAAGACCGGCACCATCACCTTCGGCAACCGCATGGCCTCCGGCTTCTATCCGGTGGCGGGCGTGCCGGACCAGGACCTGGCGCAAGCCTGCGCCATGGCCAGCCTGGGTGACGACACGCCGGAGGGGCGTTCGATACTGGCACTGGCGCGGGACAAATATAATATTGTGCCTACCCTGCCGGCGGGAGCCGAAATTATCCCGTTCAGCGCGACGACGCGGTTATCCGGCGTGGATTTCGGTGATAAATCCTACCGCAAGGGTGCTGTGGATTCGGTGCTGAAAGCCGCTGGCGCAACCGGGGATGCGGCGTTTAACGATGCGGTGAGCCGCATCGGCCGCGCCGGCTCCACGCCGCTGGCGGTCACAGGAAATGGCCGGCTGCTGGGTGTCATCGAGCTCAAGGACATCGTGAAGCCGGGGATCAAGGAGCGCTTCGCGGCGCTGCGCAATATGGGCATTCGCACGGTGATGGTGACCGGCGACAACCGCATCACCGCGGCGGCGATTGCCGCCGAGGCCGGGGTGGACGAATATATCGCTGAGGCCACACCGCAGAACAAACTTGATTATATCAGGAAAGTTCAGGCGGAAGGTCGTCTGGTGGCAATGTGCGGCGATGGCACCAACGACGCACCCGCTTTGGCGCAGGCCGATGTGGGTGTGGCGATGCAGACCGGCACCCAGGCGGCGCGCGAGGCGGGGAACATGGTGGACCTCGACAGCGACCCGACCAAGCTGATCGAGATCGTGGAAATCGGCAAGCAATTGCTCATCACCCGTGGCGCGCTGACGACGTTCTCCATCGCCAACGACATTTCCAAATATTTTGCGATCTTGCCGGCGATTTTCGTGGGCACCTACCCACAGCTTCAAGCGATGAACATCATGCAGTTGAAGACGCCTGAAAGTGCGATCCTCTCGGCGGTGATTTTCAACGCGCTGATTATCGTGGTGTTGGTGCCATTGGCGCTGCGGGGCGTAAAATTCCGCGCCATCGGGGCGGCGGCATTGCTCCGGCGCAATCTGCTTGTCTATGGCCTCGGCGGCATCATCGCACCGTTTGTCGGAATCAAGGCGATCGACATGCTGCTCGGCGTGTTTCACATCTTTTCGTAACGGAATAGAAAAATGTCCATCCTGAAAGAAGTCCGGCCGGCGCTGTCGCTGGTTATCCTCTTTACCATCCTCCTCGGCTTTTTGCTTCCCGAGGCTTTTACCGGCGTCATGCAGCTTGCCTTGCCTTATCAGGCCAACGGCAGCCTCATCACCGTGAAGGGGCAGGTCGTAGGCTCCGCCATCATCGGGCAGAATTTCACAGATGCCAAATACTTCCAGCCCCGCCCCTCCGCGCTCACCGGCACGGATGCCAAGGGCAACAGCATCGCCACGCCCTATGACGCCAGCGAGTCCGGCGCCAGCAACCTCGGCCCCACCAGCGCGACGCTGCTCACCAACATCCAGAAGCGCGTCGCCGCCTATACCAAGGCGTTCGGCCCCGGCCCGGTCCCGGCCGATGCCGTCACCGCCTCGGGTTCGGGCATCGACCCGGATATTTCGCTGGCTAACGCATTACGGCAAGCGCCCGCCGTCGCTGCCGTGCGCAAAATTCAGGCCGAGACGGTCGTCAACCTCGTTAACCAGATGACGCATCATGCGTTTCTTGGGATCGTCGGCACCGACCACGTGAACGTCCTGCAGCTTAACCTTGCACTGGATCAGCTGCCGGCATCATAACTTGGGCCTGGAAGTTGTCGATTTAACTTTAATCAAATGGATCGAAGGGACTGTCCTTTGGTTGGGTACAGGGGGCATGGCCCCCTGTATTTTTTAGGAATGACATCCCATGGCTTCTGAGTCCCGGCCTGACCCGGATGCGTTGTTGGCCAGTATGCAGCAGGAGAGCCGCGGGCATCTAAAGATTTTTTTTGGGGCGGCGCCGGGGGTTGGTAAGACCTGGGAGATGCTGGTGGCGGCCAATGCGAAGCGCCAGGCTGGGCTGGATGTTGTTGCCGGTTTGATCGAGACGCATGGGCGGGCCGGGACGTTAAAGGAGCTTGGTTCGCTGGAGGTTTTGCCCCGGATAAAGGTGCCATATCGCGGCCAGGTGCTGGAGGAGTTCGACCTGGATGCGGCGCTTAAGCGCCGGCCTGGATTATTGCTGGTCGATGAATTGGCACACACCAACGCCCCCGGCCTGCGCCATGCCAAAAGATGGCAGGATGTCCAGGTGATTCTGGAAGCGGGGATCGATGTCTGGACCACGGTAAATGTGCAGCATCTGGAGAGTTTGAACGATCCGGTGGCACGGATTACCGGCGTGCGGGTGGCGGAGACCATTCCCGACACCGTGCTGGATCTGGCCGATGATATTGAGCTGATTGACCTGCCGGCCGTCGAACTTCGCACCCGACTGACGGAGGGCAAGATTTACCGGCCGGATGTCGCCGGGCGGGCACTGGGAGGGTTTTTCCGCGAGGGCAATCTGGGCGCGTTGCGCGAGATGGCGCTGCGGCGCGTGGCGCAGCTGGTAGACAGGGATGTAACCTCCTATATGCTTTCGCGCGCAATTGCGGGGCCGTGGCCGGCCTCGGAGCGCGTGCTGGCGCTGGTAGGGCCGGATGCCTCGGCGGAGAACGTGGTGCGCCATGCGGCGCGTTTGGCCGACGCGTTGCGGGCGCCGATGGTGGCGTTTCATGTCGAGCGTGCGGATGATAATGCGCGCGTGCAGATGGCGCTGGATTTAATGGTGCAACTGGGCGGCACGGTGGCCACGTTGAGTGCGCCCGATGTTTTCGCCGCCGTGCTGGATTACGCGGCGCGGCAGAACGTCACCCATATCGTGATCGGGCGTGGGCTGAGCCAGCCGTGGTGGCGCCGGAGCTTTGGCCGGAATTTGAGCGAGGTGCTGACAAGTAAGGCGACGGCCTTTACGCTGCATTTTGTGCCAGTGCCGGCCTCCCCTGTGGTGCGCGTGGTGCCGGTATCGTCGGGCATTGGATGGGAACCCTATATCGTCTCTGGCGCGTTGCTGGCTGGTGTCACGCTGACGGGGATGGCTCTGAGTGCCTATGTCCCGCAGGAGGCGATGGGGCTGATCTTTACCGGCCTGATCGCGGGAACGGCTAGCCGTTATGGGCGGACTGTAGGGCTAGCGACAGCGGTTGCCGGGTTCTTCCTGTGGAATTTCTTCTTTCTGCCGCCGGTCTATACGCTCTCGGTTAGCGACCCACGGGACGTGGTGGCGCTGGCGGTGTTTCTGCTGGTGGGCGTGGTGACGGGCACGCTGGCTGGCAAGGTCCGGCTGGAGGCACAGGCGGCGAGCGCTCGGATCGAGGCACTGCGGCGGATTTCACTGTTCGGGCAGCGGTTCTCGCGCGCGGCGACTGTGAGCGACGTGCTGCGCGACGCGGCCGAAGAGGCCGCCGGAATGACGACCGCCGGGGCGGTGCTGCTGCAGGGCAAAAGCGGACTGGAGCTGGAGGCAGTGATGCCCGCTGGAACCGCGTTGGATGAGGCCGCGCGGGCTGCGGCAGAATGGGCCGTGCAGCACGATATGGCGACCGGCATGGGCACCGGTACGCTGCCATCCGTGCCGTGGCGGTTCCTCCCGCTGCGGGCCAGTGGCAAGCCGGTCGGCGTGCTGGGGGCGCGCCCGCAACTTCCCCCGTCGGCGCCGCTGGTGCAGACGCTGGGTACGTTGGCCGACCAGGCAGCGATGGCGCTGGAGCGCGTGCGCCTGGCCACGCAGGAGGCGCAGAGCGCCGCGAAGCAGGATAACCAGAAGCTGCGGACCGCGCTGCTGTCCTCGCTGAGCCATGATTTGCGCACGCCGCTCACCGCCATACGGGGGGCGGCGGAGACACTGGCGCAAGCCGGCGCATCGCTGGATGCGGCGACGCAGGCGGATTTGCTGGCGAGCATTGCGCAGGATACCGAACGGATGACGAAATTCCTGGCCAACATCATGGAAATGGCGCGGGTGGAGACGGGTGAAATTGCCGCGCGCCATGAGCGCCTGCGGCTGGTGGATGTGGTGGAGGCGGCGATTGCGCGGGTGCCCGGGGCGATGTTTGCCGGGATGAACATCGCCGGGGACGCGGCCTTTGTACTGGCAGACCCGGCGTTATTGGAGCAAGCTTTGGTCAACGTACTGGATAATGCAGTGAAATATGCACCGGAGGGGAGCCGGATTTCAGTCTCCGCGCTGCGCCAGGGAGCGAAAGTTTTGGTGAGTGTGGCTGACGAGGGGGTGGGGATTCCGCCCGATGAATTGGCCGCAGTGTTCGACAGTTTTTTCCGTGCGACGAGGGGGGATAGGGTAGCGCCGGGGACCGGGCTGGGGCTGGCGATTGCGAAAGCGTTTACCGAGGCGATGGGCGGGAGCATCCGCGCGCAGAGCCCGCGGCTGGACCTGCCGGCGGACGGGCTGCCAGGGACGATCATAAGTATCGAGCTGCTGGCGGCATGAATACGTTCGGCCGGATACTGGTAGTGGATGACGAGCCGCAGATCCATCGGTTTCTAACGCCGGCGTTGGCGGCTGCGGGCTATGAGTCGCTACGCGCTGAGCGGGGCGATGAGGCACTGCGGCTGGCCGCGTCCGGCGCGCCCGACGCGATTCTGTTGGACCTCGGCCTGCCTGATATGGACGGGCATGAGGTTCTGGCTAAATTACGCGCCTTCACCGATGTGCCGATCATCATTTTATCCGCCCGCAGCCGTGAAACTGAAAAAATTAATGCCCTTGATGCCGGCGCCGATGATTACGTGGAAAAACCCTTCGGGTTGGGGGAGTTGCTCGCTCGCATTCGCTTGGCTCTGCGCCGTCGCTTGCGTCAGGACAGTGCTGAAAGCCCGGTAACCTTCGGCCCGCTTACCATCGACCCAGTAGCTCACCGCGTGACGTTGGATAACGCGGTATTACCATTGACCAAGCACGAGCACGCACTAGCTCTGTTGCTTGCTCGCAATTCTGGACGTGTACTCACGCACCACCAAATTCTTACCGCTATCTGGGGCCCCGCTCATGCAGAGGATATTAGTTATTTGCGTGTCTATATCGGTCGGCTACGCCACAAGCTGGGTAAGGAATTTGCTGCCTCTATTATTACGGAACCCGGTGTCGGATATCGCCTTCAGGAACCTGGAGAACTCAATGTTTGAACCCAAGTTGGTTCAGTTCTGAGTTAGCTCAATAAAGTTTTTGCCGTCATTTAACCGATATCCTTTGCGAGTAAGGACGGGGTTTTATGGCAAGGTTTACCTGCGAATGCGACGCTACTGAGTTTAAGGTGAAGGTTGTTTAAAGCGATCAAGGATGAGTTGGCGCTGGTTGGTATGGCTGGAGCACATTACGCACCAGTCAATAATCGTGAGGCGGAAGGGTTCGGTGTGGCCAGGGAATGATACAGGGTTTTTGGACGATGCGGAGGTGACCACTGCTGCCGTCGAACGAAGATTGAAAAGCAGCACGCCAGGAGTGACTAGCAGACATTTGTAATGCCAGCTTTGTCGAAAGCTATCGGCCGATGGACGCCGCATAAAACAAAAACCAAGAGATGATTTTCGGATTCACCCGGTGTCTTGCTGTATTAGAGAAATGCTCGATGTTCTCGGTCAGAAAGTTGTGGCTCTATTCCCTAGCGACCAGGTGAGGGAGGCGCTCGGATCCGACGCTGGATCTGCTGAGTACGCAAACAACCGCTCCGACAAGAGAAGCAATGAACCCCAAACGCCAGCCTTCTAGCGTCGGTATAGTGTCGCCGGCGATGTCTGCGTTCTCAGCAAATTTAGGTAATCGCTAGTTGTCACTAGGATTTGACTATTAGCGTTGCAACCAGCGCTGCCATTTGCCGTAGTGCCACCAGCCCAAGACAACATGATCCCATCGGGCCGCACCGCCATAACAGTCATCGCGCCGCCGGGGTTGGTCATCTTGGACACATCCAATGTGCAAGTGACCCCAGGCTTGGACCACGATCCGTCCACGATCCGAGCAGTTACAACCATATTTAGTACGGTAGCTGGAATCTGTGATGGGTAAAAATTTAACCGATCACCCACCTGGGCGACCGCCTGCGTACCAGAAGCTGCAACGACCAGACGGGCCACAAAAGCCAAAGCCATAACGCTAAATAGCACGATGTACGAATCGTCGCGTTGGCGCAGCCGTTGATTGCTTTGCTTCTGCTTGGTGACTGCCTTAGCAATTGGTTTTGGCCGGCGGGGTGGCTTATTACTATATCTTAGCATAAAAGACCTCACGAGAAAACGCGATATAAATAGAATCATGCTCATAAATAAGCGATACTGAATGACGGCGGTTATATATCAATTGCATAAAATTCTGTTTTATAGATTCGCAGACAGGAATTTTCCCTATCAACTGTACGGCACATTCATTTACTAATATTTTACGCCGACGGGCTGATTCAGATATAGCAATTTAACGTAATACTGCTCAAACATTGACAAGTTTCTATCTGGCGATCCCGTTCCCGGTAATAACCAGCACTATACGTTCCATCCTGGAGCAAAGAAGAGTTGAGCGGCGTTGTGACGATCGCGGGTGCGCTGACGTTGCTTATCCTCATTGCTGTGGATCCGAGTTTGCCACCGCTAACAGGGACTACATCGTATAGACCATGGTACCGATTGGCTGTTTCGTTCCACGATTTGGAGAATTTAATGAACGTTTCATCAAAAACAATTAAAGTCATGTATCGAATAAACAAGGACGTTTAAAATATGTATAAACAATCCGAATAAATTTTCGTGCTTCTTTATGGAGTCTTTATAGCAAAGCGCCAATTTAGTAATTGCTTTTTTATACCCCCTCGGATTAATCAAGATATAGTTTTCTACTGTCAGATCGAATGCTTAAGACCGTTAGTGGTTCGCGCAATGATATGCAGCGGGGTTTGATTTAGACATGATTTGCGGCAATCCCATCCTGCGATGTTGCACTGTAAACGGGGAATCATTTCCCCGAACCACGTTATTCGTCGGAAGGAATGTCGCCCCTCACGTTCGTTTTTCTAATTTGGAGAGTTCTATGAAGATTTTAAATAAGTTCGGAAAGTTCGGCAGTCTACTCATCGGCCGTTGTGATGGCCGTGGAGGCAAGGCCAAGGATCACAATACGTCCGGTGCCGACGATTTGAGCTATACTAATGGCGACGCAACAGAGCCCCGTAGTTCTAATCCCAATCATCCCCGCATGGGCAGCCCGTTTTCATATGGCGGACCATTTTCCGGGAAAATAAGGTTTAAAAATGTCAAATAGCGTTGAATAGTTTCCAGGTAACAGCGCGCAAAAGTTTTCAGTTGATCAGGCTGATTTTGGCTGTTTTTTGCGCTGCTCGAAGCGGAAGGAGTCGTTTCCGGTTTCCAGGATATCGCAGTGATGTGTAATGCGATCGCCGAGTGGAAGAGACGTACTTCGGTGGCCGATGTTCCAACTGGCCCGAAGGACCCAAAATCAACGGTGCTGACCATTGAGGAGGAGGCAATCGTTGTTGCCTTTCGCCGGCACACGCTGCTGCCGCTCGATGATTGCCTTTACGCATTGCAGACCACCATCCCTCACCTCAGCCGCTCCTCCCTGCATTGGTGCTTGCGGCGCCACGGCATCTCCCGGTTGCCCGATGTTCAGGGCGATATGCCCGCGAAGAAAAGGTTAAAATCCTACCCCATCGACTATTTTCATATCGATATCGCCGAGGTCAAAACTGCCGAAGGTAAGCTGTATCTCTACGTCGCCATCGATCGCACGAGTAAAGTTGCCTTTGTCCAACTTGTCAAAAAGACCGGAAGGTCATCCGCCTCAGCCTTTCTGGAAGCCTTGATCAAAGCCGTTCCATACATAATCCACACGGTTCTCACCGACAACGGCATCCAGTTCACCTTCCCGCCGCGCTACGCCGATGGACCAACCGCAAGATACATGACCCACATGTTCGACATGCGCTGCAAGGAAAACGGCGTCGAGCATCGCTTAACCAAAGTCAGGCATCCATGGACAAACGGACAGGTCGAACGAATGTACCGAACCCTCAAAGAAGCTACCGTCAAGCGATACCACTATGATCGCCATGAGCAGCTCAAACGTCACCTCAACGACTTCATTGACGCATATAATTTTGGCCGGCGATTAAAGACCCTCAAAGGTGTCACGCCATACGAATTCATCGTCAAAACCTGGACAAAAGAGCCAGAACGATTCAGACTTGATCCGACCCATCAAATACCGGGGCTAAACACCTAGATGAGTGCCGAGCTCCATTCACAAGAAAGTAAGAAGAGCCCCGTTACTAAAGTAGATGTCGGGCTAATGTACTTGGCCTACCGAAATCTCTTTCCGGCGATAATTCAATGACATATATTTAGAATCTATCCTTCAGTTGCGGCTGTTTCAGGACCAGCGAAACGTGGTATCTGTAGCAGCAGCGATCGATCCAACGGGGAATATTCTAAAATGGCCGGAAGCATACCCACAATACGTCCCGCCGCATTATATGCTTTCCGGGGCGGTTTTCTCCTTCGGCCCTTCATTATTGCAATGGCCCTCGGCACCACGGGCGCGGTCCTCTCTTCGTTGGAAGAGCGGATTCCTGGCATAAGCTCCTTCGTTCCTGCAATCTTATTCCCATCGCGCGCAGATCCTCAAATAGCCCAGGCTATTCTGACGGATATAGCGACATCAATGATGACAGTCGTGTCGATTGTCTTCGCTATCCTCTTAATGACACTGACCCTCGCATCAACTCAGTTTTCGCCACGAATTTTGATTAATTTCATAAGAGACCGCGCTACCCAGTGGACATTAGGCATATTTCTCGGCACGTTTTCCTATTGTATAGCCGCTCTTCCTGCAGCCCGGTCGCTGCCGTTCGCCTTCGTGCCCGTGGTGACCGTAACCGGCGCCATGCTTCTTGTGCCAGTTTGCGTTGGATGGCTGATCTATTTCATTTATCACATTTCGAACGCAATCAGTGTCAACCATATCGTAGATCGTATTCGCCGCGAGACCGAGCTTGTAATTGACGAGTTGATGCCCGAGCAACGCCGGCCGTTTCAGAATGGGACATCGCTTGGCGAATTTAGTGTAAATTTTGAATATCCGATCAAAAGCCGGCATTCGGGGTATGTCAGATTCATAAATATAGATAGGCTTAGGGCGCTGGCGAAAGCTTATCGCATCTGCCTGGGTGTTGAACGGCGGGTTGGTCATTTCATTCCCGAAGGCGTGATATTGCTAAAAGTTTCCGGCGGCGATCGCGTCACGCGAGAGCGCGAGCTCCAACTTCTCGCTGCGATTGATATCGGGCCCACCCGCACGATGCAGCAAGATATTGAATTCGGCATTGTCCAAATCGTGGACATTGGGTTGAAGGCGATTTCACCGGCCGTCAATGATCCCACCACGGCGATCAGCTGCGTCGATCAGCTAACTTGTATCTTGATACGGTGGCTAGGGCACATACCACCTGCCGGTCATTTCTATGATCCTCCATACGTGCTACGCGTTGTTGTTCCCTGGACAAATTTCAACGGTCTGTTTGACTTGGCGTTCGAGCAAATTCGTCATTATTCCGTCTCCGATGCCGCGGTGAGTCTACGACTCATGCGGGCTTTCACCGATATTGCCAGTACGGTTGACGAACCTGCTATCCGACTTTATTTGCTCGATCGGGGCAAAGAATTGGTCGCAGGCTGTAAGGGACATCTTCAAGTGGGTGATTTTGAAAGGTTGGCGCAGCGATTGCTGCTCCTGGAATCGGAGATAGCCCCAGAAATTTAGGCGACGCTTATGACTTATCGCTGCATTTGCACGCCGTCACGCGGAATGTAAGCCAAAGACGAAGCCGTACGGTGCCATTCAATCAATCTTTGGCGTCACCTTCGGCGAGCCCAAGGCCGAGGGCGGGTTTCGCGGCCAGGTAGCCGACCTGATTGAGTCGCTCGATGCTCGGCGCGGAGAAGTGGTTATCCGCAAAATGTGGCTCTCCCGCAGGAACCTCATTCACGATCCGCGTGATCGTTGTCGGCGCCGTATCAGCCATCAGCTAAATGAAGCGCGGACTCTGTCGCAGACGCTCGAAAGGCTCCGGCTCCAGATTATCCATGATCTCCTGCATCAGCTTCCGGAAATCACTAATCCGGTCCCGGTGGCGCACGTCGTTGTGGACGCGTTCCGCATAGACGATTTCATCACGGCGCAGCAGGACGTCGGCGAGATTCTTGGGCAATCGTTGGCGGCTGGCGAACAGGTCAACGATGAACACACGCTTGCTAACATCGCCACAGCGTTCGGTCACCAGTTCCAATGGTGAATTGCTAACGATGCCAGCATCCCAATAATGTTTTCCATGGATTGTGGTCCAGGAAAATGCGCCCGGAAGGCTGCCGCTGGCGAGGATATGATCCACCGTGATATCATCAACGTGGCTATTGAAAACCTCAAGCTCCGCCGTTTCGACATTGACGGTGCTTACCAGTAGGCGGACTGGACTTTCCCGGAGGCGCCTAAAATCGACATACTTCTCTAACAGTGTCCTGGCCGGCGCGATGTCAAAGAGGCTCGTCCAGTTCCACGGAAACTCTTGCTGAGGCAGCCACCAACGCGGCGAAAAGAAGCTCGGAGACCCAAGCCAGAAGCTCCACCATGTAGATAGCGTGCGCCGCTCCTTCTCTGTCGGCGCACACGGCGTGACGACGGTAAGATCATTCCAAAATGCTTCCAAGGCGGCGGCGGCATTACCTGGATCGCCCGCGATGATGGCACCGTTGAAAGCGCCGATTGACACCCCGGCGACGATATCTGGATGGATGTCCGCTTCCTCCAGCGCTTTCATCACCCCACATTCGAAGGCGCCCAAGGCACCTCGGCCCTGCAGGATCAGAACCGTCTGGGTGGAGATGCCTTCGAGCGGAAAGTCAGTATCCGCAAGCCGTTCTTTGACGGACCGCAAGTTGACACGATGGCGAATCAGCAGTTCCGTCGCGAGAGTCTCCCTGGGCGAGCGCCCCACGGAGAAGCAGGCGAAAAGAACATTGTCCTTGAGATAGAGTAATGTAAAGGAGCGATCCTTCAGCGAGCCTCGGCTGATACGTTCATCGATTTCCCGCGTCGAGCCACGAAAGCTGAAACTAAGGTCGAGGATGTTGCAGAAAAAGTAGGGAACCTCGTCATAGGCTAACCTCCTCCCAAGCATGTTCCGAGCCGCCAGTCGTCCCTGCTTGACGGCGTTGTCCCAGTGCTCGATCCGGCGTCGCTCCTTGAACACTATGTCGTAGAAGTTCGCTACATCACCAGCTGCGAAGATGCCCGGTGCGCTCGTATTCTAGTGGATAGAATCCAACACTTGGTGCCTCGTTTTACGGCTGCTAAAATTTTTCTGGGTTTTTTTGTCCACCGGAACGGTCGCGGGTCTTGGTTGGTCTCGCCCAGAAATCGCTCGATTGCGTCTTTGAGTTCTTCGACGGAGTGAAACACGCCGCGTGCAAGCCTGCGCTTCGTCAGCTTAGCAAAGAAGCCCT
>Ga0182014_10004211_pt1 | contig 16650 bp, 13 predicted proteins | sample 612S2DmetaG_FD_120489 | JGI IMG/M metagenome (GOLD analysis project Ga0182014, IMG submission 120489) | Permafrost microbial communities from Stordalen Mire, Sweden - 612S2D metaG | ecosystem: Environmental > Terrestrial > Soil > Wetlands > Permafrost | place: Sweden: Stordalen | collected... | reverse complement strand
TCGCTCCGGGTGCCCCACCCTCGGCGCGTCTTTGTTTTTGCGCCTAGGGTGGGCGCTCTTGCGCCCGCATCATTCAATCGTCACGTGCAGATTGAATTGCTCCTCATTCGGATCGGGCGGCTCCCACGAGCGCACATAGTGCAGCATCAATACGCCCGTCCCCTTGCCTGTGGGCGCAAAGTCGAGGATCTGCACAATCGGCGCCCCCACGAGGCCCGGCGGCGGCTGCGTCCACGACTGGCCCGTCAGCTTCAGCAATGCGGTCGATTGTTTCTGCAAGTACCACTCGAATCCGGTGGTGGGATTGGAACTGAGCCGAACCTCCAGCACGTCTCCCATCTTGATCTGTACGGTCTTACCGTTGTCGGCATCGGTCACGACCTTTGTGGCCGCTCGAGCCCCGGCCGGGCAAATGGCCAGCAGAAATAGAGCGGCGAGAAGAAGCCAGGAATGAGCAGCAGACTTCCGGTGCATTCGCGCAACTAGCATGGTGAAACGCCTTTCTCGCAGCGGCGCCGAACCAGCCGGTCACGCCGCGCACACCGAAGATAATCCCATTGCAGTCCGTTTTGCAACCGTCGCCGCTAGTCTCTGATCGCTTGAAGGGAAACCTTCCCGTGCCCCATCCTTGCGCCCTCTTTTTGGGCGAAAGGGTGGGATGCAGCAGAACTCAATTTCGCGCGAAATAAGCTGACCACTGATCACTGCCGTTACGTGACCGGCCCCGGATTGAACAACGCAAACTCGTTGTGTAATCCCCAGTGATCGGCCCACGCTTTTTTCCTCCCGCTGGCCACCTCCAGAATCAAAGAAAAAATCTCCCAGCCAACCTCTTCCACCGTCGCCTCAGCCGTGGCAATCCGTCCCGCATCAATGTCGATCAGGTCGTGCCAGCGCCGCGCCAACCCACTGTTCGACGCCACTTTGATCACCGGCGCCATGGCCAGTCCGTACGGCGTGCCGCGCCCCGTGGTAAAGATGTGCATGTTCATCGACGCGGCCAGTTGCAGTGTGCCGCAGATGAAGTCGCTGGCCGGCGTGGCCGCAAAAATCAATCCCCTCTGCGTTACCCGCTCGCCCGGCCCGGTCACGCCCATCAGCGCCGTGCTGCCCGCCTTGGCAATCGACCCCATCGCCTTCTCCACCACGTTGGCCAGGCCGCCCTGCTTATTGCCCGGCGTGGGATTCGCCGCCCGATCCGCCCCGCCCTGCCGCAGATACTCGTCGTACCACGCCATCTCGCGCACAAATTCCCGCGCAATCTCCGGCGTGGCCGCCCGCGCCGTCAGCAAATGCGCGGCGTCGCGCACCTCTGTGACTTCGGAAAACATCACCGTCGCCCCGGCGCGCACCAGCAGGTCCGCCGCAAACCCCACCGCGGGATTCGCCGTCACACCCGAAAGTGCGTCCGATCCGCCGCATTGCAAGCCGACAACGAGGTCTGAAGCTGGACACGTCGTCCGGCGCCGCTCATTCAGCCGGGCAAGTTTTTTCTCGGCCAGAGCCATGATCGTGGCCACCATCTCGCCAAAGCCCTTCTGCGCATCCTGAAGCACCGCAACCGAGGGTTCCTCCAGCACCGGCAACTCGTTCGCGCCCATCAGCCGCACCGGCTGCAATTTTTCGCAGCCCAGGCTCACCACCATCACTTCGCCGCCGAAGTTCGGATGCAGCGCCAGGTTGCGCAGCGTGCGAATCGGAATCGCCGCGCCCGGCGCATCGATGGCTACGCCGCAGCCGTAAGGATGCGTGATGGCGACCACGTCGTCCACGTGCGGAAAGCGTGGCAGAATCTCCGCTTTGATGCGCCGCACCGCGTGCTCCACCGTCGGCGCCACGCATTGCACCGTGGTGCTGATGCCGAAGATGTTTTTCGTTCCCACTGAGCCGTCGGGATTGCGATAACCCTCGAACGTGTATCCCTCGAGCGGGGCGAGGGCCTCGGGCGTCGCCGTGGCCAGCGGGCAATCGCCAAGCGGCGGCGCTTCCGGCGCGGTCATCAGCCCTTCGTGCACCCAGCTGCCGCGCGCAATTGCCCGATTCGCATAGCCAATCGTCAGGCCGTAGCGCACAATCGCATCGCCCTCCGCGAGATCGGCCAGTGTCACCTTGTGCGCCTCGGGAATCGCCTCGCGCAGCTCCAGCCCCGATGCCAATTTGGTGCCCGCGGGCAATCCGCCCAGAGTGACCACGATGGCTACATTGTCTCGCACGTCTATGCGAATCAAACGGGGTTCGGCGGTTGAAGTCATGAAACTATGGTAGTGTGCCGAGTCAGAAGTTCGCATCAAAAAGAAGTTGTCATCCTGAGCGGAGTTTGCCGCGCTTTTTGCGGCAAACGGAGTCGAAGGACCTGGGGTTGTCCTCCCGCTTTTGTGCAACCAACTTTCGGGACACGACACTAGCTCCGTCGTGCGCTGTTCCCTGTCCACTGTCGCGCCGTCACGCCTGCAACGTTGATTTTCTCGCTATTCATCCCGATTTCCGCCAGCACCACTCCACTTTACAGACCCATCCCCGTTCGCATACAAGGTTGAGGACGACCTCAAAGGACACCCATTCATGAATCGGAGAGATTTCCTCGTTTCGAGTAGCGCGGCCGGCATCCTGGCCTCAACCAGCATCGCGCCCACACAGGCAAGCGCCGCGCCCACCGTGCCACCCGAGCGCATGAAGCTCGGCGACCAGACTGCGCCCACCAACGACACGCATCTCAAATACCTGGCGCGTTACGGCGTGCGCAACATCTGCGGCTACCCGCAGATCGAAGGCGACCGCCTCTACGCCACCGTGGACGAGCTCAAGCGCATGGTCGATCTGGCCGCGAAATACGGCATCAGCGTCGATTGCACCGCGCCGCCCTTCCTCGAATCCAGCTACATCGACCGTGAAAAGCATCCGGCGATCATGCTCGCCCAGAGCCCCGACCGCGACCGCGACATCGAGCAGTTGCAGACCTTCATCCGCAACTGCGCGCAGGCTGGCGTTCCGTCCATCAAGTACAACATGAGCATACTTGGAGTGCTCCGCACCGGCCGCGTGCCCGGCCGCGGTGACGCGCTCTACCACCAGTGGAAACTCTCTGAAGCGCATCCTGAAACGCCGCTCACCAAAGCCGGCGTGGTCAGCGCCGACGCCTTCTGGGAGCGCATCACCTACTTTCTCGATCGCGTCATCCCCGTCGCCAACGAGTACAAAATCCGCATGGCCTGCCATCCGCAGGATCCCGGCGTGCCGCCCGAAGGCTACCAGGGCGTGCATCGCGTGCTCGGCACTGTCGACGGCCTGAAGAAGTTCATTGCCATCCAGGAGAGCCCTTATCACGGCCTGAACTTTTGCCAGGGAACCATCTCCGAAGATCTCGAAAATCCCGACGTCGAAATCTTCGACGTCATCCGCTACTTCGGCACGCGCAAGAAGATTTTCAACGTGCATTTCCGCAACATTCGCGGCCATCGCGACGACTTCATCGAAGTCTATCCCGACGAAGGCGACGTGGATTTCGTCAAAGCCATCCACGTCTACAAGGAGATCGGCTACTCCTACATGCTGATGCCCGACCACGTGCCCCTGGCCGCCGATAATGCCGATCCCCACGACCTGCAGTCCTTCGCGTATTGCTACGGCTACATTCGCGGGCTCATTCAATCGCTCTACGAGCAGCCCTGAGCCGCGGAGACGCCCTGAGCCGCGGCCCCGCCATGGTACCGTGAAACCGAAGCATCGGTCTGGAAGGATCCAGCTTGATTCGAGAGCGGCAAACCCGCGTTCGCTACTTCATCATCACCATTCTCTTTGTCGTCAGTTGCTTCAGCTTTGCTGACCGCTCCGTGCTTTCGCAGGCCGTCTCGGTCATGCCCAAAGAGATGGACCTGACGGCGCAGCGCTTGAGCTATTTGCTCTTCGCCTTCGGATGGGCCTACGCGCTGGGGCAGTTGCCCTCGGGCGGCTTGCTCGACCGCTTCGGATCAAAGCGCGTCTACGGCATCGCCATCATCGGCTGGTCGGTGTGCGCTTTTCTCACCGCCTTCGCCGGTTATTTCGCCGCCAGCGCCGCATTCACGGCCATCTTCATTCTCCGCGTGTTTTCCGGCCTGTTCCAATCGCCCGTCTTTCCCGGCAACGGCCGCATTGTCGCCTCCTGGTTTCCCACGTCGGAGCGCGGCCGCGCCTCGGCCATCTTCAACTCCGCGCAGTATTTCGCGCTGCCCATCTTTGCGCCCATCTTTGGATGGCTGATCCACATCTCCGGCTGGCGCGCCTGCTTCTACTTTCTGGCCGCGCTGGGCCTGGTGCTCGCCGGGGTCTGGTTCACGAACATCTACGGCGTCAAAGAACATCCCAGCATTTCGCAGTCGGAGATTGACGCCATCGAACGTGGCGGCGGCCTTGTCAATACCGACTCCGCCGCAGGCGTGAAGAAGAACACGCTCACCTGGGCCACGGTGAAGAAGCTCATGAGCTACCGCATGTTGGTGGGCGTTTACATCGGCCAATACTGCATCACCACGCTCACCTGGTTTTTTCTCACCTGGTTCCCGCTTTATCTCTCGCAGGCGCGCCACATGTCAGTTCTGAAAGTCGGCTTTGCCGCGGCTGTGCCGGGCTTGTGCGGCGGCATCGGCGGCATTCTCGGCGGCATCTTCTCCGACCGTTTGCTGCGCAGCGGCCACTCGCTCAGCTTCGCGCGCAAGCTGCCCATCATGGCCGGCATGGCATTATCCATGACGATTATTGCCTGCAACTACGCAAGCTCGCAGAGCCTCATGATTCTCTTCATGTCGATTTCGTTCTTTGGCAAAGGCATCGGCGCGCTGGGCTGGACCGTCGTCTCTGACACCTCGCCCAAAGGCATGGTCGGCATGAACGGCGCGCTCTTCAACCTCTTCGGCAACATGGCCGGCATCACCACGCCGCTCGTCATCGGATACATTGTCGAGAAGACCCACTCCTACAACGGCGCGCTCATCTTTGTCGGTCTCATCGCCTTCTGCGCCATCGTCAGCTACGGCCCCATCGTCGGCGAAATCAAGCGCCTCGACTTTGGCAATCCTGCGACCTAGTAGTGCCGGTCCCCAGACCGGGGTCCCCAAGAAACGGTTTTTGTTTATTGGGGTGGGAGGCCGGCCGTCGTGCGGGCGTCCACGCCCGCACCCATCGCGCTTACAATCGCCAAAGGAGACCGAACCCATGCCCGAATGGCCCGGAAACATTCCCCGCAACGCATTCAAGCAGGCGCTCAGCCGCTGCGAGCGGCAAGTCGGCCTCTGGTGCAGCATGGCCAGCCCCGTCTCGGCCGAAATCCTGGCCGGCGCAGGCTTCGATTGGATCGTCATCGACGGCGAGCACGCGCCCAACGACATCATCACGCTGCTGCCGCAGTTGCAGGCCATGCGCGGCGGCACAGCGGAGCCCGTCTTCCGCGTGCCCTGGAACGAGCCCGTCATCATCAAGCGGGCGCTCGACGTCGGCGCGCGCTCCCTGCTCATTCCCTTTGTGCAGAATGCCGATGAAGCCCGCAAGGCCGTCGCCGCCACGCGCTATCCGCCCCTCGGCATACGCGGCGTTGCCGTCGCGCCCCGCGCCAACGATTACGGCCGCATTCAGGGCTATCACCGCAACGCGCACCTCGATACCTGCGTCCTCGTGCAGTTGGAAACCAAAATCGCGCTCAAGGAGATCGAAGCCGTTGCCGCCGTCGAAGGCGTCGACGGCATCTTCATCGGCCCCAGCGATCTGGCCGCGGCCTTCGGCCATCTAGGCAATCCCAAACATCCCGAGGTCCACGCCGCCATCGCCGACGCCGCCAAGCGCATCCGCGCCAAAGGAAAATCCGCGGGCATCCTCACCGGCAACGCCGACGACGCCGAGGCGCTTTTTGCGGCCGGCTACAACTTCATTGCAGTGGGCAGCGATGTGGGCATTCTTGCGCGCAACGCTGAAGCCCTCGCCGCGCGCTTCCGCAAGAAGTAGCCTTGCGCCTCTACGCTTCCGGCGTGGCCGCGGTCTTGAAGTTGACCACGTGATAAATCGCCGGCTCCGTTCCCACGTTTTTGAACCCGTGCAGCTGGTTCGACCCGTTGAAGATGATCGACCCCGGGCCCACGCGAATCCATGTTCCGTTCGAGAGCGTCTCCACCGTGCCCTGGCGAAGAATGATCAACTCTTCATTGGGATGTTTGTGCGGCGGGTGCGGCGACATGCCGGGATTGAGCGTCGTGATATGAATTTCGAGGTTTTCGAGCGTGGCCGTCGGCGTGCTGCAAACCGTCCTCGTCGACCCGTGATCGTTCGGCTTGTCGACGAACGAGTTCCAGTCGAAGACGTGCGAGCCCATCACGGCTGTGGGCTCGGCAAGCGCCAACGCGTCGCCAGCAACGGCCGTCGCGGCGAGAGCGGCAAAAAGTTCTCTACGGTTCATGGTTTTTCCTATTCCGGCGAACTGTCCTTGTTATCCGCATCAAAAATACACTGTCATCCTGAGCGGAGTTTGCCGCATTTTGCGGCAAACGTAGTCGAAGGACCCGCGGTTGCTTTTAACGAACTCCAGTCTTGCCACAGAAGCGCAGAGGACGATCAACCCGTCTTCGCACTCGCAGTCACTTATATCCAAATGCGACGTCGCACGCAAGCCGCCGCCTGTATTGCACCAAGAGCCCGCATCGTGCGGGCTCTTGGTGCTGGGTAAGGATTGTGGAAAGGCAACTACTTCTGCGCCGTCTGCACCGGCTTCTGCCCGCTCGCGGCAGGTGGGTTCACGTGCGCGTTCAGGAAGTTGGTCAGGTCTTCGACATCCTGTTTCGTGCCCACCATCGGCGGCATAAAGTGGTGATATGGCGAGTCAGACTTGTACTCATGCAGCATCGTAATGAAGCTCTCGATGTTGGCGCGGTCGCGTCCGTTCAGCAAGGTCACCAGCGGCCGGTAGCCGTTAAGCGTGTGGCACGATCCGCATTCGCCGCGGAAGATGGCCTCGCCGCGCGAGTAGCTTGAGTTCGTATCGTAGACCCAATTCGAGTGAATCAAATAGCCCGTTTGATCGATCTTGAGCGCGTAGGGCACTCTCACACCGTTCGAGTACATCCAGTGGCCGATGACGTACGGCTTGCGCAACATCTCGCGCGAATATTCGCCGGCGGCCGTCGCCATCAGCGCCAGCAGCAGGATGGCCACCGCGTGCGCGGGGTTGAAGTCCACGGGATTACGGTACGCCAGATAGTAAGCCACGCCGATGATTGTCGCCGACGTCATCACAATCAGCAGCGCCATCCGCGTTACGGTCGAGAATGTGCCCGTACCCATCGTGTCGATGCCCAATGTGAGCAGCGCGCGTTGCGACTCGGGAACCATGAGCAGGTACCAGCCAAACAGGAACGGCATGGCGACAAATGAAGGCACCAGCCACTTCACGCTCCACTTCACCAGCGAAGACTTCAGCCGGGGCTGCGCGCTGCCATCGATGCGACTGGCGCTGATGAGCGCCCAAATGCCCGCCAGCGACGCGCACACGCACGAGCGCAACAGCAGGCTCGGCCAGTAAGTGGGATTGAAGAATGCATTCCAGAATTTGCTCGCCTCATGCCCCGTGCCGGCTACAGCAAGCCACGTGTCGCCCGGTGTCAGCATGAAGGTAAGAATGCCGTTAATGATGACGAGCGTGCACACCGACGCGCCCGCGTATACCCAACCCACCGCCAGGTGCAGCTTCGCGTCGATCTTGTTCCACGTGTAGTAATAAACGGCGGCTGTGCTCAGCTCTACCATGAAGAACACCCACTCGATGGCCCAGCCGAAGACGAAGTTGTGAATCAGCGTGCTGGTGGCTTCAGGGTGCGTCAATCCGATGGCAAACCAGATGCCCACGCCGGAGATGGTGCCAAACACGCCGGTGAGCACGAGAAAAAACTTCGAGTAGCCCACCAACTCTTTGAGCCAGTCCTCGCGTCCCTCACGCAGAGCTTTGCGCTCTGCCAGCGGCAGGTAGAGCCCGCCGCCCACGGCAAACTGCGAAATCATGACGTGGAAGATGGCGATGATGCCAATCACCCAGCCCGAGCCGAGATAAGGAATGTCCCAAAACGGATAATTCATCGTCGTTCTTCCTTTAGCGAATGGTCCAATAGCCGATGACTGTTGTGGCCAAAAGTGCGAAGACCGCGAGCAAACCGAAATAGTGCGCAAGCCGCGCGCGCCGTCCCGATTCCTTGTTCTTGTCGTAGAACGGAATCAGGATCCAGAGCACAAGGCCCAGCGTGAACAGCAGCATGCCGGCAATCTCGCCCGCCTCGCCGGGCAGCACCGCGCCCAGCAGTTTGAGCATCTCGAAGGGACTCATGAAGTACCACTCGGGATGAATGCCCATCGGCGCAGGCGCCAGCGCATCGTATTGCTTACCTAACGCCCACGGAAACACCGAAGCCAGAAGCGCCAAAACGTTGAGCGAAATGATCCACATCGCAATGTCCTTACGCAGAAAGTTCGGCATGAACGGCATGGATTTGCGCTCCGCGGCGGGCCTGGTCTCTTCGCTTTCAGGCACGGCGTTGCCGTAGCGCTGCACCAGCCAAAGGTGAAACGCAAGCAGGGGAATGAACAATGCAGGGAGCACCACGACGTGCAGCGCAAAGAAGCGTTGCACGGTAAATTCCGTTACGTCCGGGCCGCCGCGCAGCATGTTGGCAATCGCCGGACCGATCCAGGGAATCGCCACAGGAATCTGCAAACCAACCTTGGTGGCGAAGTAGCTCAACTCATCCATGGGCAGCAGGTAGCCGGAGAAGCCGAAGCAAGCCGCCAGCCCCAGCAGCACCATCCCCGAAAGCCAGCCCAACTCGCGCGGCTGGCGGTAGGCCTTCATAAAAAAGACCGAGAACATGTGCACGAGGATGGCGAACAGCATCAGGTTGGCCGCCCACGCGTGCGCCGAGCGGATCAGCCAGCCGAAGTGCATCACAAACGTGATCTGCCGGACCGATTCGTAGGCTTCCACGCCCGGCCGGTAGTACACCAGCAGCAGCACGCCCGTGAAGCACTGCAGCATGAACAGGAACAGTGTGATGCCGCCCCAGTAGTACCAAAAGGATTGAGCATGCACAGGGACGGTCTTCTTGCGCGCGAAAGCGGCCAGCTCCGAAAGACCCAGCCGCTCATCCATCCAGTCGTAAACGTTGCTTGTGATCGTCCTTGCAGTCATACTTCGTTCCTTGTGGAACCGGATTCATCGTTTAAGCGGTGCTGGCGGCGTGAGCGGAGCGCGACGTTCTAACGCCGCTAGCTCCGCTAGCCCCGCTAACTCCGCTCTACCGGCAAAGCCAGCCGCCGTCCACCACCAGCACGTGGCCCTGCACGTAGTTGCTCGCCCCCGAGGCCAGAAACACCGCCACGCCCGCCAAATCCGAAGGCAAGCCCCAGCGTCCCATGGGAATTCTGGCCAGAATCGCGGCCGAACGCGCCGCGTCGGCGCGCAACGCTGTCGTGTTATCCGTCGCCATGTAGCCGGGAGCGATGGCATTCACATTGATGCCTTTGTCGGCCCACTCATTGGCCAGCGCCTTGGTCAACTGCGCCACGCCGCCTTTCGCCGCAGCATATCCGGGCACAAGAATTCCGCCCTGAAACGACAGCAGTGAAGCCGTGTTGATGATCTTGCCGTGCCCCTGCGCGAGCATCAGGCGTCCCGCGTACTGGCTCAGGAACCACACCGCGTTCAAATTCGTGTCGATCACCGTGTTCCAGAACTCTTCTGAGTGCTCGGCAGCCGGCGCGCGCCGGATGGTTCCCGCGTTGTTCACCAGGATGTCGATCGAGCCGAACTCCTTCACCGTGTCGTCCACCAGCATCTTGCGAATTGCTTCATCGCACACGTCGCCCGACCGCGTGATGTAGCGGACGCCCGTCTTCTTCACTTCCTCGACGGTCGAATCCAGAACTTTGTCGTAGTTGTGCAGCGTTAGGTTGGCGCCGGCCTGCGCAAAGGCGATCGCCATGCCGGCTCCCAGGCCCTGTCCGGAACCGGTGACCAGTGCATTCTTGCCCTTGAGGCTGAAGAGATCGAGGATTCCCATGAAAACTCCTTATGCCGCGAGAATGTGAGCGCCAGGCGCCCGCATCCATTATCCTCGCGATACCTCGACTCCGGTTTCGTTCACGGCGACCTTGAAAAGCTTGAGCGGCTTGGGCGGTGGCCCGCTTACGTTGGCCCCGGTGTAGGGGTTGTACACGCCGCCGTGGCACGCGCAATGAATGCGGTCCATTTGCGGCTCGTACTGCACCGTGCAGCCTAGATGCGTGCACACGGCGGTCAGCGCCACCCAGCTCTGATCCGCGTGGTGAATCAGCATCGCCGGCGCGGAACCGAATTTGAACATCAGCACCGATCCCGCCGGCAGCTTCTCGGCATCTTTCAGCGTCACCTCGGTCACGGCCGCGGCGCTCAGCGCCATCTCGCTCGGGCTGGCCAGGTAACGGTACACGGGATAGGCCAGCGCAGCAGCGTAGCCGATGCCCGCCACGCTCGCGGCGGCAAGAAAGATGCGGCGGGTCCAGGTATCGCCGTTCTCTACGTGCTCTGGAACAATGTTCGGAGCAATATTTGTGACACTCGTACTCTCACTCATCGCAGTCTCTTTCATTGCAGTTGCTCAGGCGGTCAGGCCGCACCCTCCATGGTTTTCTGCGCGCGCGCTACAACGGACACGAGCCAGCCAATCACACCCAGCCCGGCCACAAAGAGCAGCAGGAACAATCCCACCACGCCCCAGTTGGTCGCTACAGCCCGGTCCCAAACGTCGTAGCCTTTCGATAGAAGTGTTACGTCGCGCACGCCGTCGCGATACACCGTCAGCATGATCTCCACCAGCACGCCGATGAGAACGGCCGTCCAGCTCAGCCAGCCGGCCGCGATCTTGCCAAATCCCGCAATCGCCCCCACCAGCACAGCCACCACCACAAGGGCAATCCAGCCGTAGCCGGCGAAGCCGGAAAATTTGTATGCCGGATAAATTGCGTGGCCAGCATAGAGTGCATGGCCGGCAAGTCCCGTCTTCACTACCTCGGGCTGCACGCTCGCCGCCCACAATCCCGCAGCCAGGTAGACAATTGCAAAACCGGCAGCCACCTTGCCGCCCAGCCCGGCAACGAATAATTTTTCGTCCGCGGTAAACGTGCTGCGCCCCGCCAAATACACCAGCCACAATCCGCCAATGAACAATCCGCCCGCCATCATCAGCAGCCAGCGCGGCGTCAGCGTGGGATCGCCGGTGGGCAGAAACGCGCCCATGGCAGACGCGGCATACATGCCGTGCCAGGCTTCGGGCCGCAGCATCAGCGTCATATTCGTGGATAGCGTCCGCGCCACGCAGCCCGCCAGCAGCCACGCAATCAGCCCCACCCACCAGGCCGATTTGCCCTGATCGAGCCGCGCCGAGAACCGGTAGAGCAGCCAGTAGATCAGCATCAGCGCCGGGATGATCGCGATCCAGTAAACGCCGATCAGCACGCTGCTCGTGTAAAGCGCGCGCCCGTAAAGCACCTGCGCAAAAAGCAGCGGCGGCACGCCCAGGTTGATCACATACGTCATCACAATGGTGAGACGCCGCGCCAGGGCTCTCGCCGTCACGTGCGCATGTGCCGACGAGCGGAACAGGCTGAGCAGAATCGCCAGCAGCAGCCCGCCCAGCAGCATTTCTACAGCCACAAAATGCAGCGACAGCGTGACCACGTGCAGCAGCTTCATCAGCCACACGGGAGCCGGCAAAGGAATGGGATCCACTGCGGGATAAGGATTCATGACGATCTGAAGGTTCCTTTCACTCTCGAAACTGGTGCGGATTCAACGCTGCGAATTGCCGAAAATTCACACGCCAATGCGCGCCGTTCTTTCCTGCCGGATGAAAGCGGCAGGGTGAAACGGCGGCAGAGCAAGCGCGGCACATTCTGGACTATTTTTCTCCAATTTGACTTGGAAAAAGCAACGCTATCGCCCGCGGCAACCCGTGGTCTGTGACCAATAACACATCCGGTTGTGATGAATTCAATTAGGCTCCCCGTTGGCAGCACTGACCCCAGGGCCCCAAAGCACGGCCGCCCCTCTCGCACCGAGCGGCGTTCGCGCGCTCAAGAGATTCGTTCGGTAGGATGACGCGATGAAGAGACCGAATTCGTCAATGCAACTGACGCGCGCCGCGGATTATGGTGTGCGCGTGATGATTCAACTCACCGCCCTCAAAGGCAATGGGCGGGTTTCACTTCCCGAACTCGCTCGCGCCACGGGCGCGCCGCAGAGCTTTCTCTCGAAAGTCCTGCAATCCCTCGCGCGCGCTGGGCTCATCTCCTCACGCCGCGGTCAGTTGGGCGGTTTTCACATTTCGCAGCGCGGCGCCGCGGCATCCATGCGCGAAGTGATCGAGGCCATCGACGGCGCCATCTGTCTTAACGTCTGCCTCATCCCCGGCCGGTCCTGCTCCCGCAAGGCGCGTTGCCCCGCACACCCGGTCTGGATTGAGGCGCAGCAAGCCATGATGGAGGTTCTCTCAGGCGCAACCATCGCTTCGCTGGCCGCTCCGGCCGCTCCTGCCGGCTGCCGCGCCGCCCAGGCTCCGGCAAAACCTGCACCGCAATAATTACCCGGCAAGCGCGCCCCATTTGCCTTGCTCCCGCCCGCAGTGTTTCAATTGAGCTATTGAAACAGGGGTGCTCCGCGGCATTGCGGGGCTGAGAAATACCCTCGAACCCGATCCGGATAATACCGGCGTGGGAAGCTTTCGAAGCCGAGCAGCAGTTCTTCCATCTATCGCAGCTCAAGCTCCTTTGTTTCAGGCAAAACGAAGCAGAGGAAGCCCATGTCATCCGCCGCTCTCAACGCCCGCGACCTCAGGTCACCCTCCCCAACCGTCCCCACCTCGCTGCTCGGTGCCTTTCTGCTCTCCCTCTGCCTTGCCGCGCCCCTAACCGCCCCGTTGACCGCGCAAACTGCCCCGCCAAACCCCGCTCCGGCGCCGCCGGCCACACAGAATACCTCACCGGTACAGAATCCCACCCCGGCGCAGCAGAAACCGGCGCCCGTCACCACCACCGTCGTGGTGCACGGTGTGATAGAAGACAACTATCTTCCCCAATCCATCACCGTGGGCACACTCGATGGAGCGCCGCTCCGGGAGACGCCGCTATCGGCCACCGTCATCACCCGCGACCTGCTCAGCGACCAGGTTTCGCGCCTCCTCTCCGACGTGGTCAGAAACGACGCCTCGGTCGGCGACGATTATGTGCCTGTGGGCTACTACGGCGATTACCAGATTCGCGGTTTTCCGCTCGATCTCGCCACCGGGCTTGAAGTTAACGGCATGACCATCGCCGGCGAGCAGGACGTGCCGCTCGAAAACAAGGAGCAGGTCGAGTTCCTCAAGGGCATTGCCGCAGTCGAAAGCGGTGTCGCCTCCGCGGGCGGCCTCATCGATTTCGTCACCAAGCGCCCCGCCAACATCAAGACCGTCGATCTGGCCACTGATCATCGCGGCTCGGCCTTCGGCGCAGTCGATCTCGGTCACCTCTTTGGCAGCCGCAAGCAGGTGGGCGCGCGAATCAATCTTGCCGGCGAGCGCATCGTTCCATACATGAACGACACCAATGGCTGGCGCGCCATAGGCGCGGGCGCGGCCGACTGGAAGATCGACCCGGCCACCACGCTCAAAGGCGACTTCGAGTACCAGCACAAGACCGAGCGCGATGGCAGCGGCTACCAGTTGCTCGGCGGCACAACCTTGCCCGACATCAACCGCATCGACCGCTCCACCATGCTCGGCGATCAACCCTGGGGTCCGCCCGACACTTACGACACCTTCAACACCGGCGCGCGCCTCGAGCACACCTTCTCGCCGTCATGGGTAGCCTTTGCCGCCGCCAGCTTCAGCCACTCGCTCATCCAGGACAACGTGATCTACGCCTACGGCTGCTATTACGAGACCGAGTGCGCACAAGTCGCAGGCCCGGGCCAGTCACTGGCATATTTCTTTGCACCCGACGGTACCTACGACATCTACGATTATCGCGATCCCGGCGAGCTCCGCATCGACGCCGAGGTCGAAGCCATGCTCACCGGTCACATCCACACCGGCGCGGTCACGCAAGACATCACCGCGGGCGGTGAACTCTTTCTCCGTAGCGTGCAGCAACCTGGATTCTTTACCGTAGACAATCCGGTTTCAGTCGATAACGTGGACGGAGCGGTTTACCAATATGTCGGTTCGGAGAACGTCTACCAACCGATGTTGCCCTACGGACCTGCCGTGAATAGCTCCGGCTCGCTGTTGCAGGCGGGACCTCGCCGCCTTTGGGAAGACAGCCATCAATCTTCCGCCGTGATTCAGGACCGCGTGCATCTTCCCGGCCGCGTTCAGCTGATCGCAGCGACACGTTACGACTCTCTGCATGACCACAACTACTCGCCGTACGCTTCGTGCACCAATTCAATCGACCTCAATCCCGCTACAGCACCCCCTCTCCAACTCAACCCATGCGCGCCGAAGCTTAAGGACAAACCCGTCTGGCTGCCGCAATTCGCCGTCACCTGGAGCCCGGTCCAAAACCTCACCCTCTACTCGAATTACGGCGTACTGTTGTCTCTCGGTCCGCAAAGCCCCTTCTGGACCGACAACGGCAGCCAGTTTCTCGCGCCCTTCTTCACGCGTCAGGCCGAAGTGGGCGCAAAGTACGAGCCCGGTCAGCGCATTCTGCTCACCACCGCGTTCTTCCACATGCGCGCGCCTTTCTTCTATCCCAAAGTCATCCAAACGTCCGATAATTTTTGTCCTGCAAATGTTTTCGTCGCTCCCGGCGATCTCTGCTTCGAGCAGGAGGGCCGCGAAACCCACAACGGCGTCGAATTCAACGCCCAAGGCAAAGCCGCCAGTTGGCTGCGGCTCAACGGCTCTGTCGCCGCCATGAATGCGACATCGACCAACACCGGTACGCCCACCTACGACAACAAGCAAGTCATCAACGTGCCGCACGTGCAGGCGAATCTCTTCGCCGACGTCAGCGTGCCGCGCATCCGCGGCCTGCATTTGATGCCCGGCTGCAACTTCGCGTCGCGCAAGGAGGCCCTGCGCGACGACACCGTAAGCGTGCCCAGCTACAATCTCTTCAATCTGGGCGCGCGCTACACGCCCGGTGGCGAACAGGGCCGCGTCACCTTCCGCATCTACGCCGATAACATCGCCAACAAGCGCTACTGGTCCGACACCGGCGCAAGCATCGGCGACACCTTTATCTGGGAGGGCGCTCCCGCAACGGTGCGCCTCTCCGCCCACTACACGTTTTGAGAGCCCGAAGAAGTAGCGCCGGTCTCCAGACCGGGGGCCCCCAACAAGCGGCTTTTTGTTCGTTGGGGTGGGAGACCGGCTGTAGTGCGGGCGTCCTCGCCCGCACACATCCAAGGATCATTACGAAATCACGCGGTCAGAGCACGAGAAGCTAACAGCTAAAAGCTAACGGCTATGAGCTAAGATCCAGGAGCTAGAATCTGACGATGAGTGCAACCGCAAAAGCCCACGGCATGGACGGTATGCTGGTCCCTCCCGACTGGCCTCCGCTCACCCTGGACGAAGTGCGTGTGCTGCTCAGCCAATTTCCCGCGCTGGGGCGACCAGAGCGCATTCTCACCGTGAGCCCGCGCCCGTTTTCCGCGGCCGGCGTTGTCGCTACAAAAGAAACCAACGTCTTCATCAAGCGCCATCACCATTCCGTGCGCGATCGCGAGGGCTTGCTCGAGGAGCATCGTTTTCTCGCGCATCTGCTGGTGCATGGAGCGCCCGTCCCGCGCGTCTTTGCTTCCGCTGCGGGAGAAACCGCAATCGCGCTGGGTGACACCCTCTACGAGGTGCACGAAATTCCCGTGGGCGTCGATCTCTACGAAGATGGAATCTCGTGGACGCCGTTTCGCACTTCGGCCCATGCGCATTCCGCCGGGCAGGCGCTCGCGCGTCTCCATCTGGCCGCGCGCGATTTCGCAGCTCCGCCCCGCAAACCCCGCCCGCTGGTCGCGAGTTTTACCATCTTTGCCGCGCGCGATCCAATCGCGGCTATGGCGCGTTATCTTGGCCTCCGCCTGTCGCTCGCTCGCCATACGGCCGTTCGCGTCTGCGCCGCGCAGGCCCTCGACCTCCTCACGCCCTTTCACGCCGAGCTTGCGCCGCTGCTTCCCGCGCTCGGGTTCCTCTGGACCCACAACGACCTGCACGCCTCCAATCTTTTCTGGACCGATCGATCTCCGGATGCGCGCGCCACGGCCATCATCGACTTCGGCCTCGCCGACCGCACCAACGCCGTGCACGACCTGGCCCACGCCATCGAGCGCAACATCGTCGAATGGCTCGTCCTCGTCAACGATCCCGCACATCCTGACGATGTGCCAATACACCTCGACCATCTCCAAGCGCTTCTCGACGGCTACGAATCCATCCGCCCGCTCACACCGGAAGAGGCCGCCGCGCTCGCGCCCATGACCGCTCTCTGCCACGCCGAATTTGCGCTCTCTGAAACCGACTACTTCCTCGGTGTGCTGCACTCTGAAGAAAAAGCCGTCGCGGCCTACGATGGCTGGCTCGTCGGTCACGCGCAATGGTTCCTGAGCGACGCCGGCCGCGAGCTTCTCGA
>Ga0182014_10004210_pt1 | contig 16652 bp, 10 predicted proteins | sample 612S2DmetaG_FD_120489 | JGI IMG/M metagenome (GOLD analysis project Ga0182014, IMG submission 120489) | Permafrost microbial communities from Stordalen Mire, Sweden - 612S2D metaG | ecosystem: Environmental > Terrestrial > Soil > Wetlands > Permafrost | place: Sweden: Stordalen | collected... | reverse complement strand
CTACATCAGCGGCCATAAGGCGCGAGGCGCGTGGGTGTGGACGTTTCGCGAAGGGATGTACTGGCGCAACGGGGGTGATAGCGACCGTGTATGTGACCGTTCCCCCGAACCGATCCCCCGGACCGCAGTCCGGGAGCGTTTGGAAGAATGACGGAACATCGTAGCGTGATGGAACATTCGACCCCTGCAACCAAAAAACGCCCCCGGACTGCGGTCCGGGGGATGGAACAATTGAGGATCCCGCCATGTGCAACACTCGACCACTCTCGGTTCTGTCGTCCCTGACAATACTGAGCGTGCTGGGATTTTGGGCTTCATCCGCCGGCGCTCAAGGCCGCTTCGAGGTCGAGGCCTTTGTGGGCGAGCCCTTCGGCGTGGGGCGGATCACCTTCGAGTTGCCCCCAAACATGCTCCCCCAACCGCTGGGGATCGAAGGGATCGGGCTAGGCGAGCGACACGGCCGGGTGTTGTATCCCACCTGTGACAATCCCGCCTTGGGCAAGATCATGAGAGGAATCCTCGACAGCGATACCCCGTTGACTTCCGGCGGACCGGTGCGGCAACAGGTGGGCGGGCTGCTGAGGGGAATTCTCGATCGGCCGCCGCGGACCACCCTCTGCTTCCTGTTCCGCGGCGCCGAGCCGCTGGAGCTGTCGCTCCAGTCGCTGCCGCCGGTCCAGTTGAGCGTCGTTCCGCGCACCAATCCCGCCGCTTACCAGCGATTGTTGCAACTGTGGTGGAAGCAATATGCCCGGCCGGCCGGCCTGTTCGAGCCGAAACCCGACTATCCGCCGATCGTCGACACGTACTTGATGACCATGCTCGCCCGGCGGCTGAATCTGCGCATCCCGGAGCGAAAGCAGACCCCGTTGGCCTACGCCGAACTGCGCCACGAGTTGGGCCTGAACTTCGGCACCGAGTCGCTCCGCTTGGCGATGCTGCAGGACCGCATCCTCGGGCTGAACAATCTAAATCAGCCGGCCGATCAGCCGTTGCCCGAGCCGCTCAGTCCGCCGGCGCTGGAGGTGCCGGAGCCGGCGGCCGACGTGCCGATCGAGCCGATTGCCAAGCGCGTGCCGGCGGCGTGCTTTTACGTGCATTTCGGCAGTTTTGCCAACTTCCTCTGGATGCAAGACACGCTGGCCAAATGGGGTGGCGACTGCCAGAATCTGGTCGCCTTGCGCGGTCTGGACCTCGGCATGAGCGGCCGAATGGAAAAGCAGCTCGTGCTGAAGCAGACGGTGCTCTCGCGGATACTCGGCGACACGGCGATCGCCGACGTGGCCGTCATTGGCACCGACATGTTCTTCCGCGAAGGGGCCGCCTACGGCATCCTCTTCCATGGCCGCAACAATTTCACCCTCGGGGCGAGCTTGTCGCAACAGCGGCAAGAGCGGATCAACGCCGGCGGCGTCACGGAAGTGAAAATCAAGATCGGCGAGCGGTCGGTTTCTTACCTGGCATCGCCCGACGGCACGGTTCGCTCTTATTACGTGGTCGACGGCGATTTTCATTTCGTGGCCACCTCGAAGAGTCTGGTGGCGCAGTTTCTGGCCACGGCCTCGGGCGGCGAGGCGCTGGGCACGTCGCGGGAGTTCCGCCATGCCCGTAGCGTGATGCCCACCAGCCGCAACGACACCATTTGGCTGTATCTGTCCGACGCCTTCTTTCGCAATCTGACCGGTCCGCACTATCGCATCGAGATGGCACGGCGGTTGCAGGCGGCCGCCGACATCGAATTGGTGCAACTGGCCAAGCTGGCCACGGCCGGCGAAGCCCAGCCGGGCGGCACGATCGAGCAGCTCAAGGCCGCCGCGCTATTGCCGGCGGAGTTCGGGCCGCTGCCCGACGGCAGCCGCGTGGTGCTGGCCGGCGGCGAGGTCTACGACAGCCTCCGCGGCCGGCGGGGAGCGTTCTTGCCGGTGAGCGACATGCCGGTGGGCAAGATCACCCACGCCGAGAGCGCCGACTACGCCAAGTTCGCCGAATTCTATCGAGACCAATGGGGCCGGTTGGATCCGATGATCGCCGGCGTAAAACGCACGGCGCTGAAGAACAACCGCGAGCAGGTCGTGGTCGACGTGCTGACGAGCCCCTTGGCTTCGCAGCACTTCAAGGTGCTCAGTCAATGGCTTGGTCCGGCCGACGCCGAGCAATTGACGCCTATCGCCGGCGACATGGCTGCCGTGGATTTGGTGCTGACCAACCAGCGGATCTTTGCGGGCTTGCGCGACGTAGGCCGGCCGCCAACCGCCGGCATGGCTAATTTACTGCCGACGGGGCGGCTCCGCGATTTTCTGGTGGGCTATATCGGCACGACCGGCGAGTTGGGGCTTCTCAGTGTCCTAAACATCGGCATTCCTCCGGAGTCCGACGCCGCCGGCTATGCCCGCTCACCGCTGGGCGGTTGGCGGCGGCAGTTCGATCACTTTACCGTCTTCTCCTTCCAGCACGACGTGCTCGACGAAGTGACGCCGCAACTCCGTTTCCAACAGGCCGCGCGACCGGCGCAAGTTCGGTTGCACGTCGATGACGTTTCTCACGCCCGCATCACGCCCCAACTGAACGATCTGCTTTATGCGCGGACGCGGGAGACTTCGCTCAGCAACCTCCGCTTTTTGCAGGCCCTGGACCAGCAACTGCACGTGCCGCCGGCGGCGTGCAAAGAGGCGGCGGAGTTTCTGCTGGACGCAAAATTGATCTGCCCGCTGGGCGGGGAATACGTCTTGCAGCAGTCAGCGGGCGGGCCGCCGCGTTGGACCTCGACGGCACTGGGGCAGACCACCCCGGGCGGATTGCTCGCCCAGCGTGCCCCCCAAGGCTACCAGTCGCCGCCGTTGAGTTGGTTCCGCGGCCTCGATCTGGACGCCACGATGAACGAAAAGACCATTTCGGCCCATGCTGAAGTCATCATGCTGACGCCGCCGAAGCGGCAAAGGACTAACGGACGGTGACATGCCCCCCAGTGGCAGGTTGACGCCCGGGGCGAGAGCGGGTATCAAGAAAAATGGCGCGTGTGCCTTCCCCGACTACCCACCTCGCTTATGAAAAACTTGTTCGCCGGTACCCTGATTCCGGGTGTCCTGGCTCTGATCGGTGTTGTGGCGATCGTGCTCTGGTCCAACGTCGGCCCAGTGGGCCCGCTGGAGGCCCGCGTGCCGGGCTTGGATCGTCCCAAGGTTGCGGACACCCAGGCCGAGCTGAAGCCGCTGGTCGGCAAACTGACGAAGTTCGCCGCGGCGGCGCCCGCGGCGCCGGTGTTGCCCGGCGCGTGGCCCGGGTTCCGGGGCAACCGTTTTGACGGCATTGCCGAGCCCGGCGTCCCCCTGGCCCGACAGTGGCCCGCCGCCGGTCCCGCGGTGCTCTGGTCGATCGGCTTGGGCGAAGGCCATGCAGGGGCTGCCGTGTGGAACGGCCGGGTGTTTGTGCTGGACTACGATCGCAACGCCTCGGCCGACGCCTTGCGCTGCTTCACATTGGCCACGGGCACGGAGCTGTGGCGATTCGCCTATCCGGTGGCGATCAAACGCAATCACGGCATGTCGCGGACCGTGCCCGCCGTGACCGACAAATATATCGTTGCCCTGGGACCGAAGTGCCACGTCTCGTGTCTGAACCCGACCACCGGCGAACTGTATTGGCTAATCGACCTGGTGCGGCAGTTCGGTGCGACCGTGCCGCCCTGGTACGCCGGGCAATGCCCTTTGATCGACGGCGAGCGGGCGATTCTGGCCCCCGGCGGCAGCGCCCTGTTGGTGGCCCTCGATTGCCGGACGGGCAAAGTGGTGTGGAAAAGCCCCAACCCGCGGGCCTGGACGATGACCCATGCGTCGATCATGCCCATGGAGTTCGCCGGCAAGCGAATGTTTGTCTACTGCGGCAAGGGGGGCGTGGCGGGCGTTTCCGCCGACGATGGCTCGATCCTCTGGGACACGACCGACTGGAAAATCAGCATTGCCACCGTCCCTTCGCCGGTGATCCTGCCCGGCGGGCGAATCTTCCTCTCCGGCGGCTACAACTCCGGCGCCATGATGCTGCAACTGGAGCGGAGCAAAGACAAGATCGTGGCCAAGACGCTCTACAAGCTGGGGGCCGGCGTCTTCGGCTCCACGCAACATACGCCCATTTTCTACCAGGGCCACCTGTACGGCGTGCGGGAAAAGGACAAGCAGTTCGTCTGCCTCGATCCGGACGGCCGCGTGCTGTGGAGCAGCGGCTCACAGCACCGTTTCGGTCTCGGGCCCTACCTGATCGCCGACGGGCTGATCTACGTGCTGAACGACGAGGGACGGTTGACCCTTGCCGAGGCCACAGCGAAGGGCTACCGGCAACTGGCGCAGGCGCAGGTGCTAGCGGGCCCCGACTCGTGGGGAGCAATGGCGTTGGTGGCCGGCCGTTTGTTGGCCCGCGACTCGACGCGGATGGTGTGCTTGGAAGTGATGAAGAAACCGTAGTTTAGCCGCCGCGTCCACGCGGCGATGTCCCCGGCGAGGACGCCGGGGCTAAACGGGTGAGCCACATGGATCCACGCAAGAAATTACTGGTGAACGTAGCGATCGCCGCGATTGTCGCCTTGGCGATCGGCCTGGGGACTGTTGCCTGGCTGCGCATCGATCCGTCGGGCCTGCACGGCAGCGGGCTGCCGGACGCCTACAGCTATGATCTGGAGCAGTACCAGAAGACCAATCCCGCACTGGTGCACTACACGCAAAAGACGCAAATCCCCGTCGGAATGCGCGACGCTCGGGCGGTGGCCACCGGGCCCGACGACCGCATCTACGTGGCCGGCGACAAGGCCATTCGCGCGTTTGCCCCCGACGGCAAGCGTCTGCAAGATATCGCCCTGGAGCAAGAGGCTGGCTGCCTGGCGGTGGTTGGCGCCGCCGGCGCGACGCCCGGTCGCATTTATGTGGGCATGCGGGATCACGTCGAGGTTTTTGGCGGCGACGGAAGCCGAGGGGCGGTCTGGAGCCGTCCCGGCAAGCGCGCCGTGCTCACCTCCATCGCCGTGGCCGGTGAAGACGTGTTCGTCGCCGACGCCGGCTCGCTGCTGGTTTGGCACTACGATCCCGCCGGCAAACTGCTGGGGCAGATCGGCAAGCGAGACCCGTCGCGGGAAATTTCCGGCTTCATCGTGCCCAGTCCCTACTTCGACGTGGCGATCGCCCCCGACGGATTATTGCGGGTGGTGAACCCCGGGGCGCATCGCATCGAGGCCTTCACCTTCGACGGACACTTGGAGCTTTCCTGGGGCAAACGGGGAATGGGCATCGAGGCCTTTTGCGGCTGCTGCAACCCCTCGAACATCGCCATCCTGGCCGACGGCCGAGTCGTGACGGCCGAGAAAGGGATTCCGCGGGTGAAGGTCTACAGCGAGTCGGGCGAGTTCGAGTGCGTCGTCGTGGGGCCGGAGACGTTGGCCCCCAACCGTGCGGCGACGGTGGAAACGCGGGATGAGTTGCGTTTGCATCCCGTGGATCTCGCCGTGGATAGTCACTCACGGATCCTGGTGCTTGACCCCACGGCCGCCGCGGTGCGCATCTTCGAACACAAATAGAAAACGCTTCAAACTACTAACTTGCGAACACGTCACTGTTTAGCTGAATGCGATTCAGTGTAAGAAGGAAAAAAGGGAAAGAGGAAAAAGGGGAAAGGAACTTTCGAGAGAGAAGTAAGCACCGTTCGCTTTGTCCGTCATTTCCCTTTTTCCCCTTTCCCTTTTTTCCTTCTTACACTGAAGCAATTACTGGAACACAAGTCGAAAAACGCCCGGAACCGCGAACGTAACAACGTAAACGCGAGAAAAACGCCCCGGGACTGCGGTCCCGGGGATTGCGGAGTGCAATGATGAGCGACAACCAGGAAAAACTCGGCCGTCGAACGTTTATCGTCGACGCCCTGCGGGTGGCCGGCGCCCTGGGCATCGGCGGCGCCGTAACCGCGCTGGCGGCGCGCAAAGGACACGGCGGCCAGATGGTCTGGCAGCTCGATCCCGCCAAGTGCGTCGCCTGCGGCAACTGCGCCACCTACTGCGTGTTGGACGAATCGGCCGTCAAGTGCGTCCACAGCTTCTCCATGTGCGGATACTGCGATTTGTGCACGGGCTACTTCCGGCCGTCGCCGATCGCGCTCAATTCGGCCGCCGAAAATCAGCTTTGTCCCACCGGGGCCATCAAACGCACGTTCGTCGAAGACCCCTACTTCGAGTACACCTTCGACGAGCGGCTGTGCATCGGCTGCGGCAAGTGCGTCAAGGGCTGCAACGCCTTCGGCAACGGATCGCTCTACTTGCAAGTGCAGCACGATCGCTGCCAGCACTGCAACGAGTGCGCGATCGCCGTGGCTTGCCCGTCGCAGGCGTATAGCCGCGTGCCGGCCGCCGACCCTTACTTGTTGAAAGTGCGGGGGCAGCCAGGATGATGCCTCGGATGCGGACCGTCGCCCGCTTTGCATTGATCGTGTTTCTGCTCCTGGCGTCGGCAGCCATGGGGGCCGAGCGGTTTCCCCCGCCCGACTTCACCGACCACAAGGTTCCGGCCACGGTCGTGCCGGCGCCGCGGGCCGAGTGGTTTCAGGACGTCGACCTGGCGGTGCTCGTGTTGGCGCTGGGGTTGGCGTCATATTTGGCCGTTGCCCGGCGCTCGCGTCGCGGCCTGTTCCTGCTAGCCATCGCGTCGATGCTTTGGCTGGGGTTTTGGCGCGGCGGCTGCATTTGTCCGGTGGGCTCGATTCAGAACGTCACGCTGGCGCTGTTCGATCCCGCCTATGCGCTGCCCTGGACCGCCGCGGCGATCTTCGCGTTGCCGATCCTGTTCACGTTGTTTTTCGGCCGCACGTTCTGCGCCGCCGTCTGTCCGTTGGGGGCGATCCAAGAGTTGGTGGTCCTGCACCCCGTCAAGGTGCCCGTCTGGCTCGACCACGCGTTGGGCCTGCTGGCCTACGTTTACCTGGGGGCGGGCGTGATGTTCGCCGCCACCGGCACGGCCTTCGTGATCTGCCGCTACGACCCGTTCGTCGGTTTCTTTCGCCTGGGCGCCAGCGCGAACATGCTGGTCCTGGGGGCGTGTTTTCTCGTGGTGGGAATCTTCGTCGGCCGACCCTATTGCCGATACCTTTGCCCTTACGGGGCGATTCTGGGCCTGGTTTCGCGCTGCTCGAAGTGGGCGGTGAAGATCCCGCCTGAGCGGTGCATACAGTGCCGGCTCTGCGAGGATGCCTGTCCCTATGGGGCCATCCGCGAGCCGACCGCGGCGCTGCTGCCGGTCGAGCGGTCGCACGGCCGCCGGCGTTTGGCGGCACTGCTGGTGTTGTGTCCCGTGCTGATCGGCGCGGGCTTCTGGCTGGGTCGGCAACTGGAAGTGCCGCTGGCGAAGCTGCACCCGACCGTGCGGCTGGCCGACCGCATTCACCTGGAACAGACCGGCCGCATCGAAGGCACCGTCGACGCCAGCGACGCGTTTCGCAACACGGGCCACTCCACCGACGAACTGTATCAGGAGGCGGTTTCCATCAGCAGCCGCTTCCGCTGGGCCGGCGGCTGGTTCGGGGCTTGGGTGGGACTGGTCGTGGGGGCAAAACTGATTCATCTTTCCGTCCGCCGACGCCGCAGCGACTATCAACCCGATCGGGCGGCGTGCGTCTCTTGCGGCCGCTGCTTCTGGTATTGTCCGGGCGAGCAGGCCCGGCAAGGATGGATTCAAGAAATCGAGCCGATGGCGAAGGGATCATGAACGAAAAGCCGAACGACACCACCTATCAGCTTGCCACGCGCATCGCGCTGGTGGCCGGAGTCATTGCCCTCCTGGTGTGCGCGATTCTGTGGTACGACTATACGCGGCGGCTGGTCAAAGACCCACTGGATTCGGCGATGTTCAAGACCCTCGTCGCCGCGCTCGACCAGCAACCGACCAACGACGCCCTGAAGGACCAAATCCGCACGCTCGACTTGCAGCTCCGCCGCGAGTATTTTCGCCAGCGGATGCTGGTCCGCGTGGGCGCCGCGCTGCTGCTGGTCGCGGTGGTGGTGTTCTTGGGCGCGGTGAAGACGGCTGTCACGCTGCACCGGCGGTTGCCGTCGCCCGATGGGCCGCCGGGGACGGAGGACCGTGAGGTGGCGTGGACGCGGACCGCCCGCTGGGCGGTCGTCGCGGTGTGTACGGTGATGGTCGTCACGGCGATCGGATTGGCCATTGGCGTACAGTCGGAATTGCAGGAAGACCGCGCGGAGTTGGCGGCGGTTGCCAAGCCCGCTGGTGCGGAACCGGCGGCCGGTCCCGCAGCGGCCATTCCGGCGGCTGTTGCCGCCGTGCCCCAGGCGCAGCCCAGCGACGCGGACGTCGCCAAGATGTGGCCGCGGTTCCGCGGGCCGGACGGACTGGGTATCTCGGCCTACACCAGCGTGCCGCAAACGTGGGACGGCAAGTCGGGCAAGGGCGTCGTGTGGAAAACGCCCGTGCCGCTGCCGGGCAATAATTCACCCGTGGTGTGGGGTAAGTACGTGTTCCTCTCCGGCGCCGATCAGCGCCGCCGCGAAGTCTATTGCTTCGACGCCAAACGGGGAAAGCTGCTCTGGCAGCAGGTCGTCCCCGGCACTCCGCAAAGCACCGCCCAGGTGCCGAAGGTGAACGAGGACACGGGCTACGCGGCCTCGACCACGGCCACCGACGGACTCCGCGTGTTCGCCATCTTCGCCAACGGCGACCTGGCCGCCTGGGATTTCGCCGGCAAGCTGGCCTGGTCGAAGAGCTTGGGACTGCCGGAGAACAGCTACGGACACGCCTCCTCGTTGGCCACGTATAAGAATCTGCTGCTCGTGCAGCTCGATCAAGGGTCGTCGCGGGCGCCGAAGTCGAAATTGCTGGCCTTCGACTCGGCCACGGGCAAGATCGTTTGGCAGGTCGCGCGGCCGGTGCCCAATTCCTGGGCCTCGCCGATCGTGATCCGCGTGGCCGACCACGACCAGGTGATTACGGCTGCCGATCCCTGGGTCATCTCCTACAATCCGACCGATGGGAAGGAGATTTGGCGGGCGAAATGTCTGAAGACGGACATTGGCCCTTCGCCGGTGTTTGCCGACGGCAAAGTATTCGTGGCCAACGACAATTGTAATCTGGCGGCCATCCGCGCCGACGGCCACGGCGACGTGACGGCCAGTGGCGTGCTGTGGAAGGGCGAGGACGGGCTGCCCGACACGTGCAGTCCGCTGGCCACGAAGGAGTTCGTGCTGCTGCTGACCTCGTTCGGCACGCTTTCCTGTTACGACGCCGTCAAGGGCGACATGCTGTGGTCCGAGGACTTGAGCACCGATTTTTCGGCCTCGCCGAGCCTAGTGGGCAGCCACTTGTACTTGATCGGCCGCAAGGGCAAAGCCTGGATCGTGGAGCCGACGCGCAAGAAATGCAATCGGCTGGGCGAGGCCGATCTGGGCGAAGAGTGCGTCACGACTCCCGCCTTCCAGGAGGGACGGATTTTTCTCCGCGGCAAAACCCATTTGTTCTGCCTTGGCAAATAGCCGACACGCCTTCGCCTTTGGGGCGAGGGAAACAATACCATGTCCGAACTCGATCTCACTTTCGTCGATCAAACCATCGAGCGGCTCGGCCCGAGCCGCGACGGCGTGATCCCGATCCTCCAGGCGATCCAAACCCATTATCGTTACGTGCCGCGCGAGGCGATCGAGCGGGTGTGCCAGTTGACCGAAATCACACCGGCGGCGATCGTGGGCGTGGCCACGTTCTATACCCAATTCCGGCACAGCCCCGTCGGACGCCACGTCATTCATGTCTGCCACGGCACGGCCTGCCACGTCAAAGGCGCCGAGCTGATCCAAGACGCCTTCCAGCGCCGGCTGGAAATCGCCGACGGCGACGACACCGACGCCGACGGGCTATTTACGATCGAAAAGGTGGCCTGCCTGGGCTGTTGCACGCTGGCGCCGGTGGTGCAGATCGACGGCATCACGTACGGGCGGCTCGCGCCGACGCTGGTCGGCGACGTGTTGACCGATTTCCTCCGGCAACAGAAGGAAGGCGCCACCGCGCGTAGTGCCCTGGCCATTGCCCCCTGCGGCGAACTGGGCGAGATTCGCGTCGGGCTCGGGTCGTGTTGCGTCGCCCAGGGGAGCGGCAAGGTCTATCGCGCCATCGAGGACGCGCTGGCCCAAACGGGCGCGCCGGCCGTGGTCAAGCGAGTCGGTTGCGTGGGGATGTGCCATCAAACGCCGCTGGTCGAGCTGATTCCGCCCGGCGGCGGGCCGTCGCGGCTGTTCTCGAAAGTCGGCCAGGACGAAGCGGCCGACATCGTGCTGAAACAATTCAAGCCGCGCGGCGTGTTGCGCCGGGCCGGCTATACGGCGTCGCGCTGGCTCGATCGGCTCTTGACCGACGAGATCGGCAATCCGATCGCCCGACATGCCATCGACGTCCGCGACGGTCCGGTGTGCGCTTTCCTCGGTCCGCAACGGCACCTGGCCACGGAATACTGCGGCCAACTCGATCCCACGGACTTGGACGAGTATTTTCGGCATGACGGTTTCGTGGCCCTCCGCCGCTGCCTGGAAAACCTCTCGCCCGAGCAAATTGTCGCGACGATCCAACAGAGCGGGCTGCGCGGCCGCGGCGGGGCGGGATTTCCCACCGGTCTGAAGTGGGCCAAGGTCCGGGCCGCCGAGGGCGAGAAGAAGTACGTCATCTGCAACGGCGACGAGGGCGATCCCGGCGCGTTCATGGATCGCATGTTGCTCGAATCGTTCCCCTACCGCATTATCGAAGGGATGTGCATCGCGGCCCGGGCGGTCGGCGCGCACGAAGGGTTCTTCTATATTCGGGCCGAGTATCCGCTGGCCGTCACACGCATCAACGAGGCGTTGGAGATTTGCCGGCAGCGAGGATTGCTCGGCCCGCACGTGCTGGGGAGCGATTTTGCCCTGGAATTGTCGGTCAAAGAGGGGGCGGGGGCCTTTGTCTGCGGCGAAGAGACCGCCCTGTTGGCCTCGATCGAGGGCCGCCGCGGCATGCCGCGGCTCCGCCCGCCCTATCCGGCCGAAGCGGGACTGTGGGGCCTGCCCACCTCGGTCAACAACGTGGAAACCTACGCCCTGGCGCCGTGGATCTTTCGCCACGGCGCGGAAGCCTTTGCGCAGCTCGGCACGCCCAAGAGCCCCGGCACGAAAGTCTTCGCCCTGGCCGGCAAGATTCGCCGCGGCGGGCTGATCGAGGTGCCGATGGGCGTCACCATGCGGCAGATCGTCGAGGAGATCGGCGGCGGCGTGGCCTCGCAGTCCTGTCCCGGCATGGCGGACCGCCCGGCCCAGGAGCGCCGCTTCAAGGCGGTCCAGATCGGCGGTCCCTCGGGCGGCTGCATTCCCGCCGAACTGGCCGACACGCCGGTCGACTACGAGGCCCTGGCCCAACTCGGCGCGATCATGGGTTCCGGCGGGCTGGTCGTGCTCGACGACGGCGACTGCATGGTCGACATGGCCCGCTATTTCCTCCGTTTCACCCAGGACCAGTCCTGCGGCAAGTGCACGCTCTGCCGCATCGGCACGCGGCGAATGCTCGATATCCTCGATCGCATCTGCACCGGCAAGGGGAAACGGGGCGACTTGGAAGACATGGAACGGTTGGCCATGACCATTAAGGCCGGGAGCATCTGCGGGCTGGGCCGCACGGCGCCCAACCCCGTGCTGTCGACGCTCCGCCATTTCCGCCACGAATACGAAGAACATCTGGCCGGCCGCTGCCCGGCGGGAAAGTGCAAGGCACTGGTGAGCTACCGCGTTACGGACGATTGCATCGGCTGTACGCTGTGCGCGCAGCAGTGCCCGGCCGACGCCATCGCCTTGACCCCCTACATCAAACACCGCATCGACCAGCAGAAATGCACGCGTTGCGACACCTGCCGGCAGGTTTGTCCGCAGGGCGCCATCGTCGTGGAGTAGCGCCAATGACCCGATTGACCATCGACCAACGCGAAGTGGAAGTGCCCGAGGGGGCTACGCTGCTCGATGCCGCGCGGAAGTTGGGCATCGATATCCCCGCCTTGTGCTTCCGCGAGAGTTGCCGGCCGTCGACCTCCTGCCTGGTGTGCGTGGTCGGGCTGGGCGGTCCCGAGCGGCTGGTGCCTTCGTGCGCCACCGCGGCGGCCGAGGGGATGCAAATCGAGAGCGAGACGCCGGCGGTGCATCAGGCCCGGCGGACCGCCCTGGAATTGCTCCTAAGCGACCACTTGGGCGATTGCGTGGCCCCCTGCCAATTCGGTTGCCCGGCGCAAATGGACATCCCCACCATGCTGCGGCAGATTGCCGCCGGCGAACTTCGCCAGGCCATCGCCACGGTGAAACGCGACATCGCCCTGCCGGCCGTGCTGGGACGAATTTGCTCGGCCCCGTGCGAAAAGGTCTGCCGCCGCCGCGACCTCGATGCTGCCGTGTCGATCTGCCTCTTGAAGCGAATGGTTGCCGACGTGGATCTTGCTTCGGACGATCCCTACCTGCCGGCGTGTCGGCCGTCGACGGGCAAGCGCGTAGCGATCCTTGGAGCGGGACCGACGGGGCTCTCGGCCGCCTACTACCTGCGACAGTTGGGCCACGCCTGCACGCTGCTGGACGAAAACCCGCTGCCGGGCGGCCGGCTACGCATCGAGACGACGGAACGCGAGTTGCCCCGCACCGTGCTGGAAGCGGAAATCGCCACCATCACACGATTAGGAATCGACCTGGAGATGGGCAAACGCGTGGGCGCGGATGCGGGGCTGGCCGATTTGCGGGCCCGATTCGACGCCGTGCTGCTGGCGTGCGGCGCCACGGCGCGCCAACAGGCGGAAGCCTGGGGACTGCCGGTGACGCAACGCGGCGTGGAAGTCAAACCACGGACGCATCAGACTTCCGAGCCGGCGGTGTTTGCCGCGGGCTGCGCCGTGCGCGGTAAAGCCCTGGCCATCCGCAGCGTTGCCGATGGAAAAGAAGCAGCCGCGGCCATCGACCAGTTCTTGTCCGGCCTCCCGGTCACCGGCTGCGTGGAGCCGTTCAGCGTCAAGATTGGCCGCATGCACGGCGAAGAATTGGCGCATTTTGCGGCCGAGGCATCTGGCACGCCGCGGCGCGAGCCCGACGGCGGACGGGACGTCGGACTGACGCCCGCGGAAGGCGCCGTTCAGGCCGCCCGCTGCCTGCACTGCGATTGCCGAGGGCTCGGGTCGTGCAAACTGCGAAAATACGCGGCGCTCTATCAGGCCCATCCGCGGCGTTTTCAGGGCCAGCGGCGCGTATTCACACACGATGCGCGACATGCCGAAATCATTTACGAGCCGGGCAAGTGCATCGACTGCGGGCTGTGTATTCAGATTGCCGCGGCCGCGGGCGAGCGGCTGGGGCTTGGCTTTGTGGGCCGGGGTTTCGACGTCCGTGTGGCCGTGCCCTTGGATCGGTCGCTGGCCGAAGCGCTCACCAAGGCGGCGGCCGAGTGCGTAGCCGCCTGCCCCACGGCGGCGCTGGCGTGGAAGCACGATTGACCGACGGGGATTAGCACTTGAGCGTTTAGCGGCCGACGGAACGTCGACCTTAGTGCGTTCGCTCGTGGCCGACGTGCCGTCGGCCGCTAAACCTAATAGTGTCGACCACAACAACGGACTAGGCCGCCACCAGCCGGAGATGATCGATCGCCCGCTCCGCCTCATTGCGGACCCTGACGTCCTGATCGCTCAACAGGACGGAGAGCGCCGGAATGGCCGCCACGGCGCGAGAGCCCTGCAAACGCAAAGCCCCCGCCGCGTTGCGGCGGATCAGCGGGTCGGAATCACCTAGCTTTTCCATCAATTTCAGAACTAGTAAATCAGGTTGCTTGGGCATTTTCGTACGCGTCCGCTTAGTTGCAAAAACCTAACTGGGAAGGCTCACTCTATTGTTATCGACTGGATCGACAGGGCATCTTTGGTTGGTAGAAACAACCGCACGAACACGCAGAATAGGAAATCCAGCGAAGATGGGGGTATAGCTCTGGCTGGTAACACCTGGTGAGGGGTGGGCTTCTGCATAGTACCCTGCCGGCGGTAACTCTCTGGCTGGCGGCAGGTTGGCAAGGTCCGCCCGATTTGCTACAAGGAGGGCATGGTACAGAGTTTCTACCCGCGGCCCGGTCAGCCCATCGCGCCGAAGCTACTCGCTGAGGTGTTGCGGATTCCTGTGGAACAGCATCGTGGCGGGAAGAAGGCGCCTAGACGCCGGCCCAGGCTGCTCTGCCAGCTTGACGAGAAGGCATGGAGCCGATTTCCGCAGCCCGTTTGTCGGGAATTGGGGCAGGAAGTGATCCGCGCAGTCGGCCGGGCAGCCCGGACGTCTTCGGCGCTTGCCAACCTGCAGATTCCGGCCATTCCCCCTGGTTTCGGGCTCGCCGACCTTGATCTCGAAGCGCGGACGAAGAATTCTCTGACGGCCGCGGGCTTTGGCCGCCGACCGCAAGATCTTCGCAAGATGACCGCGGAGGGAATGCTGAGGCTTCGGGGGTTTTGGGTGAAATCTCTGGTCGACCTGCTGACTTCCTTGGAATTCGCGGCAAAACACCCGAAGGCGTATCCGCTGGCGCCCGCCCAGGCTCCGCAGCCGGTTAAGCCCGCTGGCGCCCTCCACCGCGGACCGCGGCCGGGGCGAAAGCCCACGCCCCAGAAGCTCCAGCGAGCCCTTGTCAACCAGGCCGCCGCGATGGGGAAAATGCCGGAGCTACGCCGGATCCCGTTCGACGATCCTCGATTGGGCAACGTGCTGCGGGCAATGGATACGCAGTCGGACACGGTCGGCGAGATGTTGGACCGTATCGGGCGGCAGCGTTTGACGCCGTCCGATCCGCGGCAACTGCCGGCCGAGTGGAAAACCTTCCGCCGGCAGCTCCGCACGATTGCCCGACTTCCCTTGGAAACGGAGCTGGTGGAGATTTTCGGCGCCGGCGAGGCGAGCCGTGATCGGCAGATCATTGCCCGGTATTTCGGCTGGGACGGCCAAGGCCGGCGGACTTTGGAGGTTTTGGGTCGAGAATATGGCGTCAGCCGGGAACGCATCCGCCAGATATGCAGTCGGGCGATCAAGCAGTGCCGGAACGTCGCGGTCTTCGCCCCCGTGCTGGATCGAGCGGTCGCCTTTCTCGCCGCACAAATACCGCGGCGTCTGGCGGCGTTGCAGACGGAATTCGACCGGGCGCGCTTCTCGGCTTGCCGCTTGCCGATTGCATTGGTTGCCGAGGCGATGAAACTGCTGGGACGCAAGCCGCCGTGCGTGCTGGCCGCCGTGGAAAAGGGATATGTGGCCGTCGCCGCCGGCCAGTTGCGGCTCCCCGCCGCCATTGCCCAGGCCGCCAAGCGGATCGCGGCGAATTATGGGGCGGCCACCCTGAGCCGGCTAACGTCGGAACTCCCGCCGCGGCTCCGTGCCGCGGCGTCCCGCCGGCTGCTTGATGAGACCTTGGAGACGCTCGCCGGGTTCCGCTGGTTGGATGCCCGGCGGCAATGGTTCCAGCTCGATGGCACGCATCCGGACTACGGGCTGCCGAACATGATCGGAAAGATCCTCTCGGTATGCCCACGAATCGAGGTGGGCCGCATGTACACGGCGCTGCTCCGCAACCGGCGGAGCCGCCGGCCGCTGCCGCCGCCGAAGGTGCTGCTGGAGTTCTGCCGCCACATGCCCGGCGTTCGCGTGGAAGGCAGAACGATCGTGGGCGGTGCGTCGCGTTCTCGAAGCGCCCCGTTGGCGGACGTCGAGCGAATCGTCGTGCGAACGCTACGGCGGCATGGTCCGATCTTGGGCCGTGCCGAGCTGGAAGACCTCTGCCTCCGCGCCGGCGTGAACCGCTACAGTTTCAACGCGGCGGTGATGTCCTCGCCGGTGATTGCGCAGCATGGCCGTGGGGTGTACGGGTTGCTTGGCGTGGAGCCCCATCGCCGGGCGGCTGGCGTTCGACGTGGCGGCAAGACCAAGGCGCCGGCTTAGAGCGTTTGCAAAGGCTCCCCTCTCCCTTTGGGAGAGGGGCCGGGGGGTGAGGGCGTGGCGACGCCGAATAAAATATAGTGCGATCGGTTCGCCAAGCAACGCCCTCACCCTACCCCTCTCCCAGAGGGAGAGGGGACCACGAACGGAGCCTTTCCAACACGCTCTCAGAGTCGGCGCTTGGCCACCTCGGCTTCCGCCTTCTTCATCACGCTTTCCATGCTCACCGGCGCGCCGCCTTGCTGCTTGCTCTGGTCGGCCGCCTCCATGAAAGCCATAATTTCCAGCGTCTCCTCGGCGGTGACCGGCGGCTTGCCGGTCTGGAAGAACTTCACGATCTCCACCACCAGGGGCGCATAGCCGCCGAACGTGCCGGCGCTGCCGCTGTTCTTGTCGCCCTTCACCAGGGCGCCGTAGCCGGGGTCGCCGAGGAAAGTTCCCACGCGGCCGTCCTTCCACACACCCACCGCGCTCTCGGGACCGGTGCGGATGACCGTTTTGCACCCGGGCCCCATGATCGTAAAGAGCGTTTCCACGCCGTGGATTCCATACCAGAAGAAATCGGGGTGGTGCGGCTCGATGTGCATCGGCCCCCAGGCCAGGCAACTGCGGACCTTGCCGAACCCGGCTTTCCCGTTTCGCGCCGCCTGATAGCTCGCGCTAAACCGCAACGACGACG
>Ga0182014_10004208_pt1 | contig 16656 bp, 19 predicted proteins | sample 612S2DmetaG_FD_120489 | JGI IMG/M metagenome (GOLD analysis project Ga0182014, IMG submission 120489) | Permafrost microbial communities from Stordalen Mire, Sweden - 612S2D metaG | ecosystem: Environmental > Terrestrial > Soil > Wetlands > Permafrost | place: Sweden: Stordalen | collected... | reverse complement strand
TATCACATATTATCTTGGAAGCTTCTTCTGAGAATAATGCTTTTGTAACCGGATTAACACAAACACCGCTTTTAACAATATTTTTGGCTAAATTTAGAGCATCAAATGAATAAATATTAGGAAGACCATTAGGAGATCTATCGACTACCATTATTTTGGAACTTGAAAATCCTTCTCCTCCTAATAGAGCTGTTCCGGGAGTGTCTCCTTTTTCTTCAACTTTTCGTAGACAAGCATCAGAATAACACTTATTATATAATTTATTAAAAGTTGGATCATAACGAAGTTCTCTCGAATGAGGTATCAATTGTTCTGTGACAATATCGTCATTTAATGATAAACTTTTCAATGCGTTGAAGATGGCAGAATATTCTAATTGCATCACTTTAGTAATAGAATCTATCTCAACATCAGAAAGAAGCTTATTATCAAAAGCTTCGACAAAGATAGTCTTTGCATTTTCGTTGAATAAGACTAATTGTTGAAGTAATCCTATATTCCTTTCCTTGATAGCATGGTATACTCTTCGATTATAAGTAAGAGCATATCGAGAGGTAGTGATATTTTTATTCACGAATAAAATAAAGAGTGTCATGATTGAGTCTGAATCTATCGATATGACATCAGTAGCGAAGCTAATATCATTGCTATTTAATTCGGCACATGTTTGGAGAGACTCTCTTATCAACTTCTTCCTCAAAATTATATCCTTTGATACTATGTTGATACCAGACATTTAAATATAACAGAATATCTTTAATTAATAATTATTATTTTTAAATGGAACCTTTTCTTCCGCAAAAACTTGAAAGTCATGTTAAACCAGATGATGATAAAGAACCGTGTAAATGGAAACAAAAATATAAGGACGATAAAGCATTATATATTCAATACATTTATCTTCTTGGTGTAATAGTTTGGGGTATTATCATTGTTATCTTCGCTCTATATTGTACTGATATAATCGGATGGATCATTCTATTGTTACCATTTGTGGTTTTCTTTTTCGGTTATATTAATGCAACAGAAGTCACTCTTGATATAGAAGAAGAGATCTTCCAATCAGATTATCTCTCTGTGGGTTTGTTAATAATTCTACCATTGTTAACATGGATGAACAGAGATTATACTGGTGATAATTCAAGATTCACCACTATTATTGTATTAGCAATTATTATTACTCTCTTTTCTCTCATTGATATTTGGGTTAATAGAGATTGGTTATCAGTAGAAAGACACATTAAATCTGTCTTGCAGACATTTTCTATTGTATTATTAATTTACGCCCTTTATATGTTTTATGTCAAAATGCCTCATCTAATTGCTAAGGATAAGGAGTAGATTACTTTTTAAAATGTAACATAAAAGACTGTCCATTATCATTAAATGGTATTAATGGAAAAAGAAGAGAAAAACAAACCGGAAAATATTATTGGAGGAGGAACATCTAAGATAATTTGTTCGATCTCTAGCATTAAGATAAAATCGACAAGTTGTCTTCCAGATTTATCACAGAAAGGGGAATCTAATGCTGAACCTGCTAATCCTATTTCGTCACAACGGAGTATAGATGAGAATGTATCAAAATTACAAGATTCAATTGGACCAGCTAATCTTTCACAGACGCCGTCACAACAAACGCCGTCACAACAAATGCTGTCACAACAAATGGTTAAGTCCGTGAGATCCATTAAATCAGTAAGATCTATTACCCTTGATCATGTAAATATAACTACTCAACCTGCTAATCGTGGTATAATCAGTGAAAATAGTAGATCTCCTATTGTAAGTGACGATCAGATATCAGGAGAAGATATCGAAGATGTTCCTAATTATATCTTAGCAATCTATAACAACGATTATAATATTATTAATGTTCATCATATGATATTGCGTAAATTAAGAATAGAGAAAACAAAGAAGGTGCAAACTCTTTGTGCACAATTACAGAAAGAAGAAGCAAATATTAAGAGACCCCAAATAGTATTAGATAGGATAATTTCTATGGAGAATATCAAGAAGTTACAGAATGAGATAGCTTGTATTAAGGACGGGACAAGAATAGCAGAATACGAAGCTAAGGCTATTCCTCTCATAACAGAATACAAGAGAATAGGTCCAGCTGTCACTAGAGTATCATTCGACAAGAATAACGTGGATAAGATTGTTGATGCGAAAGAAATGCCTCGTTTAAGAGTTATCGGAAGCTTCCTAGATTTGGCGAGGAAATACATTAATCTCGAATCTGTAAGAGAAATGGATATACCTAATATCTGTGTTGGATGTGGAACTCCCCTGGATGATGTTTTGATCGATGAAAATGGCATGCAAATATGCCCTAATTCCGATTGTGGTAGTCAAAGGTTTATTATTGTTATGCTTAATCACGGAGAAAGTTCCGTTCACTCAGAGTACAAAGATAGAGATAATTTCAGTAAAGCTTTGGCAAGATATCAATGCAAACAACAAGATAAAACACCTAAAGAACTGTATGAAAGTTTAGATAGATATTTTTCAGGAAGGGGTCTTCCTATTGGAGAAGAAATTAAGAAATTACCAGTAAGGAAAAATGGAAAGACAGGCAATACTAATCTTGCTATGTTAATTGATACTTTGTCGAGAATAGGATACAATGATTTCTATGAAGATGCCAATCTAATAGGTCATCGATATTTCGGTTGGATACCACCTGATGTCTCTAAATTAGAAGAGGTAATAATGTCCGATTATGATAAAACTCAGATGATATATAACATTTTACCAAAAGAAAGAACATCTAGTATGGGAACGCAAATACGTCTATATAAACAATTGGAATTAAGAGGTCATTATTGTACCATAGAGGATTTTAAAGTAGTTAACATGAGAGAAAGCATAGAATTTGCTGATGCTGTTTGGAAGGAGATGTGTGAAGGATGCAATGATCCTGAGATATATTTTATACCTACTCTGTAAACGAATAAGGTTAATATAGATCGGATATAATTGTGATTATATCCGATTTTTTGATTTGTTACTTGTTATACTATTTATCGAGACACAGTTAATGGGGCAGGTAATGGAGCATTAGATGTTACTGCCGCATATTGAGGATTACTAGTAGAAACAAATGTTGGAGAACTAACTTGTAGAGGAACGGGCTGTGTTTGCACAGCGACAGGCTGTGTTTGAATGGCGACAGGTTGCACTTGTACAGCGACAGGCTGTGTTTGAACTGGATATACTGGACCAGGTTGATTAAGATAAGTTGTAACTTTTTCTTGTACTGCTGCTCTTGTTTCTGTTGTTGTTAATAATCTTATTAATGCCCAGATGAAAATAATTATGGCAATTATAAATAAAATCGCATTTAACCATAACATAGCAACTGCTTCTCCGTTAGTAATTGTTCCGCCATTCCGAAGTCTGTTAAAATAAATTATATCTGCTAAAAATAGACCAGCAAAAAATCCACTGGCAACGAAAACTATAATTTTGAACCAGCGAGTTTCCGTCGTGTCTGTCATTTTAACTGATATATTAAAATAGATCGTTTAGAAGGAAAAAATTAATCTATTAAGAAAGGAAAAGCGTACTTTACTAAATACAATCTTAACTGAATCTTTATTTATTATTGTCACTATAAATCAATCAAAAGAAAATACGCTTAAATAAAGAATTTTATAATAGAAACAATGTCTGTCGCATCACAACCACCACAACCATCAACTGTTAAAGTTGCTCAAGTCGGAAGAAGTGCTAAATGGTCTCTAGAGAAAGCACAGAAAGCTGCTGCTAAATTTGCTTATATCCATGTAGGAGGCAAGGCTTCTGCTGTAAGACATCTTTCTGGAGCTAAAAGAACATGGGAAAAACCAGGAGAGGAAAATACTGTTTACATTCGTAACTTCGTTTTTAATGATGCCAGCAATGTGCAGCAAGTTTATCCCATTCGATTGACTGGAACTCCAGATGCCATTTACGCTGCTATTATGGCTGGAGACGTCCCATCCTTCCGTGACGCAAGCGCTATCCAATTAATGCTCACTCAAGCTATTACCCCTGTCAATTTTAATTCTGCTGAAGTTCAAGCAGATATCAAAGGAGAATTAGATGCCTATGCAGCAATGGGAAAGAAATCAGCGAAGAAATCAACTGCTAGAGTATATAATTTAGGACAAATTCTTTGGTTTGCTCAACATCTAAAGGAGGCTACTCCATACGTTACTGGTACTAGTAAGAAAGAAGGAGGAACTGGCCGTGTCAAATCAGGAAGAGCTAGGAGTCTGAAAGAAAGATTGGATAAATTGGCCGCTTCGAACTTTCAAGAGAGTGTCCTTGATGTCAGTAAACTTGTTAGTGAAAATAAGGTCGTCAAGATTCCTCTTCCTACATCTGGTAGAGGTAAACCTAGATTTACTACCTATTTTGTTGGGTCTTATGAGCCTCGTATCACATCTGATAATTATCAGAGTTATGAGGCTGCTCTTGCAGCACTTGATGCTAATTATCTTGCAACCTATGCCGATCAATTGGCTAAAGCTCGTGCTTACTTCAACATGGCACAACCCAATGTTGTGCCCAGAGAAAGATCTCCCGTTGTCGCTCCTGCTGTTGCTGCTCCTGCTGTTGCTGCTCCTGCTGTTGCTCCCACCGCTGTTCTTTCTCCCACATCAAGATCGCCACCAAGAACTGGTTTGGGACAAGCCCCTACATTTATCCCACAACAAACTCAAGGAGTTTATAATGTTCAACAAGGAGGAGGTGTCTTAGGACCGCTAAGGAATGTCTAAGATGATCAAATCGTGAATTCTTCATAATACTTTTTTAAAACATGATCTATCATTCATTGATAGATCATAAAATCTCTCTTCAAGGAATAATGAATATGATTGAAAAAGGTGTAAAACTTATCATCATGTTACACTTAAATGTCTTTATCTCCACTAATACCAACGAATAATAATGCAAAGGTTATGCTTAAAATAGTATCACCTCGTAGATTTGGTGGTCATCTGTCGTTACAGAATGACCTGCTTTCAACAATAAGGCAGACTGAATCTTCTCTTGGTACTGATTGTAAATGCATACAAGTATTTTTAGCTCCTCCCACTACTTATGGTTGTCGAACTCTTCAACAAGAAGATAAGGATAAAACATTAAAATACTGTTTACAACATGATAAGACTTTTTATATTCATTGCCCTTACATTGCTAATCTTGCCAAAATAGATGCAGAAAAATCCGTCTCTGTAATATCAAAGAGTCTAACTCAGATCAAAGGATTACCGGGAAGTTGTGTTCTTCATATAGGAAAAGTTGGGACAATAGAAAATGTGTGTGCGAGAGTAAATGAGCTTTGTTCTTCTGGTATTCTCCAGAAGAATGGACATCATCGTATTAAGGAACAACTTCTCTTAGAGACATCAGCTGGTCAAGGAACAGAATTAGGTAAAACATGGGAGGAGATACGACATCTTTTCGAAGGATTAGATAAAAGTTGTGTTGGTCTTTGTCTTGATACTCAACATTTATTTGCGTCTGGAATGTCGAAGTTACAGACTCACGAAGATATCGTCAAAATCTTCGATATGGCAGAATCTGTAGGAAATGGAGTTAAGATGATCCACTTAAATGATTCTGATAGGGAATTTGGATCTCGAGTTGATCGACATCAGGCATTAAAGAGAGGATTTATCTGGAGCAATGTTGAGAATCAGGAAGGACTGACATCTTTAATCAAACGATGTACTTCTGATGGTATCGATATGATATCAGAATCAGAACCTCTGTCAGATCATGCTGTAGTAAAGAGTATAGGATGTTGTCCATAGTAATAAAAAAACTGCTAGAAAGAATTACTAGTAGTTTTTTTTTACGTTTGGTGTCCTTGACATAGAATATTTATCGAAAAAGTAACAGTAATACTGGATAGAGATCTATATAGTATTACTGTTACTTATTTATTATTTATTAATGGATAGTAAATACTGTATAATTCTCATATTGTGAAAGGAAAAGAGATCACGTAGCTCATAGAGTCTCATGATAAAAAGTATGTTTATCTCTTCGGACCAATAACAAATAATGTAAAATAAAGAATATTACTATTCTTTATTTATGGAAGAATAGTAAATATTACATGAGAGTATTTATACAACCTTATTACTCTCATGTAATATTTACTATTCTTCCATAAATATCTACCAATAAATATTTATTATTCATCATTGATTCCCACACATGAACATACTTTTTATTACATATTGTTATCAGCTACGTGATCTCTTTTCCTTTCACAATATGAGAATTATACAGTATTTACTATTATTTATTATTTATTATGCATAATAAATAATAAATAATAGTAATGCTACCTCGTTTCCTTTCACAATACGAGAATTATACAGTATTTACTACCCATTAATACATTTATTATACATAATGGAACTCAAGTATAAATATTACCTCTTTTCCAATACTATCATCTTTAAAATTTTCATCAACAAAGAATCTAAAGCTCCTTCTATTAGATTCTGATAAGATCGAATTAAATGGTACTTTGATAGAATAAGAAACACTTGACGTCAGTGTTCTAAATTCAACATCTATTTTATCTGATTTAATTCCAGTGTTAAAGGAAAGAAAATGTGAACTACCCGAGATTATTCTGGTAACTTCAACACATCTATACTTACCTATCGGTAAGACGAGAGGATATTCTATCTCTAATGGATCCTTCGATACTCCTATTTTATGATGTATTGGTATTTGGAGATATTTAGGAATGAATATATTAGAGTCTTTCTCCATTTAATACGGTGATAATAAAATATTACATGTAATGATGTAATATTTTTAATTGTATAACTTTATTCATGGCTGTCTTCGAAGAACGGTAAATGTTAGCTTGAAAACAATAGGATTTGAATAACCAAAAGCACCATCTTGTCTTTTAGTATTAACCGGTACGATCTCATATTCAACACGATCATCTTTATTAATGATAATACTAAAAGGAACATCTGATTCATATTGAACTTCAATAGATGTAATTTCTACATTATTAACTAGAAGTCGTACATTGTAATTATAGTAAGAATCGCTAAAATGTTGGCTTCTTACTACTTTAACTTTCTGATATTTACCTTCTGTTAAATGCAATAAATCACGACATGCTTTAGGAGACATATCAACATTATAATTAATTATCTGAAGAAAGGATCCATCCACGGTGTACTCATTGTCAGATCTTTCTTTAATCTCTTTCAGTAAAATATCGCCATCCTTAATATTATAATAAGCTATTTCATAAGCATACTCGGATGGAATTGGATGTTGTTTTGTATCGATACTCTGTAAGATATGCCAGTATGTGTTCGAATTCTAAACTACTTCTGTTGATAAATATGGCTTTTTCGGTGGATCCTCCCAACTTAATATAATCATTAACTATATTCTTCAATGTTTCCGATTTAAATAATATATCACGAGTAGATATAAAATGTCTACTTTGAAGAGAAAGAGTAAGAGTAAGTGTTTGTTTATCTGATACTGTTGAGGTACGTTCCATTTATAAATATTGTTTAGAAGTTTTACACAATATTTTCATTTAATTATCCTCATGTAAGACACGGACATTATTAATACCATCAACAATGGATATCTTACCAATAATAAGAGTCCCGCAAGTTGGTTTATCTTTGAGATATTCTTGTAATTGAGAGATCATCTCTGATGTTCTTCCTTTCAATAAGAAGAATATCTCAGAATTACTATGATAGCAATTAGGATTGTATATTACCTTATCATCTCGAGAGTGTCGAAAAGCATTAATATAATAATCTGAATCATCTTTCTCATTCCAGACTCGCTTAATTACTTCAGAACATTGATAGTTAAAATATAAATAATACACAAGATAATATCAAAACAAGAATGACACAAGTATTTGAATTATACGATAATTTGGTGGAACAGGTTAAATCAAATCAAACCTGTTCAATTAATTTACTTTCCCTGTGTTCTACCTTAAACGATTTACCTCCGGAGCACTCCGAGATAGTATATGCTCTTATTTTACATCATGATTTTACTTGTAATAATGGAACTAGATTTCAGACTGTTTCTTATAATGGAAAGGTATTTGAGAATGGTAATCTGGTGATGTTTCGTATGATCGATTTACCTCCTGTTTTACAACAAATAATAGCCACTTATATTACACAAGCCTCAAAGTAAAAAAATCGTGATAATTAATAGTAATCCGTCAAATAATATTTACAAGGATAAATATTATTTAGTATCAACACAACTTCTTACTTGTTTCTTCTTGACATTATCTTCATAGAACAAACATTGTTAGAAACACCTGTTGGAATGTAAGTATTTACTTTTGTTGGTATATTATTAGTAATAGTATTATTTACACTAGCTCCGTTCCCCGTATTAATAAGAGTTTTATTTGTAGGTTGAATAGTTGGAATACTAACTGGTAATTTCTTATCAGCGGCTGACCATCCATTACTACTGAGAGTTTCGGTAATGAATTTCGCTACACTATCCGGGTCGATTTTACCATACTGTGATTTAAACTCTGGACCTTTCTCACCCATTTTGCCATTCATAATAGCAGCGTTTAATTTGACATCATTGTTTACTCCTAAATTAGACATGGCTTTATTCCATACGGAACCATTAACCAATAAAATCATAGGAAACCATTTTCGATATGTTTCAAGATCCTTGGGATAAATAGAAGGATTAATGTTAGCCTGCGTTCCTTCTTGTCTAATTTCTACTATGGTGATCTTATTAGGTAACCCCTCTATTTTACTCTTAATACTTGGCCATATTTCATACAGCTTTGTACAATGACCACATCCCTTTGCCGTGAGGAGAATAAAAACTGGTTGACTTTCCATTATTTAAGTCCTTACTGGTTTCTTTTTAGCTATACATAATATTATATTAATATAATATTATATCGTATTTAATATTAAGAAAAAGTTACGTGTTTATTCTTTGATCGATAATCATGTCTATTCACTTCCTCGAGGGATATCTCATTCTTAATATCTACAATGAACTTTTCTGCTGTTTTTATTCCTTCATATAACATATTAGCCTTTTGTTCGGCTGTAATATCTAAACCGACTAACGGAGTTATAAGTTTCATATGTCTACAACGAGATGATGATTTAGATATAATAAATTCTCTCAAAGCTCTCATTGGTGCCTGAATAATATCATGAACGTAAGCAAAAAGACCATCTTGTTCTGGGCCGATACCTTCAATTTCATCAATGTAAATACCGAGAATATTATCCTTTCCGTTATCTACGAGATTAACTGGATATGGATTACCTAATGCTCCATCAACTAACTTATGATTCTTGTAATATAAAATGTAAAAAATAAGAGGTATGTTCATGGAATACATAGCAGCATCGACACAAGATAAATCTGGAGCAGTTTCATGATCAAAAACAATAATTTTCCTTAAATCCATATCATAGCTTAATGTCTTAAAACATAATCCTGATATCATATGTAATTGTTCAAGATTTGGAATATATCCGAATTTTTCACTAATAGCATCAGATAATCTTCTCTTAATTGGTTCATTGGAGATAAGACCTTTCTTTTGTATACTATCTGCTACTTTAATGGTATCAACTCCCATAAAGATATTACCATCGGCCGCCTTTTCAATGGCTTCTCTCATAGTATAACCAGCAACCATAAGAAGACAAATTATTGCACCTACACTCACTCCAAAATAAGTATGAACATTAGAAATGAATTGGGTCTTTTCAAGAGCAAAAAGAGCTCCGAGTTCGAGGAAACCTTTAGGACCACCCGGTCCTAAAACAATAACATTAGGTTTCCACGACACAGTATTACTATTACTATTATCACGATCGGAATCTTGGATACTTCCACGCAAATCCATTTATTATAGCGAATATATTCGTACTTAATATTATATTAACATTAACTTTCCATGATTTTATGATTATGGAAAGTTTTTTTAAACAGGTTATTTGGTACCATTCATTGCTGAAACAATGTTCTTGATAAGTTGTTCCATCTCGACAGAATAAGTTGTTCCAAATCTAATCTTACTAGTTATAATATTGGAGAGGACAGCAGATTGAATAGGTGATAGTTTGTAATTATCAAGAATCCATTTATAGATCTCCTGTTTTTCTTTGAATGATAAGTCACTCTCACCAGGCGATCTTACAAGAATATCCTCTGGTTTAGTTGTTGAACTATATTGTCCCATTAATGGATTAAGAGCATTGATAGCAGCCGCTTGTTGCATATTAACGGTAGGAGGGAGAATTACCATTCTTGTCTGTCCTGTTAATGTAGGAAAAGTTGCTCCTTGGGTAGTATTTACTGGAGTAGTCGCCACCGGAACAGTTACTCCAGATGAAGGTGTCTGTTGTACAAGTCTTATCACTGGTCTCACTGGTACATTTGATACAGGAGATTGAGAAATATTTGGAACAGTATATTGTGTCATTGATGGGATCGGTTTAGGAAAAAGATAAGGAATTTGCGCTTGTGTCATAGGGGTACTTTTCTTCTTTGATTTTGATGTTACTTGTGTTACTGCCGAGGGAATTCCTTGTACCTGTCCTTGACTTCCCCGTGGAGGACTATATAGAACAGGTCCTTTTGGTCCCTGCATCATTGCAAATTCAGACATAGGAATGATACGATCAATCGGAGGAGGGCTCACCGTTAAAGAACTCAATTGTGAGGTAGGTTCACCAGTTTCCCCATCACTCTCTTCTTCCTCACTTTCCTCCTCTTCAAGATCCTCATCTGTCTCTTCCTCTTCGCTCTCTTCTTCCTCACTTTCCTCTTCTTCTGATTCACTATCAGAAACTATATCTTGTACTCTGATGTTCTTGAGTGTGTCCATTTTATGGTCTCCTTCTTCCTTTGAACCCTTTATTTTAAAAATACTTTATTTATTAAACAGTATTAATTTAAGAATATCAAAAAGCATTATTTTTCTTTCCTTAAATGGATGTTGTTAAGCAACCAGCGATGGCTCTGTCCATAATTAATACTGTTACGATTATTGGAACAACAGGATGGTTTTATAAACAAATTACTTCATTACAAGCAGAACAAGCTAAGATTAATGAATTATTAGCGACAACAATCAAGAAATTAGAGGATCATCAAAAGGTAATAATACAAATACCTAAGATTATAGAAACGCTGAAAAATATGAATATTCAGATAAATGAACTCAAGAAAGCATATGATGAAATATCAGAAAAAGGTGAAGAGTTAGATGAAATGAAAGATCTCATCGATAATATTACCGATACTCTTAATGATAATGGTATTAGTGTAGATCAACCTCGAAAATCATCAGGATCATCTCGTTCAAGAAAGAATAGAAAGAATAGAAATAAAAGTAAGACCAAAGGAACAACATCGTATTCTTCTCGCAGTGAAGATGAACACCAACAACAAACAGACGATGATGATATAGCCTCAGTTGTTTCAGCAGTAAGAAATAGTAAGAAATAGTAAGGGATAAGTGCTGATCATACTTAATATATCCGATATAGATATATTAAGAATACTATGTCCGATATAGATATATTAAGAATACTATGTCCGATATAGACACATCAACAATACTATGTCCGATATAGACACATCAACAATACTATGTCCGATATAGACACATTAACAATACTATGTCCGATATAGACACATCAACAATACTATGTCCGACATAGATATATTAACAATATTATATCTGATATAGACACATTAACAATATTATATCTGATATAGACACATTAACAATATTATATTAGAAGAATATTAAGAGATTAATCTAATTGCTTGTTCTAACATTCTATATTTATCTCCTGAAAGTAGGTGGCTAGCTTCCTCTGTTGTAACCCATAATCTTCGTTTAATTTCTATATTACCCTTCGGATCTGTAAGTATTTCTTCCTTATTTATTAAACAAATCCAACAGCATGTTTCATAGATACAACCTGTTAGTCCTACTATCCTTTCTCTCACAGGAGAAAGTAACAGAGTACCAACCGGATAGAAACCAGCTTCTTCTCTAAATTCTCGATATGCACAGTCAATACCGGATTCTCTCTTGTGTTGTAATCTTCCTTTTGGAAACAACCATTCAGGCTCTTCTCTTCTCTCAGAAATATTATTTACTTTACCATTACTATCAATAATTTCCTTGATATAGTTGGCATTATCTTCTAATCTTATCTTAGAATAAGAATATCCTTCCGTGCTTTTCTGTGATAGAATATATTGTCTTCTCATTTCCAATTTAAACTTAATATTATCACTCCTCGAATTAGAATTGGAAGATATCTTCTTGGAAATTCGATTCCAAGGTTTATCTTCATTTCGAAACAATCTATCATAAATATCCTCAAGAAGCGATGGCCTTAAACATAATAATCTCATAAGTGATAATTCATAACGAGTAAGATTATTAATAAGACTTATTATATGAGATTTACGATAAGATCCTCTTATTAAGATACTGAAAGCAACTGTGTTTCTATCTTGAATAATAAGCCATCTTCCTGTATCTAATGCTCTAACGATAAGGCCATAAGATATCGTCGGTTTCTGTCTGAAAGGACACCAAATAACTACTCTGGAAGGTAAAGAACCATATGACAAACATTTTTTGTTTGTCTCTGTGTTATCATTGTTAAATAAAAATTTACCCAGTGATATGTTATAAGAATCTTCCTCTGAGTTCATCCTTTATTTCCTTCTCTAAAAAATACTCACCTTTAATAAATATTATTTAACATTGAAATACCGTATAAATAGAACGAAAGTATTCTGAAATGAATCTCGACATTTTCGATAAAGAGGTGAAAACACTGTTTATTCAATTAAAAGAAGTTCTTAATGCAAACGAAGCAAATAAACTCAGAATAGATGATAAACCTAATATCTTCATGGTGACACTTGAAAGATATATTAAAGCATATAGTCTAAGCGAGGCAAAAGAACATGTTGAATATTTTGAGAATATCTTCAATAAGAATAGAATTCCTATTCTTAATGGCTTATCATCTGATAGTTGGTTACTAAATGGAAAGATTAAGATAATCTTCGGTGAAGGAACACCCAGTGCTAATCCTAGAGTAGCAATACAATTATCTGCTATCTATTCCATCGCTTCGAAATTAAGAAAAGAAGCGGAAGATAGATTAGAAGGAATGCCTAATTCAGATAGTGAAAATTGTATCGATCTAATTAGATCCGATGTTATTCTTCTTCATCTTTATCGTATCTTTCGAGAATGTTGTAAAGAGAAACAGGATAGAGATAAAATAGTCGAAGTAATTAAAGAATTAGAGAAAGATTTAGGTGTAGGAGTGACTTCTACCGTTAATACCGCAGTTCCTGACACAACACAGAATAATCCATTCGGTAACATTCTTGGTGCTGCGACTCAAGCTTTCAGTGGTATGGGACTAAAATTACCAGACGGACAGAAATTACCAGATGGAGCCCAGATGGGTAAAATTATCAATGATTTAGTAACATCTAACGCAGCTCAGTCTCTGTTATCGAATGTTTTTGGAGGTTTACAAGGTGCAACATCATTCCCTGATGCTTTTGCTAAGATAGCAACTACATTCCAAGATCCAAAGATGATTGATAACATGTCAAAAGCGATAAGTCAAATAGCACCAGGTCTCAATACAGGTTTAGTTCCTGGATCTTCTGGTAATGTTCCATTAGGGTCACTTAATTTACAGAGTTTAGGATTATCTCTTCCTAATATAAATCCTCCTCAAAGTAATGTACCGACAGAAAATATACAACCTACTAGTACTATTGGACCAGACTGAGATGTAAGTAAAAAACGAAGTAAAATATACGAATAAACTGGTCATACAGATGACCAGTTTTATTATTATAACTTTTTAAAAATATTTTATGAGTATTATTGTCATAAATAAGATGAAAGAATATCTTAACATAGACCACTCAATTACTGTTTGATTCTCTGTTATTGGAATGAGCCATTCTCCAGACGGATATAATGGAATGAGCGTACTCACTGCTTTCTGAAGTATAGGTTCTAATTCTTCTCTGGGAATATCGGCAGAATAGAAACCTTCTATTCTGATTTCTTTATCCTTGTAATCGATACCACCTACTATGATAGGACAATTTAATTTCTTTGCAATATTATAATAACCAGATCTCCATGGTAGTTTCTGAAGAGAACCTTTCGGTGATAATAATAAGAGGAAATCTTTATTTTTGTCTGCGAACATTCCTACTAATCTATCGACAAGACCAGAATGAGTATCTTCTAAGCGAGAACTTGGAATACCTCCCAACGGTCGTAAAAGCCATCCCCAATAAACAAATGGTTGTGGTTTTATGAGAACATACAATTTTCTATGAAATTCGGGATATGATAGATCATATAAAGCCATTATGATAAAGTCCCAGTAGGATGAATGTGAGAATAGAACTATTCCTCTGTTTGTTTTATATAAATGGTTTACAACAGATTCACTCATCGGTGACCATCCGAGTAGTAGAAGTATCAATCTACACACAAGGCTGAGAGGAAAGGAAAATAATCTAGTTATAATGGATGTCATTTAATCATCCATTCTGTTCCTATAAATTACTATAATCAATATTACCAAATAATACATAATATTGATTATAGTAATAATCATTGAAAGATTAGGTATAATAACACACATACACAATAAACCAACTTAAACGAAAACCCAATCTCAAACGAAAACCCAATCTCAAACGAAACCCAAATGGAAAACAATCAAGCAATCATCCAAACACCCGAACAAAACAACATTACTAAGTTGCTTCAATATGATGAAGTGGTTCTCGCTAATATAGTCTTTTTTCCTCCTGAAGAGAGGACTATTCCCGCTCCACCTCCAATTCCAGGTCAAGCTCCATCTGCTCCAATGAAATACTATGAGATTCCTATCCAGTATAATTTTGGAATACCTATTTCTCCTAGGTTGAATGAGTTTTCTTTTGAGGGACCCGAAGTTTATTCGCCAACTGGTATCATTAGTAAGACTGGTCTCAGTGGTAAAATGGAATATTCCATTCTTATCGATCTTGATAAGAATAACGTGAATATCATGAAGTTTGTTACCTTGATGAATGATATATTCAAGTGTGCAGCCGAAGGTCTTGATGTTCACAAAGCCCCTGTTAGAATGTTCAACTTTAATAAGACTCAACCTGAAGCTACCGGTCTTAAACATCCTCTTTATTTTCCACGTGTGAAAGCTACTGGTGCATTGATCGAAGGAAGAAATCCTAGTATCTATCTCAAGTTATTGAAGAAGGGTTCAGGTTACTTTGAAGAGAAGACTCTTTTTACCCAACCAGGAAGTAAAGATGGAATTGCATGGCCTGTATTGCAAGGTGTTGAAGTTTCTTTCATTCCATATATTAACTTCAAGACTATTTACTGTGGTGGAAAAGGTGCTTCTATTCAGATTAAGCTTCTTAGTGCTGTGATTACTAAACCACCACAGAAGAGAAGTACTTCAAATAGACAGGCAGCGACTTCTGATTCATTAGCGAAGGAAAAACCTGATCTTGTTCAATCTATTTCTGACAGAATTGCTTCTCTTACTATGGAGAGACAAGATCTCATTGATAAAGAGAAGAATAAGCAATCACAAAATAAGGTTTCTGATTCATCCAATACTCCAACATTTGCTGGAATTGGGAATGCTATTAACACAGTTAATACTTCTCAAGGACAAAGTCAACAAATGAATCCTTATCAAGGGCAAAGTCAAGTTCAACAAATGAATCCTTATCAAGGGCAAAGTCAAGGTCAACAAGTTAACCAATATCAACAATCAACTCAAGGACAACCACAACCACAATATCAAGGACAACAAATGAATCCATACCAAGGTCAAATGTACCAAGATCCAAATATAATGTTAATGCAACAAAAGATACAAGGTGGAACTCCTAGTATTCCTCCATTGAATAGTTTCAAGAGTCAAGCGGACATGATGAGTAATTTCATCGGAACAGTTCCGATGAATGGTGGCATTAATGGTCAATTACAGCAATTTAGTTAAAAAAACATGTAATATAATTCGTTATAGTATAACGAATTATAACTTATATAAATGTATATATAAATGTATATACATACTAAATAATAAAGATAATGTCTTTTATTACTACCTCTGATCTAATTCTCTTTGAATCCCTTACACAACATAATATAAGGATGAAAGAAATAACACATTTTAGATTTTGGTACAAAGAGAACATACACCAACTTAAATTAATGTATAGGAAATATCTTAATATAATGAAGAAAAGAGGGAATGAGTTTAACAGATTAAATGAGAGAGATTTTTGTCGTGATATGTTCCTCGATTCTAATCATAGAAGGAACATATCTAATAGGAGCACATTATAATATTACTCTCTTAAAAACTATCTAGTACATACTATCTAACCATTATATCTATTACTAAGTAATAGATAGTATATACAATGTATAACTGGTATATACAATGTATAACTGGTATATACAATGTATAACCATTATGACTATTACTAAGCATTGGACATGATAATTAGTAGAATAATATA
>Ga0182014_10004204_pt1 | contig 16666 bp, 14 predicted proteins | sample 612S2DmetaG_FD_120489 | JGI IMG/M metagenome (GOLD analysis project Ga0182014, IMG submission 120489) | Permafrost microbial communities from Stordalen Mire, Sweden - 612S2D metaG | ecosystem: Environmental > Terrestrial > Soil > Wetlands > Permafrost | place: Sweden: Stordalen | collected... | reverse complement strand
CGAAGCGCTGGCCCAGGAGATCGGCACCGGGATCGAGCTGTCGGGACGGCGTAAGGACGGCAGCGAGTTCCCCATCGAGATTATGCTGAGCCCGTTGGACACTGCCGAGGGTATCCTGGTCACGGCGGCGATCCGGGACATCAGCGTGCATATCCGTAACGAGGCGAAGCTCCTGGAATTGGCCCGATTCGACCTCCTGACCGGGTTGCCCAACCGAGCCGTGTTTGCCGACGCGGTCCAGAAGGCAATCGCCTGGGCACGACGCGGCGGCCCAAGCTTCGCCGTCCTTTATCTCGACCTCGATTATTTCAAGGACGTCAACGACACGCTGGGGCATCCGATAGGCGATGAGCTGCTGAAAGGGGTCGCCAATCGTCTGAAAGAAAACGTGCGGGAAACGGACACGGTGGCCCGTTTCGGCGGCGACGAGTTCGCGATACTCGGGACCGAGATGAAGGATCCGGCGGGTGCCGGCGTCCTGGCGGCAGGGCTGCTAGAGAGCTTCAGCAAGCCATTCTCCGTCGGCGACAACCAGATCCGCAGCAGCGCCAGCGTCGGCATTGCCATCTACGGGGTGGATGCCACGGACGCGGAGACGCTCCTGTCCCGCGCCGACGTGGCGCTCTATCGTTCGAAGGAGGAGGGCCGCGGCATCTATCGGTTCTTCACCGCGGAGATGGATACCAAGATGCAAACCCGGGTCGCCCTCGGGCACGATCTGCGCGACGCCATCGGTTCTCCGCAAATCTTTCTCGAATACCAGCCGCAGGTCGAGGCCGCCACCGGCCGCATCGTCGGCGTAGAGGCCCTGGCCCGCTGGCGCCATCCCACGCGCGGCATGATTTCGCCGGCAGAATTCATTCCGGTGGCCGAGTTGAACGGCCTGATCGTCAGGCTCGGCCATTGGGTCCTGTGGGAAGCCTGCCGGCAGGCCGCGAAATGGCGCGAGGCCGGCATCGCTTCCGGCTTCATGGCGGTGAACCTGTCGGTGCACCAGTTCAAGACTCCGCTCGAACTCGAGAAGGACGTCGCCGCTGCCTTGGCGGCGTCGGGCCTCCCGCCGGGCATGCTCGAGCTGGAGATTACGGAAACCCTTCTGATGTCCGCGTCGCTCGCCCACAGCGAGGTTCTTGCGCGGCTGCGCGCAATGGGCGTCAGACTGGCGATCGACGATTTTGGAACAGGTTTTTCATCTCTCGATTACCTGCGCCGGTATCCGGTGGATCGCATCAAGATTGCGCAGAATTTCGTGCTGGAACTCGGCACCGCGGCGAGCACTGCGGCGGGCAGCGCCGCAGTCGTGAAGGCAACCATCGGGCTGGCCCGAGAACTTGGTATCGATGTCATCGCCGAGGGCGTCGAGACCACGGAACAGTTGAGACTCATTAAGCTCTGGCGCTGCCGCGAAGTGCAAGGCTACTTGTTCGCTAGGCCGCTGTCGGTGGAGGATCTCGTGCCGTTGCTGCAGGCATGTAAAATTGCGCCCCATTCGGTGGTGTAGGAGCGCGTGGCGCTCGTGATCTCCGGCGGGGATGGCCGGATTGTCAGGCAGCCGCGGCTGGCAGCCTGACGATGGGATCATCGCTCAAGGGGGCGATGGTAACTACATATGAATTGGACCGCTCATTGGGGGTTTGCCAACAGAGCTTCTATACAAAAGACGGAAATGCCTCTGGCTGGGTAGACCTTAATGGAGCTAGACGCCAATGACTGAGACTAAAGTACGGAAAGAGTGGAGATGGGGCGAGCTTGAAGTGCTGTTCGAGAACAAGTTCGGTAAAGCCTGCGGCAATAAGACCATGGAGCTTGACGGGTTCACGCTGACCCGTAGCCTCCGCCGACTGCCTAGTAACTCAGGCGAGACCCACACATGGAAGATCGACTTCATCGTGTCGGACCCAGACGGAGAGGTGACAGCAGTGAATGACCTGAATAGCCACCTGAACCGGGCGAACGATCCTGGTCGGAATTGGGGCATGGGGCGGGAGTGATAAGTCTCATTTCGATTCGAAGTCCGCTTCTTCCCCTCGTTCATCCCAAACCCGCCCTTCCCCTTCCGGCCCATCTCGGCCAGTCGGACTGAAGCTGTGGAGGGCCGTTTGAGTCGAAAACCGCCTCGCCCAAACTCCAACTCATTCCTTTTCCGACACAAACCCGCACAAATTGGGGTGCAAGTAAAAAATTAAGCTATACTAACAGTGAGTTATAGTACATTCCTCACAATAGCTCCACGTGGAACACCCCCCGCACAAAAAAACGGCCCAGGGAAAAACCCCTGGGCCGCCTCACTTAATCCGGTAACCGTTCGCTTACGCGGCGAACTGGTTCATCGTATTATGCGCGCCGCCAGCCTTTAGCGCCGCTTCACCGGCAAAATATTCCTTGTGGTCGTCACCAACGTCGGAACCCGACATGTTCTGGTGCTTCACGCAAGCAATACCCTGGCGAATTTCCTGCCGCTGCACGTTCAGCACGTAACCCAGCATGCCCTGCGCGCCAAAATACTCTTTCGAGAGATTGTCGGTGGAGAGCGCCGCGGTGTGGTAGGTCGGCAGCGTGATGAGATGATGGAAAATCCCCGCGCGCTTCGCCGCATCGGCCTGGAAGGTGCGGATACGCTCGTCAGCCTCAACGCCCAGCGGGGTCGCGTCATACTCAACGCTCATCAGTCTGGCGCGATCATACGCGGCAACATCCTTGCCCTCGGCCTTCATCGCATCATACACCTGCTGGCGGAAATTCAGCGTCCAGTTGAAGGACGGTGAATTGTTGTAAACCAGCTTGGCGTTGGGAACCACGGCGCGGATACGGTCCATCATGCCGGCGATCTGTTCCACATGCGGCTTCTCGGTTTCGATCCAGAGCAGATCAGCGCCGTTCTGGAGCGAGGTGATGGAGTCGAGCACGCAGCGGTCCTCACCGGTACCGGCGCGGAACTGGAACAGGTTGGAAGGCAGACGCTTGGGACGCAGCAGCTTGCCATTGCGGTTGATGATGACATCGCCATTGCGCGCATCGCCAGGCGCCACTTCTTCACAGTCGAGGAAGGAGTTGTACTGGTCACCCAGATCGCCAGGGGTGTGGGAAACCGCAATCTGCTTGGTCAGACCAGCGCCGAGCGAGTCGGTACGGGTCACGATGATGCCGTTCTCCACGCCAAGTTCCATGAACGCATAGCGGCAGGCCCGCACTTTCGCGAGGAAGTCCTCATGCGGCACGGTCACCTTGCCATCCTGGTGGCCGCACTGCTTCTCGTCGGACACCTGGTTCTCAATCTGCAGCGCGCAAGCACCGGCTTCGATCATCTTCTTGGCGAGCAGGTAGGTCGCTTCCGCGTTACCAAAGCCAGCGTCGATATCGGCGATGATGGGCACAACATGGGTCTCGTAATTGTCGATCTTCGTCTGCAATGCCTTCTGCTTGGCAAGGTCCCCAGCGCCGCGCGCGGCGTCGAGTTCGCGGAACATCATGCCGAGTTCGCGGGCATCGGCCTGGCGCAGGAAGGTGTAGATCTCCTCGATCAGCGCCGGCACGGAGGTCTTCTCATGCATAGACTGGTCCGGCAGCGGGCCGAAGTCGGAGCGCAAAGCGGCAACCATCCAGCCGGACAGGTAGATATAGCGGCGCTTGGTGCTGCCAAAATGCTTCTTCACGGAAATGATCTGCTGCTGGGCGATAAACCCGTGCCAGGCGCCGAGCGACTGGGTGTAGTTCGCCGAGTCGGCGTCATAGGCCGCCATGTCCGCGCGCATAATGCCGGCGGTGTACTTGGCAATGTCCAAACCGGTATGGAAGCGGTTCTGCAGCCGCATCCGCTCCACGGATTCGGCGTTGATACCGTCCCAGGTGCCGTTCTTGCTCTGGATGAGCTGGGTCAGCTTCGAAACGTGGTCTTGATACGACATGTGAATCTTCCGTTACAAGTTGGGGGCCGTGTTGCGATGCACCAAATAGCGACGGATTGTGAAAAAAGGGAGATGGCAAAAGGGCAAAACAGCCATATTTTTTGAAAATAAAGTGTAATATTGTAAAGATTTTACACGACTTCCCTCGCCCAAAGTAAAAAATTTTCTTAATCTTCGTTAAATTGCCCTCACGGCCGGAACACTCGGCTCAGGCGGCCAACGGCGTCGCGCAGCTCCGCCTCGTTCATGCTGCCGAAGCCCAGCCGCGCGCCATTGGTTTTGTAGCCATTGGTGGCGAATGCCTGGCCGGAGGTTAGGCCAACCTTGTTGGCCTGCATCGCGCCCGCCAGCGCCCCCAGGTCAATGTTCGCGGCAAAGTTCACCCAGAGGGCCAAACCGCCTTGCGGCAGCGTGACGTCGACAATGCCGCCGAGTTTTTCCGTAAGCGCTTCCGCCAGACATTCGCGCCGTTGCGCGTAGATGCGCAGGACTTTGCGCGTGTGGCTTTTCAACGCGCCGGAGGTCATGATTTCGGCCGCGGCGGCCTCGGTCACCGGGTCACCCTGGCGGTCGATGAGCATGATCTCGGCGGCGGCTCGCTGCACCACTGCCTCGGCGCCGGCGATGTAGCCGATGCGCAAGGAGGGCGAGAGCAGCTTGGAGAGCGAGCCGATGTACAGCACCCGGCCCCAGCCGTGCTCGCTCGCCAGGGGCAGCATGGGGCGGTGGGTGAAGTGGAATTCGTGGTCGTAGTCGTCTTCCACGATGGCAAAATTGTATTGCTCGGCCAGGGCCAGCAGGCGGATGCGCCGCTCCGGCGGCATGACCACGGTGGTGGGGAATTGGTGGTGCGGCGTGACATACACGGCGCGCACGCGGTGCGTGCGGCAACAGGCTTCCAACTCGTCGATCTTCATGCCCGATTCGTCGAGCCCGACCGAGACGATGGAGGCGCCGGCGGCCTGGAAAGCCTCGCGCGCCGGGGGGTAGCTGAGTGCTTCGACCACCACCGTGTCCCCAGCCTGGGCCAGCAGGCGGGCGGCGAGGTAGATGCCCATCTGGCTGCCGCGGGTGATGCAGATGTTGTCCGCCGTGCAGTTGAGGCCACGGTCCGCATTCAGCATGTCCGCCACCGCTTGGCGTAACACCAGGCTGCCGCGCGGGTCACCATAGCCGAGGCGATTGCGGCGGGAGCCTTCCAGCAAGGCGCGGCGGTAGGCGCGGGCAACCAGGGCGGCAGGCATGAGGCGGGTGTCGGGGGCGCCGTCGTCGAATTGGAGGGTGCCGGGTGGCACTGGGACATAGGGCAGGTTGGGGGCGGTGCGGCGGAGCTGGAAATTGGCGCTGGCGGCACTTGGGGTTTTGCTGGCGGCTTGGGTTTCAACCAGAGGCAGCAAGGCGGAAACAAAAGTTCCGCGTTTAGCCTCGGTGGTCAGCCAGCCTTGGGCAATGAGTTCCTCGTAGGATTGCTGGACGGTTTTGCGGTTGACGCCGACCAGGGCCGCGAGGTCGCGCGTGCCTGGCAGGGCGCTGCCCGGGGGGAGCCGCCCGCGCCTTATGGCCTCCATGATGGTGTGAGCGATTTGCAGATAGGCCGGGACCGCCGCCTCGCGGTCCAGCTCGATGCGCAGATCCCAGGGGCGCAGCATGTTCTCACTCCATCTGGACCAGTGTGAAATATAAAACTGGATGTTCCAGCTAACCCATGATGCGCATAATGAAGACTGCATACAAGTCTTTAAAAAGAATTCCAGCACCACACAGCAATCCAGAATTTTCTGAACCCCGCCGCAACCAACGGCATGGACGAGAAGGATTGCCGCGATGACCGCACCGCCCATTCTACCCCTGCGTAGCTTGAAGAAGGACGCCCTCGGCCCGCTGGAATTGCTGGCCCAGGGTATTGCCCTGATCTCGCCGACCATGACGGCGGCGTTGATCGTGCCACTGATGTTTGCCACGACCGGGAATTGGAGCTGGCTCTCCTACGGGCTTGGCACCGTTATGCTGCTGTTTGTGGCGCTCAATCTCAACCAGTTCGCCTCGCGCTTCGCGGGGTCGGGCTCGATGTACCAGTATATTTGTAAGGGCCTGGGTAATGTTACGGGCGGGCTGGGCGGCTGGGCGCTTATCTGGTCGTATCTCGGCATTTCCATTGCCGGCGCCACGGGTTTTACCACCTTCGCGCAGACGCTGCTGGGCATGGTGGGCGTGAATTGCCCGGCGGTGCCGCTGTTTGTTGTGTGCGTCGGCATTTCCGGCTTCTGCGCCTGGAAGAACGTCGCCGTTTCCGCGAAAGTGATGCTGATCCTGGAAGGCGCTTCCATGTTGCTGATCACGCTGCTCTGCCTGGTGGCGCTTGGCGTGCATGGCTTCACGGTGGATACGGTGCAGTTTGCGCCGAGCAGCTTCAACATGGGCAATCTCGGCCTTGGTGTCGTGGTCGCGGTGTTCTCGCTGGTTGGCTTTGAATCCTGCACCGCTTTTGGTGACGAGGCGCGCAACCCGCTCAAATCCATCCCCTGGGCGGTGATGCTCAGCCTGATCATCGCCGGCGTATTCTTCGTGTTCGTCACCTACGTGGAAGTGCTGGCAACACATGGTTATTCCACGACGCTGGACCAGCTTAGCGCACCGCTGAACACCATTGCTGGGCTGGTGCACATGCCCTGGCTGGCGGCCCCGCTTTCAGCCTGCGCCATGGTCAGCTTTTTTGCGCTCAACCTCTCCTGCCTCAATGCCGGGGCGCGGGTGATCTACATCATGGGGCAGCAAGGTCTGTTCCATAAATTCACGGCCGACTCGCACCGTGTGAACGAAACGCCGCATGTCGCGGTGCTGATAATGGGCGCACTCTCGTTTGGCCTGCCCACCTTCTGCGCCCTCAAAGGCATGACGGTGGGCGATATGTTCAACGATGCCGGTACGCTCGCGGCTTTTGGGTTCATCGTCGCCTATATCCTCGTTAGCGTCGCCGCGCCGCTTTATGTGAAATCTCTGGGCGAGCTGAAGCCGATGCATATTGTGATTGCGGCGGCGTCGCTCATCCTGCTGTTGGTGCCGACCATTGGCAGCGTGTACCCGGTGCCGGCGGCGCCGGTGAGATATTTCCCTTATATGTTCGGGGCCTATTTCATCCTGGGTGGTATCTGGATTGCCTTCCAGAATCATCGCCTGGTGGTTGCCAGCCGCGGGTTCCCCGAACTGGCGCAGGATGCCTGAGCCGATTGTTATCCTGGCCGGCGGGGAGATTGTCCCCGCCGCGGCAGGCGAGACGCTGCTGGCCGCGATGCAGCGGGCGGAGCGGAAGTTGCAAAGCGTGTGCAAGGGACGTGGCATGTGCGGTGCCTGCCGGGTTCTGGTTGACGCGGAGTTCTATGACTTGCTGGTACCGCCTAAAGATTCAGAGGTCCGGCTGTTGCATTACCTGAAGGAAGGGAGCGCGCGTAACCGCCTGGCCTGCCAGATCACCCTTGATGAAACCTTGAGCGGGCTGCGCATAACGCCCGACCCGCTCCCCATTCGTACCCCGCAAAAGGAGACCACGACATGAGTGCTGTGCTTGAAGACAAACAGACCGAGCTGGAGGGTGTTGGGCCGGCCTTCACCAAGGAGCAGATGCTGGCGATGCGCGGCAAGACGCGCGCGGCGATTCATGAAATTGCCGCCGCTGTGAAGTCCGGCATGGTGGAGGAAGATGCCGTGGCGATGGCCAAGGAGATTCTCGCCGCCAAGGACATGGTGCGCGGCTGGCACGATGTTTATGTGCGTTTTGGTACCAATACGCTGAAGACGTTCGGCGCGGAATCCGACCCTGGAATCGTGCTGGGCGAGAATGACATATTTTTCATTGATATTGGCCCGGTGTGGGAGGATTGGGAGGGTGATGGCGGCGATAGTTTTGTGGTCGGCCATGATGCGATGAAGAAGAAATGCGCGGCCGATGCAAAGGGGCTGTTCCATACCGTGCGGCATGAATGGGAGAACTCCGGCAAGAGCGGCAAGGCGCTGTATGAATTCGCGGTGGAGGAAGCGCAGGTGATGGGCTGGGAGTTGAACATGGACCTCTCCGGCCATAGGCTCTCGGATTTTCCGCATGCGGCGATTTACGATGGGCCGCTGGCGGATGTTGACTTTAAGCCATCACCGCTGCTGTGGGTGCTGGAAATTCATATCCGGCATCCGGATGGCGGGTATGGCGCGTTTTTTGAGGATATGTTGCTCGACGACAGCTATTTCGTTTAGCGTCGCATTTGACTAAGATGATCTCACCCGGACAAGAGGCGCCGCAACCTGTCCGGGTGAGCGCATGACTTTAGCAAACAGGCTATACAGACATTGAAAATTTTGGTTTTTCAGCATATTTCCATCGAGCATCCTGGTAGCTTTCGCGACGTGATCGCGGCCCACGGACACAGCCTGCATCAAGTAGAGCTTGATGCAGGCGAGGTTATTCCGCCATTGCAGGATTATGATATTTTGCTGGTAATGGGTGGCCCGATGGATGTGTGGGAAGAAGCTGCCCACCCCTGGCTGGTTGACGAAAAAACCGCCATTCGCGCCTGGGTCTCCGCTGGTAAGCCGTATCTGGGCATGTGCTTTGGCGCGCAGTTGCTGGCCGAGGCCATGGGCGGGAAAGTAGGCCTGATGACCGGCGCGCCGGAAGTGGGAATGAGCCAGGTTCGGCAACTCGGGGCGGTGCCGCTGTTTGCCGATTTGCCGGAGTTGTTGACCTGCTTCCAATGGCATGGCGCTGAAGTTAGTGAGCTACCACCCGGCGCCCGGCTGATTGCCACCAGCCCGGGGTGCCACGTGCAAGGCTTTGCCGTTGGCAACCATGCTTATGGGTTGCAGTTTCATGCTGAGCTGACCGAGACCACGGCGCAGGAGTGGAGCACCTTACCCGAATATGCCACTGCGCTGGAAGCCGTTAAAGGCCCCGCTGCGTTGCCGGCCATGCTGGCGGAGATCGATGCGCAAATTGGCGCGTTGCAGAGCGTGGCGTATCGGATTATTTCGAATTTCCTTGCCATTTCGGAGGAAGTTTCCGAAGGGCAGGAAACAGCCTAACGCTTATGCTTTCCAGAAGGTCATCAGCAATCCGCCGGAGACTATAAGCGCGCCGCCGCAATAAATGGGCAGGCCAGGGCGGACACCAAAGGCCGCCAGATTGATGATCTGCGCCACCACGAAGAACAAGGCGACGTAGACACCAAGTAATTTGCCAAAATCCCAGTTGGGTAGGTTGACGGTAATGCCGTAAGTGAACAGCACCACCGCGCCCGTGGCAAAGAAGCCAAGGCGGGTGGCCAGGGCATGGGCGTGCAAACCGCTGCGGGCGAGTGCGTCGCCCCCGGCTTCCAACACGGCGGCGAGGATGAGGACGGCGAGAATCGAGAGATTGTTCATGGGCCATGCATAAAACAAAGCCGGAGAAAAATCTCCGGCTTTGTTGGCGTACACAAGGAAAAGTTGGGATTAGGAACTAAAGCGGCCACGCGGAGCGGATGGCCAGCCTGGAAGACAACGCCGTGACCGGCTCAACCAGGCTGGATATTGCAAACTACTTGCCGGCCGGGATGACTGCCGACTCCATGTCGTGCTGAATGCCCGCGAGGATTTGCGGCGTGCGAATTTTCAGGAACGAGAACCAGGCGAAACCGACCAGCATGTAGGCCGCGAAGGCGTAGGGGAAGTAGTTGTACGGTGCCGAGGGGATGGGATACACGCTGCCGACCAGCGACAGGAACATGAGGACCGCACCAAGACCGCCGATGACGATGTCCCTGGTTTTGAGCTCGCCCGTGCGCTTGAGCAGGACCGGTGCGCTGACCGAGCATAGAAAGTACACGATGATGAAGCCGAAAGAGGCGAGCGTGCCGTACCAGCCGAAGGTGTTGGTCTCGGAATTGCTGGCGAAGACGGCACAGACGATGAAGTTGAGCACAGCGCCCACGGTTAATGCCAGATGCGGTGTTTTGCGGGTCTGGTGGACGATGCCCATGGAGCTGTGCACGAACTGGTAGCGGCCCAGGGAGAACAGCATGCGGCCGAACGCGTTGAGGGATGCCAACGCGCAGGCGAAGGAGCTGATGGTGGCGCCGAAATAGACCGGTGCGGTCATGTATTTGCTGATGGAGTTGGTGATGTCGCCCAAGGGTGCCGCGCTGGCGCCCAGCGTCGCCACGTTGTCACCAAAGCCCTGGGTGATGACGTAGGTGGTGCCTACAAAGAACACGCCCGAGAAGATCGACGTCGCGATGATGGCTTTGGGAATTGTGACTTTCGGGTTGCGGGTTTCCTTGCCTAGCGAGGCCGCGCTCTCGAAACCGACGAAGGAGAAGATCGCGAAGACGATCGCCTGTGCGATGCCGCCGAAGCTGGCGCCTTTCAGCGTTAACTGCTGCATGTCTGGCTTGAAGCCGTAATGGGAGAGGGTGATGACGATCACCGCAAGGATGATGACGACGGAAATGACTTCCAAGGTCAGGCCGATGCGCGAAGAGATGCGGATGTCGCGCGTGGCGAACAGCCAGACCAGCACGGAAAGAATGAGGTACATGGGAATGTTGGAGATTGGCAACGTGTAGCCGAGCGAGGAGAAAAATGTTTTGACGAAAATTGAGGTGGCGATGGTGAGCGCCATGGCCGTGAACAGGTAGGCGGCGAGCATGGCCCAGCCGGCCATCATGCCGTAGGATGGCCCGAGGCTGCGCGAAACGTAGACGAAGAACGAGCCCGCGGCGGGGATGCGGCCGGCGAGTTTGGAGATATTGAGCGCCACGATGAGCAAGGCCGCCATGCCGATGAGATAAACCAGCCAGGAAGCGGTGCCGGCGATGCCGACGACCACCGCGACCGCGAGTGCGGGCGTGAGCGTGGGCGAGACGTTGGCAACCGACTGGCCCAACGCCTCCAGAAATGACAAACTGTCTTTACGAAGCTCTGACATGAATACCCCTAAACTGTTTACGCAAAAGAAACTCAGGTTCTTTTGGAGCAAGTTTCGTGCCAAGAGCAGTGGTGGAGTTTCGCGCGGTGAACTGGGGGGGAATTAATATGGCGCGATTCTGATCGGCTAAAAATTAGGCGTCGGGTGAATAAAATATGCCTTGTTAATAAACAATTGTGCTTTGTAATAAACAGACGCGCAGGCCATCTGGGCAAAATAAAACAGGGGGCAAGGCCCCCTGTTTTAGCTGGCGAAGATTTGAACTTTCAGCAGTCGAGCGTGGCCTGACGTTCCCATTGGCTCAGGTGGGCGGCGTATTCGTTCCATTCTCCGTGCTTGAGTTTGGCGTAGGAGGTGACGAAAGATTCGCCAAGTGCCGCCTTGAGAGTGGCGGAGGTTTCGAAGGCGCGGAGGGCGTCGAGCATGTTGAGCGGCAGGCGCTTGGCGTCTTTCACCAGATGGCCGTCGGTGTACATGTTGATGTCCAGGCGCGGGCCGGGGTCGGATTTTTTGGCAATGCCGTCGAGACCGGCGGCGAGGATGCCGGCTTGTAGCAGATAGGGGTTGGTGGCGCCGTCGGCGAGGCGCATCTCGAAGCGGCCGGGCTCGGGGATGCGGATCATGTGGGTGCGGTTATTGCCTGAATAGGTCACGGTATTCGGTGCCCAGGTGGCACCGGACGTGGTGCGCGGGGCGTTGATGCGCTTGTAGGAATTCACCGTGGGATTCAGAAGGGCCGCGAGGGCATCGGCATGTTCGATGACGCCGCCTATGAAATTGTAACCGAGCTTGGAGACGCCAAGTTCGCCGGCTTCGTCCTCGAACAGATTGGTGGCGCCGTTCCAGAGCGAAACATGCGAGTGGCACCCGGTGCCGGTGAGGCCGAGGAAGGGTTTGGGCATGAAGGTGGCGCGCAGGCCGTGTTTTTCGGCGATGGTTTTGGCCATGAATTTGAAGAAGACGTGGCGGTCGGCGGTGATGAGGGCGTGGTCGTAGGTCCAGTTCATTTCGAACTGGCCGTTGGCGTCTTCATGGTCGTTCTGATACGCCTCCCAGCCGAGGGCGAGCATGGCGTCGCAGATTTCAGTGATGACATCGTAACGGCGCATTAGGGCACCGGCGTCATAACAGGGTTTGGTGGCGGTGTCGGCGGCGTCGGCAATGGCCGTGCCGTCGGCGTTGGTGAGGAAGAATTCACATTCCACACCGGATTTCATGGCAACGCCTGCGTCTTTCGCCTGGGCAACGACTCGTTGCAGGACATTGCGCGGGCCTTGCTCTACCGGTTTTCCGGACATCCAGATGTCGGAGGCGAGCCAGCCGACTTCGGGCTTCCAGGGGAGTTGGATGAGCGAGGTGGCGTCCGGCATGGCGAACATGTCAGGGTCCGCTGGTGAAAGGTCCAGCCAGGTGGCGAAGCCGGCGAAACCGGCGCCGTTTTTCTGCATGCCGGCGATGGCCGCGGCGGGCACCAGTTTGGCGCGCTGGCTGCCAAATAAATCAGTGTAGGAGATGAGGAAGTATTTGATGCCTTTTTGCGCGGCAACGGCGGCGAGATCAATGGTCATGTGTTTTTAAAACCCCGTTGTTTTTCCAGGAAACCAGTTGGTACCCGCAAGTGGTATTTGCGCCATGGCGGCGGCCTCAAGGGTGAGTGCCACCAGATCCTCGGGCTCCAGATTGTGCAGGTGACTCTTGCCGCAGGCGCGGGCGATGGCCTGGGCTTCCAGCGTGAGGACCGAGAGATAATTTGCCAGGCGGCGGCCCGCTTTGATCGGGTCCAGGCGGGCGGCGAGTTTTTCGTCCTGCGTAGTGATGCCGGCGGGGTCCCTGCCCTCGTGCCAATCGTCGTAGGCACCGGCCGTGGTGCCGAGTTTCTGGTATTCGGCTTCAAGGTCGGGCGAATTGTCGCCTAGCGCGATGAGGGCGGCGGTGCCGATGGCGACCGCGTCCGCGCCCAGGGCCAGGGCTTTGGCAACGTCCGCGCCGGAGCGGATGCCGCCGGAGACGATGAGCTGGACCTTGCGGTGTAGGCCGAGGTCTTGTAGCGCCTGCACCGCGGGGCGGATGGCGGAGAGGATGGGAATGCCTACGTGTTCGATGAATACTTCCTGCGTCGCGGCGGTGCCACCCTGCATGCCGTCGAGCACCACGACATCGGCGCCGGCCTTGATCGCCAAAGCGGTGTCGTAATACGGCCGGCTGGCGCCGATTTTTATGTAGATGGGTTTTTCCCAATTAGTGAGTTCACGAAGTTCCAGTATCTTGATTTCAAGATCGTCCGGGCCGGTCCAGTCCGGGTGGCGGCAGGCGGAGCGCTGGTCGATGCCTTCAGGCAGGTTGCGCATCTGGGCGACGCGCGGCGAGATTTTTTGGCCGAGCAGCATGCCGCCGCCGCCTGGTTTGGCGCCCTGGCCAATGACGACCTCGATCGCATCGGCCTTGCGCAAATCAGTGAGGTTCATGCCGTAGCGCGAGGGGAGATACTGGTAGATGAGGGTTTGGCTGTGGCCGCGCTCCTCGGGAGTCATGCCGCCGTCGCCCGTGGTGGTAGAGGTGCCGGCGGCGGTGGCGCCGCGGCCTAAAGCCTCCTTGGCGTTGGCGGAGAGCGAGCCGAATGACATGCCGGCGATGGTGACTGGAATTTTCAGGTGAATTGGCTTTTTGGCGAAGCGGGTGCCGAGCGTGACATCGGTATCGCAGCGCTCGCGATAGCCTTCCAGGGGGTAGCGGGACATGGAGGCACCAAGGAAGAGAAGATCGTCAAAATGCGGGAGCTTGCGTTTGCTGCCGCCGCCACGGATGTCATAGATGCCGGTGGCCGCGGCGCGGTTGATTTCGGCGACGGTGGCTGGATCAAAAGTTGCGGAAAAACGCGGCAGCGTCTGCGGGATTTTCGGGCCTGCGGTTTCGTTCATCTTAGTAAGCCCCTGCGTTATCAACGTGGAAATGGTAAAGGGTGCGGGCGGAGCCGTAGCGTTTGAAGCTGTCCACGTTCGCGTCGGTGCCCGCCCGTTTCAACAGATTGGCGAGAATGGCGCGGTCCTCGGCGTCCATCGGTTTTTCTTCGCAATCCGCGCCCAGGCTGGCGACTTTGCCGCGCACGAAGAGCCGCGCCTCGTAGAGGGAATCGCCCAAGGCATCGCCGGCATCGCCGAGCACGACAAGGTTGCCCGATTGCGCCATGAACGCACTCATATGGCCGACCGAGCCTTTCACCACGATGTCGATGCCCTTCATCGAAATGCCGCAGCGCGCCGAGGCATTGCCCTCAATAATGAGCAGACCGCCATGGGCGGTGGCGCCGGCGGCCTGGCTGGCATCGCCCAGCACATGCACGGAGCCGGACATCATGTTTTCCGCCACGCCGGTGCCGGCATTGCCGGTAACGGTGATGTTGGCACCGTCGTTCATACCGGCACAGTAATAGCCGACATGGCCATCTATGGTGACGATGACAGGCGCGGTAATGCCGACCGCGACGGCGTGCTCGCCCGCCGGATTGAGCACGGTCCAGGCGGTCTGGTTCGTGGTCGGCGTGAGTGCCTGCAAGGTGGCATTCAGCTGGCGGATATTGGCCTCGGCAATGTCAAAAACGACGGCGCCGGGTTCGGCGATGTTCAAGCCGGCGCTCATGCCGCGTGCTCCCAGAAGTAGACTTTTGCGGGTTCAGGTTCGAATAGACGGGCTTTGGAGATACCCGGAAGATTGACCAGGGCGCGGTACTCGGAACCGAACGCCACATAATCGTCTGTTTCGGCCATGACCGCGGGCTTGCAGGCGACCCGGTCGCGCAAGACGCCGAACCCGGACTCGGTGCCGACGACAAAAGTATAGAAACCGTCAAGATCATCGAGCGCGGAGGTCAGCGCCTCGTTGAGCTTGGCGCCGTTGCGCAGTTTCCAGGACAGGTAGCCGGCGGCGACTTCGGTGTCGTTCTGCGTTTCGAAGCTGATGTTCTCGCGGATCAGCTTGCGGCGGACATCGTTATGGTTGGAGAGCGAGCCGTTATGCACGAGACATTGGTCCGGCCCGGTGGAGAACGGGTGCGCGCCCTGCGTCGTGACAGCGGATTCAGTGGCCATGCGGGTATGGCCGATGGCGTGGCTCCCGGACATTTTTGCTAACCCAAAACGGTTTGCAACATCCTGTGGCAGGCCAACGCCTTTGTAAAGTTCCATGCGCTCGCCAAAGGCGACGATGGCAATTTCCGGGAAGGTGGCCAGAACGGCGCGGACCTGGGCCTCGCGCGCGGCCGGGAAGGTGAAGACCGCGTGGTCGTCGTGCACCCTGTAGACGGCATCAACTTTGGCGGCGAGCGCCCCGAAGTCAAAATTCGCGGGGGCACGGAGCGTGAATTTGCGATGGTCTGGCATGCCGTGGCCATAAATCGCGAAACCGGCGGAGTCCGGCCCGCGGTCCGTCAGTACCGTGAGCATGGTCGCGGTGAGTGCGCCGAGTTCGGGCTCCAGAGCCCGGTTTTTCAAGAAAAGTCCTGCAATGCCACACATGGGGTCAACCTGTTTGCTGATGATACGCAAGCTTAACCAGGGGCGGCAGGCTCGTCAACTGATAAGAACAAAGATTTCTTAGGAAGAACCTTTAGTGAGCAGGGGCTGACTAGGCGCCAACGGTACAGGTCAGCCTTAATACTCCGAGGGGGCCCGCATATGGGTGATGATAGAAAGATAACTCATTGGTTTTGTCATGAGTTTTTCTGGCCCATGCGGGGCCGCGGAATCGAACAGCAACGCGTCACCAGGGGTGAGGTGGTAGGATTGGTCACCGTGGCGATACATGACCTCGCCTGTGAGCATGTAAATGAATTCCGTGCCCTCATGCTGAAACGCGGGATAGGGGGCGGCATCCGCGTGCAAGGTGATGAGATATGGCTCCACCACGACATCCCCGCCAAGGGCGGCGCCGAGCAGGCTGTACTGATGCCCGGCCTTGGTGCCCCGGCGTTCGATAACCACGCCGGAACCGGCTTTGACAAAGGAACAGTCGCGCTTTTCCTCGAAGGCCGCGAAAAAAGTGGTCAGCGGTACATTCAGCGCCGAGGCCAGCGCCTGCAAACTGGCCAGCGAGGGCGATATTTGTCCGTTTTCGATTTTCGAGAGCATTCCCCCGGACAAGCCGGCAGCACTGGCGAGGTCCGAAACGGTGATACCGACCCGCCGGCGTAGCTGACGTACCTGCACGCCGATGGCTTGTTCCAGGGTCATATCTGAAATGGCGGCGGCGGAGGAACCGGTGGCGTAGGGTTCGCCATTGGAGACGACGAGCCGGGTTTTGGCGTGGATATCAGCCGCGGGCGCCTGAGCCTTGGGTGCGGCAGTTTTTTGGGTGGAACGCATGGCCATGCTTTGTCTCCATATTCCGCCTCAGCACGTGAAGGCCCGGCCAACGCCATGCATATACTTTTATTATTAATATGACGCTGAGCGCGAAAATGCCAGATTTTTCTACAATCGGAGATAGATTCATTGCGATAATTAATTATTATCGGCGCAGGTTTGGTTGTGTTGGATTAAAATTTACTCAGCCGGCCAAGATTGCAGCATTTAGCGCTGCTCAACGCAGCAGCTTTGTCGGGGCGATGGAACAGGCAGCAGCGCTTAGTTCGGCCGGCTGTTAACAGGATTCGATGCGTTTTGCCGCCGTGAGCGTGTTGCGGAGCAGGCAGGCGATCGTCATGGGGCCGACGCCGCCGGGAACCGGGGTGATGAGACCTGCTTTGGCGGCCGCTTCGGCGAAAGCGACGTCGCCGACCAGTCTGGTTTTACCCGGCGCGGCGGCGGGGACGCGG
>Ga0182014_10004200_pt1 | contig 16678 bp, 14 predicted proteins | sample 612S2DmetaG_FD_120489 | JGI IMG/M metagenome (GOLD analysis project Ga0182014, IMG submission 120489) | Permafrost microbial communities from Stordalen Mire, Sweden - 612S2D metaG | ecosystem: Environmental > Terrestrial > Soil > Wetlands > Permafrost | place: Sweden: Stordalen | collected... | reverse complement strand
TCCTGACGGTGGTCACCGGCATCGCCAAGATGGGCGACCTCAAGAAGGTCGGCCGGGTGGGCGTCAAGGGCCTGGTGTACTTCGAGGTCCTCACCACCGCCGCCCTGGCCATCGGCCTGCTGGTGGGCAACCTGTACAAGCCCGGGCTGGGCATGAACGTCAATATCGCCAGCCTGGACATCAAGGCCATCTCGGCGTTCACCACCGCCCCGCACCTGAAGACGGTGGACTTCATCATGAACATCATCCCCAGGGACGTGGCCGACGCCTTCGCCAAGGGCGACATCCTCCAGGTGCTGTTCTTCTCCATCCTGTTCGGCATTGCCCTCACCTACCTCAAGGAGAAGGGCGAGCCGGTCCTGAACCTGCTGAACTCCACGTCCAAGGTGTTCTTCCGGGTCATGGACCTGGTGATGAAGGTGGCCCCCATCGGCGCTTTCGGCGCCATGGCCTACACGGTCGGCACCTTCGGCATCCACACCCTGCTCAGCCTGGGCAAGCTCATGGCCTGCTTCTACGTCACCAGCCTGCTGTTCGTCCTGATCATCCTGGGCGGCGTCATGCGCTTTGCCGGCCTGCGGCTGTTCAAGTTCCTGCGCTACATCAAGGAAGAGCTGCTGATCGTGCTGGGCACGTCCTCTTCCGAGACCGTGCTGCCGGCGATGATGGAAAAGATGGAAGGCATGGGTTGCTCCAAGTCCGTGGTGGGCCTGGTCATTCCCATGGGCTACTCGTTCAACCTGGATGGCACCTCCATCTACCTCACCATGGCCATCATCTTCATCGCCCAGGCCACCAACACCCACGTCACCTTCATCCAGCAGCTGGAAATCCTGGCGGTGCTGCTGCTCACCTCCAAGGGCGCGGCGGCGGTATCCGGCGGCGGCTTCATCACCCTGGCCGCCACCCTGGCCGCCGTGGGCAACATTCCCGTGGCCGGGCTGGCGCTGCTGCTGGGTGTGGACCGGTTCATGTCCCAGGCCCGGGCCCTGGTCAACCTGGTGGGCAACGGCGTCGCCTCGGTGGTCATCTCCAAGAGCGAGGGCGAGCTGGACTTCGAAAAGGCCAAGGACATCCTGGACAACGGCCCGGTCCATGCGCGTCCGGGCTACCTGGTGGAACCTGAACTGGCGACGGAAGGGGAATAACCCTCCGGAACCGAAGACAGCCCCCCTTCGAGGGGGCTTTTTCATGGGACCAGGACGCTGGCTCCGGTGGTGGCGCGGGCCTCCAGGTCGATGTGGGCCTGGGCCGCGTCCTTCAGCGGGTAGCGCCGGCCGATGCCGATCTTCACCTTGCCGGCCAGCACGATGTCGAACAGCTCCCCGGCGGTGGCCATGAGGTCGGCGCGCTTGGCGGTGTAGGTGGCCAGGGTCGGGCGGGTGAGGAACAGCGAGCCGCCGGCGGCCAGCACGCCCAGGGACATGGGCGGCACAGCGCCTGATGCGTTGCCGAAGCTCACCATCAGCCCCAGGGGCCGCAGGCAGGCCAGGGAGCCCTGGAAGGTGTCCTTGCCCACCGAGTCGTAGACCACGGGAACGCCCTCGCCCCGGGTGAGCTCCTTCACCCGGGCGACGAAATCCCCGGCGCGGTAGTTGATGCAATGGTCGGCCCCATGGGCCCGGGCCAGCTCGCACTTTTCCTCGGTTCCGGCCGTGCCGATCACGGTGGCCCCCAGCGCCTTCAGCCACTGACAGGCGATCAGGCCCACCCCTCCGGCGGCGGCGTGGAACAGCACCGTCTCCCCCGGCTCCACCCGGTGGGTGCGGCGGATCAGGTACTGCACGGTCATGCCCTTGAGCATCATCGCCGCGCCCTGCTCGAAGCTGAGCCCTTCGGGCAGGAGGCAGAGCCGGTCCGCGGTCATGTTGCGCAGCTCGCAGTAGGATCCTGGCGCCATGGCATAGGCCACCCGGTCCCCAGGCTTGACCGCGGTGACCCCGGGCCCCACCGCCTCCACCACGCCGGCGCCTTCGTTGCCGGCGGTGAAGGGCAGCGGCACCTGGTACAGGCCGCTGCGCTGGTAGCAGTCCACGAAATTGACGCCGCAGGCGGCATGCCGCACCTGGACCTCCCCGGGCCCCGGCGCGCCCACCGCCACCTCATCCCATTGCAGCACCTCGGGACCGCCGGTCTGGTGGAAACGAATCGCCTTGGACATGTGTCCTCCTCTCAGGAAACCAGCCGGGCCAGGCGGCGCATGCTCGGGGCCAGGTCCTCCCGCAGCCGGCGCCCCAGACGCCAGGCGTAGAACCAGCACAGGGGGCCGCTGATCTCGATGCGGTGGGTCATGCGCGTGCCCATGGCCGAGGTCTCCTGGCGGTGGATGTGCCGGACCTCCGCCAGGGGCAGCTTGGTCAAGGCGGTGAACCCGTGCTGGGCGCTCACGTCGGAGAGCAGGAAGGACCTGGGGCTCTCCCGGATGAAGCGCATGGAGCCCTGGGCTCCCGGGGCGAAGGACCCGGCCAGCTCGGCCCAGGTGAGGCCGGTGTCCCACTGCGGCCAGTCGGCGACCGTCTGCATCTTCGCCCAGATCCGCTCCGGCGGCGCCGTGGTCTCCAGGGTGTGTTCGGCCTGCCACATGTCCATCTCCGTATCGTTAAGATACCAGATTCATATGTCGGCCGGGACCCGCCCGGAACGCTCGGCCCATCAAGCCATTTTGCCCCAATCGCCCGGATTTGCCCACCCCCCATGCTGAAAGGTTGGGCCCGAGCCGCTATCTTGGTAGCTGGAGACTTCATGCAGCCATCGAAGCGTGCCCAGCTTGCCATTTTTTTCACCGTTTTCGTCGATCTGCTCGGATTTGGCATCGTCATCCCCATCCTGCCGCTCTATGCCAAGGGCCTCGCACTGAACCCCGCGCCCTGGATGGCCTGGGTCAACCAGAGCCTGGGCCTGGGCGACCCCGGGGTGTTCTGGGCCGGCGCCACCATGGTGCTGTTCTCCCTGGCCCAGTTCTTCGCCGGGCCGATCCTGGGCCGGATCTCGGACCTGGTGGGGCGCCGTCCGGTGCTGCTCATCTCGCTGCTGGGCACCTGCGCCTCCTACCTGGTGCTGGGCACCGCCGGCAGCATCGGCTGGGTGCTGGCGTCCCGGCTGTTCGGGGGCTTCACCGGCGGCAGCATCTCCGTGGCCCAGGCGGCCATGGCCGACTCCTCCTCGCCCAAGGAGCGTTCCAAGGTGCTGGGCATGATCGGGGCCGCCTTCGGCCTGGGCTTCGTCTTCGGCCCAGCCATGGCCGGGATCCTGTCGGGGCTGGATGTCAGCCACCGGCTCCTGGCCACCCACGGCTGGTACCTGCCCTTCCTGGTGGCCGCCGGGCTGTCCTTCACCGCCGCCATGCTGGTGCTGGTGTGGCTGCCGGAGACCCTGAACCCCTCCACCAAGACCCATGCCCGGATCAACCGCGGCCACGCGGTCCTGCGGGCCCTGAAGCGGCCCGGCATGCCCCAGATCCTGGGCATCGCCCTGCTGGCCATGACCGGGTTCGCCATGATGGAGGGCACCTTCTCGCTCCTGGCCAACACCCGGTTCGGCCTGGGCGAGCGGGAGGTGGGCTTCTACCTGTTCCTGCCCCTGGGCCTGCTGATCTCGGTCTACCAGGGCGGGCTGGTGCGGCTGGTGGTCAGGTTCCTGCCCGAGCGCATCGCCCAGTTCGCCGGCCTGGTCATGCTGGCCGTGGCCCTGCCCTTCATCGCCTTCGCCCCCTGGAAGTGGCCCTTCGTGCTCCTGATGATCCCCATCGCCTGGGGCCAGGGCATGAACAACACCGCCACCGCGGCCCTGGCCAGCCAGCTCACCCCTCCGGACGAGCAGGGGGCGCTGTTCGGCGTGCTCCAGGCCATGCAGGGCCTGGGCCGCATCGCCGGGCCCCTGGTGGGCAGCCTGGCCTTCGCCCGGCGCGGCTACGCCGCCCCCTACATGTGGGCCTCGGCCTGCATCTGCGTGGCCCTGGTGCTGGCCCTGAGCGTGATCCGGACCGCCAAGGTCGTTCAGGGCGAGGCGGCCTGATGCGCCCGGCCCCCGACCCCGCGGGCCCGGCATTGAAACCACAATCCGTGTCCGCGGCCCCGCCGCGGTTGGAGGGTCCATGATCGTTCTTTCCGGAGCCGGCCTGGATGCCAGGGCCCTGGCGCGCGTCGCCCTGGGGGAGCGGGTCGCCCTGGACCCGGACGCCCTGGAACGGGTGGAGGCCAACCGCGGGGTGATCCAGCGCATCCTGGACGAGGGCCGCACCGTCTACGGCATCAACACCGGCTTCGGCCAGTTTGCCACCGTGGTCATCCCCCCCGGGCAGTTGGCCGAGCTGCAGCTCAACCTCATCCGCAGCCACGCCGCCGGGGTGGGCGAGCCGCTGCCCCGGGACCAGACCCGGGCCCTGATGGCCGCCCGCATCAACTGCCTGCTCAAGGCCCATTCCGGCATCCGCCCCGAGGCCATCCAGCTCCTGGCGGACTGCCTGAACCGGGGCGCCCTGCCGGTGATCCCCAGCCAGGGCAGCGTGGGGGCGTCGGGCGACCTGGCCCCGCTGGCGCACATGGCCCTGCTGCTGGTGGGCGAAGGGGAGGCCTGGGGGGACAGCGGAGTCATCCCCGGCGGCCAGGCCCTGGCCGCCGCCGGACTCAGCCCCATCGTCCTGGAAGCCAAGGAGGGGCTCGCCCTCATCAACGGCACCCAGGTCATCACCGCCATCGGCAACCTGGCCGTGGCCCGGCTGCTGGACCTGGCGCCCCTGGCCGACGAGATCGCGGCCCTCTCCCTGGAGGCCCTGCGGGGCTCCCGGGCCCCCTTCGACCCCCGGATCCACGAGGCCCGGCCCCACCCCGGCCAGATCCAGGTGGCCGCCCACCTGCGCGACATCCTCGGGACCACCAGCGAGATCTGCGAAAGCCACCGGGACTGCCACCGGGTCCAGGACGCCTACTCCCTGCGCTGCCTGCCCCAGGTGCATGGGGTGGTGCGGGATGCCCTGGCCTTCGCCGGCGGGATCCTGGAGCGGGAGCTGAACAGCGCCACCGACAACCCCATGATCTTCACCGACACCCAGGAAAGCCGGAGCGGTGGCAATTTCCACGGCCAGTACCCGGCCTTCGCCTGCGACCTGCTGGCCATCGCCGTCTGCGACCTGGCCAGCATCTCCGAGCGGCGCCAGGAGCGGCTGGTGAACCCGGCCTACTCGGACCTGCCGGCCTTCCTCACCCGCCAGGGGGGGCTGGAATCCGGCTTCATGATGGCCCACGTCACCTCGGCGGCCCTGGTCTCGGAAATGAAGGGACTGGCCCACCCCGCCTGCGTGGACTCCATCCCCACCAGCGCCGGCAAGGAGGACCACGTGAGCATGGGCCCCATCGCCGCCCGCAAGCTCTGGCGGGCGGTGGAGGCCCTGGAGCAGGTGCTGGCGCTGGAGGCGCGCATGGCCCTGGAGGGGGTGCGCATCCTGGGCCTGGCCCCCGCCGTCAACCTCAAGCCCCTGGTGGACTGCCTGGCCCGGGCCTGCCCCCCCTGGAGCGACCGGCCCATGTACCAGGAGATTCGCAAGACGGCCGACGCGCTCCGGGAGTATGTGCGAGAATCATCTAAATGATCCATTGGCGCGAAGCATGCGAAGCGGCCCTCAGGGCCCACACCGAAGCGGACGCCGTCCGCTTCTGGGGCGTTTCCCACCCGGGCCCGGAGGGCCCGCGCCCGGTCTTCGACTACCGGTTCGAGCACACCCTGGCCACGGTGAAGCTCGCCCGCTGGCTGGCGCCCCTGGCGGGCGCCGACCCGGAGGTGGTCGAGTGCGCCGCCTGGCTCCATGACTGCCGCAAGTTCCTGGACAACGCCAGGTCCAAGGACACCCACGCCAAGGACGCCTCCGCGGTGGTGGAGGCGATCCTGGCGGAGACCGATTTTTCCCCGGCCAAGATCAAGGCCGTGCGCCAGGCCATCGAGCACCACGTGGGGCTCAAGCGCCGGACCAAACTGGAGCCGGTGGAGGCGGCCTGCCTCTGGGACGCGGACAAGCTGAGCAAGATCGGAGCCGCCAGCCTCATCCATTTCGGCTGCATCGCCGGGGCGTTCGAGCCCGTGGACACCGCAGGCATCCTCCAGCGGGGCCGGGCCTGGCTGGAGCACGCCCGGACCATCGCCGCATCGATGAACACCAAGCCCGGGCGCAAAGAGGCCGAGCGCCGGGTCGCCTTCATCACCGCCCACTACCAGCAACTCCGACGGGAGTGGGCCGATCCTATGGAGCCCACCCCGTCATGAGCGAGTTTCTGGATCTGGTCCAAGGCATCCAGTTCGCCCTCAAGGCCCAACTCATGTACACCTCGGGGCACCCCCGGGCCCGTTCCGCCATCCAGGCCCTGGGCGCCATCATGGGCGAATGGCTGGCGACCAAGCCCAGCCTCCACCTCGCCGCCTCCAACGGCAGGCTGTTCCTGGACGGAGCCCCGTTCGAGGGCAAGCACCTGCACCTGACCGCCATGGCCCGCCAGCTCACCGAGCGCCAGATCAGCGGCATCATCTTCCTGCGCGGGGTGACGCCCGCGGAGCTGGCGGAGATCCTGGCGATCCTCATCCTCAAGCCGGCCAAGGTGGAGGCGGAGGGGGGCGTCGCGGCGATCTTCGCCGCCAAGGACCTGCCCCACATCCAGCTCAGCCAGACCCAGTACAAGGAGGTCCGGGAAGGGGAAGGGGGCGACGAGGACCACGGAGGCCCCACCGACACCATCAACAAGACCGGCGGGCCGGCCGACCCGGCCCTGCAGGCCGCCCTGGAAGCCCTGGCGAAATCCATGAACGAAGCCACCACGGCCGCCGCGCCCAGGGCCGGCTATGGTTCCCAGGGCTTCAGGGGAATCGACGGCCCCCAGGCCACGGCGGGCGCCAACACGCCCCCGCAGCCCACCTTCAACCTGAAGATCCTCACCGAGCAGTGGGAGGAGCAGCTCGAACTGATCCCCCAGCAGTCGCTGCTGGAGGGCACCTTCGAGCCCGCCCACCTGGGCTTCCTGGGGGGGACCCCGCTGAGCTTCGGCATGGGCGACAAATTCCCGCCGTCCACCCAGGTGGAAGGCCTGCGCCGGGCCCTGCTGGCGCTCACCCCGGAGAAGCTGATGGCGGTGGTGGCCGGCCTGGACTCCCTGCCCTCCGGCCACACGGGCATGCGCATGGCCTTCCAGTCCCTGGCCCCGGAATCCTTCGCCCAGGCCGCCGACGCGCTGATGGAGAGCGGCACCCCCTGGGAACCGGTGCGGGACGCCATGTTCGAGACGATCCGCTTCGCGCCCCAGCAGCAGACCTTGCTGTCCGAGCTGGAGGCCCAGCTCAGGGCCAACGGGGCGGGCCCGGAGCAGATCGCCCGGCTCCAGGAGCTGATCCAGCAGCTGGACTGGGAGAACCAGTCGGTCGAAGAGAAGCTGCGCCAGGCCCAGGAGCAGGGCCGGCTGTGGCAGATCACCCTGGACCAGCGGCTGCGCTTCCTCAAACGGCTCCTGGACGAGGGCCGGGTGGAGGGCCTGCTGGCCCTGATGGAGCAGATCCTGGACGCGCTCCGCTCGGACGAGGTGGCCCACCGCGAGATGGCCGCCCAGACCCTCACCGGAGTCGCCCGCTGGATGGAGGACCCGGGCCTGCCCGCCGAGGCCGAGGGCCCGCTCATCCAGGGCCTCACGGCGCATTTCGGCTGGGAGACCCTGGCCCACATCCACCGCTCCAGCGCCGAGGCCCTGGGCGTGGTGGTGTCCAGCCTGGTGACCCGGGGCGAGCCCGGCCAGGCCCTGACCCTGCTGCACGAGATCACGGGGCTGTGCGCCTTCCAGGAGGGCGGGCAGGAATGGCGGGAAACGGCCCTGGCCGCCCTCTGGGAGGGCCTGGGCTATGAACCCCACCTGGCCAAGGTGGCCGACCTCCTGCACACCGCCAATCCGGAAACCATGATGGGGGAGCTGATCCCCTACTTCGACGCCGTGGGCCTCCCGGCCGCCCGGTACCTGGTGCGGGTCCTGGGCGAAGAACCTGACCGCAAGCGCCGGATACGGGAACTGGAGGCCATCCGCGGCATGGGCGAACTGGCCCTGCCCGCGGTCTATGAAGGGCTCGAATCCCCTTCCTGGTACCTGGTGCGCAACGCCCTGAACCTGGTGTCCGACATGGGCGACGCCGGGGCGCTGGAGGCGGTCCGCGCCAGCCTGGCCCACCCCGACGGCCGGGTGAAGCGGGCCGCGGTGCGGGCACTGTGGAAGCTGGGCGGCCCGGCCTCGGTGGCGCCCCTGCTGGCCGCCCTCCCCGTGGTGGAGCCCGAGACCCAGTCGGAAATCATGTTCGCCCTGGTGCAGGTGCGGGCCGTGCCCGCCATCGGCGCCCTGGGGGCGTTCGCCATGGACAAGCGCTACGCAGAAGCGATGCGGGCCCGGGCCGCGGAAACCATCGGCCAGATCGGCGACCCCCGCTCGGTCCAGGTCCTGGTGGAGATCGTCCGCCGCAAGGGACGGCTGTTCACCAGCGCCGAGCCCATCCAGGTGCGCCTCGCCGCCTGCAAGGCCCTGCTGGCCCTGGGCACCCCCACGGCCTGGGAGGCCCTGTGCGAGCTGGTCGCCGCCGAACCCTGGCACCGGGACCGGACTGTGCTACAACAGGTGGTCAACACCCGCCGGAACACCTGACCTTCTACCGAGCCCCCCTTGGACGTCGTCCCCGAACCCCAGCAGTTGATGGAAGCCTTCGCTGCCTTCACCCAGGCATCGGAGCAGCTCCAGCAGCGCTACCAGTCCCTCCAGGGCCAGCTGGGCCGGATCCAGAACGAGCTGCAGACGGTGCTGGAGACGGTCCCGTTCGCCATCTGGGTGCTGGGCGAGGAGGGCGAGTTGCGCTTCACCAACCGCCCCGAGGGCCTGCCCGGCCAGTTCAGCCACGGCCCCCCGCCCTGGGAGCCCGGGGCCCCGGCCGGGCTGCGCCCGTTCACCGACGCCAGCGGCCGCGAGCGCTTCCTGGAGCAGGAGAACCGCCCCACGGAATCCGGCAAGATCATCACCCTGCGCGACATCACCGAGGCCCACCTGCGCGCCCAGCAGGCCAGCCGGGAGGAGCGGCTCCAGGCCATGGGGCTGATGGCGGCGGAACTGGCCCACGAGATCCGCAACCCCCTGGGCAGCCTGTCCCTGTTCGCCGGGATGCTGGTGGAGGACCTGCAGTCCCAGCCGGCCCAGGTGGAGTTGGCCCACCATATCCAGACCAGCGTGCACCGCCTGAACACCCTGGTCAGCAACACCCTCACCTTCAGCCGGGACATCACCCCCAAGCCGGCAATGTTCGCCCTGGCCGCCTTCTGGGAGGGCGCGCGCCAGGCCAGCAGCCTGCCCGAGGCCGTGCGCTGGCAGAACCGGGTGCCCCCGGAAGCGGCCTGGTTCGCCGACCCCGACCTGCTCCGGCAGGTGGCCGTGAACCTGCTGCAGAACGCCCTGCGCTCCATGGACGGCACCCCGGAGCCCCGGCTGACCCTGTCCGCCGCCGCCGAGACCCTCGAAGGCCGGCTGCACTGGCGGGTGACCCTGGAGGACAACGGCTGCGGCATCGCCGCCGAGTCCCTGTCCCGGATCTTCGACCCCTTCTACACCACCTTCGGCGGCGGCACCGGGCTGGGCCTGGCGGTGAGCCACCGGATCCTCATGGCGCACCGGGGCCTGATGAACATCGAGAGCCGCCTGGACCAGGGCACCCAGGTGCATCTGCTGCTGCCGGCGGCCGGGGCATAGTCCATCCGCATCAGCTCCTTGGCGCGAAGCGGTCTAAAGCGCCCCGGAAGACAGGCTCAAGTTTATGATTCGGGATTGGGGTCAATGCTCTCACATTTGATGCCGGATGAACGATTGGCGAAACAAAACAGTCAAGCACCTCGCTGGATCATCTTCTGCGCTGCCTGGATCAGAAAGGCGCTGCGTGTGAGGCCGTGGGACTTGGCGTAACGGTCAATTTTGGCCAAGTCGCGGGACGGCACCGAGATGTTGACCCTCTCCATCTTCGACTTTTCGCCTTCAAGGGTGATGACCATCGTGGCAAAGATCCCCTCCTGATAAGTCGCCTTGATGGCATCTTCCAGGCTCATCGGGGCGGGCAGTTCGTGGCCTTCCTCTTGCAGGAAATCCGTGTATGCCTCAAGGGCCTCCTGCCCCATGGCCCGGGCTTCATCCAAGTTGCTGCCAGCGGAAATGCAGCCGGGGAAATCGGGGAAGCTGACCCCGTAATCAGAACCCTTATCTTTGTGGATGATGGCAATGTAGCTAGTCATGATGCGCCTCCCTCATGCGGGCTTACTTGAAGCCCGCAAGTTTAAGGATTGAGTAAAGGGTTCCAGTTGCGAGGTCTTTCCTGGGATGGGGCACGGCGATAGGCGGGAAACCTTCTTTCGTGTATATCTCATGGTCGCCCTTGCCCCTGCCCTTGGCGTGTTCCCAGCCATTCTGTTTCAAGAGCTTGATGAGTGAGCGAGAGTCCATACACACAATATACACACAAAAATGCCTTGCACAAGGTGTCCCTCCCGAATAGGTGTTCCTCTCGAACCACCGGGAGGTCATCTCCGTCATGGACTTCCTGGTCGTGTCCTCATGGCGATTCCAGCCCCTCTACATCCTCGTGAATCAGACAGAAAATAGCAGCCAGGGCATCCAAGTTCTTCACATCTGCCGGAACAGGTGCGCGTAGCCGTGGCTCCCGGCGAGCAGGTCCCGCAGCCTGGCCAGCAGGGCCTCCGGTGGCACCGCCGGCGGGGCCGCCAGACTGGAGCGCAGGCGGGCGATGGTCCTGCCCAGGCGCTGGTCATCCACCGGCTTGAGCAGGTAGTCCATGGCCTCCCGCTCGAAGGCCTCCACCGCGAACTGGTCGAAGGCGGTGACGAACACCCGCCGGCAGGGATGGCCGGGCTACTTGGAAATGCCCAGGATCAGCCCCAGCACCAGGCCCCATACCGCCGCCAGCCCGATCTGGAACTCGGCGGGGAGGCAGAAGGTGACGGTGTGGGCCGGGATCCAGAACCACACCAGGGTCCACCAGGCCCGCTGGATGCCCTGGAAGCCCCGCTGGCCCATGATCAGGTTGTCCTCCACCCGGTGGAGGGCCATCATCTGCGGCCCGAACAGCAGGTTGGTGAACACCGACACGGCGAAGGCGTAGCCCACCCCAGCCCCCAGGACGGCAGGCAGGAACCGGCCGTCCACCAGGCCGTGCACGAAGCCCTTCATGCCCACGAACCCGTACTTGATCACCAGGCCCAGCACCGCCCAGGCCAGGATCTTGAACAGGAACTGCAGTGCGGTGAAGGGAAAGGACAGCCTGCGGCGGGCGCAGGAGATGCCCAGCAGTTCCCCCAGGGAGCCCAGCACCGCGAACTGGAGGGCGGCGGAGGCGAGCGGGTGCGCCTTCACCCAGATGACGTATGTTTCCATTTCCAACTCCGTAGATCGCCCATGATAACCCAGCCCCAACGGCGGAAGGGCAACGCCCGGAGCGACGGCGCGCCAGGATCACTCCGGCGGGCAGCCCGGGATCGCGAAGTAGGTGCTGGCGTTGCGGAAGGAGATGTCCCGGACCATGGCGCCGAAGGTCTCGAAGTCCGCCGGGGCTTCGCCGGCTTCGATCCAGCCGCCCACCATGGCGCAGAGGATGCGGCGGAAATACTCGTGGCGCGGGAAGGAGAGGAAGCTCCGGGAGTCGGTGAGCATGCCCACGAACCGGGACAGCAGGCCGATGTTGGCCAGGACCGTCATCTGCCGGCGTATGCCCTCGATGTGGTCGTTGAACCACCAGGACGAGCCCAGCTGCATCTTGCCGGGCTGGCCCTCCTGGAAGCAGCCCAGGATCGAGGCCAGGGACTCGTAGTGGCCGGAGTTGGCGGAGTAGAGGATGGTCCTGGGCAGCAGGCCGTCGCTCTGCAGCGCGTCCAGGAACAGGGCGAGCTTTTCTGCCACCTGGACGTCGCCCACGGCGTCGTAGCCGGTGTCCGGCCCGAGCTTGCGGAACATGGGGGTGTTGAGGTTGCGCACGGCCGCCAGGTGCAGCTGCATGACCCAGCCGCGCCGGGCGTTCATGCGCCCCACTTCCAGCAGGAGCCCAGTGCGGAACAACTCCGCTTCGGCCGGGGCGGGCACCACCCCCCGCTGCAGTTTGGCGAACAGGACTTCCAGGGCCGGGCCGCTGGCGAAGGCGGCCACCGGCGCCACCAGGGCGTGGTCGGTGGCCCGGCAGCCGCGCTCGTGGAAGGCGGCGTGGCGCCGGTCCAGGGCCGCCACCAGGTCCCGGTATGAGCCGATGGCAATGTCCGCGGCGGCGCCCAGCCGGCCGAGATAGGCCATCCACACCGCCGGGTCCTCCACCGCCAGGGCCTTGTCGGGGCGGAAGCTTGGCACCATCACCGGCTCCCCGGGCCGGCGCGCGGCGGCGTAGGCGGCGTGGTGCTGGAGGCTGTCGGCGGGATCGTCGGTGGTGCACACCGCCCGCACCTTCATGCGGGTGAGCAGGGCCCGGGCGCCGAACTCCGGCCGGGCCAGCTGCGCGTTGCAGGCCTCCCAGATCATCGGGGCGGTCTTTTCGCTGAGCGTCTCCTGGATGCCGAAGTAGCGCTGGAGCTCCAGGTGGGTCCAGTGGTAGAGCGGGTTGCCCAGCAGGTGCGGCACCGTCCGGGCCCAGGCCAGGAAGGTCCGGTAGTCCGGCTCGTGGCCGGTGATGTCCTCCTCGGGGACGCCGTTGGCGCGCATGGCGCGCCACTTGTAGTGGTCGCCGCCCAGCCAGGCGTGGGCGATGGTCTTGAACCGGGAATCCTCGGCCACCTCCGCCGGGGGCAGGTGGCAGTGGAAGTCGATGATGGGCTGGTCCGCGGCGTACTCGTGGAACAGGCGCCGGGAGCTGGGGTCGGGGAGCAGGAAGTCCGCGTCCAGAAAAGGTTTCATAATGTCACTCCGTCCTTGAAGATGGCGATCTCGCGGTAGCCGCCCAGCTCGGCCTGGACCGGCTTGCCTTCGGCCACCGCGATCACCTCGCGGAACAGCTCCAGGGCCAGGTCGTCGAAGGAGACCCCCGCCAGCACCCGTCCGGCGTCGAAATCGATCCAGCGGGGTTTGCGCACGGCCAGATCGCTGTTGGAGGCGATCTTGAGGGTGGGCGCGGGGGCCCCGAACGGGGTGCCGCGGCCGGTGGTGAACAGGATGAGCTGGGCCCCGGCGGCGGTGAGTGCCGTGGCGGACACCAGGTCGTTGCCGGGCCCGGAGATGAGGGTGAGCCCCTGGCCGCGCCGGCGCCGGCCGTAGCCGATCACGTCCATGACCGGCACCATGCCGGCCTTGCGGATGCAGCCCAGGGACTTCTCCTCCAGGGTGGTGATGCCGCCCTCCCTGTTGCCGGGGGAGGGATTCTCGAACACCTCCTGGCCGTGGGCGATGAAGTAGTCCTTGAAGGCGTTCACCATCCGCACTTCGTCGGCGAACACCTCGGGGCTGTTGGCCCGGGCCATGAGCTCGGTCTCGGCCCCGAACATCTCGGGCACCTCGGTCATGAGCACGCTGCCCCCCGCCGCCACCAGCAGTTCGCAGACCCGCCCAACCAGGGGGTTGGCGGTGATGCCGGAGAAGCCGTCGGAGCCGCCGCACTTGATGCCGATGGTGAGCTCCGCCAGCGGCACCGGCACCCGCTCCTCGGCCGCGATCACCCGGGCCAGGTCCGCCAGCGCGGTCCGGGCCGCCTCGTCTTCGTCCTCGGTGGTCTGGAGGTGGATGAACCGGACCCGCTCCAGGGACCCGATGGCAGCCTGGAACTCGGCCAGGGTGTTGCTTTCGCAGCCCAGGGAGACCACGATGGCGCCGGCGGCGTTGGGGTGCGCGGCCAGGCCGGCGAGGATGGCCCGGGTGGCCTCCAGGTCGTCGCCCAGCTGGGAACAGCCATAGGGGTGGCCGAAGGCGAAAGCGTCCAGGCCGAATTCCTTCCGGCCCAGTTCCGCCACCACCTCGGCGGCGCGGTTGACGCAGCCCACGGCGGGGATGACCCAGACCTCGCTGCGGATCCCCACGGCGCCGCCCCGGCGGTAGCCCATGAACCGGTCGGGCACCCCTGCCCTGGCCAGCAGTTCCCGGGACGCCTCCCGCCCGGTCCAGACGAAGGGGCCGGAAGGCTGGTAGCTCCCGATTCCGTGAAGACCCGATTCCAGGTTGTGGGAGTGCACCCATGCCCCGGCCGGGATGGCGCACCTGGCCACGCCGATGGGGAGGCCGTACTTGATGACCGGCGCGCCCTCACGGATGTCCGCCAGGGCGATCTTGTGGCCCCGGGGAATGGCTTCCCGGGCCAGGACGGTTTCGCCAAGGCCGCAGCCGAGGCACTGGCCGGACTCCCCGGCCTCCAGGCCGTCCACGGCCACGGCCACGGAATCCAGAGCGTTCAGGAGGACCAGGCTGTTCATGCCAGCGCTCCTTCCAGGGCCGCCAGCATACCCCGGGACCGGATCTCCTGGAAGCCTTTGGTGACCGCCTCGGCAAAACCGGGAATGGCCGGAAGGGGCCCGCCCCAAAGGGCGGCGTCTTCCAGCACCGCCCGCACCACCTGGGCGGGATCGGCGATGGCCCGCACCCTGGCGAAGGCGGCCAGCACCGGCGCGTCGTCCCGCAGGGCGTCCACCGTGCAGTAGCGCTGGATCAGGGCGGCCAGGGAGAAGGCGATCAGGGCGGGCGCGTGGCCCCGCTTCGCCGCGAAATCCACGGCGCTGGGCAGCAGCCGCGACCGCCACTTGGACACCGAGTTCAGGGCGATGTCCTCCAGTTTGTGCTCCATGAAGGGGTTGTCGAAGCGGTCGAGGATGGTGCCGGCGTAGGCCGCGCCTTCGCTTTCCGGCATGGGCAGGGCCGGGATGATCTCCCGGGCATAGAGACGCTCCAGCGCCTCCTTCAGGACCGGGTGGCCCAGGCAGGCCCGCACCAGCGGCACGCCCAGGGCGGTGCCGACCATGGCCAGGAAGGTATGCCCGCCGTTGAGGATGCGCACCTTCAGCAGCCGGGAGGGGGTGATGTCGTCGGTCCAGACCACGTTGAGCCCGGCCCGGCGCAGGGGGAGCAGGTCCTCCCGCTCCACCCCCTGGATGGCCAGGAGGTGGTACGGCTCGGCCACCACCAGCAGGGCGTCGTCCCAGCCGGTCTCCTCCAGCAGCCTGGCCCGGGCCGCGGGATCGTGGCCCGACACGATGCGGTCCACCAGGGTGTCCACGAAGGTGCAGTCCTCGCTGATCCAGCGCTCGAAGCCCGGGTCGCCGTACCAGCGCCCGGCGTGGGCCAGCACGAACTGCCGCAAGGTCTGGCCGTTCTTCTCGATGAGCTCGCAGGGCATGACCAGGAGCGCCGAGGCCTTGCCGCCGCCCAGGGCCAGGTAGCGGGCCCGGAGCAGCTGGGTCAGCTTGCCCGGGAAGGAGGCGGCGGGACGGTCCTCGTCCCGGTCGGACAGGTCCAGGGCGATGCCGGCCTCGGTGGTGTTGGAGATGATCACGCGCACATCAGGATCGGCGGCGGCCTCCAGGTAACCCTGAAAATCCTCGTAGGGGTTGAAGCGACTTGAGATGACCTCGATGCGGGAGCGCTCCTCCACCACCTGGGCCCCCTGCCGTCCCCGCACCACGACCGTGTAGGCGTTGTCCTGGCGCTGGAAATCGGGGCTGAAGGGGCCGGGGATGGTCTTGACCAGGGCCACCGAGCCGTCAAAACCGGCACCGGTCCTCATCCGGTCCACCATCCAGTCAATGAACGCCCGGAGGAAGTTGCCCTCGCCGAACTGGAGGATGCGCACGGGATGCTGGCGGTCCGTGGCCATCAGCGCAGCACCCGGCCGGTGCCGTCACCGGCCACCAGCCGCTCCACCTCTTCCCGGGTGGACAGGTTCAGGTCGCCGGGGATGGAGTGCTTGAGCGCGGAAGCCGCCACTGCGAACTCCAGGGCCCGGACCTCATCGCCGTACTCCAGCAGCCCGAAGATCAGCCCGGCGCCGAAGGAATCCCCTCCGCCCACCCGGTCCACGATGTTCTCCAGGGAATACCGGCGGGAATGGAGGAAGCCTTGGCTCCCGTCCAGCACCGCCGACCACCCGTTCCGGTCCGCGGAAAGGCTTTCCCGCAGGGTGATCGCCACCACGCCCAGGTTGGGGAACTCGGCCTTGGTCCTGGCCGCCAGGGCCTGGTAGGCCTCCGGCGCCAGCCGGTTGGCGGCGGGATCCGCGTCCGCGGCGATGCCCAGCCCCAGCTGGATATCCTCCTCGTTGGCGATCAGCACGTCGGCCAGGGCCACCAGCGGGCGCATCACTTCCGGCGCCGGGACCCCGTAGCCCCAGAGCTTCTTGCGGTAGTTGAGGTCGATGGACACCCGGACCCCCGCGGCCCGCGCGGCCCGGATGGCCTCCAGGCAGGCGTCGGCGGAGGTGCGCGACAGGGCCGGGGTGATGCCCGTGAAGTGGAACCAGTCGGCCCCCTGGAAGATCTCCGCCCAGGGGAAATCCCCCGGCCGCATGAGGGACGCGGCGCTGGCGGCCCGGTCGTAGACCACCTGGGAGGGCCGCTGGTCGGCGCCGGTCTCCAGGAAGTAGATGCCGATCCGGTCCCCGGTGCGGCGCACCTGGCTGACGTCCACCCCGTATCCCCGCAGGGTGCGCAGGGCGCCCTGGCCGATGG
>Ga0182014_10004199_pt1 | contig 16684 bp, 16 predicted proteins | sample 612S2DmetaG_FD_120489 | JGI IMG/M metagenome (GOLD analysis project Ga0182014, IMG submission 120489) | Permafrost microbial communities from Stordalen Mire, Sweden - 612S2D metaG | ecosystem: Environmental > Terrestrial > Soil > Wetlands > Permafrost | place: Sweden: Stordalen | collected... | reverse complement strand
GGTGGTTATGGCGGTGGAGATATACCTGTTCCCATTCCGAACACAGCAGTCAAGCCCACCAGCGCCGATGGTACTTGGGGGTCCCCCCCTGGGAGAGTAGGTCGCCGCCGGGATTTCTTGAAAACCCCCCACCTCACGGTGGGGGGTTTTCGCATTCTGGCTCTTTTCGATTTTCTCCTTGGAAACGTCGGTGCCCGCTTCTGGTGGGCTAATTTGTCTATTGTTCTAGTTGTTTAATTGTTGCCGGTAGATGGTGATCTGGTCGCGGGTGACGATTCGCCAAGGATTGGTGTGGAGCGGGCGATTCTTGCGGACAGAGGCGCAGAATGGTTGCTTCATTGGGAACACACGGAATGTGACTATTAAAGAGGAGCACCATGACTATTGAGGAGGCCAAGTCCGCCCGAGATGAGCAGCGCCAACGTGACCCCGAACGCACGAAGTTTGAGATCCTCTCGGTAGCGACGCAGGAGTTCGCGAAACGGGGATTTGCCGGTGCGAGAGTCGACGAGATCGCGGCTCAGACCCGCACGACGAAGCGGATGATTTACTACTACTTCGGCTCGAAGGAGCGCCTCTACGTTGCAACGCTTCAGAAGTCCTACGAGGATATCCGTGTCACTGAGCAGAACGTCGATGTGGGCAATCTTGATCCGGTGACCGCGATCCGGTTGCTCGCCGAGTTCACCTTCGACCGTCACGAGGCGAATCCCACGTTCAGTCGTCTGGTCAGTCACGAGAACATGCAGAACGCCCAATTCGTGATGGCGGCGAGTGGCTTCCCCGGTCTCGAACGACCCATCATCAAGATGCTGGAACAGGTGCTGGAACGGGGCCGCGCCGACGGCGTGTTTCATCGAGAGATCGACGCGCCCGATGTGCACATGCTGATCAGCTCGTTCTGCTTCTTTCGAATCAATAACCGCTACACCTTCGCGGCGAATTTCGGTCGAGATCTTGTCGAGGCGAGTCGACGAGCGATATACCGGCGGATGATCGGCGACGTTGTCGTCGAATACTTGACGAGTGCTCCGTCGCAATGAAGTGGTGATCGTCCAGCGTCACTGGTTGAGCTGGAGTTGCAAGTTTCCGAGCACCTCGTAGCAACCGAGGACTGACGCGATTGACGAGTTCGGTTCACGCCCCTCGCGTAGGGCGTCGACGAACTCGCGGTCCTGCAGTTCAATGCCGTCCATCGAGACCGCCGCCTTGGAAACGTCGATCTGCTCGTCTCGACCGGTGAAGAGATCGTCGTAGCGGGCAGTGTAGGTGCCGTTGTCGCAGATATAACGGAAAAACGTCCCGAGCGGCCCGTCGTTGTTGAAGCTCAAGGAGAGGGTGCAGAGTTTTCCCGACTCGCTCTGCAGTTGGATTGACATGTCCATGGGAATTCCGAGCTGGGGGTGCGTGGGGCCCGCGAGGACATTGGCCTTCGCTATTGGTTCGCCGCATTGGTAGGCGAACAGGTCAACGGTGTGCGCCGCGTGGTGCCATAGGAGATTGTCGACCCAACTGCGCGGCTGACCCAAGGCATTTATATTCGATCGTCGAAAGAAGTACGTCTGCACGTCCATTTGCTGAATCGAGAGTTCGCCGGCGACGATGCGGTTGTGCAACCACTGGTGTGATGGATTGAACCGTCGCGTATGACCGACCATGCACGTGCGACCGGTCTCGAAGGCCGTCATGGCGACCTCGCGAGCGTCGTTCCAGTTGTCCGCCAGGGGAATCTCCACCTGTACGTGCTTGCCCGCTCGCAGGGCAGCGATTGACTGCTCGGCGTGCAGTTGCGTTGGGGTGCAGAGAATCACCGCGTCGACGTCAGGCGACTCGAGGGCGTCGCGCAGATCGGTGGTTGCCTGCTCGGCGCCGTACTTCTTCGCGACGTCCCGAGCTTGCTCGAGGGTCCGGCTCACGATCGAAACGACGTGCACACCGTCAATGCGTGCGAGGGCGTCCAGGTGCTTGATGCCAAAGGCGCCGGCACCGGCTAAGGCGATTCGCATGGGTTCTCCTACTGCTCTTTTGGGGTTGGCTTCAAGACCAGGTGTCCGACCGCGGTATTGGACGCCGGGACATGATAAAAACGGTGAAGCTCTTGCACCGCGTCGCCCAATGCGCCGCGCATCACGAGCCACATGACAAGTTCGATGCCCTCCGAACCCGCTTCACGCAAGTACTCCAGGTGGGTGATTGCTCGAAGCGCGTCGGGATTCGCGGTCATGTCGTCGAGGAACGCATTGTCAAACTTCTGATTGATCAGCCCGGCACGTGGCCCCTGCAGTTGGTGGCTCATGCCACCGGTTCCCCAGACCTGAACGTTGAGCCCTTCATCGTAACTTTCAATCGCCCGGCGGAGAGCTTGGCCAAGTTTGTAGCAGCGTTCCCCGGTGGGGGGCGGGTACTGAACGACGTTGACGGCAATGGGGACGACCTTGACGGGCCACTCGAGGGGCTGTGCGAACATCAGTGAGAGCGGTACGGTGAGACCGTGGTCGACGTCCATCTTGTTGATTACGGTCATGTCGAACTCGTCGAGGATGAGCGACTGCGCGAGGTGACAGGCCAGGCCCGGGTGTCCGAGCACCGTGGGCACCGGTCGCGGACCGAATCCCTCGTCGGCAATGGGGAACTCGTCGGCGCAACCAATGGCAAAGGTCGGGATTATCTCGAGGGAGAACGCCGAGGCGTGGTCGTTGTACACCAGGACAACCACGTCGGGCTTCTCTCGGGCTATCCACTCCTTGGTCCAGTCGTAACCGGCGAACACCGGGGCCCAGTAGTCGGTCCCGTCCTTGCCTTGGTCGAGGGCCGCGCCTATGGCCGGAACGTGGCTGGTCGTGATGCCGGCAGTGATCTGCGCCATGGTCAGCGTCCTTCCTTGATCGAACGTACGCCCTCGGGCGAACGCCCCCCAGCGAGCATCATCGCGGCGTACTCGTCCACCGTCATCCCCGTCATCGATGCCGCCGCTGTTTGAAAGCTGATCCCGTCGGTGGCAAAGATTTTGGCGAGGAAGTACACGTTGCCCCCGAGGGCCATCATGGCGTTATAGTCACGATCGAGTACGGCCTGCTTCTGCGCCTCAGTCATTGGCCACTCGTCGAGATACGCGCGTTCGTTGACCTTGAAGCGCTCACGGTTCTGCGGCTTCATCAAACTCATGCAGAACTGGTTGAGATGAAAACCTTCATGCGATCGCTCGGCGGTGAACACTGTCGTTCCCGGAATGTCGTCAAACTCTGAATTATCCACCATTCGTCAACCTTCTTCCCAATAGAGACGCGTCGGATTCTCGACGAGGAGCTTCTGTTGCTGCTCCTCGGTTCTTGCGATTCGAGGTATGAAGTCAACGAGCTTGCCGTCGTCGGGCATGTGCCCCTTCAGGTTGGGGTGCGGCCAGTCCGTGCCCCAGAGAACACGATCGGGGAACTCCTCGACGACTCTACGAGCAAAGGGAACAACGTCGTCGTAGCCCGGAGGGCCGGAGATCGTGAGGCGTTCGGGACACGTCACCTTGGTCCAAAAGTTCTCGTGTTCGCGCATGAGACGAAGGAAGAGCTCGAAGTCGGCACCATCAGCGGGCTTGGAGACATCGGGGCGGCCCATGTGGTCAACCACCACGCGCGAGGTGAGCGACGTGAAGAAACTCCACCGCTCCGCGAGGTCGGCCGCCTCGAAGTAGACCACAATGTGCCATCCCAGCGGGGCGATCTTCTCCACTATCCGGTGGTAGTAGGCATCGGGTTCAGGGTCCACGAGACGCCGGACGTAGTTGAAGCGGACCGCGCGCACCCCCGCCTCGTGCATCTCGTCCAGTTCCGAACGGCTGATGTCGGGTCGGATCGTGGCGACACCGCGGGCGCGGTTGTTCGCGCATCGAAGGGCGTCGAGCATGGCGGAGTTGTCAGAGCCGTGACACGTGGCTTGCACGATTACGTTCTTCTCGAAACCGAGCAGGTCGCGCAGGGCGAACAGCTGATCCTTGCCCGCATCACAAGGCGTGTACTTACGCTCCGGGGCGAAGGGAAATTGGCCACCCGGTCCAAAGACGTGACAGTGGGCGTCGACCGAGCCCGGAGGCAGCACAAACGTTGGCTTGGACGGGTTGGGGTGGAAGGACAGCCAGTTGGCGTCCATGCTGAAGGTTTCCACGCCTACGCGCCCCGTGCCTTCAACGCCGCGTCCAGACGTGGATAGACGCGTCTGACGTTGCCGGAAAAGACCTGCTCGCGCTGGGCGGGCGAAATCGCCGCCGCATCGACGTAGCGCTTGGTGTCGTCAAAGTAGTTGCCGGTTTCGGGGTCGATACCTCGCACGGCCCCGACCATCTCGGAACCGAAGAGGATGTTGTCGACATTGATGACTTCAAAGAGGAGGTCGATGCCGGGTTGATGGTAGACGCACGTGTCGAAGAAGACGTTCTTCATGAGGTGTTGTGAGAGGGCGGGCTTGTCGAGCATGTCGGCGAGTCCCCGGTAGCGGCCCCAGTGGTATGGAACTGCGCCACCACCGTGAGGGATGACGAATCGAAGTTCGGGGAAGTCGGCGAAGAGGTCTCCCTGCAAGAGCTGCATGAACGCCGTGGTATCGGCGTTCATGTAGTGCGCCCCGGTAGCGTGGAAATTGGGGTTGCAACTTCCCGAGACGTGAATCATCGCCGGCACGTCGAGCTCCACCATCTTCTCGTAGATCGAATACCACGATCGGTCGATGAGCGGAAGCCCGTTCCAGAGGCCGCCACTCGGGTCGGGGTTGAGGTTGAGGCCGACGAAACCCAGCTCCAGAACGCAGCGCTCGAGCTCGGCGATTGAGTTCGAAATTGGAACCCCGGGGGACTGGGGAAGTTGGCAGACCCCGATGAAGGTCTCGGGAAAGAGCGAGACGACGCGGCTAATGAGGTTGTTGCACGCCCGCGACCAGGCAACGCTCACGGCTTCGTCGCCGACGTGGTGCTCCATGGCCGAGGCGCGAGGCGAGAACACGGTCATGTCGGCCCCGCGCTCTTTCAACAGTCGAAGCTGATTCGTCTCGATGGTGTCGATGATCTCATCGTCCGAGATGACCGGATAGTCCGGCCAAGGCTCGCCGGCATTGAAGGCCGCAACCTGCAGTTTCCGCCAGAGATTGTGCGGCTCGGGGGCCGTGGTGTAGTGACCGTGGCAGTCAATGATCATGGGTGCTCCAAATTGATGAAGGAATGAAGACGTCGCCACGCATGAGCAGACGTGCGGTGCGCATGAGCGCGCAGAAGTCCACGGTGAGTCCGTCGCCCTGCGTCGAGACGTCCATCGATACAGTGAAATATCCCGAGGGGTGTTCGATGTCGAGCGTCGTCGTCGCCCCGGTGCTGGAGCAGCCCGATACCTCGTGCGCCACCGATCCGGGTACCAGGCAGGCAGTCGCCACCGAGACGGCGCCGAAGACGCCGATCGCCTCGTGCACCCGTTTTGGAATGAAGGTGCGAGTCGCCACCGCGCCGCCACTCTTCGCGGGCGCGAGCAGCGTCATCTTTGGCACGCTCTTGTTCGCAACGTCACCCAGCTTCATGAGTGGCCCCACGGCCAGGCGAATCCGTTCCACCTTGTCGCAGACAGCCGCGTTCGCTTCGATATCCAGTGGCTCTTCGTACCCGGTGAGGCCGAGATCCTCGGCCTTGATGCATACGACGGGCATGCCGTTATCGATGCAGGTCACCCGAACCCCCTCAACGATGTCGACGGGGTGGCCGGTGGGTAAGAGACTTCCGCAGGTGGAACCCGCGATATCGAGGAACTCGATGGTAACGGGCGCAGCGCCGCCCGGAACCCCGTCGATACGTGTGTCCCCGTCGTAACGGACCCGGGCGCCGGGCGTCTGGACCCGGGCCACGGCAAGACTCTGCGTGTTCTCCATCCAGATCCGGACGTCGGTCGTCCCTTCGCTCGCCGCGACGAGCTGTTCTTCAATCGCGAATGGACCAACGCCAGCGAGCAGATTGCCGCAGTTTTGATTGTCGGAGACTTCGGCCCGGTCGGGCCAGACCTGGAGAAAGAGGTAGTCAACATCAGCGTCGGGCCGAGCGGAACTGCGCACGACCGCAACCTTCGAGGTCAGCGGATGTCCGCCACCCATCCCGTCGATCTCGCGCACGTCCGGCGAGCCCAAGGCGGCGAGCAGGACCGCGTCGCGCGTCGCGACGTCGCGGGGAAGGTCCTCGGCTCGAAAGTACAGTCCCTTGGACGTGCCGCCTCGCATCACCGAACAGCGAACGGCTGTCTGGGTGTTCATGCGTCGTTGCCGTCCACGTAGCGAAGACCGCGTTGCGCGAGCTTCTCTCGCATTTGGTACATGTCGAGCCCGAGTTCCCCTGAGGCCAGTCGTGCTCGCTTCTCGGCCTCATTGTCTTCTCGAGATTGACTGGCGGCTCGAACGTGCTCGGCCTCCTCGCGCTTGACGACCACCACGCCATCGTCGTCGGCCACGATGACGTCACCGGGTCGAATATAAACGCCCCCACAGACGATGGGTGTCTGCACGTTCGCCGGGGTCTCCTTGACCGTTCCTTGAGCGCTGATTGCTTTGGACCATACCGGAAAGCCCATCGCGGTAAGTTCAGCCACGTCACGCACGCCCGCCTCGATCACGAGTCCGCGCACCCCGTGAGCGACGAGACTGGTCGCGAGCAGTTCTCCGAAATATCCGTCTTCGCATGGACTGGTCGGGCTCACAATGAGAATGTCACCGGGTTTGGCTTGTTCGACGGCGACGTGCAGTGACCAGTTGTCACCGGGCGCCACTTCACACGTCAACGCGTTTCCCGCGATGCGAGCGGGGCGGTAGATCGGTCGGAGCTGGGCGGCGAGAAGTCCCACGCGCCCTTGGGCCTCGTGAATGGTGGCGACGCCGAATTCGCCGAGGGCGTCGACGAGCTCCAGGTCTGTTCTGCTGGTGTTTCGAACAACTACAGCCATGGGTCCCTCCAGGAAGCTGACGACGGAGCACCTAAAGTGGCCGCCGACGCCTCATTGCGTTATGGTCTAATTAACTGAACAGTACACGAGATTACCGGTTCATCCAAAGTCTTTTGCGGTTGTATTTCAAAAAAGAGGTACTCACGAAAAGGGGAGTCAGTGAAGGAACTGCGTACGCAGGTGGTCATCATCGGTGCCGGTCCCGCGGGCCTGCTCCTGGGGCATTTGCTCCAACGAGAAGGAATCGACAACATCGTCCTTGAACGTCGCAGTCGCGAGTACATCGAGAAGCGCGTTCGAGCGGGCGTGATCGAATACGGGATCGCCAAACTGATCGAAGACGCGGGGGCGGGCGAGCGGATGAAGCGCGAAGGCCTCGTGCACCACGGTGTCGAGCTTCGCTTCGACCACACCTCGCACCGGATCCCGCTCAGCGAGCTGGCTGACGGCAAACCAATCACGGTCTACGGGCAACAAGAAGTCGTGAAGGACCTCGTCGCTCTGCGCCTCGACTCGGGTGCACCGTTGCTCTTTGAATCCGAGGTCACCGCCGTCGAGGGGCTCACCACCGACGGGCCCTGCGTGGAGGTCGAGGGAGTGGACGGCAAGGTTCGCATCTCGTGTGAGTTCGTGGCCGGTTGCGACGGCACGTTTGGCGTTGCGAACAAGGCGATCCCCAAGGATGTCGTGCGTCGCTACGAACGGACGTATCCATTCTCGTGGTTGGGGATCTTGGCCGAGGCGGCCCCCGCCACCGAAGAGCTCATCTACTGTCGCCACGAGAATGGCTTCGCGCTCTATTCTTTGCGTTCTCCGACCCTGAGTCGACTGTACTTGGGGGTGCGCCCGGAAGAGACCCTGGACCAGTGGTCGGATGAGCGCATCTGGGACGAGTTGAACACCCGACTCGCCACCGACGAAATGCCCGAGATCAACCAGGGGCCCATCATCGAGCGCGGCATCACCGCGATGCGCAGCATCGTTGTCGAGCCCATGCGCTTCGGGCGACTGCTCCTCGCGGGCGACGCGGCCCACATTGTGCCGCCCACCGGGGCCAAGGGGATGAATCTCGCGCTGGCGGACGTGCGCGAGCTCTTTCACGCGCTCCTCGCGCAACTGAGGAGCAACGACCCCCGGTTGATCGATACGTACTCGTCCACGTGCCTCGAGCGGGTGTGGCGAGCCGAGGAGTTCTCCACCTACATGACCCAGATGTTGCATCCGAACCACGAGGACGATTTTGAAAATGGCGTGCAGATGGCGCGGCTCCGCCAGGCGATCAATTCGCGCGAGGCAGCGACCGTGCTGGCTCGCAACTACGTTGACTTGAACAGCCTCTAGAACGGATAGATCGGTAGTTCGCTCTGGGCCGTCACCCACTGGGTCTCGGTGTAGGCGTCGAGGTTCGCCAGTCCACCCATGCGCGAGCCGTTGCCCGAGTTTCCGGTGCCGCCAAAAGGTATCACCGCTTCGTCGCCAACGGTCTGGTCGTTGATGTGAATCGCGCCGGTCGGAATGCGACTGGCGAGCTCGAGGGCGCGCAGACCGTCGTTCGAGAGGATGCCGAGCGAGAGGCCGTACGGACTCGCCGACGCTATCGCCACCGCTTCATCGAGTGACGAGTACGAAACCACAGGAGCCACCGGACCGAAGACCTCTTCGCAGTAGGCGGGCGAGGAAGTGGGCACATTGGTGAGCACCGTGGGACGATAGAAGAGGTCTTCGAAGGTGCCGCCGGCCAACAGCGTTGCGCCGGCGCTCACGGAGTCGCTCACCATTGAATGCACCCGATCACGTTGCTTCGCGTCAATGAGCGGTCCCAGGGCAACCTGGCCACTCTTCGGATCGCCGACGGGCAGGTTGTTCGCGTGCTCGGCCAACAGCGCCGCGTAGTCGCCGGCGATCTTTGCGTCGACGATGTGGCGGCCGGTGGTCATGCAGATCTGACCTTGGTGCATGAAAGAACCGAAGGCTCCGACCGAGACGGCCTTTTCCAGATCCACGTCGTCCATCACGATCAAGGCCGAGTTACCACCGAGTTCGAGGTGGACTCGTTTGAGGTGCTGGGCGCCGAGGGATCCGACGATTCGACCAGCGGCGGTGGAACCGGTGAAGGCAATTACCCGGACTCTCGGATCGACGACGAGCGCTTCGCCGACCTCGACTCCTCCGGGCAGCATGCTGAAGACACCAGCGGGAACTCCGGCCTCTTCGAATACGCGCGCCAGAACAACGCCGCCGCAGAGTGCGGTGCGAGGATCGGGCTTCAAGATAACGGCGTTGCCGAGCGCGAGCGCCGGAGCGACGGAACGGATCGAGAGGATGAGCGGGAAGTTGAAGGGCGCAATGACGCCGACAACCCCGGCGGGCACCCGGCGCGAGAAACTGAGGCGTGGTTGTTCGCTTCGAAGGATCTCACCAGTGGGGTGTGACGCAAGGGCGGCCGCCTCGAAACATTCTTCAGACGCGATGTGAATCTCGAGTCCGGCCTTAGGGCCGATTCCTCCGGACTCTCGAACAATCCAGTCCGACAGTTCGTCGGCGTTTTCCAAGAAGAGCTGACCGGCCTTGCGCATGACCGCCGCCCGTTGGCTGAAGGGGAGGGCGGACCACTCGCGCTGGGCAGAAACCGCCAGTTCGGCGGCGATGGCGACGTCGTCCACGCTGGCCCGACCGGTCTTGGCGATCTGTTGGCCAGTCGCCGGTTCGACGACGGGAGCGTCTCCGGCGCCCCCAGGGCGCCACCCGCCCAAGGAAATATTGGCCTGCCACGGTGCGCCATCAAGAAACGACATTTTTAACCCCCTAGTACAAAGTTGCTTGATTGCTTACCACAGATTTGTTATGTTGCGCTCAATCCACTTGCGATCGGCCTCTAGCAAAGGATGACCGCAATCAATATTTTCTCGAAGAGGGGACACATGTTCTTACGTGACCACTGGTACGTCGCAGCACTTAGTTCAGAGCTCGAATCAAAGCCACTTTCGCGCCAGATCCTCGGCGAGCACGTCGCACTCTTCCGAAGTGAATCGGGCGAGGTGGTGGCGCTGGCCGACCGGTGCCCGCATCGTGGATATCCGCTGTCGCTCGGCACGGTCGTGGGCGAGCAGTTGGTGTGTGGCTATCACGGATTCACCTTTGACTGTTCGGGCACGTGCGTTGCAGTCCCCGGTCAGGACCGCATCCCCAGCCGCGCGGACGTGAGGTCGTATCCCGTCGTGCAACAGGGCCTCTGGGTTTGGATATGGATGGGACGAGGCGAGGCCGACGTCGCGAAGCTTCCGAGCACCCCGTGGCTGGTCGACACGAAGAACTGGTCAGCGGTGGGCGGGGTCGCCAAGATTGACGCGGCTTTTGACCTGCTCGTCGATAACCTGGCCGATCTTTCGCACGAGACGTTCCTGCACAATGGCTCGATCGGAACCCCGGAGGTCGCCACGACACCGATCGAGGTGGAGATCGACGAAGACGCCAACGTCGTTCGCGTCTATCGCCACATGAACTCGGTGGACTGCCCGCCCTTCTACTCACGCACAACGGGCCTCGAGGGCAAGGTTGACCGCTGGCAAGATATCGAATATTCGCCGCCGGGTTTCTACTTGCTCCACGCGCGCATCGCTCCCGTTGGTCAGCCGCCGCTTCCCGACGGAACCGATGACCACGCTTTCCACATGAAGATCCTTTACGGGCTGACCCCATCGAGCGATGGCAAGGTCTATGACTTCTGGGCGCTGGCGAGAGACTTTTGTGTGGGCGATGACGAGACCGACCGGTTTCTCGAGAAGATGCAAACGAGCGTGGTGCAGGAAGACGTGGACGCACTGAACATATTGCAAATGCGAGCCAATGGCACGACCGAGTCCAGTGAGGTGAGCATAAAAATAGATCGGGGCGGCATCGCTGCTCGACGGATGCTCGCGTCGATGAGGGAATCAGTGTCGTCGAAGTGAGCCTTGGGGGGCGGGATCGTTTCCCTGAGAAAGTTTGAAGATAAGTTCTGCAATTAACGTAATAGTGTGTTAAAACTGTCTCAACATTATTGAGGGGGGTCAATAAATGAGTGAAAATAATATTCCTACGAGCCCAGACGGTATTCCCGGATGGGGAGGCTATGAGTTCGGGCGTCGCCTCGGGCTTCAGGCGGCCGCCGTAGTGGCGGCGTCGGGTGCGCTCGCCACGCTCACCGATATCTCGGTAGCTCACGCGGCGTCGAAGTCGGACACCATCAAGATTGGCTATGTATCGCCTCAGACCGGCGCACTGGCCGACTTCGCCGGACCTGACGCCTTTGTCTTGAAGGAGATCCGCGCTTCGAGCTTGTTCGCGAAGGGGATCACCATTGGCAAGACCAAGTACAAGATCGAGATCACCGAAAAGGACACGCAGTCGCTGGGCAACGTCGCAGTTCAAGTAACCCAGGAGTTGATCAACTCGGGCGTGGACTTGATTTTGGTCAGCTCGGCGCCGGAAACGACCATTCCAGTTGCGACGACCTGTGAGCAGTACAAGGTTCCCTGCGTTTCGACCGTGGTGCCGTGGGAGGCGTACTGGGGAGGATTCACCGGCGCGACGATCTCTCCCGAGGGTGCCGCCACCGGCACGGGCCCGAAGTACAACTCGATGTTCTTCTTCGGGGTTCCGCAGTTCGCGGGTTGCTTCGTTCCAATGTGGGAACGGGTGCAAGCGACCACGAAGTGCAACACCAATGTTGCCGAAATGTTCCCCAATGACGCCGACGGCAATGCCTTTCGAGCCGCCTTCGGTCCAACCGTCGGCGCGATGTTCCCGAAGGGGGGCTACAACTTCGTTGATGGCGGGGCGTACACCGACCTCACATCCGACTATTCGTCAATGATCGCGACCTTTAAGACCGGTGGGAAGAATGGGGCGGCGTGCGACCTGTTCATCAACTGCCCGCTGCCTCCGGACTTCCAATCCTTTTGGACGCAGGCCTCTCAGCAGGACTACAACCCGAAGTTGGCGACCGTGGCGAAGGTGATGTTGTTCCCCACCGATGCGTACGCACTCGGGGACTTGTCGAACAACATTGCGACGGACGCATGGTTCACGCCGTACTCTCCTTACAAATCATCGTTGACCGGCCAGAGCGCGAACGCGTTCGCCGCTGCGTATCAGTCAGCCGGACACGGCCAGTGGGTCCAGTCCATGGGCTCGACGTACTCGTTGTTCGAGGTCGCCATCGAGGGCTTGCGCAGAGTGAAGAATCCCCACGACCGGCTCTCCCTCGCGAAGGCGCTGCAGACGGTGAGTTACGACGGCATGTGCGGACCCATCAACATGAATCTGAAGAGCAGCAATCCTCTTCTGGCGAGCCCCGCGAAGGGCATCGGCATGGTCATGCCCGTGGGCGTGCAATGGAAGCCCGGTTCGAGCGACCTGGTTGGCCATCGCAAGTACAAGTGGTCGCAGTGGGTTGTCGACAACACGCTGAACAAGCACGTTCCGTTGAACGGCACGCTTGAGCCAACCAACGTCTAAGAGGTTCGTTCGTGTCGCTGCTTCAACTGGAAGGTGTCTCTAAGAAGTTCGGTCAAGTTGTTGTTGGCAAGGAGATCACCTTCCAGTTGGAGCCGGGCGACGCCGTAGGCATCGTTGGTCCCAACGGCGCCGGAAAGACGTCGCTGTTCGCCATGATCTCTGGCGACGTACGGCCCGACTCGGGCCACATTATTTTTGAGGGCCAGAATCTCCTGCACTTGAGCCCTTCGAAGAGGGCGAGGGCGGGGATCGGACGAACGTACCAGGTGCCGCGACCTTTTGAACATATGACCGTCTTTGAGAATGCGTTGCTGGCGGCGCAGCAGGGGGCCCGGAGCCGGGGACAGAAGAGTTATGAGCAGGCCTACGGGGCCCTCGAACGCACGGGTCTGGCCGATTTCGCCAATCGACAAGCCGGGTCGCTGACGTTGCTGCACCGAAAGCGTCTGGAGTTGGCTCGCGCCCTCGCGACCAGTCCCCGCGTCTTGCTCCTCGACGAGATCGCCGGCGGACTCACCGATATGGAGGTCAACGAGCTCACCGCGATTATCCGTGGATTCCGCGACGAAGGCATCGCGGTGGTGTGGATTGAGCACGTGGTGCGAGCGCTGCTCTCAACCGTTGATCGACTGCTCTGCTTGGCGGGTGGCGTCGTGGTCGCCGATGGTGATCCGCAAGCGGTGTTGGCGTCGGAGGAAGTGCGCGCGGTCTACCTGGGCGGGAAAATTATCAATGAGGTTCTACCCCAATGAGTGAGAGTCTTCTGGAAGTTCGCGGACTGACCATCCATCACGGGCAGCTCTGCGCGATCGACGATGTGAGCTTCAGCCTGAATCAGGGTGAGGTGCTCACCATGATCGGCGCCAACGGAGCCGGAAAGTCAACGTTGTTACGCACCATTGCGGGCCTTCACCATCCCACGAGCGGGGCGATTGAATTTCAGGGTGTCGACATCGTGAAAATGCAGCCCAACAGAAGGGTCGGACTGGGGATCTCGCTCGTGCCCGAGGGCCGCCGTCTCTTCTCCTCGATGACGCTGGAAGAGAACCTGCAGGTTGGTGCCTTTCATGCCAAGAAGGGCCCCTTTAGCATCGAGCGCATCTACGAACTCTTTGACTGGATGCCGCAACGTCGAAAACAACACGTGTGGCAACTCTCCGGGGGAGAGCAACAGGCGGTGGCGATCGGCAGAGCCTTGGTTGCGAATCCCAAGGTCCTGCTCTTGGATGAACTGTCCTTGGGACTCGCGCCCATCATCGTTGAACGTATTTATGCCCTGGTTCCAGAGATCGTGGCGCATGGTGTCAGCATCTTGATCGTCGAACAAGATGTTGCTCAGGGCGTCACGGTGGCGAACAGGGTCCACTGCCTGCTCGAAGGCCGCACGTCGTTGACAGGCGTGCCGGCGGACCTTACGTCCGAACAGATAGACCATGCTTATTTCGGAGCCGAATTAGCCAAGGCGACGCCTCAACCCGGGGTCGGCGAATGATTTGGCTCAACGTCATTGTCCAGGGCGTCCTCCTCGGGGGCTTCTACGCGCTCTTCGCCTGCGGCCTCTCGCTGATGTTCGGCGTGCTGAAGGTCATCAATCTGGCCCACGGCGATATGGCCGTGGTGGCGGCGTACGTCGCGGTGTTCCTGACCCCGCACCTCCATATTCCCGGAGTGTGGTCTTTCCTCGTGGTGGTACCGCTCTTTGGCTTGATTGGCTACGTCGTTCAACGAACGTTGATTCAAAAGAGCATCGACCGCGATCCCTTCACGACGCTGCTGGTGACGTTCGGCCTATCCGTGGTCATCGAAAATCTCTTGCTCGAGGCGTATACCGCCAACGGCCAGACGGTGAACATCGGGTCGCTCATCGCCAAATCGTGGCATCCAGCCTCGATTATCTACATCTCCTACGTCTCACTGGCGGTGCTGGCTGCAGCAGTCCTGGTGCTCGTTCTGCTGCAACTCTTCCTCTCCTATACGGGAACCGGTCGGCTCATCCGCGCCGTTGCTGACGACCGTGAAGCCGCCCAGCTCAGCGGAGCGAACTATCGACACATCTTCGGTATCGCCGCGGCGATCGCCTTCGCCACAGTGGCCCTAGCGGGGATCGCCTACGGAATGATGACCCAGTTCGCGCCCACGTCGGGAGGCATCAATCTGCTGTTCGCCTTCGAGGCCGTCGTGATCGGAGGCATTGGATCACTGTGGGGAACGTTGGTGGGTGGTGTTGCCTTGGGCGTCGCCCAGCAGTTCGGCGCGCACCTGAACCCGCAGTACCAGGTTCTGGCAGGTAATCTGCTCTTCCTCGTAGTGCTGGCCGTTCGACCGCAGGGTTTATTCGGAAAAAAGACGGCACTTTCATGAGCAACCCACCAAGTCCCGCGCTGGACCGCAACGGACTCATTGCGGTGCGTCGCTCGACGCACTCGGCGATCTACACGCTCGTGGGTGCGCTCATTTTGGTGGTGCTGCTGACCGCTGCACCTTGGATTGTGCCCGCAGAGGTCGCCACGACGTTGATGAACTTCTTCATCTTGGTGATTATGGCAACCATGTGGAATCTTCTCGCGGGGTACGCCGGGATGGTCTCCATTGGCCAGCAAGCGTTTGTCGGGCTGGGCGCGTACGCCACGCTCTATCTTGCCCTGAAGGGCATGAACCCGTTCGTCACGATTCCTCTGGCGGCCGTTGCCTGCGCCGTGATCGCGTATCCGGTGACGTACTTGCTTTTTCGTCTGCGGGGCGGCTATTTCTCGATCGCGACCTGGGTGATTGCGGATACCGCAATGCTGATCATCGGGACGATCGCGGTGTTGGGTGGGGGAACGGGTCGCTCGATGCCGGGCCTGCAGAATCTGAGCCCCTCGCAAACGGCACACTATTCGTACCTGGCGACCTGGGTCGTCGCCCTCGTCGTGGTGACCGGTACCTACTATCTGCTTCGGAGCCGGTTGGGACTCGTGCTGGCGTCCATTCGTGATAACGAGGTTGCCGCACGAAGCGCCGGGGTTCACGTCAGGTCGGCGCGACGGATCGTGTTTATCATCGCGGCGGCCGGCTGCGGCGCCGCTGGTGCCGTGCTGGCGATCAGCCAACCCTTCATTCAACCCACTAATGAATTCAACATGCAGTGGGCAGCGGAGATGCTCTTCGTCTCAATGATCGGAGGACTCGGCACAATCGAGGGTCCGATCATTGGATCGATTATCTTCTTCATCCTCCAACAGACCCTTCAGCAAGAGGGAGTCTGGTATCTGATCATCTTCGGCACCATCGCAGTGGCGATCGCGCTTTGGCAACCGCGGGGCCTCTGGGGCGCCTTCCGGGATCGTTTCCACACCGAGCTGTTGCCGGTCGGGTACTGGGTGGGGGAGACAAAGGTCAAGAGAAAGATCCGAGGGGGCCAAACCTGACGAGAGCTGCGGCGATGAGGCTCTTGGAAACCAAAAGGTAGGGGTCCAGCGGGGCATCGGCGTTGGGCGGCTGTGCGCCATCCCGGTGTTCAACACGGACTGAGCCCCATTGGGTCGATTGAAGCGGGTGTGGCCCTGAGACTGAGCCGATGAACATCTAGTTACTTGGCGGTGAACGCCAACGAATCCAACAAGACACCCGCCACTGGCGCGGGGGAGACCCGTGAGGGCTGGCTCGGATTTCGACCGCGGTCGAGGCGCCATAACGGCGCCGTTCGCGCTAAAGCATGTTCCTTAGTAGGATTGATGCATGCCTTCTTCGAAACCTTCACCTCGTCGCGCCTCGAGCGCGGGTCGTCCGCCAAGCGGTGGACGCAGTGGAAGTCCTCGAGGCGCGGGGCAAGGTGGCTCGCAGGGGCGACCGCCACGCAGTGGAGATTCTCGGAGTGACTTTGGTGGCCGACCACCACGGGATGGCGCCGAACGTCGGATAGATCGCGGGAATGCTGGAGCCGCGAGGCCCCCAGCCCCGAGAGGTGACCGCAGGGACCGCGATGATGCTCCCAGCGATGGTCGCCCCCCGTACGCCGGACGTGCCGGCGAGCGTTATGACCGTGACGATCGTTCGGAGCGACGTCCGCGTCCGGCGAGCGCTGGTCGCAACGGTCGCCCTTCGATCCGTCCAGGGGCCAGGGACGAGCGTCCCTACCCGAGCCGTGGCGCGGACGCGCGCACGAGTCGTCCGCCACGTCAGGGTGAGCGATACGAAAGCGATTCGCGCGATCGCCGCCCGAGCCGCCCGGGAGACCGAGAAGCGCGTCC
>Ga0182014_10004197_pt1 | contig 16689 bp, 15 predicted proteins | sample 612S2DmetaG_FD_120489 | JGI IMG/M metagenome (GOLD analysis project Ga0182014, IMG submission 120489) | Permafrost microbial communities from Stordalen Mire, Sweden - 612S2D metaG | ecosystem: Environmental > Terrestrial > Soil > Wetlands > Permafrost | place: Sweden: Stordalen | collected... | reverse complement strand
CGAGTACATCGGCATCAACTCGCGAATCGCGGGTTGGACCGTCGACAATAAGCTCTATACCGACGCGTATTATCATGATGGATACAACGGACTGGATGTCGGCGGCGTCCTGCCGCACGGTGCCGTGGATGCGGGTGATATTCCGAACGGCACCATCAACCAGAATGGCACGACGAATCCGAACGATGTCCCCGGACAGATCCTGACCAACAACTATCGGTCTGTGGGAGACATTCTGCGTGTGTCCCGCGGCTTGGGTCCCGGTGAGGCGCAGTTCGGCGGATGGTTCGACCATCAGACCAATTTGCGCGAGTTGACCGAGAACGACTTTACCAACAACTACGCCTACAACTACGACTTGGCAGTGCCAGCGGGCGGATTGCCGGAAGCCGCCTACATCGATCGCCTGCAGCACAATCAATTGTTCACACGGCAAGCGTTTCTGCAGTACATCTGGCACGTCATTCCTGATCTCGACGTGACCGGCGGCATGAAATACGTGAATTTCGAGCGTGACATCGTCGCGCCCGTCAATCAGGGGACGGAGCTGCAACTCGACTACAAGGAAACGTGGACCCGCGATCTGCCGTCCTTCGACGTGCACTACAAGCTGGCCGATAACTGGTCGGCCTACGCCCAGTACGCGAAGGGGTTTCTGGCGCCCAACTTGAACGTTCTCTATGTGCCCAGTCCGAGCGGCAACACCGTGAACCCGGAGTCCACCACCAATGTGCAGGTGGGGACCACCTGGGTTGGTCGGGGGGCAACCGTTTCCTTGGACGCTTACACCATCAACTTCAGCAATGAAGTCGCGTCACACACGATCATACCGCCGGACGGCGGCGCAGCGCTCAAGCAGTTCTATAACTTGGGGGCGGTCAAGTACAAGGGCGTCGAGGCCGAAGGCAGCTATGCCATTGGCTACGGCCTGACCGTCTATGCCAACGCGACCTACAATATCGCACGGCTGACCACCGATCAAAGCTGGGTTCCCGACACGCCCAATCGTACGGCCGCTCTCGGCCTGCTGTACAACCAGGGCCCGTGGCAGGGCTCGCTGATCGACAAGTACGTGGGAGTACGCTACGGCGATTCCGAGGACACCTATCGTCTCAGTGCGTATCAAACCGCCGATGCGGCTGCCAACTACACGTTCAATTTGTCCGACCATGCCGTGAAGAACGTCAAGATTGGCGTGATGGTGCAAAACATCACCGATCGCAAAACCATTTATTTCTTGGACGGATACACGAGCGGCAGCACACCGTCGGGCTACGCCAACGGCAATCCGTTGTTCTTTACGCTGCCGGGCCGGAGCTTCGAGGTGAATCTGAAGGCGTCGTTCTGATTGGACTTTTTCGACGCACGTCGCGATGCCATCGGATCTGCGCCACCGGCGCCAGAATTATTGCATCAAGCGAGCCGTTTCCTTTTTGACGACGGCATAGCATTCACAGCAGAGAGCCTCCAGCTTCGGCCGGTCAAGGACCTCGATATGTCCGCGCTGGTAGTGGATGATGCCGAGACGCTGCAGCTTGCCCGCGGCCTCGGTGACGCCCTCACGCCGCACGCCCAGCATGTTGGCGATCAGTTCCTGGGTCATGTACAACTGGTTTGACGATAAACGGTCGAGCGACATCAATAGCCAGCGGCATAGCTGCTGGTCGACTGAGTGATGGCGATTGCATACGGCAGTCTGAGCCATCTGGATGATCAGGGCCTGTGTGTAGCGCAGAAGCAGATCATGGAAGCTGTCGTTGCAATGAAACTCGTCCTTGAGCCGTTGACCCAGCAGGCGATAGGCTTGGCCCGCGCTTTGCACGATCGCGCGGTTGGGGGTCGTCTCGCCGCCCATGAAAAGCGCAATGCCGATCAGCCCTTCGTTACCCACGATCGCAATCTCCGCGGAGGAACCATCCGCAAGCACATAAAGAAGCGAAACGATGCAATCGACCGGAAAGTAAACATGGAGCAGCACATCACCGGACTCGTAAAGGACCGCGCCCAGCGGCAGGTCGATGTACTCGAGGTACGGCAACAGCCGCGCAAGCCCGTCGGAGGGCAGGGCTCCAAGTAGGTGATTACCGGTGGGATCGTGCAATTCAGCCATCAGGCACCCGGTGTCGCCTTCTTCCCGATGACGCCGATCAATCCGATCAGATATCCGCCGCCCGCCGGATCCAGGCAGGCCGAGGCGTGCATGCAGCGAGTCTCCCCGTCCGGCGTCGACCGCAGGGCCAGGTCGGCGAATCCGGTGGGGGCACCCTCGGCGACGCGCCCGAGCATCGCGCGCAGTGTCGACAAGCCTTCCGCAGTCAGGAAACTTTCCAGCGAACGGCCGCGCAGGAAATCACGTTCGGATCCAAGCATGGTCGCCCCCGTCTGATTCAGTTCGCGCAGCATCGCGTTGAAATCAAGCGTTAAATAGCCAACCGGGGCGTAATCGTAGAGTTGAACTTGCCGATTGAGCGACGTCTCGAGCTCAATGCGCGACTGACGCAGCTCCTCGTCCTGCAGGTCCACTTCCACTTGGTGGACCTGCAGCTCATGGAGCAAGGCGAGCGCGTCGGGAGCGGTCGACGGCGAGGAGGCGAGATCGTAGAGCACTCCGAGGGCGGGCGATGCGTCCGTCCGCGCCTGCCCCAGTGCGTCGGGCCCCTTCAAGTGCGCGACTGCTCGGGAACGAAGAGCATCCAGGCGGTTCGGATTGCGGGAAATTTTCATCATCATGCTACCTCGCTGATCGTGTGATGCTGGAATATTTCGATAATTGTGCAGTTTACTCTCTTATGGATTTCGCAGCCGTGACTCCAGTTGCTTCGCGGCGGTAATGTCTACGAAGGTGATCACGGCGCCCTGAATGACGTTGGCTACGGTGCGGTACGGCATGATGCGCACCTTGAACCAATGTGCATCGCTCGTCGAGATCTCCTTTTCGCTGAACGCGAGGGTGCGCAACGTGTCCTTCGCGTCCGCATGGAGTTCACTATAGTGTAGCGTCGTGGTGAGGTCGCTCAGTGGACGCCCGATATCGGCATCCCGCAGATTGATGATGCGTTTGATCTGCTCAGTGAAGCGTCGCACGTTCAGATCCTTGTCCAGAAAGAGCGTGGCGATGTCGGTGCTGTTGAGCAGGTTCTGCATGTCGCTCTGAGCAAGCGCGAGGTCGTCGAGCTTGGATTGCAGTTCGACGTTGATTGTCTGCAACTCCTCGTTCATCGACTGGGCTTCTTCCTTGGAAGTGGTGAGTTCCTCGTTCGCTGACTGCAACTCCTCATTCGTCGATTGCAGCTCCTCGATGGCCGCCTGCAGTTCCTCTTCGGAGGCCCGCATAGCCTCGCGCAACCCCTTGAGTTCCTCCTGAGAACGCATGAGTTCGGCGGCGATCGCAGGGTCGATCGCGCCGGCGCGCTTCTTGCGCCGCGGCTTTTCGGCCAGAGGAGCCGCGACCTCGCGAAACACAACCATTACCATGCCTTCGAGCGACTTCGGCTCGTCAATGGCTTCGACGGTGATTTCGATTTGGTGTGCCGCATTACCATCCATGCGAAGTCCGTGCACTTCGACTGCCTTGCGCTCTTTGACGGCCCGCCGCAACGCGACGGCGAGCTGCGTGCGAATGGCGGCCCGGGCCATTACATGAATATTCCAGTTCGCCTTGCCGGCCGCAGGTTCTAGATACTGGCCCGTGTGTCCGCTGATGTAGAGGATATCGCCGAGTCCGTTTACCAGGACGGCCGCAGGGGAGAACTTCTGCAGCAGGAGCTGATCCGCCAGCACCTGTAGGTTCACGGTAGGGGGTGTCTGCGGCGACATGGGCAACTCCTGCGCAGGCGCGCGCGCTGATATACGGCGATGGACGGGGAAATCCACGGCACGGGGCGCCGCAGCATTGGGGCTGCGCCGGTAAAGTCTCGATTTTGATGATAGAGGCGGAAATAGATTCTGCGCCGGTCCCACGGTCTCAGATCCGCCGAGCATCAGTACGCCGCCCGGAAGCAGGCTGTAGTGGAACAAAGGCAGGAGGCGCTTTTGGAGCGTCGCGTTGAAGTAAATCAAGAGATTTCGGCAGCAAAGCAAATCGAGTCGGGTGAATGGCGGGTCCATGATCAAATCGTGCTGGGCGAACAGCACCATGTCGCGGATACGTGGGTCGATTACGTAGCCGTCGTCCTGAGTGCGGAAAAAGCGGGCCAGGCGCTCCGCCGAGACATCCGCGGCTATCGAGGCGACGTAGCGTCCTTGCCGGGCGAACGCAATCGCGTCCGCATTGAGATCGGTGGCAAAGATCTGCAACGTGGCGGCCGGCCTGGCCAATCGCTCGCGTGTCTCCGTGAAGACGATCGCGAGTGAGTAAGCCTCCTCGCCGGTGGAGCACCCGGCAACCCAGGCACGAAACCGCCCGTCGGGCGCGGCGCGGGCAAACAGCTCCGGGAGAGCGACGGAGCTGAGTTCATTCCAAGCTTCCGGATCCCGGAAGAAACTCGTCACCCCGATCAGCATCTCCTTGAAGAGCAAATCGAGTTCCGATGGATTTGCGAGCAAAAATGCCGAGTATTCGGCCATCCTCTTGAAGCCGTGTATGGCCATGCGCCGCTCGATGCGACGCCGCAGCGTGCTCGGCTTGTACAGCGTCAGATCGTGCTTGCTGCGCGCACGCAGTAGATCGAGGATGGAATCCAAGTCTCCGGCGGCGGCGTCCTCGGCGCCGTGCGAGGGATCGGTTGCGCTAGGTTGCGCGTTTATGACGAGAAGAATGCGCTTCGGCAAATCGGAGGCGAGCCCAACGACATCGGCCGCTCCGGCCGCGATGGCGCTCTTCGGCATCGAATCGAATTGCGCCGAACGCGGCTCCTGCGCAAGGGTCAAGCCTCCTTGCGTCTTGATCGCCTGCAGACCGAGCGTCCCATCCGACCCCATGCCCGAAAAGACGACTCCAATGGCGCGGGCCCCTGATCGCCAGCGAGGGAGCAGAAGAGCACGTCGATGGGCAACCGCAGCCCGCGTGGCGCGCTTGGCTCAGCGAGACGCAGTATTCCGTCCTTCACCGTGAGCTCGGTGTTGGGAGGAATCACGTAGACGGCGTTGAGTTCCAGCCGCATGGACGCCGTCACTTCGCGTACGGGCATGGGCGTCGCCCGTTGCAGTAGTTCGGTCAACATCGCTTTGTGCGTCGGGTCCAGATGTTGTACGACGATGTATGCGAGCCCGCTCGCCGCCGGCACATGAGCCAGGAACTGTTCCAGCGGTTCAAGGCCGCCCGCGGAGGCGCCCAGTCCGACGATGCGCGTCGGAACGCGGTTGTCGGCATCCTTCATCGCTGTCATTTTGTACCTTCATTGATGTCACTTGTACCTTTAAAGCTGTCACCGAGGCTGGTAAGGCCATCCCTATAGCGTAACCGGTAGGCTGCTGGCCAGGCACGCGCCTGGGCAGCCAGCCATCCCCAGCCGTCATGCCGGCCAGGATTTTCATCTCACTGTGAGTTCATATCGAGATACAGCGGGACCGCATACGCGCCCCACAGACCGGCGATGGCAACTGCAGCAGCGACCAAGCCCTCGCCGGCGCTCAATTGCGCGCCGATGAGATAGTTCACGCACAGCTGCTGCGGGGCGTCTTGATAGATTAGGCCGACAGTCGCGGTCATCCAGACCCAGTTGCCGACGAAGAAGGCCTGCAGGGCGAGCGGCGCCGCGCGGAACGAGGCGGGCAGCAGCAGGCCGGCGGCCAGGAAACTCGCGTACTTCGCCGCCGCCGCCGCTGCGCTCGCGAGCGTCTCGTCGAGTGCGACGGGGATCATCCAGTACGCGGCGGTCAGCGACAGAAACACGAATCCCGCGAGGCCCAGCCGATTGCAACGCTCGATGATTGCGGCCGCCCGTTCCGGCAGAGCCTTTGACATGCCCAGCCCGGCGACCAGCAGCAACGGGAATTCGATGAGCATGTGCCGCGCCATGTCCGCTTCCAGCCAGTGCCCCCACGCCAGGATGGCCGCGCCGATGAGCGCGGCCGCCGCCATGGCCTGCCGGGGACCGAGGGTCAGCGGGATGCGACGCGCGTTCGTGCCCACGCGAGCGCGGCCTCAGGTTCGTTGAAATCGAAGATCCGCACCAGCCGCCCGTCGGCAAGGACGACATGGATGGCTGCATTGTGCGCGAAGCCGCCGAAGCCGTCGTCGATCACGACGACACCGGTTTGGCGCTCGACCCGGGCGAGATCGGCACGGCTGCCGGGCACCGCCACGATCCATCGGTCCGGCTCTGCGTGATGTTCCGTGGCATAGCGTTGCAGGGCGTGCACATCGTCGTGGGCCGGATCGAACGAAATCGACAGCAACCCGATCCCTGCATTGCGCGGGTCGGCATCAAGCATACGCTGCAGGCGCTCGAATTCGATCCCCAGCACCGAGCATAGTGTGGGGCAGCGCGTGTACATGAATGTGACCAGCCAGACGCGCGGCTTGCCTTCTCGATTGCCCCACGGCACCACGGAGATACCGGTCGACGTATCGAGGCGCAGCGCATGGAGTCGGGGCGGGTCGGCCGGCACCCGCAGGCGCCGGATGTCTTCCGCCGTCCAGCCGCGCAAACCGAACGTTACGGACCAGAGCGCTGCCGCCGCGATACCGATCATCGTGCATGAGACGATCCCCGTTCCCAGCCACGAGGCGGGCGGCGCCATGGGTCTGCCGGTCATGGCAGTGTCGACAGATCCGCGTCGCCCTGCCACGGTTCATTGCGCTGCGCAGTGGCCGCGCGCTGGGCCGTGACCTGCTGTGCACCGACGGCTGTCGCCGTGTTGCCCCAATGGCTGCGCGCGTGGGTGAGGACCGCGGCGATCTCCGCGTCGCTCAGCTGCGGGCCGAAGGTGGGCATGGCGCCGTTGTACGTAACGCCGTTGACCGTGAGCGTCCCTTGAATCCCGTGCAGCACGATCTGGATCACGGTGGTATCGCGGCCGTTCACCCAGTTCGAACCGGCCAACGGCGGAAACACGCCGGGAAGTCCCGCGCCCGTCGCCTGGTGGCACGCGGCACAGCGGGCCGAGAAAATGGCGGCGCCATCGACCGCAGCGGCGGCGCCGGCCGCGCCCCCGGCCGCCGCCTTCGGCTGTTGCCGTAGATCGCTCGCCGTTCTCTGATCGCCGTATTCCGTGGCCGTGGTGACGTTCAAACGCAGGATGTAGTACGAGCACCAGAGGGCCAGCAGCAGTGCCAGTGCCAGCACCCATCGCGGGATGGGATTGGCTGCTTCTTGCGGATCCGGATTCTCGCGGGATGCCTGCGGGGTGACAACTTCGGGGGACATGAGTGCGTACTCCTCTAAGGACCCGTGTCGGACGGTGCCAGGGGATAGGTGTGATCCAGTGACACGAGGTAGCTCACGAGATCGAGGGCGGCCGGCCTCGCGACCACGACCCCCTGCGCGGGCGCGAAGGACGGCGGCAGCGTCACGACGCGATCGCCCGGCTCGGCCTTGGGTTTCACTTCGAACAGATAGGGGAAGGACGGCATGATGCTGCCCGGCACGAACGCACGCGGTTGGTACAAATGCCCGAGATGCCAGTCGAGGCTCGGCTGCCGCGCGCCGATGTTGAACAGATCCGGGCCCGTACGCATGGTGCCGAGCAGGTGCGGCGAGTCGTAGAAATAATCGGCGGCGACCGATGCCCGGCCCCAACCGCGCTCGGCGTCCGGTGCTTGGGCGCGGTCGCGAGGCTGCTGCGAGTGGCAGTAGATGCATCCCTGCCGGATGTATTCCTGGCGGCCGCGCAGTTGCGCACTGGTATAGGGATGGAGTCCGGCCGGCGGCTTCACATCGCGCAATTGGAAGTAGGGCACTACGACCAAGACGGCGGTTGCGGCCGCGATCATCGCCAGAGCGCCGCCGAACAGGCGGATTTCATTACGCATGATTGACCTCCGTGCCGATACGGAACCGCGCAGGACGCGTGCGCTGCGGGCCGAGCGCCGACACCATGGCCAGAAAATGCGCGGCGAATACGAGGTGTCCGGCGGTCATCATGGCGCCGCCCACGCTGCGTGCCTCGAGCCACGGGATCGTGACTTTGACGGAATCCATGAAGGGCCGGGCGGCATCGAGCATGGCAAGTCCCTGCAGCCAGCCGCCGATGCTCAAGGCAACGATGTACACCAGCATGCCGATCACGACCAGCCAGAAATGCGCGGCGATGAGGCGCGGATAGGGCCATTCGCGCTCCACCACCCGCGGCATCACGAAGTAGATGCCGCCGAAGAAGGTGATGGTGACGAAGGCGTACATGCCGAGATGTGCATGCGCCACGGTGAAGTGCGTGAAGTGCGTGATGGTATTGACGCTGCGCAGCGCCTCGAACGTTCCTTGCAGCGAAACGAGCACGTACATGATGCTCCCCAGGGCGATGAACCGCAGCGTCGGGGAGTACAGAAGCGTTCGCCAATACCCCTTCAGCGTGGCGGCATAGTTGGTCGCAAATGCGACCACCGGAACGATCATCATCACGCTTTGAACGATCGACAAGGTGACGAGCCACGTGGGAACCGGGCCGCCGATGAGATGGTGGCCACCCACCTGGCCGTAGAAGAACGCTTGGGTCCAGAAGCCGAGCAGCGACAGGCCGTAGGATTGAATGGGCCGGCCGATCACCTTCGGCAGGAAGTAGTAGATCGACGCCTGCGCGAGAGGCGTGAAGAAATAGCCGAGCACGTTGTGGCCGTACCACCAATTCATCGTGGCCTGTTCGACACCGAAGTGCACGCCGGGTATGTTGGCGACGAGGTACAGAATCGGAAACCAGAAGAGCGCGGCGCTCACGTACCACACCGACACATACAGATGATCGACCGTCCGCCGCGCCAGCGTGCGCAGCAGCGGGATGCCGATCAGGGCGCCGCCCGCCACCAGCAGTAAACCGACCTGCCAAGGAATTTCCAGCCATTCGAGGCCGCTGCTCATGCCGGCGGCGAGGCTGCCGATCCCGGCGATCAGGCCGGCGTTCCACAGCACGGCGCCGAGCAGCGCGAAGCGCCTTCCCTGCAACGGGGTCTTGAGCAGCCGCGGCAGCATCCACATCGCAAGCCCGAAACCGGCCATCGACGTCCACCCGTAGGCGACGGCGTTGAGATGAATCGTGCGGATTCGCCCGAACGTCAGCCATTCGTAGCCGGCGAGCCAGTCCGGATAGTGCAGCTTGATCGAGGCGGTGAGGCCGGCGAAGGATCCCAGGATCAGCCAACCGATGGCACAACTCAGGAACACGAAAGTAACGGTGGCGCTCGAGCGGTCCGCGTGCGCGCGCTGCAGCAGTTCATCGTCGTCGAGCGGCTCGTGGTGGCCGATGTTGGCGTTGACGAGGTTCTGCAGCGCCGCGCGGGACGCGGACGGTGCCGCGGGTTCCTCGCTGTGCCCCACTTCGTGCTCGGTGAATATGACTCGCGCGCCGGCGGCATCGTGGCCGAACACCCCGCGGTGCATCGACCAGATGAAGACCGCTAACGCGACCAGGGAGATCAGAAAAGCCGGGAGCAGAATGACGACCGGATTCATGTTGCCGCCTCGTTTAGTGAGTTGCCGTTCAAAATGGGTTGGAATTGGACGGATGTCCGCTCGTCGCTGTTCACCGTGAGACGAAAGACATCCGGACGCGCATAGTGGCCCGCCACGTCCAGATCGAATTTGGCGCGCGCGATGAGGCGCCCATCGAGCTCCGCGATCCTGATCGTCTCTTCGCCGAATACCGGCTGGGCCAACACCTCGCCAAACGGATCCACGATGCAGGACCCGCCTCTGATCAATGCGGTATCGGGCGCGCCCTCCTGGGGGACCGCGTAATCGGCCGGCGCGTCCGAGCGCTTCAGGAACTGGCAAGCCGACAGCACGAAGCAGCGGCCTTCGATGGCGATGGTTTGCATGGTGGGCAGCCAGGTATCACGATCATCCACGGTCGGAGCGCAGTACAGCTCGATTCCCTGGGCATACATCGCCATGCGCAGCAGCGGCATGTAGTTCTCCCAGCAGATGACGCTGCCTATTCGCCCGATCGGGCTGTCGATCACCGTCAACGTCGAACCGTCCCCCATGCCCCAGATCAGCCGCTCCAGAGCGGTGGGCATCAGTTTTCGGTGTTTGCCGAGCAGCGCACCGTCCGGGGCATACATCAGGACGGTGCAATAGAGGGTCGCTCCCGCGCGCTCGATGACGCCGACCACGAGATAAACACCGTTGTCGCGGGCGGCGGCGGCGATCTGCGCACTTTGCGCTCCGGCTACCTCGATGGCACCGTCGTAGTAACGACGGAAGTCCTCGCGGCCTTCCGGGCTGCGCATGCCGATGCGTGCGCCAAAATCGAGCCCCTTGGGATAGCCGCCGACGAACGCTTCCGGGAACACCACGATTTGCGCGCCGCGACCGGCAGCCTCGCGCGTCAGTTCGGCGAGCTTGTTCAATGTGCGCGGCGTATCAAACAGAATGGATCCCGCTTGTACAACGGCGGCCTTCACGGGCGATGGCGTCATGAAAATCTCCTGGAGACAAGACGATTGAGCAGCGGCAGCGCTCCACGAGCGGTGCTCTCCCCCTCCCGCAATATCGGCGCCTCCTCTCCGGATGCCGGCGCCCATTGCTCGGGCGGGTGTTCATCAGCGGTGCGCACGGAGGAAAAACCACAGTGCCGGAGTGCCTCGAGTTGATCCGGCAGCAGGTGGCCGACGGCTCGGATATCGCCGTCGAAGCGATATCGCGCCCGCAGCGTGCGTGCCAGCGTGAAGCCGCGCCCGTCGCGAAACTTCGGAAACTCGATGCAGATGAGGTCAAATGCCGCAAGCCACGGAGCGATCGCTTCCGCCACCGTGTCGGGCGGCAGTTGCACGGCGGCCGGGCGGGCCACGACGCCTTTTTCGCGCGCAGCGTGAAACGCCTCCAGTGTCATGGCGACATCGCGCTCCGTGCGGCCGTCACCGAGCGGTCTTCCACACGTATCAATCAGTGCCATAGGCCGCCTCCTTGAAGGGCCCCAGGCCGACCCGCCGGACAGTGTCGATGAATCGTTCCTGCCCCGCGCGCAGCTGTTGGAATGCGCCAAGGATGGCATCGATGCAATCGACGATCTCCGCAGCGGCAACCGCCGGACCGAGAATGGTTCCTATCGTTGCGTTCTCGTCGGCGGATCCGCCCACGGTGATCTGATAGAACTCGGCGCCGTTCTTGTCGACTCCCAGCAGCCCGAGGTGCCCCACGTGATGGTGCCCGCAGGCGTTCACGCATCCGGAGATATTCAGATCCAGCGTGCCGATCTCGCGCTCGCGCGCCGTGCCGGCAAACCGCTCGGCGATGCGCTGTGCAATGGGAATCGAGCGCGCCATGGCAAGGCTGCAGTAATCCAGGCCCGGGCAGGAAACGATGTCGGTGAGCAGGCCGACGTTGGCAGTTGCCAGGCCGTGTGTACGCAGCGAATGCCAGAGGGCCTGCGCCTCATCCATCCGCACGTGCGGCAGGATTAGATTCTGCTCGTGCGACACGCGAATCTCTCCCATTGAAAAGCGCTCCGCGAGTCCTGCAATGAGTTCCATTTCCTCGGCACTCGCGTCGCCCGGAATGCCGCCGGCGGGTTTGAGAGAAATCGTCGCGCACAGATAACCGGGTTGCCGGTGGGGATGGGTGTTCGTCTGCGCCCAGGCGTCGAAGGCCGCATCGCTGTCTCGTGCGGCCTTGAATGCCGTTTCATCGATCGCCACTGCCCACGGCGGCTGCACGAACCGGGCGCCGATCGCCTCGAGTACGTGCGAATCGAGCACAGCGTAGTCCGCCGGCAGATTGGCAAACTCCTCCTCGATCATGCGGATGAACTTCGCCGGCGCCAGGTCGCGCACCAGGATTTTAATGCGCGCCTTGTAGATGTTGTCGCGGCGACCAAGCGTGTTGTAGACCCGCAGGATGGCCTCGATGTAGCGCAGAAAGTCCGGTACCGCCAGCCAGTCGCGCACTTGCTTGCCGATCATCGGGGTGCGGCCGAGACCGCCCCCCACATACACCTCGAAACCGGTGTCGCCGGTGGCGTTGCGCTTCGCCAGGATGCCGATGTCGTGCACCCGCACGGCGGCGCGATCGATGGGGCTGCCGGTGATCGCGATCTTGAACTTGCGCGGCAGGTAGGTGAACTCCGGGTGGTCGGTCGACCACTGGCGCAGGATTTCGGCAAACAGGCGCGGGTCGACGACTTCATCGCGCGCGGCGCCCGCGAAATGATCGGTGGTGACGTTGCGCACGCAGTTGCCGCTCGTTTGAATCGCGTGCATGTCCGCCGCGGCGAGCGCGGCCAGGATCTGCGGCGCATCTTCGAGTCGCACCCAATTGAACTGGATGTTCTGCCGTGTCGTGAAATGTCCATACCCGCGATCGTAGACGCGCGCAACGTGGGCCAGCCTAAGCAGTTGGGCGGAGCTGAGAACGCCATAGGGCACGGCCACGCGCAGCATGTAGCTGTGCAACTGCAGGTAGAGGCCGTTCATGAGGCGCAGCGGCCGGAACTCTTCCTCGGTCAATTCGCCGGACAACCGCCGCTGCACCTGCCGGCGAAATCGCTCGGCTCGATCGCGCAAAAACTGCCGATCGACATCGTCATACCGATAGATGCCCGCGTGCGTTGGATGCGTATTGGGAGATGAGGCGATAGAGGCGGGCGGCCGATCGCCGAAGTCGCCGCTTTGCTTGCCGAGATCGGTGCGGACCGACGGACCACGGACGCGCATGCGCTCGAGAGCGGCCTGCGGCAGCGGGCCGGATTCCTGCATGTGAACAGCAACCTCCCGGATATCCATGACAGCGGCGCGGGTGGTGGACATCGCCTGCGCGAGTTTGGCCGTCACCTGCGCAAGCTCGCTCGCCGCCGATGCCTCATCGAAGAGGCGCGCCGCATCGATCCGGTCGACCCATTCCCCGCCAGGACCCTTCCACACGGCGGCCCCATCCCGCAGGCGGGCCGCTGCAATTACCTTCGCCGTCATGGGGATCTCCTTTGCAATTGCTTAAACATACAATAGGCATACAATATCCATATTATTTAAATTATGGAACACTTGTATGGAAACTGATTCGCAAGTACCGGGCTGGGCTCGCTCCATCAGGAAGGGCGACGGGCCGGTGTATCTGGCCATCGCGGATGCCATCAATGCGGAAATTGCCGCCGGTCGACTCGCAGCGGGCACGCGGCTTCCTGCGCAGCGCGCCCTCGCCGAACTTCTCGGTCTGGACTTCACGACGGTCAGCCGTGCCTATGCGGAAGTTCAGCGCCGCGGCCTGACCGAGGGCCGCGTTGGGCAGGGCACCTATGTCCGCCTAGCCCGCGCGGCTGGTGTGCGGACGGTCGGCAAGGAAATTGTCGATATGGGCATGAATCAGCCGCCCCTGTTCGATGACGCAGATCTCACGGCGCACATGTGGGGTGGCATTGCCGAGTTGGAACGCAGCGCAGGCCAGTCCTTGTTGCTGCGCTACCAGGAAACCGCCGGCACCGGCGCCGACCGGGCCATCGGTGCGCAATGGCTGAGCCGGCGGTTGCCGGCGATTTCCGCCGACCATGTGATCCTCTGCCCCGGCGCGCAGGGCGCGCTGCACGCCGTCACCAGTGTGTTAGCCGCGCCGGGCGACGCGATCTGCGCCGAGTCATTGACCTATCCGGGATTTCGTTCGCTCGCGGCTCACCTGCGAATTCGTCTGCTCGAGGTTCCGATGGACGCGCAGGGCATCGATCCGGAGGCGTTCGAGCGCATCTGCCGCAGCGAGAAGCCCAAGGCGCTGTACTGCGTGCCCACTCTGCATAATCCGACCACCATTACCCTGTCGTTGCCACGCCGCAAGGCGCTGATTGCGGTGGCACGTCAGTTCGGCGTTCCCATCATCGAAGATGACGCCTACGGCGCCCTGCCCCGTGCGCCGCTGCCGCCGCTGGCCGAGCTGGCGCCGGAGATCGTGTTCCACATTGCCGGTCTCGCCAAATGCCTGTCGCCCGCGCTGCGCATCGCGTATCTCGCTGCCCCCGATGGACGCAGTGCGAGCCGGATCACCGCGGCTTTGCGGGCGAGCGCGCTCATGGTTTCGCCGTTGACCGCCATCATCGCCAGCCGCTGGATCGAATCCGGAGTTGCCGACGAGGTGCTCACCGCCATCCGCGAGGAGACCCGCGCGCGACAGGCGATCGCGGCCGACCTATTGCCTGCAGACGCGGTCAGCACCAATGTCGAAGGCTTTCATCTCTGGCTGTCCTTGAGCGAGCCCTGGACACGCGGCGAGTTCGTCGAGCGCGTGCGCTCGAGCGGCGTGGGAGTCGTCGCCAGCGATGCGTTCGCGCTGGGTCATGCGCCGCAGGCGGTGCGACTGGGACTCGGCGCAGCCGCGACGCGTGACGAGTTACGCCGCGGCCTCCACATCGTGGCCGATGTGCTCGATCAGTCGCCGGCCATGTCGTCGATGGTCGTGTAAGTACCATGCGTATGGTGAGCTGGCAGTCAGGCGATGCCCCGGCCCACCATTGACGTCCGAGCCGGACAGGCTCTTTTCGATATCGTCAGCTATGCGCGGGGATCGCGCGACGAGGTACTGCAACACGTAAATGTCCACGGGTTTGCGTCCGTATGTGATCCTGTGCGACTATCAGCTTGCACTAGGTATCATTCGCGATGAGATCGTTGTCGAGATTGCAAGTTTGCTCGGCGTCAAGCCTCCAACGATTGTGCTGTCAGGGGATATTTCGGACAGGCACATCGAAAAGGCCTGGTTCGTTGCCGATCGGATGCTGCCCAAACCCGTGGACATCAATCTGTTGCTTGCGAAGATCGAGACACTGATCGGCAGGCGTGATTGACGAGAATTGTCAATCATCTCCTGCTGCCTCATTGCGTAGAAGGAAGGAAGCGATGGTAGACAAGCCAATAGCAGATTGTCGGGCGCCCCTAGTCGAAATTCCTGATTGTCGCGCCATTACGCCAATGGTCCCCATGGCGCATGGTCGCCGGCCTTTGCCGATATTCCACAACCACACGCCTATGCAAAATCGGCTCCTGTCTGCAATGCAGTCCGCCGATTTCGAACAGTTGCGGCCACACTTGAAACTGGTCTCACTGCCATTGGGCGACGTGCTCTACGAAGAGGGCAGGCCCGTACGTCACGTCTACTTTCCGACCACATCGATTGTGTCCAAGCTGTGCAGGATCGCCAACGGAACCTCAGCCGAAATCGCCGTCGTCGGCAATGAAGGCGTGATCGGTGTTGCTACCATCCTAGGCGGTAAATCTGTGTCAGCCACGGCGGTGGTGCAGAGCGCTGGTTATGCCTATCAGATGACAGCAAAACGGCTCAGGCAGGAATTCGTACGCGGTACCGCCATGCAGATTTCGTTACTTCGTTACACGCAAGCGTTGATCACGCAAATCGCGCAAACCGCAGTGTGCAATCGGCATCATTCCGTGGACCAACAACTGTGTCGATGGTTGCTGCTGAGCCTCGATCGCCTGTCATCGAATGAAATCGCCATGACGCAGGAATTGATTGCCCAGCATCACGGCGTACGTCGCCAGAGTGTCACGAGCGCCGCAGGCAAACTACAACAGGCCGGCTTGATTCAATACGGCCGCGGCCACGTGTCCGTGCTCGATCGGGCGGGCCTCGAGGCACGAGCCTGTGAGTGTTACGCCGTCGTAAAAAAAGAATACGATCGTCTGGTACCGCAGCGCGCGGAGGTCTGATTTGCGTCGCAGAGGTTTGGTTGGCCCGCGGTCTGTTGGCTCACCGCTGCTGGCATGTTAGAGACGTGCCAAAGCGCCGATCCTCCGGCGATGGCGCCGGCACCGTGTGACCGCGTGGGTTCTAGCTGATTCCAAGGCGGCGAAATACCGGGACTTTGATGAAATCCAAGATCACCGCAAACGCAATCGCGGCAGCCAGCGTGGCCACCACCACCGATGCTGGTAATGGCGTCATGGCGATTCCGGTGACGGCCAAGATGGTGGCGATCAGCGCATCGCTCACCGATGAAACGACCAGCCAAACGCTGGGACGAGAGGACCATAGGCGCCCACGCGCGCGATTCGTATAGGTCGTCGCCTGATTGCCGAATACGATCACCACAAAAGCGAGTGTTCTCAAGGTCGCGATCTGATACCCCATCCCGTGGCTGCCGACAACCAGCACGCCGCTACAGAATACCAACTCTCCGACTCCCATGATGACGCCCGCGGCCGTCAGAGTGCCGATTCTCCACGCATTCGGCGCCGGCGAAGGCCGCACGTTGTCAGTCGTCAACGACATGCCGAGGAAGTCCCCGGTGACCATGATGAGGACCATGAGCAATGGCGTCAGAATCGCCTGGTGAGTCATGATTAGGCCCACGCCCAAGAAGAGGACCTGCACAATCTTCTTGGTGATGGAGTTCAGCGTATAGGTGAGGATGCGCTGAAACGTGGCCCGCCCTTCCTTGACTGCGGCGAGGATGCCGCCGAGTCCGGGCTGGGTCAGCACCATGCCGGCGGCCGATTTGGCGACATCCGTCGCCGTGGAGACTGCGATGCCGATTTGCGCCTGGCGCAGCGCGGGAGCGTCGTTGGCGCCGTCGCCGCACATGCCAACGGTGTGGCCGCCCTTCTGGAATGCCTTGACGAGTTTGTACTTATCCTCCGGTAGAACGCCCGCGAAGACT
>Ga0182014_10004196_pt1 | contig 16690 bp, 17 predicted proteins | sample 612S2DmetaG_FD_120489 | JGI IMG/M metagenome (GOLD analysis project Ga0182014, IMG submission 120489) | Permafrost microbial communities from Stordalen Mire, Sweden - 612S2D metaG | ecosystem: Environmental > Terrestrial > Soil > Wetlands > Permafrost | place: Sweden: Stordalen | collected... | reverse complement strand
GGCGCGCTTCGGACAGGGGACGTTTGGATTGGCCGGACATGTTGGAACCTTTCTACTGGGAAAAAAAGATTTGAGCCACAGATGAACGCCGATGAACACGGATGAAAACCATTTGGCTTTTCAGCGGTGTGGACCAGAGGCCGGATTCTCCGGCGGTTCCAGCAGCCTGATTCAGAAGTAGCATGGGGAGGGGTTGGGCTGGCGGTTAGGAGGGCGGCAAGTGGCTGGTGGGAAGGGAGATAGGGAATTTGGAGGGGTTGTGACCGAGGGGAGTAGGGTGAGGGAAATTTGGGGGCGGGTGGGCGTGCCGTCCCCGTGTCCGCCCCCGGGGCGGTGCCCATCGTTTTGCTGTATCATGTTAACGGAGACGCAATTGGATAACGGGCACGAACCGGCGACAAAGCAGGATATCGCCCTGCTGCAGCAGGATATCGGCATGCTACGTTCCGAGACGAAGCAGGATATCGCCATGCTACGTTCCGAGACGAAGCAGGATATCGCGATGCTGCGTTCCGAGACCAAGCAGGATACCGCCATGCTACGTTCCGAAATGCAGCATATGCACGATGCGCTGGTCGAGCGCATTGCAGACAGCGAAACGAAGCTCCTCAAGGCGTTCTACACGTTCGCCGAGTCGAACCAGCAGCGTCTCACGCAAGTCGAAACTTCCAACTACGCCGTGATTGTCCGTCTGGCGACGCTCGAGTCCCGCATTACGGTAGTCGAGAAGCAGCTCAACCTGCCGCCCACCGCCTGACCCGGCACAAAGGCGGCGCGGGGCGACCCGCGGAGCTTCCAAGCGCTTGCCCGCCGGCTTGCAACCGCACGCTATAATCGCTACGTATGAAGCGTTGGGGAGGATGGAGCGCCGGGTGTGCGCTGGCGGCGGGCTTGTTCGCCCAGCAACAGCCGCCGCAACAGCAGCCGGCCCCGGAGTCCGGCGAGCCCACGCGCATTCTGGTCGACGTGACGCGCGTCAGCCTGCTGTTCACGGTGCAGGACAAGCGCGGCCGATTCGTCACCGATCTGACCAAGGACGATTTCGAAATCATCGAAAACCGCCAGCGCCAGATCATCCAGGAATTCACCGCGGAGAGCGACCTGCCGCTTCGCCTGGGAATCCTCATCGACACCAGCAACAGTATTCGGGACCGCTTCCGCTTCGAGCAGGATGCCGCCATCGAATTCCTCAAGAGCACCATGCGCAGCCGCGTGGACAAGGCGCTGCTGGTGCGTTTTGACGAGCGGCCGGAGCTGGTCGCCGATCTGGGCGACGAGCTGGGCACGCTGGAAGCCGGCATTCGCGGCTTGCATCCCGGGGGGGGCACCGCTCTATACGACGCCATCTATTTCGCCTGCCGCGATAAATTATCGCTCGACCAGCCCAGAACCAAGTTCCGGCGCGCGATCGTGATCGTGAGCGACGGCGACGATAATGAGAGCTACTACACGCGCGACCAGGCCCTCGAAATGGCGCAAAAAGCGGACGTAGTCCTCTACTCCATTTCCACCAATTCGAGCGGCGCGGAAACCGACGGCGACAAGATTCTGAAATACTTCGCGAGCGAAACCGGCGGCCGCGCCTTCTTCCCGTTCAAGGTGGAGGACATGGCCCAATCGTTCGAGAATATCTCGAACGAGTTGCGCCACCAGTACAACGTTCTGTACCGGCCCGAGCCGCTCGTGACCGACGGTCTCTGGCACCCCATCCAGCTTCGCGTGAAGGGCCGCAAGGACTTAATTGTCCGAGCCCGTACGGGCTATTACGCGCCCAAGTTGTAGCCGCTTCAGGCGAACATGTCGAGCGCGTAGCGCGTCGTCTGGTCGCTCACCTCGGCAGTCTTGGCGTTGGCTTCAAAGCTGGTGCGAGCGTTCATCAGCGAGACCATGTCGCTGCTGAGGCTCACGGTATCGCCGCCGATGGCGTTTGAGCTTGTGGAACCGGCCGGTGCAGAGCCGGATTGCGCGATGCGATTGGCGGTCGTACTCAGGCTGTCGACAGCCCGATTCATCCCGTCTAAGGACGTGGAAAGGCTGGTCATTTTACAATTCCACCCGTCTTATCGGCCAAGAGCGGAGTTTTTTGAGTCTTTATTTTTGCGTCTTTAGCAGCGCCATCGATCTTGTAGCCGACGCCCCCGCGAGGAAGGCGTGATCGAGGTCGGGCGCGTGATCCACGACGCCCGCGATCTGGCGCGCCACGTTCCCGAAGAGTACCGTCCGTTCCAGCAGTAGCTTGCCTTGGGCGGGCGTGAGCCAGTTGCCAACGCGGACGCCGAGACGCCGGACTCCCTTGACCCGCCGAATTCCCGCTCCTAGTCCTAGTTCTGGGCTCAACAGTCCCGAGTCGCACGCCTCATAGGCCACGCGGCGGACTGCCGCTAGACGCAGATTGGTGGTGTTCGGAGCATACCCTTTCTGCTCCAGGAAAATCCGGTATCTCAGAACCACGGTTCGATTGAAGGCCAGGCGCGGCTCTGAGCAATACCACTCGACGAAGTCGTTAATGGCGTGGTCATACGTTCGTTGCCCGCTTGTGGAGGTGAGCGTATTGAGAACAGCAGATTTGGCGTGTTCGAGATCCGGCAGTGCAAAGGACCCGCTTCGGCGCTCTCTTCTTTCGGGATTTCGACATGAGCGACGGCTCCTTCGACCGTCACATTCGTTATGGCGCCGCGAACGCGTAGAATGAAGAGAGGAGACGGTCATGGACGTATCGCTCCCGGCAGATTTGGCAAACCAGGTCGAGCAAGAACTCGCTAGCGGCAACTATCGGAGCCGCGATGAACTGATCGAGCAGGCGGTTCGACGCTTCTTCGACGAGCGCCAGCGTGGCCAGCAGCGGCTCGATGCTCTCCGCAGAATCGGCCAGGCGGTTGATCAAGCGGGCTTGTATGAGCGAGTGCTGATCCCCAGTCAGGAATGACGAGCATACCGCTCGTGGTCCTGGACGCCTGCGTCCTCGCCAACTTCTCGTTATGCGATACGCTCCTGCGCCTTGCGGAACCACCCCGGCTCTTTGAGCCGAAATGGTCAGAGGAGATTATTCAAGAGACTACCGGTACGTTGGAATTGAAACTTGGGTGGCCCCACTCTCTGACCGCTCATTTTGAAAAGGAGCTGCGCGCCCACTTCAGCGAGGCCTGGATCAGCGGTTACGAGTTGCTGATTCCGAAGATGACGAACAATGAAAAGGACCGTCACATAGTCGCCGCCGCAGTCCAGGGTGAGGCTGGGATCATCTTAACCCTCAACCTTCGCCATTTCAGGCCAGAGCACCTGGCGACGTGGGGTGTCCGCGCGCTGCACCCTCAGTCCTTCCTGATCGAGGTTTTCCGCCAGGGTCAAGCCGTGGTAATGACGAAACTGGAGCAACAAGCAGCCGACCGCAGCCGCAGCTTGCGTCAACTCCTCGATATTCTGAACGGCACGGTGCCCGACTTCGCCTCGCTCGTTTCCGACGCAATCTCAAGAAAATAGGCCTCGTCCTGCACAAGGCAGTGCATACCTCCCCGAAAGCCGCCCAGCGTAGAGTTGCCGTATCGGCGCCATCGGCAGCGGCCTTATCATGCGCGACCTCCGCCCGATGGCCCACAAAAAGCTGCGCATACGCGCGATCATACAAGGAGGCAAACCATGAAACTTGGATTGATCAGTTCCGCGTGGCTGGGCTCGCCGGTGGGAACGGCCGAAGGGATCCGGCTGACGAAAGAGATCGGATTCGACACCATCGACATCTTCGCCGACCCGATGGAGATCGACGTCCGGGAGAGACGGCTCATCAAGGACACATTGAAGGAAGTGAAGCTGCCCGTGGTTTCGACGGTCTGTTGCGCCCTGGGGATCGCGGATTTCAACGCACCCGTGCGCCGCTATCATGTGCGGCGCGCCAAAGCTTACCTCGATCTGGCCTATGAACTGGAGGGCCGCAACCTGCTGCTCGTGGTGGGCGAGTACATCTGGCAGCAGGAAGTCATCGCGCCGCGCGATCAGTGGAACTGGGCCGTGGAGCACGTCCGGGAACTAGGGGAACACGCGGCGGGGCTGGATCTGGAAATCGCTCTCGAACTAGAGCCCTTCCATCTCTCGCTGATCAACGATCTCCCGAAGATGATCCGCTTTCTCGACGACGTGGCGCATCCGGCCGTGAAGGCGAATGTCGACGTTTCGCACCTGGCGCTGGCCAAGACGGCGCCGCCGGACCTAGCCGCACTGGCCGGACGCATCGCTCACGTCCACTTTTCCGATTGCGACGGCACGAAGCACGGCGACCTGCCTCCCGGCCGGGGGGTGGTCGACTTCCCGCCCTACTTGAAGGCGCTGAAGGCCACCGGCTTCGACGGCGCCGTCAGCATCGAACTGGAGTACTCGCCCGAGCCGGAGAAGATCGTGGAGTGGGTGCGTGAAGCTTACACCGTAACCGACCGCCTCATGCAAGCGGCCGGCATCCGGAACTAACCCGCACGCGGTAACATGTCGAAAAGCGATGAACACAACTATTCTGTTTCTGGCATCGGACCCGATTATCCGCAAAGTCATCTGCGACGCGCTGGAATCCGCGGGATATACCGTTCGGGCGACAGGCGATATAGGCGGCGCGGTGGACCGGCTCAAGGAATGCAAACCCGACCTGTTCATGGTCCGCCACTACACCGAGAGTATGTCGGGACATGAGGCGGCGATGTATCTGCGCAGGCTGTGCCCCGGAATTCCGGTTCTCATCGTGGGCGGCATTCTGGACGACGACCGCCTCGAAAATCGGATGCTCCTGCAAGGATTCGAGATCTTCCCCAGGCCATTCAAGGCGGCCGAACTGCTGGACAAAGTGAAGGCAGTGCTACGGAAGGGCTCGCCTCGAACCTGAGACACGGACAGGAATGGCCGTACCACACGGTATGATCGGTAGGTGAGGTGACGCTTGATCTCCAGAGCGGAATATGAACGTGCGGCCGGGCGGGCCGCCGAGATGCTCCAACAGGCCGGTATCGCGATTACGCCCGAGGAGCGGTCGCGCCTGGAGGTGGCGGACTTCGGTCTGGGCGAGCTCGCCCAAAGCGGGCTCCAGCTGCTGACGTATCTCAACACGGAAAGATGCTGCGCCAAGGAGCTGGTTCTGACGCCGCGCCAAACCTGTCCGGAGCACCGGCATCCTCCGGCCGGCGGCCAGCCAGGCAAGGAGGAGACGTTTCGCTGCCGGTGGGGGACGGTTTACGTTTACGTGCCCGGCAATCCCGCCCAAGCTCCGGCGTGCCGGCCGCCGGCGGGTTCGGAGACGCACTACACGGCCTGGCATGAAATCGAGCTGCACCCGGGCGAGCAGTATACTCTCGCGCCCGACACGAAGCACTGGTTTCAGGCCGGAGCGGAAGGAGCGGTGGTTTCGGAGTTCTCCACGCGGAGCACCGACGAGAACGACATCTTCACGGACCCCCGCATCGTCCGCGAGCCTCGGGTCGATTAAGACTCACCGGGCAGTGGCGCGTAGGGGACGCGTCCAGGTTCCTGGGCCCCCACCTATCGAGGCAGGTCTTGGTTATCGAGCCGTTTCCGTTGCTGGGTTTTCAGTTGTCCGCGAACCTCGGAGAGGGACCGCTCCAGCTTCTTATTCCGTTCGGTTTCCACCTTCAGGTCGGATTCCAGCCGCGCCGCTTCCACGGCCAGGTCGTCGCGCTGCTGGCGAAGCTCGGCATCCTGCCCGCCGGCGCTGGCGCCCACCGGAGGCTTGCCCCAGAAACTGCTGGCTTCCTTCAACGGAGCGGCGCCCGGCCGGTCGATGGTGAGCACCACGTCGACCTCCCCGCTCTCGCGCGCATAGGTGAAGGATCCGGACCCCAAATGCGCCTGGTCGAGCGTAACCGAGTGGGGGACTCCGCTGCCATCCACAATATCCAGCACGCCGCCGGTGGCGTTCGCCAGCGCCGGCGCTCCGGCATTCCATCGAATCCGCACCTGACCATTGTCGTCCAGCAAATTCAATCCGAACGAAGGCGGAGCGCTGGAGGAAAAGAAGGATGACAGAGCCGAGATGGCGCGCGACGCTCCCAGCCGCGGCAGCCAGATCTGCCGGGTATCAAACGCCACCGCGCCGATCGCCATTCCCGCCGCCACCGACAAGAGCAGCCGCAACCAGCGCCACGAGCGGCGCTCTTCCGGCTCGGTTTCGAGAAACCTGGGGATGGGGAGCGCGCCGCTGGTTTCGAAGGACTCCGCGGGGACAAATTGGTTGGCCGCTGGCGGGTAGACCGGGCGGTCATCCGCCGGCGCCACGGCCATGGCGGGGGAGGAGCCCGCGGCTTCGGGAACGGAATTCACCTGCGGAAGCGCGCTGACCGGCATCGCCTCAAGGGCGAACTCGACGGCGCTCGATTCCGCACGAATGGTCCCCTTCGCATCGCGGAAGAAGAAGCCCGCGCGCGTGGGATCGTAGGAGTGCGGCTTCAGGACCAGCGCCACTTGCCAGCTTTCCGGGAAATGCCGCCGGTAGATGTCGAGATCCTCCGCGGAAAGGAAGATGCCGCTGCGCGTGTGCGAATGGTACCATCCAAGCGTTTGCGCATCGCCAGCGGTGGCCGCGGCCACGAGTTCCCTCAAATTGGTTTCGTCGCGCGGCGAGAGAGTGAACGACGGCCCGAAGAAATGCTCGCATTCCAATTGGCGGTGGCCGACGATGGTGACCACGCCCTCGCCGTGGCGGCCCAGCAATATCCCGCCGATTTCCGCGCCGCCACGCGGCAGCGAAAAGAACGCGTCCACCACCGCCAGCCGGATGTCATCCAGCACCCGTGGCGCATACTCAATCCGAAACGGACAATCCGATGCGCCCCAGCCAATCAGGCCGTCTTTGCTCAGTTCCATGGTGCGCCAGCGTGGGATGCGCCGGTTAACCTATTGTAGGCGATTCGCCTTGTAGGCGATTCGCCGCCCAACGCTCACGCGCCGGCCCGGGCGGCTGACGCCGCGTGACGCGGATCCGCCAGGGAAGGCGGCCGGAGATTTGCGAGCCGATACAATATCGGAGAATGGCTTCCGAGCCGAGAGAAGAGCCGAGAGCGGAACGGGCCGGCAGACGCGTGGGCGCGGCATCCGGCGGTGGCTGGTTCTGGCTGGCCGCCGTGGCGCTCTCCGCCGGCATGTACGGCATTTGTCTGCGCTTCCTGTTTCCCGGTTACTTCGCGCCGCTTTCTCCCTTTCACATCGATTTCTACGAGTACGTGGGTGCAGCCGAAAAGAGCTTCACGCTGCTGGCCACACGCTACCCCCGGCCCGTTTCGTACCTGGCCATGAAGATTCTGGCCGGCGCCGGGCTGCGCGGTTTCATGGCGGGCGCGATCGCCGTGGCGCTGGTCAACCTGCTGCTCACGGTGGCGCTGGCGACCCGCCTGCTGCGCTGTCGTTCCCGATGGATATTCGGCATCGCGGCGGTCTACTTTCTGCTTCTTTTCGCACATCCCGAATTTTATTTCGAGCACCGGCACGATTTTCCGCTGGAGGTTTCCGCCCTCTTTCTGCTGCTGGCGCTGCTGGCCTGGACGTCCTGGGCCGATAAACCTACCCGGCCGGCCTGGCAACTGGCGGCCGCCGTGGTTTGCGCCGGACTGTTCGCTTTTGCCAAAGAGACCTATTTTCTTTCGGCGGCATGCCTGCTTCTGGGTCTCGGGATTGCCGACCGTCCCCATCGCAAACACCATCTGGGGTTTCTGGCGGCCGTGCTGGCTTTCGAAGCGCTCAGCGTGGCGTGGACCCGCCACGTCAACAGTCCCTTTGTAAACGCCGGAGCCGACGCTTCCAGCACGTATCACATGAATCTCGCCCCGGGCAGCATCGCCGCAACCTACTGGTTCTATCTGGCGCATCTGTTGGGTCCCGCCCTGGTCGTGCTGGTGGTGTGGGCGGTTGCCGCGCAGTGGCGGGACCGGCGCAGGCGGTGGATGGCGCTCTCGCTGGTAGCGGCCGGTTTGGCGGCCCTGGTTCCCCACGCGCTTCTGCCCAATCACGAGATCGAGGAGTACGCCTGGGCCGCGGCTCCCTGGCTGCTGGCGCCCATACTTAGTTTGGGAGAATCGCCGGGCCGCTGGCTGCCGGCGCGCATGGCCGCTCTGGGGGTGCTTGCCATCGCGGCCATTGCCGCGCCCATGGGTTACCTGCCCAGCTACAAGACCGACGTTCTGCGCTGGATGGTGGAAGAGGACAAGACATCCGGCGCCCTGGCCGATTCGCTGCCCGCTTTCGCCGCCATCCACCGGCCGGCGCGGGTACTGGTGGCCGGCCTGGACGATTCGTCGGTTCCGTGGCAGAATTACGACTTTGTCCGCTTCGAGTTCGGCGCGGAGCTTCGCTGGACCGTGCTGCTGCCGCCGTCCGCCGAACTGCGGCGAAGCAACCGCCTGGTGGCATTCGCCGCGCCGGGCGGTATCGATCCGGCCAATTTCGACTATCTGGCCCGCTACCGTTCCGGCGGCCACCTGATCGGAATCCGCCCGGTGCGCGACATCCCCTCGGACGCTTTCCTGCCGGAGTTGCTGGTTCCCGATCTGGAGGTTCGCGAAATGCAATTGCGCCGCAATCCCGGGGATGCGTTCCGCTACCTCGACTGCGCCGCGGTGGCCATCGATTGGGGCCTGTGGAGGGAAGCGGAGCGCCTTCTGGACCAAGCGGCAGCTCACGGCGCAGGCGCCGACTCTACCTTCCAGCGACTCTCCGCCGCCCTGCGTAATCGCCCCGCCGCGGCTTCGGCCCAACCAATCTCGCTGATCGCCCGCCCCGCGCACATCGTTCAGCCGAATGGCAGCGGCGCCGGTTCCACCGACATCTATTGGAGCGTACCCGAGGGCGTGGCCTTCGAAATCCATGTCGGCGCGCCCAACGGGCCGCTGTTCTCCGCCGGCGATAAATCCGGCCACGCCCGCGCCGAAGGCTGGGTCGCCAACGGCATGCAGTTTTTCCTGCAGGACGTGAGCGGCGGTAAACCGCTCGCCAGCGAGCACACCCTGGCTTCGGTGAAGGTGGAAGTCACGAGATGAGGACGGCCGGTCCTGGCGCGCAAAGGACAAACCCAGACTGGCGAAGTGGTGCATTTTTGGGCATGGCGGGAAAGCGGAACGCCTTCGTCCGGATGAACATAAGTGGTCCCAAATGATTGGGTTGGCGCGATGGATGGGTGGCCGGTTCGTGATTGCAATTGCATCCATCCTTACGTGCATGGTCAAGTAGAAGAAGTGGGAGGTGTTCTTGCGGCTCCGAATTGTATGGATGCTTACTGTAGCGCTGATCGCCGGTGTGGCCACGCCCCAGGAGCAGACCCGCGACACCGCGGTCCGAACAACCCTGGAAAACGGCCTGCGGGTGGTGATTGTGCGAGATCCGCTGGCCCCGGTGGTCACCGTGGAGGAGAACTACCTGGCGGGCGGTGACGAGACACCGGCGGGTTTCCCGGGAATGGCACATGCGCAGGAGCACATGGCGTTTCGCGGATGCGCGGGGCTGAGCGCGGACCAGATCGCCGCGATCTACGCGCAACTGGGCGGCAGCAATAACGCGGATACGCAGCAAACCGTCACCCAGTATTTCGCGACCGTGCCGGCCCAGGATCTGGAAGTCGCGCTGCGCCTCGATTCGGCCTGCATGCAGGATGTCGAGGACTCCGAAGAACAATGGGCGGAGGAACGCGGAGCGATTGAGCAGGAGGTTGCGCGCGACCTGTCGAATCCAACCTACAAATTCATTACCCGGCTCAACCAGGACCTCTTCTCGGGCACGCCGTATGCGCACGACGCACTGGGCACGAAGGCTTCGTTCGATGCGACCACCGGCGCCACGCTCAAGAAGTTTTATGGGGATTGGTACGCGCCGAACAACGCAATTCTGGTGATCGCGGGCGACGTCGACCCCGCGGCGACCCTTGCCAAGGTCAAGCAATTGTACGGGCCCATCCAGCCAAAGCCGCTTCTCGGGCGCGCGGAGATCCACTTGCCGCCAGTCAAGGCGGACAGCTTCACGCTCGACAGCAATCTGCCCTATGAACTGGTGTTTGTGGCCTTCCGCATGCCTGGGACGTCCAGCCCCGACTATGCCGCGACCCGGATTCTGAGCGATGTCATCGCCAGCCAGCGCGCCGACCTTTACGGCCTGGTGCCTCAGGGCAAGGCGTTGGGAACGGACTTTGGCGTGGCGGAAACGTATCCGCTGGCGAGCGTAGGTTTTGCGCTTGCCGCCATGCCCGCCGGAGCCGACCCGGCGCCAATTACGGCGGAAGTGAAGACCATTCTGGCGAGCTATGCGGACAAGGGCGTGCCGGCGGAGCTGGTGGAAGCGGCCAAGAAGGGTGAAATCGCGGGCGCGGAGTTTCAACAGAACTCCATCCCGGATCTGGCGGCAAGCTGGTCGGAGGCGCTGGCTGGCGAAGGGCGTCAATCGCCGGCGGAGCTGGTGGAAGCGATGAAGAGAGTCACGGTGGCAGAGGTAAACCGGGTGGCGAAGACTTATCTAACGGTGGAGAGCGCGATCGTCGCCACGCTGAAACCGGCGCCCTCCGGGGACGCGGTTTCGGACAAGGGTTTCGGCGGCGCGGAGGTGACCACGGCGGCGCCCACCAAGCCGGTTGCGCTGCCGGATTGGGCGGAAGCCTCGGTGAAGAGTTTGAAAGTGCCCGAAGCTCCCGCCCGTCCCGCCGATCTGACTCTCGCGAACGGGCTGCGACTGATCGTCCGAACCGAAAAGGCGAGCCCGACCGTCACCGTAATCGGTTCCGTCAAACACGAACCGGACTTAGAAACTCCTCCCGGCAAGGATGGCGCCGACGACGTGCTGGCGGAATTGTTTTCCTACGGGACCGAGACCCGCGACCGGCTCGCGTTCCAGAAAGCTCTGGACGATATCGCGGCTTCCGAGACTGGTGGAACGAACTTCAATCTGAAGGTCCTGAAGCAGGACTTCGCCAAAGGCGTGGAACTGCTGGCGGACAACGAACTCCACCCGGCGATGCCGCCGGATGCGTTTCAGGTGGTGCGCGGCCAGGCGGCGCAACTCATCGCCGGTACGCTTGCCAGCCCGGAATACCGATTCCATCGCGCGCTGGACTTGGGGCTGCTGCCGAAGAACGACCCGGCGCTTCGGGAGGCCACGCCTCAGTCGGTTTCGGCGGTGACGCTGGCCGACGTCAAAGCCTACTACGCGCAAGTGTTTCGTCCCGACATGACCACCATCGCGGTGATTGGCGACATCACCGCCGAGGAAGCCCGGCCGGTATTCGAGAAATGGTTCGGCGGGTGGAAGAACTTAGGGCCGAAGCCCGCGGTGATGCTGCCGGCGGTGCCTGCCAACCAGCCCGCCATCGTTAACGTACCGGACCCCACCCAGGTGCAGGACTCGGTGGAACTCGCCCAGGAGATCCCGATGAATCGCTTTCATCCAGACTACTATGCCCTGCAACTTGGCGATCACGTGCTGGGGGGCGGGTTTTACGCTACCCGCCTATATCGCGATCTGCGGCAGAAAGCCGGGTACGTTTATAACGTGGACAACGCCCTGCACGCGACCGAAACGCGCGCGTCGTATTCGGTTACCTACGGTTGCGATGCGGAGAACGTCTCGAAAGCGCGGTTGCTGGTGGAACAGGAACTCGCCGCCATGCGCACCACCGATGTGACTGCCGCGGAACTGCAGCAGGCCAAGGCCCTGCTGCTGCGCCAGATCACCTTGAGCGAATCGAGCGAAGATGCGGTAGCCGGCGGCTTCGTGGCCCGGGCGCTGGCCGGGCTGCCGCTGGATGAGCCCATCCGCGCCGCCGAGCGCTATTACGCCCTCGGGGCGGAGCAGGTCCGGGCGGCTTTCGAAAAGTGGATTCGTCCCGGGGCGTTCGTCGAGGTTGTTCGGGGACCGGCCCCGAAGTGATCGGAACCAGTTTTCCAATTTAGCTTTCAGGCTGTCTAGACGACGTACTGCTCGTTGGAATCGGGCTGAAGGCTGATGAGGCCTTCGGCTTGTAATTGAGCCGCCACCGTCATAACCTGCTGCTGCGCCTCCTGGACGTCACGTATGCGGACCGGCCCCATGGCGGCGAGATCTTCCTCCAGCATCTCGGCGGCACGGTTCGACATCAAACTCATGACGTGTTTTTTCAGTTGCGGTTCGGCGCCCTTAAGCGCCATCGTGAGGGCCTTGCGGTCCGCCCGGGCAAGCAGCATCTTGAGAGACTCCGTGGCGACATTCAGAAGATCGGCGAACACGAACATGAGTTGGCGGATGTTTTGCCCCATCCCCGGATCGTCCGAGCAGATCTGTTGGAGCACCTCTTCGCTGTCGCCGGAATTGACATGGTTCAGCACTTGCGCGACCGCGCGCACGCCGCCGCAGGGTTCCAGGCTGGATTCACCTGCGATTCGCAGCTTGGCGCAGATGGACTTGGCCAGTCTGTCGATGACTTCCGGAGAGATCTGCTCCAGCGAGGCCATGCGGCGGATTACGGGCGCGCGGAGCTCGGCGGGAAGCGCCGCCAGAAGGCGCGCGGCCTGGGGAGTGCTCAGGTGACAGAGCACCAGCGCAATGGTCTGGGGGTGTTCGCGATGGATAATCTTCGCCATGTGCTCCGGGTCCGCCTTTTGTAAAGCCTCGATTCCCGGCAGGCTGGTTCCGATCGACTTCACCAGCCGCTCGACCATTCGTTTACCGGTTTCCGCGCCGAAGGCTCCGTAGATCACCGTTTTGGCGTACTCGATGCCGCCGGCGCGGTAGAGGTCGATGTTCTGGCTGATGCGGAGGAAGTCATCGACGACGTAGTTCCGCTCCTCGTCCGAGACGCGGCCCATCAGGCTCACTTCGCGGGCCACCTCGTGAGCGTCTTCTTCGGACAGTTGGCGAAGAATTTCGGCGCCCGCCTCGTCTCCGACCAAGGTCAGTAAGATGGCGGCCTTTCTGGCGCCGCGGAGCGGTGGAACCGAGGCGTTCGTCTCCTGAGGCGGGGCGAGCGTGGGAAGCGTAGCGGGAGCGGCCAGAGCGGCGGTACCTGTTGCCATCGGCCTAAACGATCAGCAAGATTCATGCCAAGTGTTCGCCGGCTATCCGCGTGGACGCACTCCCCGGAGCAGCGTCGAGTCTCCGAGCTCCTGGTGTCGCTGGGCATCTTCCCGCTCGACAGACGACAAAAGACGATCGTCCGTCCCACCCGGTTGTTGCATTGCCGAGGGCCCGACAGACCACCGAAAACGATGGTCTGTCCCACCGAGTCGTCAAGCACACGCTGTCAAACATTTGACGCGTCAAGTTATCGGCCAGGGGAAAAAGGTGGCACGCGGCCGATTGCGCTGCCTTAACTTGTTCTGAAATTGGAATCTGAAATTGGAATTGGAAGTGCCTGATGTTGCGCGGTAATGCCGGAATTGTCTGCAATCGATGCATTCGGCCGTCTACCGGTGACGGTGGAAGTGCGAGTTGGCGGCCGCGATCTGACGCTGGACGAACTACTGCAACTGGAGGTAGGCAGTATCATCGCTTTGGATCGGCCCGCGGGTGAGACGCTTGAAGTACGGGTGGGCAACATCTCCCTGGCTTCGGCGGAGGTTATGGCGATCGAGGACCGCATGGCTGTGCGGATCACGGATTTCGAGCCCGGGGTTTCGGTTCCACGGCCGGCAAGCGAGACGGCGGAATGAGCACGCCGGACATCGAGAGCGGCCGCGTCTCTATCGGGCAGGCCGCATCGCCAGGGACGGCAGCGGAGCCGGTTTCGCCGATGGCCTCGATTGTTCTGCCGGTCGAGGTGATTCTGGGACGAATCACGCTGGAACTGGCCGACGTGCTGAAGTTGAATGTCGGATCCGTGCTAGATCTGGAACGCCACGTTACCGAGCCCGCCGAGGTGGTGGTGAACGGCCTCGCGATCGCCTGGGGCCAAATCGTGGTGTGCGCGGGGAACTACGGCGTCAAGATCACCGCCAAGGCGAAAGCCCGGGAGGCCGCATGAAACGGCAGTTGAGCCAAGAGGAAATCGACGACTACTTTCAAGCTCCGGGAGACGGGGAACGCGGCGGCGACGCGGCGGCGGTGCCTTTCGACTTCCGGCGGCTGGATGGTATCCCCAAAGAGCAGCTCAGTGTCATTCACTTCCTGCACGAAACCTTCGTGCGCACCCTCAGCACCAGTCTTTCGGTCTACCTCCGCTCTTACGTTTCCGGAGATCTCATCAGCGTGGAGCAGCTTCCGTACGGAGACTTCGCCGAAAACCTGACGTCGCCGACCTGCATCGCCTGCTTGAGCATGCAGCCGTATGACGGCTGCTCGCTGGTGGAGGTGAATCAAAGTCTGCTGGCGACCATTTTGGATCACGTGCTGGGGGGCAATGGCAAGATGCGGCCGACGCCGGACCGCGAGATCACCGATATCGAGCAGGACATGCTCGAGGGATTCTACCGGATCATCGCCCACGATCTGTCGGAGGCATGGAAGCCAATCGCGCCTCTCCGCTTCGCGGTGGATTCGCTCGATACCACGCCACAGCTCTCCCAACGCATCGCCCGGAACGAAGCCGTGGTCGCGGTCGCCATGGAACTGCGCATCGGCGACAACGCGGGGGTGATGAATCTTGCCATCCCGTCGGTCGCTTTGAAAGCGATGCGACAGCGGTTCGATCAACAGGGGGCGTCGCAAAAGGCCGGCAGCCAGTTAACGGCCATGGCCATCCAGAAGAAGCTGGCGCGCGACCTGATGTTGAAGGTCGAATGCGAACTCTCGGGCGCCAGCATCCGCGTGGGCGACCTGCTGAGTCTGGAATCCGGCGACGTACTCGACCTGGGAATGCCGGTGGACTCGGCGATGACCGCGCTGGTCAACGGCCAACCGCATTTCCAGGGAGAGATAGTGGCAAACGGACCGAGAACGGCGATGGTGGTTCGTTCCGTTACCCAGGTGTAACAGGCTGCGAATTTTTCACAGTTCCAAAGGGAGCAGCCGCTCGTGGCGGCGGTGAGCCGATTGACAACCGGCTGCAGCTTGCCAAGCCCACAAGAGTTAGCTGCCCACATCGGCAGGCTGAATCGTGATACAAACGATAACAGGACCTGGTTAGTCTTTTTGCTGCGCCTGGCCGATGGCCGGTCGGCTGGCGCGAAACGGCGGAAGTTCCCCGAGGAGGTTGGGCGATGTCGAACACGCGTCGTGGTTTTCTGCAATCGAGCGCGGCCCTGGCGGCCGGTCTGACGGGCGTAGCGTCGGCGGAGGCGCAACCGGCCCAGAATATGCCCCCGGGTGCGCCGCAAGCTCCGGCGCCAGCCGCCGGGCCGGCGAGGCCGGCTTCCCAGATCCAGGTACCGAAGATGAAGTTCGGCAACGTCGAGATCAGCCGAATGGTTCTCGGCGTCAACCCGTTTTACGGGTTCGCCCACTACAACAACACCCTGGGCACGGTGATGAAAGAGTGGTACACGGCGGACCGCGTATGCGAAGTCATGCACCAGTGCAACCGTTTCGGGATCAACGCGTTCAACTACGTTCACCTGGACCGCGGGCCGCAGGATTGGGCGCGGTTTCAAGCCGAAGGCGGCAAGATGCACCTGATCATCCAGGTGACCGCCGGGGTGGATTCCGCCATGCTGGTGAAGACCCTCAAGCCGCTGGCGCTGCAGAGGCAGGGCGAAGTGGTGGACAAGGCCTTCCAGACGGGCGAGATGGACACGGTGAAGGAATGGTGCAAGCGGGCTCGCGACCTGGGCGTGCTGGTGGGCGTGGGCACCCACAAGCCGGAGATCATCGACCTGGTGGAATCGGAAGGCTGGGACGTGGACTTCTATTCCGGCTGCGTCTACAACCGGACGCGAACCACGGATGAATGGAAGAAGGCGCTCAACGGCGAGATCATGGAGATGACGAGCGACATCTACATGCAGAGCGATCCGGCGCGCATGTACAAAGCCATACGGCAGACCAAGAAGCCCTGCTTCGCGTTCAAGATCCTGGCCGCCGGACGCATTGCCGACCGCGGCGTGACGCAGGCTTTCCGCACGGCTTTTGAGAGCATCAAGCCGACCGACGGCATTTATGTGGGCATGTTCCCGCGCGTCAAGGACGAAGTCAGAGAGAACGCCGAGATCGTGCACCGCATTCTGGCCGCTTCGTAGCAGACCCGGCGGTTTCAGCGAGGCCGCCGCGGGGACGCATCCATGCACAGCAAGAAGCTCATGCTACGGCGCCGCACGTTTCTGGGCGCGGGCTTATCAGCCGCGGTGGCGGGGGCCGCTATCTCCTGCGGCGGAGGCGGGCGCAACGGCGGCTGGCGTTTCTTTACGGCCGGCGAGGCCCAAACCGTGGAAGCCATCTGCGAACAGATTATCCCCGCGGACCGCGATGCCGGCGCGCGCCAGAGCGGGGTGGTCGACTATATCGACATCCAGTTGACGCGCCATTTCAAGAGGCACCGGAAGACCTACCGCCAGGGCATCGCCGCGGTGGATCGGGCGAGCCGAGCCAAGTTCGGGAAGCGCTTCGCGGAACTGGCCGCCGAACAGCAGTCCGAGGCCCTGATCGAAGTGGAGGAAAACTCCAGGGAGTTCTTCGATCTGGTTCTGGCCCACACTCGCCAGGGTTTCTACGGCGACCCGCGCCACGGCGGCAACCGCAATATGGCGAGCTGGAAAATGGTGGGCCTGCCGTTTCCCCCGGTGCGCGGCCGGCAGCGCTACGAAGACCAGCCCAAGGTGGGATG
>Ga0182014_10004194_pt1 | contig 16693 bp, 14 predicted proteins | sample 612S2DmetaG_FD_120489 | JGI IMG/M metagenome (GOLD analysis project Ga0182014, IMG submission 120489) | Permafrost microbial communities from Stordalen Mire, Sweden - 612S2D metaG | ecosystem: Environmental > Terrestrial > Soil > Wetlands > Permafrost | place: Sweden: Stordalen | collected... | reverse complement strand
TCTCGTCAAGCCGTCGCGATCTTGCGCGAGCTGGAGCCGGAGACCGGCGCCGGCCGGTTTGTTTTCCCGAGTCCTCGGACTACCAAGCGGCCGTTGTCCGACAACGGTATGCTCGCCGCGCTCCGGCGGATGGGTTTCGAACAGAGTGTGCTCACAGTGCACGGCTTTCGGTCAACCGCATCGACACTGCTCAACGAGCAAGGCTGGCATCCGGATGCCATCGAGCGGCAGCTCGCGCACTCGGAACGCGACGGCGTGCGGGCGGCATACAATTACGCGGAGTACCTACCGGAGCGACGCAAGATGATGCAGGCATGGTCGGACTATCTCGATACTCTGAAGGCCGTCTCCGACGCGGCCGCCAAATGATTTGCGAACGCGAGCCGGCCTCCTCCAATGGCTAAGCGGACGCGGCAACCTCGATGCATCGTGATCGCCGGACCCAATGGTGCCGGCAAGACGACTTTTGCGCGATGATACTTGCCCGCCATGGCTCGCGTCATTCACTTCGTTAACGCCGACTTGATCGCCGCAGGCCTCTCGCCGCTGAAGCCGGAACTGGCGGCCATCGCGGCTGCCCGCATGATATTGCGAGAAATTGACCGACTCGCGAAAGCTCGGGTGGATTTTGCCTTCGAGAGCACGTTGAGCGGGCTAACCTATGTGCGGCGACTCGAATCCTGGCGACGAGAGGGATATCGTGTTGAAATTGTGTACCTGCGGCTCAAGTCGACCCAGTTGGCGCTGCGGCGTGTGGCGGCGCGCGTGCGGCAGGGCGGACATGATGTACCTCGGGACGATGTCATACGCCGGTACGCGCGGGGTTGGCATAACTTTCAAACGGTGTATCGGCCCTTGGCGGATTCCTGGGCGATCTACGAAAACTCAGCTCAATCGCCACAACTGCTGGAGGAGGCGCCATGAAAACCACGACACGACCCAAGAAGCCTGAAAGTTTTGCCGCGGGCGTCGGCCGGGCTCTGCGTCTCGCGGCCAAGGACGCAAGAAAGACGGCTCGCATGTACGGCACGCCGATCTACGTTTGGGAAAACGGGAAGGTTGTCGCGAAGAAGCCGTGAACAGATTGCACGGGGCGATGTCGCCCGATACCACAGTCATCCGGTGCTCAGGGCAGCACGCCGCTTCCAATGAGCAATGAACGCCTTCGTGCTGCCAGGCGTTTTCATGCCCTTATCTTTTACGAGGGGCGCGCGTATCCCCTCAACGGCGGAAGACGTCTGAGCTGATATTCGTAGGGCCGGCTTCCGCACGGCGGCCGACTTGAGATAAGGATTGGATTGCTTCAGCTTCATGCGCAAATCATACGTCGCCAATGAAAGATATGAAACGCAGTCCATCGCCCAGGGCCAGCGCCGAATGTGGCACGGCTTCGATTCAACGACCCGGAAAATCGTCGGATCTGCCGTTTAGGCTGAGCGCCTGAAATCAATTCTGCTTGCCGCGATACGCCTTGAGACCCACATCTGCACTTCGCTTTCTAACCACCCCACGGCGCGAATGCCAATCTTGATGCGCTTCGGGAAACGCTGTTCCGCTTCGAGCTGGTAAATCATAGAGCGCCTCAAGCCAGTTACATTGCAAACCTGGGGAAGGCGGAGAATCTGGAGCGGCATTGCCGATGATCCAGGATCGACGCTCATGATCGAGTCTCCGTCTCTGGGCTTGATCCATGGCGGCGTGCCCTAATTGGCCGCGACGAAACAATAGCGGTGTTTATTGACGCCCGTCGTTGTCGACGACGTCGACGTAGCGGCATACAGAAAATCGCATGCTCAAGCGGCACGCCGATCGCTTACTGCGTGCCATCGATGCATATGAGGGCGCTTGGATCACGCGTTGCGCGTTGCGGTTGGCGCCGCTGGTGTTCGTCAGGCCGGGAGAGCTGCGCGCGGCGCGGTGGCCCGAGTTCGACTTCGCGAAAGCGGAATGGCGGATTCCGGCGGCGCGCATGAAGATGCGAGTGCAACACATCGTGCCGCTGTCGACCCAGGCTATCGCAGTGTTACGGGATCTGCAGCCGCTCACCGGCCGGTTCGCGTTTGCGTTTCCCGGCGGTTCGCAGTCGGTTTCGACCGATGAGTGAAAACACGGTTACTGCGCCGCTGCGTCGGATGGGGTACAGCGGTCAGGATATGACGGGGCATGGGTTTCGGAGTATGGCGTCGACGTTGCTCAACGAACAGGGATGGAATCGGGATGCCATCGAGCGTCAACTCGCGCACGGCGAACGTGACGCAGTACGGGCGGCGTATAACTATGCTCAGCATTTGCCGGAGCGGCGAGAGATGATGCAGGCATGGGGGGGGTTGGATCAGCTCAAGGCGCAGGTACCCGAGGTCAAGCCGGCGCGGATGGAGCGTCGTGCACTGGGCGTGAGGAAGGCAGCAGCTACCACGGGGTACGCCGTCGCTGTGTTAACGCGGGAGCACGGTTAAGTGGTTGGCGGCGATGCCTCATCGAGTCCGCGAGTGTCTGTTCGCAAGCGGCCAAGTCGGTCACCTTCTCAGAGAATCGCCCGATAAGCGGCAAGAGATTTCGACGTCTGCACGAGCCCTTGTCGAAGTAACGTTTCAAGAAACTCATCCACTCCCACAGGAGGGTGTTTGAGCTGTTGACGTTGCCGCTGCGCTGCCGCGATAACGGCGGCATGATCCAAATCGAAAAGGTTGTCTGCGAAAACGTCCGGGTGTTGTCTCCATCGCGTAGTGCGATAAAACCTCTGCTGGGAAGTCCTTTTCATTGAACGTTACGATGACGCTGGCGTTGCACCGGATCGCTGCTGCAAGGACATGTCGATCATCAACGTCCGGGAGTGTCAGTCCGGCGATCAATTCTTCGTGGCCGGTAACGAGAGCATCCGGAATGGCGCGGTCCATCAGAGCGGACGTACGATTTAGCTGCTCCGCCGTTAGATCAGGCCGGTTCAAGAGCAAGTTGCGCTTCCATTCGTCGTGAATCTGCGTGCTCCAACGAGCGCGGAACAGTCCCGATAGGCCGAGTCTGATGAGGAAGTCGCGTAGCGGCGCCGGGTAGAGCACACATGCATCGTAGACAGCAGTGAACGAAGAGTGCCTCACTTATAGCCCATCTCCAGTTCCTGCGCCTGCTTCGCCAATTCCTCCATCGCAATTTCGCTGGCACGATCTCGTTCGCTCTTGAAGTGCATTAGATTTTCAAATCGCACTCGCCGGTGCTTCCCCGTCTTGTGGTGCGGTAGCACCCCCTCTTCCAGCAGTTTCACAAGGTGGGGCCGCGACACATTGAGCAGATCAGCCGCTTCCTGAGTGGTCAGCTCGGCATGGACCGGTACCACTCTGACGGCATTACCGTTCGACAATTCGGACAGGATATCCACGAGCAAACGCAGCGCCGAGGTCGGTAACTCGACCTGGTGGGCCTGGTTTTTTCGTCGAAAATCTGGATGCGCTGTGTTTCAAACCCCGTGGCTAGAAATGCTGCCAAGGCGCGTTGGCCCTGAACGGCCGCCTCAACCTCCTTCTCGACGGGAAGCGTTACGTTGGACAATGCGGTGTTGGTCATATAGCGCTCCTCGATGATTTCGATAACTGGGCTTCAATACGCACCAGACGTGTGTGGGGCACCAGCATCCGCGAAGCGGCCCGATTTCCTCGGGGTCAGGGTCATTTTGTCGTCGCCCCGCGCCGCGCCACGTTAATACCGAGTGTGGTGTTCAAAGTGTGCGTTCTTCAATACCGGGCCTAGAGCGATTGACGCCGCCTCGGCCCCACGCTCGATGCGGCCGCCTCGTGGCAATTGCACGCGGCGTGAATGGAGGTTTTCATGACGGCGGGTTGTCGCTCACGGGTGTCCTGTTTCCTCATCCTCACTACAAGCATGTTGGCGGTGACCGGCGCACGAGCCGCCGCAATCTCAAGTCAGTCCTTCGGTCACCTGCCCGACGGACGCGCTGTCGATCTTTATACGCTGCGATCCGCCATTCTCACGGCGTCCATCACCACCTATGGCGGGCGTGTCGTCAGCCTGGAAGCGCCCGACCGCGCCGGGAAGAGGGACGATGTGGTGTTGGGATACGATACCGTGGCGGAATATGTCGATGGCAAGCCATTTTTCGGCGCGCTGGTGGGACGCTACGCGAATCGCATCGCCCACGGACGTTTCGTGCTCGATGGGCAAACGGTTCGAGTGACGAAAAACGAGGGCGAGAACTCGCTGCACGGCGGGCGGGTCGGCTTCGACAAGCGACTGTGGCAGGCGCGTATCGACCACGGTGCGCTGGTCCTGACGTACACCAGCCCCGACGGGGAAGAAGGGTATCCGGGAACTCTCACCGCGACGGTCCGTTACCGGCTGGTGCGCAATGCATTGCGCATCGACTATGAGGCGACGTCCGACAAGGACACCGTGGTGAACCTGACCAATCATAGTTACTTCAACCTCGCCGGCGCCGGTAGTGGACTCGTGCTCGACCACGAGTTGACGCTCTACGCCGATCGCTATACGCCGACTGATGCCGAGTCTATCCCGACGGGAGAGGTGAGCGACGTCGCCGGCACGCCCTTCGATTTTCGCACGCCGCATCGGATTGGCGAGCGCATCGATGCCGAGGAGCTGCGCACAGGACTCGGATACGACCAGAATTGGGTTTTGAACCCGCATCGACAGCGCATCGGCCTGGCGGCGAGGGTCGATGAGCCGATATCCGGCCGGCGGCTCGAGGTGCTGACCAGCGAGCCTGGGATACAGTTCTATAGCGCCAACCATCTGAAGGATTCGCTGGTGGGCAAGGGCGGCAAGCACTACGCCCGCAATTCCGCCTTCTGTCTGGAAACGCAGCATTTCCCGGACTCGCCCAATCATGCGAATTTCCCTTCCACGGAGTTGCAGGCGGGGCATGTCTTCCGTTCAACCACGCTGTTTCGTTTCTCGACGCTGCCGCCCCGATCGGCACCCGGCGGTTGAGGGATCGAATGACGCGGAACCATCGGTGAAAAACTTTGTTTACAACGGCTTGCCGGCGAGGGTCATCTTCGGCGCCGGGACCCTGTCGACTCTGGCGGGGGTTGTGTCGGATCTCGGCTGCCGGCGCGCGCTCCTATTGTCGACTGCCGTGCAGAGCGAACAGCTCCATCCGTTGCGCCAGCTGCTGGGCCCGGCCGCCGTCGGTGCATTCACCGAGGCGGCCATGCACACGCCGGTGGAAGTCTCGGAGCGCGCGGTTTTCATGGCGCGCGCCGTCCAGGCGGACTGCGTCATCGCGCTGGGCGGGGGATCGACCATTGGTTTGGCCAAGGCGATTGCGCTGCGGACCGATCTGCCTCAGATCGTCGTCCCCACCACCTATGCCGGTTCCGAGATGACGCCCATCCTGGGACAGACGGAAGGAGGCCGTAAAACCACGCAGCGCACGCTCAAGGTCCTGCCGGAGGCCGTCATATACGACGTCGACTTGACGCTGTCGCTGCCGCCGGCGATTTCCGCGACCAGCGGATTGAACGCCATTGCGCATGCGGTCGAGGGGCTGTACGCCAAGGACGGCAACCCAATCGTGTCGTTGATGGCGGAGGAAGGTATTCGAGCATTGGCGCACGCGCTGCCGGGCGTGATCGACGATCCGGGGAACCGGTCGGCACGCAGCGATGCGCTCTATGGCGCATGGCTATGCGGGGCGGTGCTGGGCACGGCGGGGATGGCCTTGCATCACAAGCTCTGCCACACCCTGGGTGGAAGCTTCGATTTGCCGCATGCGGAAACCCACTCGGTCATTCTGCCTCACGCCACGCACTACAATGCCGCCGCGGCGCCCGAGGCCATGGATCGATTGGCGCGAGCGCTGCGCGTCACGGGCGATCCGGCCGGCGCGCTGTTCGATCTGGGCGCGCGGCTCGGCGCACCGTCGTCGCTCCGTGCCTTGGGGTTGTCGGAATCCTCATTGCCCCGTGCCGCAGACCTGGCGGCGGAGAATCCCTATTGGAATCCGCGGCCGGTGGAACGCGACGCCATCCTGGCACTGCTGCGGGCGGCGTGGAGCGGCGAGCGACCCGCCGGTGATCACGGACCGCACTACGCAGGCCGCCCTGCATAACACATCACGGATAGCCCCCCGAATTGCAAACGATGAACTGCAACGAGCGATGAAAACTTTTCTGCTCGCCGCTGTGCTGACCTTGCTGCTGTCGACGTCCGCGGCGCACGCGGCTGACTCCACCATGATTCCGCATCTCGAGACTCGCGGCCGCGCGACTCAACTCATCGTCGATGGCAGACCCTGGCTCATCCTCGGCGGGGAATTGAACAACACCGCGGCCACCGACGCGGCGTATCTCGAGGCGGCGTGGCCGAAGCTCACGCGACTCGCGCTCAACACGGTGCTGGTCGCGGTCGCTTGGGACTGGATCGAGCCCGAGGAAGGGAAATTCGATTTTTCGGTGTTGGACGGCGTATTGGCGGGCGCGCGCAAGAACCGGCAGAAAATCGTGCTGTTGTGGTTCGGCAGCTGGAAGAATGGCGTGTCCACGTTCGCACCTGCTTGGGTGAAGGCGGATCAACGGAGATTTCCGCGGGTGCGTGTGGGCAGCGGGTCTGCCATCGAAGTGCTCAGCCCCTTCGGCGAGGCTGCCCTCGCCGCGGACACGCGGGCCTACGTGGCGTTGCTGGAGCATCTCGAACGAGTGGATGCGCAGCACACCACGCTGATGATTCAGCTAGAAAACGAGGTCGGCATCACCGGGGATTCGCGCGACCGCAGCGAGGGTGCGAGCCGCGCTTTCGCGAGCCAGGTGCCGGCCGAATTACTGCAATGGCTTCAGGAGCACCGGACTTCCCTCTCGCCCGAACTGCTCGCCGCCTGGCAGGCGGCCGGAGCCAGGTCCGCCGGGACGTGGCAGCAGGTGTTCGGCACTGATTTAAAGGCGGACGAGATCTTCATGGCCTGGCGGTACGCGCAGTACATGGGACACATCGCGGCGGCAGGTAAAGCCGTCTATCCGTTGCCTGTATTTACGAACTCCTGGCTGGCCCGTGCCGACAATGTGCCCGGGGACTATCCCTCGGGCGGCCCCGAGCCATTGACCTTTGATATCTGGAAAGCGGGGGCGCCCGCCATCGACCTCAACTGTCCGGACATCTCCGTTGCCGGCTTCGATCAGATCGTCCGGGTATTCCATCGGCCCGACAATCCCCTGTTCATTCCCGAGGGGCTCGGCGTCGCGGCCGGCGTGGCCAATGTGTTCTATGCCGTCGGTGCGCAGTCCGGACTTGGCTACTCCGTGTTCGGCATCGACAACACCGTCCGGCTCGTCATGTTTCCGCCGGTCCTGGGGACCGCGCCGCCCACGGATCTGGAAAGCCTGCCGCTTGCCAAGGGTTACGCCGCGCTACGCGAATTGACGCCCATGATTCTCGAGCATCAGGCCCAGGGGACCATCGATGCCGCCTGGCTGAGTGCGGGCAAGACCTCCCAGGAATTCGACCTCGGCGGTTACCGCCTGCGATTCGAATTGCGGCGCACGTTCTGGGATCAAAAGTTCATGACCGATCTGGGCTACGGAATCGCCATGGCGGCCGGTCCCGACGAATTCTACATCGTGGGTGCGGACGTACAGGTCACGTTCCAGCCGCGCACGCCGGGCCCGTCCATCGCCGGTCTCGCCGTCGACGAGGCCGGACACTTCGCTGGCATGCACTTCGTCGCCGAGCGCAAGCTCAACGGCGATGACATCATGTTGAATTACAAGCTGGCGCAGCAGGCGCAGGTGAACCAGTCGGGCAGCGGTGCCCGCTTCGGTCCGGAAGGTCCGACCATTCAACACATCAAACTCTACCGATACAGCCCCTGAGGAGTCTTCCGTGCGGGACACTTCACCCGCAGCGCCGCGGCCAGCCGCCCTTGGCCGAGCAACGAGTGTGGCGCTCCTGGTGAGCTTCGCCTCGATGGGCGCGGCCATCGCCGGCGGCGCAGGCGCGGCACCCGTACCGACCACCGGCGCCGAGGCCTATGCCGAGGGTGGAACTGAATAAATGACGCCGGTGCCGGTGACGCGGCACTCTATGGCAGCTGCACGATCTCCACCCACGTCGGATTCTTCCCCACCGGGTATTCCCCGAGCGGCGTCAATTCGCCGCTCGCCGCATCGATCGAATACACTCGCACGCTGTTCGAGAGTTGCCCGCTCGAGAGCAGATAGGCTCCCGAGGGATCGATATTGAAGGCGCGCGGCTGCGCCACCGTCGGGAACCAGTGGAGTGGTGTGAGCCTTCCCGAGTGCGGGTCGACGCGAAATGCCGCCAGCGTGCTGCTGGTGCGTTCCGACGTATAGAGGAAGCGTCCATCAGGGGTGAGATGCATGTCTGCGCCCCATGGCTTGCCGCTGAACCCCGGCGGCAGGGTGCTCAAGACCTGCACCTCCGTCCTCACCGTTCCAGCCGCAGCTGATTCACCGGCAGCGGATTCAAAAGGGAATACGTGAATGGCCCCATCCAGTTCGTCGATGACGTAGACGAATCTACCATCCCGCGAAAAAACCAGGAATCGCGGCCCTGAATTGGCCGGGAGCGTGACGGTGGGATGAGCCTGCGGTGTGAGCTTTCCGGTTCTCGCATCGAAGCTGTCCTGGTAAATCACATCGCCGCCGAGCGCCGTGTGCAGCACATGGCGATTGGCGGGATCCGCGAGAATGCAGTGGGCCTTCGGTGCGGTGTCGACCGTCTGCAGCGTGTCGCCTACCGCGCCGCTCGCGAGAATGCGGTTCACGGCCACCTTGTTGCCGCCGTAGGAGGCGCTCAGCAGGAAGCGCCCGGAACGGTCGGTGCTGATATAGGACATTACGTCGGCCAGGTCGGTGTTGCCACCTACCTGTCGGAGCACATCGCTTCGCTGCTGAATTGCATATGACGCGACCGCCGACTGCGCGCCGCGCAGGTACGCCGCATAGAGAAATTGCCGGTTCGGCGCGACGGCGAGCAGCATGGAGCGTCCCGGCTGCGCGGGAGCTTGCACGGTCACGGTGCCGCGCGGCGTGAGCCGGCCGGCCGAGTCCAGTTCGAACAGCGACAGATCCTGACTGTCGGCGTTGCCGACGTAAACCATAGTCGCAGCGGCGTGAGCGGGCATGTCGATACTCATCATGGCGAATGCAAAGGCCGGCAAACCTAGTAAATAAACGCAGCGCGGCAGGCGGCCGCCCTGCCATGGTGGCCGCCATCCCTTCCCGGCGCGCCTTATATTAAAAGCTGGCAACCGACACTCGCAGCACCAAGGGTACCGAGCTGAAATCGAGGCCGCCGTCGTTCTGGTCGCCGTTCAACAGCCGTAAGAACTTGAACTCGCCATTCTCGTAGCTGCCTTCCTCGACCTTCAGGAACTGCTTCTGCCGGCCTGCGGCGACCGGCCGAAAATCGACGCGGGAATAGAAGCCGGTAACGAGGAATTGGTCCTCGCCGATCCGCGCTATCAATGCGGCTCCCAGCGGCTGCGGATTGCCGGCGGGGCGGCCGCGCCGGGCCCACACTCCATACGACACGACGGCATCCCACCGTCCGAAGTGCAGCGTCTGGCTGACCTGGCCGGGTTCCTCCGCCGTTGCCTGCAGCGCCCCCTCGAAACTCAGGCGCGCGATGTCGCGGGCCATGGGATTGAGCAGGCGGTAGACCGGCACGAAGGGCGCGATGAATTCCTTCGTCCCCGTGCGCGCCCAGGGAACCAGCAGTTCGTCCTTCGGCCGCGCCAGGTCGGGAGTGTCGAGCGTCTTGGTGAAGTCCATTCCGAAGGGCGAAAAACCAATGGCCTGGCGGCCAAGGGCGAAGAACAGGAACCGCGGACTTCCGCCGGTCTCCGGCAGGTACAGCGGATTGTCGGGACGATGGTAGAGGTCGAGGATTTTGATATAGGCGGTGGTATCGGTCTGGTAATCATCGGGACCCAGCAGGTCGAGGGCGGGCGCCGCGACCTTCCAGATCGGAATGACGTTGTCGGTGGGGCCGCCGCTTTCGTACGTGCCGGCAGGCGCGGGTGGCAGGGGATCGCGCAGCGCCACGTTGGCGAACATCGGCAGTGGGTACACCGCCTTGCCGGCGGCGGCGACGCGTCCGATGAAACTGGCGACGGCCCAGGCGTGGAAGTTCACTTCGGCCTCCGGGCCGAAGGCCTCCTGCCAGGTCGGCGCCGTGGGCGCCGTGCCGCTCACGGTCGCGCGCATGGCGTCGAGCACTTCGCGCGGCACCGGGGCGCGGAACAATTTTTCGGCCGCCGGCGAGTAATCGCGCGTCACCCCGTACACGCCCGATTCATTTTCCACCTGCATCATGATCACGGTGCGCTCCGGGTCCACCGCCTTCAGATGGCGCATCAGTGCCGTGAACGCGTTCGTGTCCGCTTCCAGCGTGGCCGGCGCGAGCGGCGATGCCGAGTCCACGGGCCGGCCGTTCGCATCCACCACCTGCGGATAGGTTTGCGGCGCGGTTTTCATCCACGCCGGCATGTAGTGTGCGTTGCCGTTCTTCCAGGTGGCGAACCACAGCAGAATCAGGTGCAGATGGTGGGCCCGCGCCTCGGTGAGCAGGGTATCGACGATGGAGTAGTCATACGTCCCCGGGGACGGTTCGAATTGTTCCCAATATACCGGTATCTCGACCGTGTTCGCATGCATGTACTCGATCGCCGGCCAGACCTTTGGCAGCATCGCGGGCCAGCCGCTCGAGTTGTTGACCTGCGCACCCAGTACCAGATAGGGCGCATCATCGACCAGCAGCGCGTAGCGCCCGTCCTTCTGGACGATTCTCGGCAGGGAGTGTTCCCTGCCGGCGCTTGCCGCCGAGGCCGAGCCCGCCGCGAACAGCTGTCCCGCGGCGAGAGCCACGAGCAGGCGGACCGCGGCCTTGCAACCGAATGATCTCTTCGCGGCCACTCCGAGCGCCGCGGCCGGAAAGGGGAGGATCATTCGAATTTCAAGTGCGTCGACAGCGACCATTCACGCGGCCGCCCCGGCGCGCCGGTGTCCACCGTGATGCCCGGCACGCGATAGCCGTTGTAGCGGTAGTACTTGTCGGTGAGGTTCGTGCCGCCGAATTCCACGTCCCACTTCCCGCCCATGGGGTAGTACGTCGCACGCCCGCTCAGCAATCCGAAACCGGGAATGTAGGAGCGGTTGGTGAAGTCGTTGGTCGTGTATTCGTTGGTGTTGTAGCCATAGTCGCCGCGAATCGTGACGTGGGCCTCGTTGGGCACGGCAAAATCATAGGAGGCACCGACGCTCACCGATTTCTCCGGCGCGTACGCCAGCACCTGCCCCACGGTGATGTTGGCCGTCGTACCGGGCGCCAGATGCGTGATGCGTGCGTTGTCGTAGGCCAGCGAGTAGTAGGCGAGGAAGTCGCTGGTGATCGCCCATTGCCCTTCCGACTCGATGCCCTTGGAGACCGCTTCGCCGCCGTTGCGCGTCACGTTGATCTTGTTCACGTCCTGCGCGATCTGGATGTCCTTGTATTCGTCATAGAACACCGTGAAGTTGAAGCGCACGCGCTTGTCCAACCAGTCCGATCGCAATCCCGCCTCGTAGTTGTCCAGCGTTTCCGGCTGGTAGGGGATGATGATGGGCGAGCCGCCGCCCGGGGGATTGGTGGTGCTGCCGCCGCCGCGGTCGAAGCCCTGCGAGTAGCCCACGTAGGTCATGAGGTCCGGAGTCCACTGCACCTGGAACGAACCCTTGGGCGCCAGATTGTGGAACTGCAGCATCTGCGGAACGCTGCCGAGCAATGGGCCTGCGGGCGCGACGCTGGCCGCCGGCTGACAGCAGTACAGTGGCAGCGGGTTCAGCGGCACGTAGCTGTTTACATTGACGAAATCTTCGTTGTAGCGCGCGCCGACGGTCGCCGAGAACATGTCGCTGAACTTGTACGTCCATTCTGAGAACAGCGCCCAGCCATGGCTGTTGGTGTAGGTCAGCTGATCGATGTTCCCGTTGCCCCCGAGGGTCGGGCCCACGCCGGGTACCGTCGAGTAGCCGTAGCCGTTCGTCACCAGGTAGTTGATGGCCGCGGCATTCAGCGCCGGGCTGATGCCCGGCTGAAGTTCGTTCTGCAGCCAGTTCTGCCGGGCGAAGCGCCGGTCGTCCAGGTAGTAGAAGGCGCCGTTGGTGCCGGTCCAGTGGTCGGTGTGGAACAGCAGCTGGGACTCGTAGGTCTCCTCGTCCTGTTCGTTGTAGTTCTTGCCGGCGAACATGTTGTACTCGATGCCGGCGAAGTTTTCATAATCGAAGCTCTGCACGCGGCGGTTGCTCCACAGCACCTTGGCCGTCCAGGCGTCGTTGAAATCGTACTTCGCCTGGCTCGCCATGCCGCGAATCGTGGTGTACGGGTCCGGACCGACGTAGTTCACGGAGGTCTTGTACTGCTGGCTCGCGCCGTACGCCCAGTACGAGGGAATCGTCAGGCCGACGGCGTTGTACAGGCAGGTGAGGTTCGGGGCGTTCTTCGCGGTGGGCGTCGGATTGACGCAATTCGGCCCCGTATTGATTGCCCAGTCGGTGCCCGGCTCGCCATTCGTGAGTTCATTCGTGTAGGAGAAATCGGCCCGCCAGGTGAACTTGTCGGTGGGCTTCCACAGGATGTCGTAGTCGGCCAGCGTGTTGTCCTGCGATCCGTAGTATGTGCCGTTGGTCGTGCTCTGTACGTAGCCGCCCTTGGTGAGCTTGGCGAGGGTGAGCTTGCTGAGCAGGGTCGAGGTGATCGGCAGATCCACGTAGACGGTGGCGTCGTAACGGTCGTAGGAACCGGTGGTCAGCTTGACGCGCGCGCCGAAGGTATCCGCCGGCGGCTTGGTCACGTACTGAATGGCGCCGCCCATGGTGTCCTTGCCGAACAAAGTGCCCTGGGGGCCGCGCAGCACTTCCACGTGATCGACTTCCAGAATGTCGCCGGCGGGAACGCCGAAGGTCTCCGGGTGAGCGATGCCATCGTAGTAAATCGAGACGTCCTGGATGCCGCGCATGCCGAAGCCGCCCTCCTGCAAACCGAAGAACCCGTTGGAGCCATGAATCACGAGATCGGGCACCATGCGGTTCAGCTCGATCTGATCGTCGATGCCTCGTGCCTCCAATTCCTTGCCGGTGACGACGGCGATGGAGACGGGCACCTGTTGCAGGTCTTCCTGACGGCGCCGCGCCGTCACGATGATCTCTTCCAACCCCCCATTGCCTACCCGATCCGGCGTCGTGGCATCCGGGTTGTCCGCATCCGCGGCCGCCGCGGCGCCCGCGAAGGAGCAAGTTACTGCCGTGAAGACTAGCCATTGCCGAACGTTACGATTTCGCATCCCACATCCCCCTTTGATAAGCCGTTATTCTTCGGTGAATTCAGCCGTTGCGGTGCCGGGTTGCATGCCCGGCTGGGACCGATCGACCGGGCTTCGCCGTATCCAGTTGCTGTTCTAATACGGGGCAGCGCAGCGGATCCTCACCGCCCGCGGCGGTATATTTCTTGGGCGTTGCGATTAATAGCGGTGCGAGATCACCGGGCAGCCGATATGCACGTTGCCTTTCGCCGTCTCCTCGACGCAGCGCGCGCGCGCGCGCTCGACGCCGCCCTTGATGAATTCGATGGTCTCCGCCTTGGTCATCGGCGTGCCGAAATGCACCGGCAACACCGTCTCCACATCGAGCTTGTAGTGTTCGATGTTGTCCTCGAAGTTATCCGGCCAGTACTGGTACGTGCGGGCGGCGGTAGCGAGATCCGCCTCGACGAAGGCCTTGGCGGAGGGTACGTAGGCGAACAACCCGTCAGCCATGTGCGGATTCATGCGATCCCAGTACACATCCACCGTGAGTGTGCTGTCGGAGAGCCGCAGATGCTCATCCACGGGGATGAACTTCAAGGGCTGCGGATGCTGCGAGAGAATGTCCGGATAGTCGGGCGCGGGGTGGGTCACCATGTCGCGGATGATCCCCTCGTTGCCGCGCCGTGAAATGATTTCCAGCCCTTCCGCGACGGCGACCCGGATTCCGGCGATGTGATCCGAATGCGCGTGCGAGGTGATGACCTGGGTAACGGGCTTACCCGGCGAGATCTGCCGCGCCGCTTGGATGAGCGCTTCGGCCATCGGTTTGCGATGCAGTTCATACAGCGTGATATGGTCGGCGAACTCGAAGGCGATGGTCGCCTGGCCATAGAACTGCAGGTACCAGACGCCCTTCGCGATCTTGATGGGATGGATCGGGGAGGTGAGGTCGGCGTCGAGCTCCGCCTGCGGCGTGAGACGCGTGGCCCAGGTCGCCGCCAGGTCGTCGATCTTCGAGTCCACCTCGTAGTTATCGACGAATATCTTGAGATATTCGACATTGCGCCAGTCGGTCTTCGTCACGTAGCTCATGGGCAGGAGGATTCCGGCGAGCGGCGCATAGCCCTCGAGATAGGTCGTGAAGGTCAATTGGCCGAAATTGTTGTGCGGATTGCTCCAGCGCACGCGGGCCGGAAGATGGGTCGCGGGATCGAACGCCACGGAGAATTTGTCGCCTTCCTTGAGCGTGATATCGACCCAGGTGAGTCCGTCCTCCGTACGCTCGTTGGCGAGCTGCGTGGCCGGATCCAGCGCGGCGCGCACGGCGACCACCGGATTGTTCATGCTCCACATGCGGCGCATGTGGATGCCGTCCAGATGCCAGGCGGTTCCGGTCCAGCGCGGAATGCGGGTCTGCTTGTCTTCGGTGTCGATATTGAACGGAACGTCGCCGTCCAGCACCTGATTGATGGGTTCCCAGCTGGTCTGAAGCAGCAGCGCGAACGAGAACATCATGTTGCGCCGCTCTTTCTGCTGGAAGCGGCCGTGTTCGAGGTCGAACACCCGCCGCAGGTCATTGGCGGCGATTTCGCGCATCGCGGCGTTCGGCGAGGCGGTGACGTTGGCCAGGCCGAACTGGTAGGCCCACAGGCCGTTGCCGTACAAGGTGATGTTCTTCACGGCGCGAACGCGCTCGAGTCCGCCGAGCGCGTTCGCCGCCGCTTCGATGGTCGCGCGGCTCGCGGCCTGCTGCGCCGGGGCGCCGTGCGCGATTGAAAAGCCTAGCACCGCCGCCAAGGCGCCGATCAGGACTCGTGATCGTCTGTACATGATTAGTTCTCCAGCCTTCAAGGTTCCGCGTGACCGCCCAGTGCGGCCGCAATGGCTCCCGCCTGTTCCAATAACGAGCGCGGCGGCTCGATGACGACATCGAGCCGCCGTGGACCATCGGCTTCCAGCCGTCAACCCAAGCTCACGGTCCGCCCGAGAAACCAATACAGCCCTTCGCCCACCAGGAATGCGGCCGCCACGTCGGTGAATAGCGGTCGTGACACCGTGACTCGCAGCCTCACGAACACCCAGACCAGCGCCAGCGCGCCCAGCACCACGGTGAGCTGGCCGATTTCGACGCCCAGGTTGAATCCCACCAGCAGTTCAGCAAGCCGGTTGGCGGGCAGCTGCATTTCCAGGAGGTTGGAGGCAAAGCCGAAGCCGTGAATCAATCCGAATACCAGCGTTACCAGCAGTCGCACCCGGCCCGCATCCTGCATGTGTCCGGTGAGCAGCAGGTAACTGAACGCAAACAGGGCGCCCCCGGCGAGCAGCGTCATCGGCAGCGCCACATCGACGCCGGAGAGTTTCGCCGCGGCCAGCGCGGCCAGGATGCCGCCGAGTCCGAGCGCCACCGGCAGCGGACGATGGGTGCGATCGCCGATGTTCTCCGCGCCGATCAGGGCGATGGTGAGTGCAACCAGCGCATCGATGTATCGGGCATCGGGTCGCAGGATGCCGGTGACCGCGAGCGCCAGTGTCAGGCTGTGGCCCAGGGTGAATCCGGTCACGACGAATAACAGATCGCGGACCCGGCGCGAGATCAGCACGAGCCCCAGCATGAAGGACATGTGGTCGATGCCCGTGAAGATGTGCATGACGCCCATGCCGACGAAGCGCAGCAGCCCGGCGTTCTCCAGGGTGCTCTGCCCGCCGCCGGCCGTGTCGATCCGCTGATGATCCGCGGTGAACAGCTGTTCGAAGAAGCGTCCGTCCGCGTCCTCGATGCGGGCGAAATCCGTATGCGAACGCACCCGATCGTAGAACGCGCTCGAATGCAGCTGCGTTACCTTGCTCGGGCATTTGAACACGATTTCCTCGCGGTAGAAGCCCGCGGCCGCCGACAAGCGGCGCGGCCCCTCGCTGATGCCGCACTCCCCGTTTTGCGCCGACGCGCCCATGTGCGTTGCCAGATAGCGGCCGAGCACTTCGCCACTCGGCAGATCGGCGCCGGAGGGCGACAGGCGTTTCGCCTCGAGATCCGGGACGATCATCTGCAGCCGGACGGTGGCGCCGTCGATCTGCCATGACGAATGGCTCTCGCTCAAGGTATGCGCCGCCGCGGGCAGGCCCCCCCAAGCCAGGCCCGCCAGCAGGAAGAGCAGGCGGAGGCGTGTCACGGCCGGTAGCGGCCTGCGTAGTCCGCAGCGATCAGGATGCTTGAACGGTGGCGCAGGAACGCCATGGTCTCATCCAGCACCCGCTGCTGTGCGAAGCTGCGGTAGTCGCTGAAGACCTGCGTGCGCGAGGCCGCGTAGCCCTGCGGCACCGGCTTGGCGTTCCTGACCATCAGGACGATGTGGACGCCGTCCGGCAAAGTCACCGGCGCTGAGACTTCCCCATCGCCCAGGTCCCGCACGGCGGCGAACAGCG